>ERZ773006.2-NODE-2-length-334495-cov-14.5019_pt1 | contig 334495 bp, 293 predicted proteins | sample MGYA00580843_ERZ773006 | MGnify/ENA primary metagenome ERZ773006 (study PRJEB29015, sample SAMEA2738011) | human oral metagenome | biome: human oral; feature: human-associated habitat; material: dental | place: China | collected 2052 ...
GAGCCGAAGCCCGTGATGACAATAACGGCAAAGGAAACGTGATCGACACCACGGCACCCATAGTTAATGCGCCTGGACATTCAGTCGAAGAGGCATCGTCGGCCGCCGTTAAAGGATTTATCCAAGTGAGCGATAAATCACCTGTTACCGCAATTACTGTTGCAGGTAAGGATGTGACCTCGGCGACTGCTGCGCATCCGGTAATGATTCATACCGTTCGAGGTACATTGATTGTAACAGGGTATGATGCTGCATCTGGTAAGGTAACTTACCGTTATGTCGAAGGAGGTAAAGCAGCCGACCACAGTACAGGCGACAATTCAGTGAAAGATAGTTTTGTAGTGATGGTTCGTGATGCTGCCGGTAATACAGCAATGGACAGTTTGGATATCCGCATCACGGATACAGCCCCAGTTGCTGTACATGATACGAACAGTATTAAAGACACGGGTATGTCGGTAAGCGGTGACGTGTTGTCTAATGATGTATTAGGTGCAGATACGCCGGTTGCAGTAACTGTTGGCAATACAAACGGTCAGTATGGTTCGTTGACACTTAATGCTGATGGACAATATACATACACGGTCAATCCGAACAATGCCGCGGTTAAAGCATTGAACGGAGGTGAAACATTGAAGGACTCGTTCACTTATACCGTGACAGATGCAGATGGTGACAAATCTACTGCGACTCTCGATATTACCATTAACGGCACTGACGCGGACAAAGCTGTAATTGGTAAAAACGGTGGTGATAACATTACCGGCGGAACAGGTAACGATGCCTTAATCGGTGATGCCGGTGGTTATCGGCTGATTATCAAACCCGGTCAAAACTACAATGTTGCCCTTGTATTGGATACATCTGAAAGTATGAATACGTTTAGGACCGATTCGGGGGAAGCGTATATCGAGATGGCACGCAAGTCATTGTTGAAACTGGCAAAAGATTTTGCTCATCATGACGGCCATTTGAATGTAACCTTGTTTGCGTTTAATTCAACTGCAAAACAGGTTGTGACGATTAATGATCTGACCGAGCAAAATGTTGATAAGTTGTTGAATCAAATTATGTCGTTAAGAGCGCACGGCGTAACTAATTACGATGATGCATTCCGTGACGCAACAGATTGGTTTGGCAAAGTATCGTCCAACGGATATCATAATGTTACTTACTTCCTAACCGACGGACAACCGACTACCTATGGCGATACGGGTGAGACACCATGGAGAGGTTATGTAACACAGGATGCGGTCAATGCAGCATTGCATAGTTTCAAAAAACTGTCTGCAGTATCTGACGTTCATGCCGTTGGTTTTGCCAAGGGTGCGAAAGAGTCCATGTTGGATTACTACGACAATACTGTTTCAGACGACCATAGTATTACTGAAGGCAGTCTATGGTATCAAACCTATCCATCTCCTGTGTATTATTCAGGAGCCGTGGGCGAGTCGCAGGTCGTGTCTAATCCAAGCCAGTTAGATGCGGCACTGGAACGAGGCAGTACTGAGCGTGTCGTAAACAATGTATCTTCGGATACCTTGACCGGAGGTGAAGGTGATGACGTCTTGTTTGGCGACAGTATCAATACTGATCATCTGTCTTGGACTAATGGTATCACAGGTGTTGCTTATACTTCAGGTTCGCATGATGCCATGGGCGCCAAAGCGTTGACCGAATATATTAAGTGGACGGACAATGCCGGTACTGATGCGACAGATCAGCAAGTGGCCAATTATGTAAAAAATCATTGGAAAGACTTGTTGGATAACCGCGCAGACGGTGGTGACGATACTTTGAACGGAGGCAAAGGCGATGATGTTCTGTTTGGTGGTGCAGGTAACGATACTCTGACTGGCGGCGAAGGTGCGGATCAGTTTGTATTCTTGGCCAACAGCAATAACGGTAATGATGTCATCACAGATTTCCAAGCAGGTGTCGATAAAGTAGTATTTGCCGATTTGGTAAGTCCGCATGATTTGCAGAATGCAGTTTGGAATGACGAAACCCATACCCTGAGTTTCACTGGTGTTGGTAAAGACGGTACTACCTACCAAAACAGCATTACTTTCAATGGATTGTCAGTAGGAGAAACGTTGGATAGCGTATTGCAAAACCATGTTGAAACCATCGGCTAATTAGTCTGAATAAAAACCCTGCTGAGAAGCAGGGTTTTTTCTTTTTTGAGTTTATTGCTTTTCAAATGTATGAGTCAGCTAAATGGATTACTACCGTCACCATATATTTTAAGAGGCCGTCTGAAAAATTCATGAACTGATTTTCAGACGGCCTTACTATTGCTTGAATTAAAAATTCAGCGATTATGGAAATGCGAGCTAAATTAAAGATGATTTCTAAACAGCAACTTCGGCCTTGATGTGAGGGTGAGGGTTGTAGCCGGTCAACTCGAAGTCTTCAAATTTGAATGCAAATAAATCTTTTACTTCAGGATTTATTTTCATTTCCGGTAAAGGGCGAAAGTCGCGTGAAAGCTGTAACTTTGCTTGTTCCATATGATTGCTGTAAAGGTGGGCATCGCCGAAAGTATGGATAAATTCTCCGATTTCTAGTCCGCAAACTTGCGCCATCATCATGGTCAAGAGTGCGTAACTGGCTATATTGAACGGGACGCCCAAGAAAATATCGGCACTTCGCTGGTAAAGCTGACAAGAAATTTTGCCGTCTGCTACATAAAACTGAAACATCGTATGGCAGGGGGGAAGAGCCATTTCATCAACAAGGGCAGGATTCCATGCGGAAACAATTAAGCGGCGCGAATCGGGATTTTTTTTAATTTGTTCGGTCACATTAGCGATTTGGTCGATGTGGCGGCCGTCAGGAGCGGGCCAGCTTCGCCATTGGTAACCGTAAACAGGGCCCAAATCTCCGTTTTCGTCCGCCCATTCGTCCCAAATCGAAACATTGTTGTCTTTTAGATATTTGATATTGGTATCGCCTTTGAGAAACCATAATAACTCGTGAATAATCGAACGCAGATGGAGTTTTTTGGTAGTCAACAGCGGAAAACCTTTACTTAAATCAAAACGCATCTGATAGCCAAATACTGAGCGCGTGCCTGTTCCGGTGCGGTCGGATTTGTCTATGCCGTGTTCGAGAACGTGGCGCATCAGGTCATGGTAGGCTTTCATGGAGATCCTTGTGAATGAACGTCAATAATCGGACGCTATTGTAGCATTTCAGACGGCATGGCGGGTGAGCCGTATGAAGATAAATTGTTGACAATGTTAATAAGAATTTTTATTTTTATTGAATTATTTGATTGATATTTTTTGGAAAATACTTTCTATTTGGAATAAGCGTTCGATTATGGAATAAGCGTTTAGCAATTTAAAATCTTCTTTTATCAAAATTAAGATTTTAAATTTTATAAAAATAAATTTATAAGGTGTGAAAAAGCTATAACTGAAAAACCAAAATAAATAATGTCAACAATTTTACAAAAAAATACTTGGCAGTAAAAAAAAATGGGTTTATATTCCCTCTTGAAAATTTTAAACATCCCTATTAACAAAGTTTATTTTCAGGAGATCAAAATGACAGTATTAACTGATCTGTTTGCCCAAATTAAAAAACGTGATCCTAATCAAGCTCCGTTTCATCAGGCAGTGGAAGAGGTTTTCCAAAGTTTGGATCCGTTTTTGGCAAAAAATCCGAAATATATCCAACAAGGTTTGTTGGAGAGAATTGTCGAACCTGAGCGTGTCATTATGTTCCGTGTCTCTTGGGTGGACGATAAAGGCCGAGTACAGGTCAACCGCGGTTATCGTGTACAGATGAGTTCTGCCATTGGCCCCTATAAAGGAGGGCTGCGTTTTCATCCGACCGTAGATTTGGGTGTGTTGAAATTTTTGGCATTCGAGCAAGTATTTAAAAATGCATTGACCACTCTGCCTATGGGTGGTGGTAAAGGAGGTTCGGATTTTGACCCGAAAGGAAAATCCGATGGCGAGGTTATGCGGTTCTGCCAAGCATTTATGAACGAGTTGTACCGTCATATCGGTGCGGATACTGACGTGCCTGCCGGCGACATTGGGGTAGGGGGGCGAGAAATAGGCTTTCTGTATGGACAATACAAAAAAATCCGTAATGAATTTGCTTCCGTGTTGACCGGTAAAGGGCTGACATGGGGCGGTAGTCTGATTCGCCCTGAGGCGACAGGTTACGGTACCGTGTATTTTGCCGAATCTATGCTGCAAACGCGCGGCGATAAATTTGCCGGTAAACGCGTGGTCATTTCCGGTTCTGGCAATGTGGCGCAATATGCTTGTGAAAAAGCCATTCAACTGGGGGCGAAAGTCCTGACTGTTTCCGACTCCAACGGTTTCGTATTGTTCCCCGGCAGCGGTATGACCGAGGCGCAACTGGAAGCACTGATTGAACTGAAAGAAGTACGTCGTGAGCGTGTGGCAATCTATGCTAAAGAGCAGGGTTTGCAGTATTTTGAAAATCAGAAGCCGTGGGGTATCAAATGCGACATCGCTCTGCCTTGTGCGACTCAAAACGAATTAGACGAACAAGATGCGAAAACGCTGTTGGCAAACGGCTGTTTTGTTGTTGCCGAAGGTGCGAACATGCCGTCAACGCTGGGTGCTGTCGAGCAGTTCATTAAAGCAGGTATTTTATACGCTCCGGGTAAGGCGTCCAATGCCGGTGGGGTGGCCACTTCCGGCTTGGAAATGAGTCAAAACGCCATTCGTTTGTCTTGGACGCGTGAGGAAGTCGATCAACGATTATTCGGCATTATGCAGAGTATCCATGAATCTTGCTTGACATACGGTAAAGAGGGAGACAAAGTCAACTATGTCAACGGTGCGAACATTGCCGGTTTCGTTAAAGTTGCCGATGCTATGCTGGCTCAGGGTATCGTTTAAATCATAGGGTTTAGTATATAAAGGCCGTCTGAAAAATTTGCCGGGTATTTTCAATCTTGTGCAAATCTTTTCAGACGGCCTCTTTTAAAAAAACGACCGTCGAAATTTTTATGGAAAACCGTAATCAGAATTTCGGCGGTTAGTTTTATGTGATTTATTCAAACCCAAATTAAATAGACAATGGCAGTGATAATGAGCGAAATCCAGCCCAGCCAGGCTAAAGGTATGAGCCACAGCGGTTTGGGTGCATATTGTTTGGCTAAATTCAGATTAAGCCATGCGAAAACGGGTGCAGATAGGAAAGAGGCAGTCATGGCGAACGGTATCATTTTTCCGATGGCACTGTTGAAGAACTGTATCAATACAAAGGACAAAATACATGCTCCAAAGAGCCAATATCGCAATTTCGTTTCGTCATGACTAAGAGGTTTTTTGAGAAGTAAGTCCACGGCCTGCATGTTGCAGCGGGAATAGCCGTCTACGGCAACGATGGTTGTGCCGTAAATGCAGGCAAAGGCAACAAAGATAATTGGCAGGCGAGTCCATTCACCGATGCTGTGGGTATACATATCGACAAACTGGCCGATAAATTTCCCTCCGCTTAATGGCGTTGTGGTTTTTCCGTATTGCACTAATGCGCCGAGTGCCATGAACATCAAGGCTAAGACGATAGTTAATATATAGCTGGTATTGAAATCAATCATGCGTTTCGGGCGATAGTCAGGATTAAGCCTGTTTTTTTCAATAACCCACATTGAGCTGGAAACGCTTAATTCCATCGGAGCAGGCATCCAACCCATCAGGGCGGCAAAGAAAGGGATGGCAGTTATTGTCCACGGCGACGTAACAGTGAAATCGGGTGCAGGAGCGGCAGGGCCTTTGTTGAAAGCCATTAAAAGGGCGAGCAAGGTAATGATACTGAGGCTGAACATAATCCATTTTGATATTTTGTCCAAAGATTGATATTGACGGCTGAACAGTAGGATTAAGAAACTGGCGAGTGTAGCAGCATTTAATATGTTGAGAGGAAGGTTAAATGGTAGCAACATTCCAAGCAATACGGCGGAAAGCAGCGTCCCACCTGCAATATTGATGATAGTGGCGAAAAAATTGAAAACCAAAAACAGATAAAGATAAAGGCGACCTTTCCCAGCATATCCTTCAAGCAAGGTTCGGTTATTCACGCTGCTGTAATCAAAGGCAATGCGAAAGAAAGGGTATTTTAATAGATTGACTAATAAAATAAAAAAGGCAAGTTGGTAACCGTAATATGCACCGGCTTGAGTAGAAGCAATAATATGGGAGCCGCCGACACAAGATGAAGCCATGATGATACCGGGGCCGAATTGGCGTGAAAAGTTTTTCCAAAACATTTGGATTCCTCAAAGCTGACAGGGAATGAGACAAACAAAAAACCTGTTTCCTAAAAACGAAAGAAACAGGTTTTTTAAACCGTCGGCTTAAAGCAAACTCCCCACGACAGTATTAACTGTATCGGGTGCGAAGGGTTTTTCTCAGCCGCATGATGCAGCACCCCTGTTTCCTTGGAAAAAATGATTCTAGCAAATTCCGATATGGGTCGAAAGGCCGTCTGAAACGGTTGCAAAAATGCCCGCCGTTGGGGCGGGCATTTTTCTTGATTGGAAGGAATTAACCTTTGCGTGCGGGCAGTTTTTCTTTAATGCGTGCCGCTTTACCAGTCAGACCGCGCAGGTAGTACAGTTTGGCACGACGCACGTCGCCGCGACGTTTCACTTCGATTTTTTCTACGGAAGGAGAATACAGTTGGAATGTACGTTCAACACCTTCACCGCTGGAAATTTTGCGGACGATGAAGTTGCTGTTCAAACCGCGGTTACGACGGGCGATAACGACACCTTCGTAGGCCTGTAAACGGCTGCGGTTACCCTCTACTACGCGTACGGAAACGACTACGGTGTCGCCGGGTGCGAATTCAGGGATTTCTTTGTTCAAACGAGCAATTTCTTCTTGCTCTAATTGTTGAATCAAGTTCATTGTTTTTCCTAAGTTATGATTGGATTTCCTGTTGCTCTTGCAAGATTTCTTTTAAGAGGCGGGATTCCTTTGGGATTAAACTGCGCTTTGCCAATAAATCGGGGCGGCGCTCTAAAGTGCGTTGCAGCGATTGTTTCAACCGCCACTCGGCTATCAGACCGTGATTGCCCGAACGCAGTACGTTCGGAACACTCATGCCTTGAAATTCTAAAGGTTTGGTGTAATGAGGGCAGTCCAAAAGGCCGTCTGAAAACGAATCTTGCTCGGCGGATTGAATATCGCCCAATACGCCCGGTATTAACCGTAATACAGCATCCATCAACATCATGGCCGGAAGTTCTCCGCCGGAGACGACGAAGTCCCCCATACTGATTTCTTCGTCAACACTGCTTTGCAGCAAACGTTCGTCTATGCCTTCGTAGCGGCCGCAAAGTAAAATCAGGTTTTCCGATTCGGCCAATTCGGCAGCTTTTTGCTGTGTGAAAGGCTGCCCTTGCGGACTTAGGTAAATAACCCTGCCGCCGCCACAGGCTTGTTTCGCTTGGTCGATTGCAGCCTGTAATGGCGGAGCCATCATTATCATTCCCGGTCCGCCGCCAAAAGGACGGTCATCGATATAGCCGAGTTTGTTGTCGGCAAATCTGCGCGGATTGATAGCTTGGAACCGCCAGAGTTTTTGTTTCAATGCGCGACCGGTTATACCGTATTCGGTAATACTGTCGAACATTTCGGGAAACAGGGTGATGCTTTGTATAAACATCAATAATCCAAGCCCCAGTCTGCCGTGATGGTTTTGCTGTCGTGATTGACGGTTTCAATATAGTCGGATACAAACGGAATCAGAATTTGTTTGTCTGTGCCCTGAATGACTAATACGTCGTTCGCGCCGGTTTCCATCAGGTTTTTGACGGTACCCAGTGTAATGCCTTCCTTGTTGACGACGGTCATGCCGACCAAATCCGTCCAATAGTATTCATCTTCTCCGGCAGGGGAGAATTCGTCACGTGGAATTTCTACGGTATAACCACGTAAGGCAAACGCTTGATCGCGGTCATCAATGCCTTCGAACTTAACTTGGAGTTCATCTCCTACCAGCTTCCCGGCTTCAAGCACAACATTCAGGGTTTTCCCGTTTTTGCTTAACAGCCACTCGGGGTAGTCCAACAGACTGTCCGGGTATTCGGTATCGGCTGCGATTTTCAACCAGCCTTTAATGCCGAATACGCCTTTAATGTAGCCCATGGCTACCCGTTGTTGAGTGTCGGTCATGGCAGGAATTGCGGATTTAGGCAGCAGCTTTTTGATTTTTAATCAATTTGGTGACTGCATCGCTGACTTGTGCGCCTTGTGCAATCCAGTGGTTCAAACGGTCTGCGTTCAGGCGTACGCGTTCTTGTTTTTCGTTTGCGACGGGGTTGTAGAAGCCGACGCGTTCAATAAAGCGGCCGTCTCTGCGGTTGCGTGAGTCAGTTACGATTACGTTGAAGAAAGGGCGGTGTTTGGAGCCGCCTCGAGCCAAACGGATAACTACCATTTTGAGTCCTTTTTGAGAAATACGGATATCTAGAAACGGCCAATTTTAGGGTAATTTGTGGTTTTTATGCAAGCTTTTATTGCCGGAATTTGCGTTTTGGGGCGGTTGGCGGCGGCAGGAGGCTGAGCCTGGCTTGGTATAAATCTTTGTCTGTATTGGAGTCGGACAGTGCAAATCCTAATTTTCGGGCGAGCTTCAGCATGGCTTGGTTGCTTTTGAGGATTTCTGCACTCATGCTCTGATAGCCCTGCTGTGTTGCTAATCGGATAATCAGCCGCATCAGTTCGCCGGCCAGTCCTTTGCCGCGGGCATTTTCGGCAAGGGTGATGCCGAACTCGCATTCGTCTCGGGTGAGGCGGCTGAAGCGGCTGATACCTTGAATCAGGCCGTCTGAATTTTCGGCTATCCATGCGCCCTCGCTGTAATAGTCAAGGTTGCTGAAACGGGCAAGGGTTGCCTGCGGCAGTTCGTTGGTTTGTGCCATGAAACGGAAGTAGCGCGATTCGGGACTGAGGCTGCGCACGAATGCTTGTTTTGCTTCGGCGTCTTCGGGGGTAAACGGTCGGATGCGGAGGATTTCTCCGTCTTTCAGTGTGATTTTCTGCGGATAGCCGGACGGATAGGGCACGCGCACGTTTTCGGGCGGTGCGGCGGTATCTGCTTTGCCAGCCAGAAATTCGGCGGCGGCCTCGCTTTTGCTGCGGATAAACTCGGCGGCGGCTTCGCTGGTGGTGCTGATGAATTCCGCCGCGGTCAGGTTTTTGCGGGGTACGGTTGCCGCGGCAGGCCTTTTCTGATTTTTCGAGGTAATGGCCCGTATCTCGTTTTCAGACGGCCTGAAGTCGCTGGTTAAGGTGTCGCCGCAGAGGTTGATGATGATGCTGCCGAAGTATTGTTCTTGTTCAAGCAGGGTGTTCAGACTGTGTAGAATCTGACAGATGTGTTTTTGTTTGGTTTTCAGGTCTGCGAAGCGAATGAGTTTTTCGCCGTCGAGTGTGGAGAACGGCGGTAGTACGGTGCGAGTCCGGCCATTATAGGTGCAAGACAGGATGATGCCGTAGGCGGGATGGCGGGTAAAGGTCAACTGTGCGCCGACATGGGTTGCCTGCGGCCGGTAATCGGGCAGATGCAGGTTTTTTGCCAGTTGGGCGAAATCTTGTGTTTCCAGTAGTTTGGGCAGGTTTTTCAGTTGCGGTGTTTTGATATATGCGGGACGCGGTTTGGCGGTTTTGTTTTGTTCGTTTTGCAGATGGGCGGCAATATTGCGTAACGACAGGGTTTTGACGGCCTGTTCGGGACGGTCGAACTGCAACAGGCCGTCTGAATACGGGCTGCTGATGAGCAGCGGCTTGCCGTCGGGCTGTTGCAATGCCGATAAAACGCCTGTTAGGGTGTTTTCGTTATGTTCGGCGGTGGGGGCGACGACGGCGAGCAGGGCCTCGGTTTGATGCTGCTGCAACTGACTGACGGCAAGGCTGCGGTAGAGCATGGGCGACGGGTTGCTGCCGATATAGGCTTGGTCGATATGTGGTTTTTCAGACGGCATCACCAGTGAGATTCCCGATTGAACGGCTTTTTCCTGTAGCCATGCGACGGGCGTGTTGGACAGCACGTTGAGGGTGGAGGCGGGCTGTAATGCGGAAAGGTGCGCGTGCAGTGCGGCTTCGAGTTCGCTGCTGTTGAAGGTGGCGATGAAGTTGCAGTGGCGGCCAAGACAGCGGAGGATGGAGCGTTCGACGGAGTCGGCGTGGTGGGTGCAATGCAGGATGATCGGGGTGTGGCGGGTGAAGTAGCGGATGGCGCTGAACAGTTTGCGCAGGTTTTCCTGCGGATTGAAGTGGATGACTGCGGCGCGGGTGTGGCGTTTGTGGCCGAAGCGGTTGAGCCAGTCGGCGGAAGTAGTCGGACTTAAATCGTAGTTCAGGCTGATGTGGCGGGATACGCCTTGTTTCATTTTGCGCAGTAAGACGTTGATTTCGCTGCTGAGGGAGGCTTGTCCGGTTAATACGGCGACGTGCCCCGCAGGGTAGTCGGGCAGGATGCCGGCGTTGAGCCCTTGTGTCGGAATCTGTGCCCCCGCCGGATTGCAGACGCTGATGTTCAGTTTTTCGCCGTGGTGTTTTCTGATGGCTGCCGCGGCGGTTTCCCACGCTTCAGGCGGCAGGTTGTCCCAGTCTTGGATGATGATGACGTGGTGCAGTTGTTTTTTGCGGCAGGCTTTGAACAGGGATTCGTAAGTTTCGGGCGGGGTAACGGTAATGACTAAATCTGCCGTTTCTTCCAGGCGGGCGACGTTGGTGTAGGATGTCAGGCCGGCAATGGTTTTATGGCGCGGGTTGACGGGGGTGATTTTGCCTTGGAAGGGCGCGTTTAAAAGGGCGGTCAGGATGCGTTCGCCCAAGCTGTGCGGGCGTTCGCTGGCGCCGACGAGGATGATGTGCTGCGGCGTGAAGAAGTAGGCGGGCAGGGATTGTACGCTCATGGCTGCTCCTTTGTTCGAATGGGTTTCGGGCCGGTATCGGCCTCTTTAATTTGCCGGTTATCCGTGTTTTGTTAGTGTTGCTGTCGGCGGGTGGAGTAGAAAATTATGTTATTGTAATGTAAATCGAGGCCGTCTGAAAACTGCGGAAACAGGCCGTCCGGCGTTCCCTTTGGTTTTCAGACGGCCTCATACCGTTGTTTCAGACGGCCTATTTTTTCGGCAGTACGAAGTGCATCCGCAGGCCGTTCGGTTTAACGTTTTCGGCGATGATTTTGCCGCAATGCTGCTCCATGATGTGTTGTGTCAATGCCAGGCCGAGGCCGGTACCGGGCTTGCTGGCGCTGCTGTCGGCACGGTAAAACGCGGTGAAAATATGCGGAAGCTGCATTTCGTCTACGCCCGGGCCGTTGTCGGTTACGTCAATCAGCCAGTGCTTGCTGTCTTGTTTGATATTGACGCTGATGGTGCTGCCTTCGGGACTGTAATTCATGGCGTTGCGGATGACGTTGTCGAACGCGCGGTAGAGGTAGCTTTCGTTGGCCATGATGGTTGCAGTTTGCGGCACTTTGGCATCGATATGGAGAGAGACGGTTTGTTTGTTCTGCTGGGCGATGGCTTGGCAGTCCTCTACCAGATTGGTCAGGAAGGGGACGAGTGCGAGGCTTTCTTTTTCCAGCGGGACGTTGGATGTTTCCAAGCGGGACAGGGTCAGCAGTTCGCCGACGAGGGTATCCATGCGGGTAAGCTCGCCTTCGAGCCGTTTCAGGTATTGTTCCTGTTTTTGCGGCTGGGCCTGAATCAGGCCGACGATAGCCTGCATACGCGCCAGCGGCGAACGCATTTCGTGTGAAACGTGGTGGAGCAGGTGGCGTTCTTTTGCGACGAGTTTCTCCAATTGGGCGGCCATTTTGTCAAATTGCACGGCCAGATGGGACAATTCGTCGTCGCGGTCGTCCACCTGCTGCGAAATGCGTGTTTGCAATTCTCCGCGGGCGAGCCTGTCCATACCGTTGCCAAGAATGCGGATGGGTTTGGTGATGTTGTTGGTCAGGATGTAGGCCATCAGCAGGCCGACGATGATGATGAACGACAGGATAATGAATTCGTGCCAAATCGGGGCAAGCGGCAGGCCGGGGATAAACAGCGGACTGGGCAGGCGTTTGGCCTGCTGGTTGTCCCAGTCGCGGATGAAAAACAGATATTCTTCACCGAAACGGCCGTATTCGATGCGCGCCAAATCCGAATTCGGATTGTTGATGGCGAATGCGCGGGCGCGTTTGATGGTCTGTTCGTCGATGTCGCGGTCGAGGATGTCTTTATTGTCATCGTCGAGGATAACGAACACGGCATCGGAAACCGGATTGTCTTTCCATTCGTTGAGGATTTCGCGCGCACCGCTGTCTCCGCGTGACCTGAAGGCGGAAACCATGCTGCCCATCAATGTGGTTTCGATGGTGCGGCGCTGGTTGAACTGGTTTTCGGCCAAGGTGTTCTGTACCAGCCAGAATGAAAAACTCGCCACGAAGATTGCGCAGATGATAACTGCGCAAAATGTGGCGAATATACGTTGAAACAGTTTCATGTATCTGTTTAATCTTTAGTTTTTAACAAACAGGTAGCCTAAACCGCGTACGGTTTGAATCAGCGAGGCATCACCCAGTTTGTGGCGGATGCTGGAAATATGTACGTCGATGCTGCGGTCGAACTTGGCCAGCTTGCGGTCTAGTGCTTCGATGGACAGGGTCTCTTTGCTGACGACTTGTCCGGCGTGGCGCATCAGAACTTCCAGCAGGTTGAATTCAGTGCTGGTCAGTTCCAGCGGTTCTTCGCGGATGGTAGCCTGACGTTTGGCGGGGTAGAGTACGACGTCGCTGACCGATATGCTGTTGGGCGCGCTGTTTTGCTCGCCGCCGCGTTGTGCGCGGCGCAGGATGGCGTTGATTCGGGCCAGCAGTTCGCGCGGGGTGCAGGGTTTCGGCACATAGTCGTCTGCGCCCATTTCCAAACCGATGATGCGGTCGATGTCGTCTCCCTTGGCAGTCAGCATAATCACGGGGACGGTGCTTTGGCTGCGGACGTTTTTCAATACGTCCAAGCCGTTCATTTTCGGCATCATGGAATCTAATACGACCACGTCGTATTGGCCGGTCAGGATTTCGTGAACGCCCGCTTCGCCGTCGGGCACACTGTGTACGTTAAGGCCTTCTGCGGTCAGGTATTCGGTGAGGAGTTCGGTCAACAAAGCGTCGTCATCTACCAGTAATACACGGCTCATGGTCTTTCCTTTTCTGTAGTTGTCCCGCCTTTGTCCGGCGGATGGATTGGATTATCTTAACATGCAATCTAAGTTGGCAGATAGCGTGTATTTCTATGCTTTTGCGCTTTTTTGCAACAAGTGTAAAGGTCTTTACATTTGTGTTTCAGACGGCCTCAAACCCTATTTCGGGGCTTCGCAGGATTTGGCTGTTTCGTGTTTAGGGGCGGAAACGAAGGCTTTGCAGTCGGCCAGGATTTTAGGCAACAGCGGCTTGAATAAGCCGTTGCTGCGGATTTTGCTTGCGTAAAACGGCATCATGTAGGGGTAGTAATAGTATATCGACTGCATCCATTGCGCGCCTTGCTCGGTTTCGCCCCTGCGGTAGCGGTAAAGGCCGACTTGGTGGGCGTTGGCGAAAGGCCGGAAGGTCAGGGCTTCGATTGCTGCCTGCTCCGCCCACGGACGGATAACGATATCGGTCGGATCGGCGTAATGGGTCAGGCTCAGTTGGGCGTAGTAACGCAACATGGGCTGACTGTCGGCGATGCGTCTCAAGCCTTCTATTTTGAGGGCGGTGTCGGCCGGCGTGTCGGTTTTCGGCCGGCGGCTGTATTCGGTCAGGTCCGTATAGACCCAGCCCAGATGCAGTATGCCCGCAATCAGGCACAAAGCGGCGATGCCGCCTGCGTAATTACGCAGTTTGGCTTGGTTCAGGCCGTCTGAAAGGTCTTTACGGCGGATAGGGGAAAGGGAAACCATAATGCCGAACGGGGTCAGGAAATAGATATACCAAAGCGGGTATTCGAGCATGCTGTGGCACAGGGAAACGGCCATCAGCGACAGCATCAGCAACGAGGCTGGATGGTACGGACGCACCGTCATGCGCCATATTGCGGCAATCAGGCAGCCGGCGGTAAGCAGCGTGCCCACCAAGCCGGTTTCGGCCAAAAGCTGGAGGACGATATTGTGCGAATGGGTAAAGAGTACGCTGATGACGTTGTTGATGAAGTTGTGTTGTTCGGCGTTAATCAGGAAACTTTGCAGCGCAAATCCGTTCCAACCGTGGCCGAACAAGGGGGCGGTTTTGAATGCTATCCATGCCTTGCCCCATTCCGTTTCGCGCGCCGAACCTTCGAAGCTGCTGCGGCCTACGCGTTCGACGGCGGTTTCGTAATGGCCGTTGCCGAAGGTGTCGAGTAACGGCCCTATGCCGAACTGGATGATGGCGACCAAGGCGATGGTGAACAGGAAAATCAGCACCGTGCGGTTGGATTCTTTTCCTGCGCGCCAACGCCATACCGGCAGCAGCAGGCCGACGCCGATGACGTAGGTCAGGATGGTGCGCGAATTGACCAAACCCAAGGCGGCGGACAGTGCCGTTATCGACAATACGCCGGCCCATGCGGGCATACGGCGTACCGACCACAGGTACGACGCGGCTAATACGCCCCACATCAGATAATGCCCCAAATGGTTGCGCTGGCCGAGCTGGCCGTTAATGCTTTCGCGGCCGCCGTAGGCGAGGATGTTATGAAAGATTTTCATGCCCGCCCAGCCGTTGAACTGCATCAAGGCAACCGCAGCCTGCATCAGCGCGCCGAACAGCAAGGCCCACGCGAATACCGCGGCCACACGTTCCTGTCCGTATTCGGCAACCCAGCCGCGGCAGGCCCATGCAGTCAGGGCGAGGATGACGAAAGTCCATGCGGCCATATCGTTCAGCCCGGGGTACATTAAGTGCATCATTCTGGCCTGAAGCCACCAGAAAGCCGCCAGCACGAAAAAGGCAATACCCGCCGACGGCAGGCGTACATTGAGCAGGCCGGAAGTGGAGGTGGCCAATACCAGCACCACCGCACCCAACAACGAACCTGCTTCCAGATAGAAGCTGGACAAGGGGCCGACGCGGTAGAGCGAGAGAAACGGGGCGATGCACACCCACAGAAACCCGAACCACAGCGGTGCAAGGCCCATGTTCCATTCGTCGCAGCGTATTTGTCTGGAATACGGGCTGTAGGCGGTTTCGTGGCCGTCTGAAAACAAGCGGCGGTCAGCCATGACGGGCCTCCTTCTGTTTTTGTTTGACAAAAGCCATGCAGGAAACGAAAAACACCGTGCAGCATACGGCCGCCGCCGCCGCGCAGAGGCGTCCGGCGGGCGCGGCGTCAAAGAGGCGCATAACGGCTTCGGCGAAATAAATCAGAACCAGCATCGAACTGTATTGGTAGGTATAAACCCTGCCTTTGAGAATGCCCAACAACGGCAGGCACAGCGGCAATGCCTTGAGTGCCAGCCACGAACCGCCCTCGCGCAGCGGCGCAATCCAAAGTTCCCAAGCGAGACTGACGGCAATCAGCGCCAGCAGGCTGGCGCAGGCCGCCGCATACGGTAGGGGTTTGCGGGCGGATATATTTACTGAGCGTTGTTTCATTTGGCTTTTTGCCGGAAAAGGGAATATCGGATTATACAGAAAACCAGTGGGCGCGTTGCATTTCGCAGCCAAATAAAAGGCCGTCTGAAACAGGAATTTTGTTTCAGACGGCCTTTTATATATTGAAGTTAAACTTGTGCGGGCGGCTGCGGCGTGTCGTTTGCGTCATTCCGATCAACCGGTTTGGTAAAGCGGCTGAACCAAATCCCCGCCTCGTAAAGGATAATCAGCGGCACGGCCAGCAGAATCTGCGACACGACGTCGGGCGGCGTGATGACGGCGGCGACGATAAACGCCCCTACAATCACATAAGGCCGCGCCCTTTTGAGCGTTTCCGTGTCCACAATTCCCATACGCGCCAGCAGAACCACCACCACCGGCACTTCAAACGTCGTACCGAACGCGACGAACATGCCCAAGATAAACGACAGATATTTGTCGATGTCGGTAGACATGCTGACACCCACGGGGGTGATGCCGGTCAGAAATTTGAAAATCAGGGGAAAAACCAGATAGTAGGCGAACGCCATGCCGGTGAAAAACAGAATCAGGCTTGATAACACCAAGGGCAGCACCAGCCGCTTTTCGTTCTGATACAGCGCGGGCGCGACAAACGCCCAAATCTGATACAGCGTGTGCGGCAGGGAAATGAGAAATGCCGCCATCAGCGTAACCTTTATCGGCACGAAAAACGGCGCGACCACGTCGGTGGCAATCATACTGGTATCTTTCGGCAACGCCGCCATCAGCGGCTGCGCCGCAAAAGAATAGAGTTGCTGGGCAAACGGCGCCAGTGCCAGAAAACACACCAAAATGCCGCCCACTATCCACATCAGGCGGCGGCGCAGTTCCAGCAGGTGTTCGATAAGGGGCTGGGTAGGTTGTTCGGTTTGGGAATCAGACACCGTCGGCTCACTTTTTACGGATGCGAAGTTTGGGTTTGGCATGGTATTTCGGACGCAAATCGCGTTTTCGGCTCATGGCCTGTTTGCGAAGCGAGGCAGTGTGCAAGACTGCGGGAGCGGCAGGGAGGGTTTCGATATAGCTGACTTCGGGCGTTTCAGACGGCCTTGCAGACAAGGTCAGGTAATCATGCCATGCTTTGTCCGCATCGTAGGCATTGTCGGCGTCGGGGGTTGTGGTCGAAACGGGGGCGACAGGCTGTCCGTTATCGTCGAATACGGTTTCCTCTGTTTGCGTGCTTTCTGTTTGGGGCAGCGGGTTGCCGTGTTCGTCGACACCGAAATCGGCGGGGGTCCGCTGTTCGGGCAGCCGCTCCCACGGTTTGAGGCCGTCTGAAATTTCGTTCAAGTCGTTTTGCGTGTTGCCGCCGATGTCTTTCAAATCGTCTTTAAATTGCGAAGCCGCAGATTCGAATTCCTGTTTGGCTTTACGCAATTCTTCCAGTTCGATCTGCGTGTTCAGTTCCTGCTTGACGCTGCTGACCAGCCGTTGCAGTTTGCCGACCATATTGCCCGCCATCCGCGCCGCCTTCGGCAGGCGTTCGGGGCCGATTACAATCAGGGCGACCACGCCCACCAGCAGCAGCTCGCCTAAACCGAAATCAAACATAAATCAGGCTTTGTCTTCTTCGTCTTTTTTATGTTCGATGACTTCGTCTTTTTTCGCACTCTGACCTTCGGTGCCTTCGTTCAGGCCTTTTTTGAAATCGTGTACCGCGCCGCCCAAATCTTTGCCGACGTTGCGCAATTTTTTAGTGCCGAACACCAAAACTACGATAATCAAAACGATGACCCAGTGTGTTACCGAGAAGCTACCCATTGTTCGTTCCTTTATTTTGTATATCTATCGTATCTGCCATATTGATATGGCGGGCCGAGAGGCTGTCGCGCCGCTCAGGCAGGCGTACCCATGATGTGGATGTGCAGGTGGAAGACTTCCTGCCCGCCGCCTTTGCCGGTGTTGATGACTGTTTTGAAACCGTTGGTCAATCCTGATTTTTCGGCAATCTGCGGCACTTTCAGCATCATTTTGCCCAACAGTGCTTCATGTTCCGGCCGCGCGTGTGCCAGCGAGTCGAAATGCACTTTCGGAATCAGCAGCAGGTGAACCGGTGCGGCGGGACGGATGTCTTTGAAACACAGCATTTCGTCGTCTTCGTACACGGTGTTTGCAGGGATTTCTTTGTCTGCGATTTTGCAGAAAATACAGTCGCTCATGGTTATGCTCCGAGAGGCCGTCTGAAAATCACAATATCGGTTCAGACGGCCTGAACTTAATGTTTCATCGTATCCGGCAAGTGCAGGTACGCATCAGGGCGGATTGTAATACAGTTCGGCGGGCGCTGGGAAGTATCGGCGCGGCAGCCTACGGCTCTTTGCGGGCGGCTTTTTCGGCCAGCCCCGACAAACCTTGGCGGCGTGCAAGCTCGTTCAGCACGTCCTCGGCGCGCAGGCCGTGATGCGCCAAGAGGACCATGGTGTGAAACCATAAGTCGGCTACCTCGTAAACGAGGTGTTCGCCGCCGCCGTCTTTCGAAGCCATCAGCACTTCGCCTGCTTCTTCGATGACTTTTTTGAGGATTTTGTCTTCGCCTTTGTGCAGCAGCTGGGCGACGTAGGAAGCTTCGGGGTCGCCGCCTTTACGCGAGTTGATGGTGTTTTGGATGGCGGTGAGGATGGAGTCGGTCATGAGGGGCTTTCTTAATTTGATTTCAGACGGCCAAGGTGAAACGGCCGCTTCGTTGGCGGTTCACTCTAAGGGTGTTTATGCCCGTAAATCGCCTCTTCGTCTTTCAGCACTGTGTCAACCGTCTGCCATGCACCGTCTTTCCAGACTTTGTAGAAACAGCTTTCGCGTCCCGTATGGCAGGCGATGCCGCCGTTTTGGTCTATCAGCATCACGATGGCGTCGCCGTCGCAGTCGAGGCGCAATTCGTGTACTTTTTGCGTGTGCCCCGATTCTTCACCCTTCATCCATTGCTTTTGGCGCGAGCGGCTGTAATAGTGGGCGAAACCGGTTTCTACGGTTTTTTGCAGTGCTTCGGCGTTCATCCATGCAACCATCAGCACGCGGCGGGTCTGCCGGTCTTGGGCGATGGCGCAGACCAAGCCTTTTTCGTCGAATTTGACTGCGTTGAGCAGGGGGGTGTTTATATTCGGCATTCGGGTTACACCATTTTTACGGACAATATTTTTCAGACGGCCTTTTGATGGCAAGGTTCAAAACCTCACAGCCGCACTTCGATTCCGGCTTCGCGCATGGCGAGCTTCGCATCGCGGATACTGACTTCGCCGAAGTGGAAAATACTGGCGGCAAGCACGGCATCCGCTTTGCCCTCTTTGATGCCGTCAATCAAATGCTGCACGTTACCAACGCCGCCGGAGGCGATGACGGGAATATCGACCGCTTCGCTGACGGCGCGGGTCAGCGGCAGGTTGAAGCCTTGTTTCGTGCCGTCCCTGTCCATGCTGGTAAGCAGGATTTCGCCCGCGCCGCGACGCTGCATTTCAACCGCCCATTCGACTGCGTCCAAGCCGGTCGACGTGCGCCCGCCGTGGGTGAAGATTTCCCAGCGGGTGTTTTCGGAATTGACGGCTTTGGCATCGACGGCGACGACGATGGCTTGCGAGCCGAAAAATCCGGCGGCTTCGTTGACTAAATCGGGATGGGTGACGGCGGCGGTGTTGATGCTGGCTTTGTCCGCACCGGCATTGAGCAGGCGGCGGATGTCGGCTACGGTGCGTACGCCGCCGCCGACGGTCAGCGGAATGAAAACTTGTGAAGCAACGTCTTCGATGACGTGCAAAATAGTGTCTCGGTTGTCGGAGGAGGCAGTGATGTCGAGGAAGGTCAGCTCGTCCGCACCTTCGTCGTTGTAGCGTTTGGCGACATCGACGGGGTTGCCCGCATCGCGCAGGCCGAGGAAGTTCACGCCTTTGACGACGCGGCCGTCTTTGACGTCGAGACAGGGGATGATGCGTTTTGCCAGTGCCATGTTTTTCCTCCGGAGCGAGAATGTCCGCCGTTTGTCCGGCGGGATAGCCATACTATAAACGGAAACGGTTGCGGAGGGAAAATATTTGCCGGCCAGATTTAAGCGGACAGGCCGGAAATCCAGTCGGGCAGGTGTGCGGCGAGTTGGTAGTAGCCGATGCTTGCGGCGGCGGCCATCAGCATGGTGGCCATAAAGCTGTTGCTCAACCGGTTGACGAGGCAAAACGCGACGGCCACATACAGCCATAATGCGCCGTTGGACATCATCCATTGTTGGTCGATGACGGGCATGGAAAAATCGGTCAACTGATGGAGGACGGCGGCCAGCAGGGTGAACCAAAGGCTTTCGCTCAGGGCGTAGATGTCGCGGTTGGACGACCAAATTATCCAAAAGCCCAATACAAACGCTTCCAACATAATATGTCCCCTAAAAACAGAAAAAATATCAGATAAAAAACAATAAAAAACCTGCCTGTTGGCTTTTTTAATGCGGCAGGAAACCTGTTGGTTTTCAAACGGCCTGATACGGCGGAAAGGCCGTCTGAAAAAGTATGGTGGCGTTTAGGCGGCGCTCAGTGCGTCCGCCAATTTTTGCGCTTCGGCGAAATCGATGCTGCCCTCGTAAATTGCGCGGCCGGTAATCGCGCCCGCCACGCCGTGTTTTTCGACGGCACACAATGCGCGGATGTCGTCCAGATTGGTCAGGCCGCCCGATGCGATGACCGGAACGGCGGCCGCTTGGGCGAGTTTGACCGTCGCTTCGACGTTTACGCCGCTCATCATACCGTCGCGGCCGATGTCGGTGTAAATGATGGCGTTGACGCCGTCTTCTTCAAACCGTTTCGCCAAATCGGCAACGCGGTGTTCCGTTACTGTCGCCCAGCCGTCTATCGCCACCATGCCGTCTTTGGCGTCCAGCCCGACGATAATCTGCCCGGGAAATTCTTTGCACGCTTCGCGCACGAAATCGGGATTTTTCACTGCCGCCGTGCCGATAATGACATCGGCCAGGCCCAAATCCAAATATTTTTCAATGGTTGCCAAATCACGGATGCCGCCGCCCAACTGCACGGGAATGTCGTTGGCGACTTCCGCCAGAATGGATTTGATGGCCGGAAAATTTTTCGGTATGCCGACGAATGCGCCGTTCAAATCCACCAAGTGCAGGCGGCGCGCGCCTTGCTTGAGCCAGTGCAGCGCGGTTTCGGCGGGTGAATCGGAGAATACCGTCGCCTGCTCCATCAGCCCCTGTTTCAGCCGCACGCAGCGGCCTTCTTTCAAATCGATTGCCGGAATCAGTAACATTTTGTTTCCATTTGCAGTTCGGTTTCAGGCGGGCCGGAGTTCAAACAGGCCGTCTGAAACGGGGTTTGACAATGCTCAAAATCTATTTTACACAAATTAGCGATTTTTAGCGCGAATATATAAATGTAATGACGTTTTACCGCAGAAAAAACGGTGGTTTTGTTGCATATTGGATTCAGACGGCATGAGGGCGCCGGTTACAGCCGCGCGCGGGGAGCGCTGTTGCCGCACCGGCCGTCAGCCGCCGTTCCAATCCAAAAAATTGCGTAACAGCAGCAGGCCGGCATCGTGGCTTTTTTCCGTGTGGAACTGGGTGGCGAATACGTTGTCTTTGCCGACGATGCAGGCAAATTCGTGCGGGTATTCGCTGGTACCCAAAACGACGTCGGGGTCTTCGGGTGCAAAGTAATAGCTGTGGACGAAGTAAAAGCGCGAGTTTTGGGCGATGTCTTTAAACAAGGGGTGCGGACGGGTTTGGCGTACTGTGTTCCAGCCCATGTGCGGTACTTTTAACCGGTTGCCCTGCGCATCGGTTTGGTTCGGGAGGAAGCGTTTGACGCGGCCTTTGAAGCGGCCCAGTCCGGCGGTATCGCCTTCTTCGCTGTGTTCGAACAATAATTGCGCGCCGACGCAGATGCCGAAAAACGGTTTGTTTTCCAGGCCGTCCGCAACCGCTTCGCCCAAGCCGCTTTTGCGTAGCGCGGCCATGCAGTCGGGCATCGCGCCTTGTCCGGGGAAGATGATTTTGTCGGCGGCCGACACGTCTTCGGGACGGTCGGTCAGGTAGATTTCGGCGGTTTTGCCCGACAGGCTTTGCGCGGCCTGTACGGATTTGAGTACGGAGTGCAGGTTGCCCATGCCGTAATCGACGACGGCGACTTTCATGTGATGGTTCCTTTCGGCAGACGGCTGTCCGGTTCGATAAAGGCATTGTAGCAAAAAAACGGCATGGTACTGATTGAAGCGACGGTCCTTTAGGATGCCCGCACTTAGCATCTTGATGAAGTGAAGGAAATGATTGGGGATACCTGCAAGAGCGGCGGGGAGGTTTACGGCCTCTTTGCGGTTTTGGATAAAACTTATTCCTTCGCCAGATTCAGATAGACTCCTGCGACGTCTTGTTCGCCGTATCCGGCCCGAACTGCTTCGCGGTAGCTTTCGGCAACGGTTTCGACGGCGGGAAGCGAATTGCCGGCCTGTTTCAATTCGTTGACGGCAAGGTTGAGGTCTTTGGAGGCGTGTTTGAGGGCGAAAGCGGGCGGAAATTCGCGGTTGGCCCACAGGGATTTTTTGGTCTGAAACATGGGCGAATCCATGGCGGAACCGCCGACGGCTTCGATGATGGTGTCGGTATCAATGCCGAATTGCTGCGCCATCAGCATGGCTTCGCTGTATGCCTCGCCGAAGATGCCCAAGAGCGAATTGAGTACGAGTTTGGCGCCGGAGCCTTTGCCGACGTTGCCGAAGTGGAAGGTTTTTTTGCCGAGGATGCCGAACACTTTTTGCAAGGGGTTTAAAACGCCCTCTTCGCCGCCGAAAAGAATCAGCAGCGTACCGTTGGTGGCGGGGCCGACGGAGCCGGAGACGGGGGCTTCGGCGAACTGCCCGCCCGCGGCTTCGACGATGGCTTTGACGGCGAGGTTTTCGGAGGGGGCGATGGTGCTCATGTTGACGATGATTTTGCCGTCAAGCTCTTTGCGGATGTCTTCGTTGAGGATGTCGAGGACGGCGGCGTAGTCGGAAACCATCAGGAAAATGACGGGATAAGCACGGATAAGTTCGGTACTGCTTGGGTAAACTTTCGCGCCTTTGGTTTGCAAGTCGGCGGTTTTGTCGGGCGAGCGGTTGTAAACGCCGACTTCGACGCCCGCATCGAGCAGGCGCGTTACCATCGGGTTGCCCATCTGGCCCAAGCCTATCCAGCCGATTTGTGTGTATTCATTGTTTGACATTGTGTCTGCTCCTTTGCGTGATGTTGTCAAACCGCGCTACGGCGCGATTGGGGCCATTATACATACGGGGCAGGCCGTCTGAAAGGAGGGATAAGGTTTCAGACGGCCTTGGAAAGGGACGCTGCCGGCCGGTACGTCGGGCCGTCTGAAAAGACGGCGGTTTAAAGGTGGGAATGGGTTTTGTCTTTATCGACGGTGAAGGTTTCATTCAAGGCGTATTCGGTTGCGGCGGTATGGGGAACGTCGATATGCACCGAACCGGCCTGTGCGGTGCCGGTGGAAGACAGCAGGGTAGACAGCGGAATGGAGTCGGCATCCACGGTATAGGTGGACGAAACGTCGGCGGCTTCGGCAGCCGTTTGGGCGGAAAGAAAGGATTTCAGTGTGGGCGTGTTGAAGTTGGATGCGGTGGAGAGATTTTTGCCGTTGTGGGTGTTGTCGATGGCGACGTATGAAGCGTGGTCAGCCTGCATCCAGTAGCTGTACAGGTCTTTTTTCAACGGGGTTTCCAGTGTGTTGTTGTTGATGGTGGCGCTGGATGCGGCTTTGCTGGTGCTGATGATGTCGATGATGGCTTTGTCCACGATACCGCCCAGTTTGAAATGGTTGTCGTGTACGGTGTAGGTTTTGGCGTTGCCGATGAGGCGGACGGCTTCCGCCGAACCGTTGGATTGGCCGATGGCAATGTCGTTGTTGCCGACGTTTACGCTGCCGCGCTGGGTAAGGGTGGCGCTTTTTTCTTCGACATATACGGGAACGGTATCTGCGGCGATTTCTCCGATTTGGGCGGTATTGCCGCTGATGTTGATGTTGCCGGAACCCAAGCCTGCATTGTTGCCCATCGTGGTGTCGTTGATGGCGGCAATCAGATAACGGCTGGATGTGCCGTTGATGGTGTTGCCGGTAATGTCCAGATTGTAACTGGCGGTGTTTTCGTGGTTGCGGAATTCGATGCCGTAAGTGTGTATGTCGTCTTTGAAAAGGGTCAGGCCGGAAATGGTGTTGCCGCTGATTTCGTAGCGGGCGTTATCGTGGGTATACAGGTTTTTGTTCTGCGTGTTGGTTTGCAGTTGGATACCTGAATAGCCGTAGTAGGTGCATTCGGCATTGTCGTCGTGGAGCAGGCGGAATTTGGCGTCTTGGATAATGGTGTTGCCGGTGATTTTGACGTTTTCCATTGCAAACTGGCGGTTGTATACGGCGATGCCGTACATCCGGTCGCCGTTGGAGATATTGTTGCTGATGACGATGTCAGTGCCGTCGTGGACGTCCAGGCCTTTGCGGTAGTTGTGGTCGGTGCGGTTGTTGCTGAAGGTAACGCCGAAATTGTAGCTGCCCGCCATGGTGGCGATGCCGTAGCCGGTGCCGCCGTCTCCGGCATGGCCGTTGTAAGAAAAAGTGTTGTTGTCGGCGACGAAGTCTTCCTGATAGGCAACCAATGCGCCGGCGACGCGGTTGTGGTGCAGGTAGCTGTTTTCGATACGGTTGTTTTCGCCGGTGGGCAGATTGTCGTGGGTTTCGTTGAGTTCGCCGTTTTGTACCCGGGCTTTGAAAGTCATGCCTTTTTTGGCGGGGTCTTCTTGCAGGGCGGCGGTTGAGGTGAAGACGACGCCCGCGCGGTTGGCCCCCGAAACTTCTACGCCGCTGATTAAAGTATTGTCGGCATCGTTGACTAAAATGCCGCTGACTTTGCCGAAATAGCTCAAACCTTTGCGGTAGAAATCGGTATGGGTGTATTTGACCGACAGATTCTTGATGCTGACGCCGTTCACGCCGTCCACCAAGATTCCCGGGTTTTCACGGATGTCGGTTTCGTTGGTGTCTGAGTTGAATATCCCTTTTTGCGCTTTGTTGAAGCTGATGGTCGTATTGCCCATGCCGTTGCCGATAATTCCTTGGACACTGCTGAGGGTTTTGTCGATGACGATGGTGTCTGAAACGTAGAGTTTGCCGCTGAGATAAACCGAAGCGTGGGCGGAATGGGCGGCCTTGAGCGCGTTTTTAATGGCAGGCAGGCTGTCGGTACGGCCGCTGGCGTCCGTGCCGAATTCGGCGGCATCTATATATCTGCCGTGGGTTTTGCTCTGGTAAACATGGTAGGTTTTGCCGCTCGGAGTTTTGGCGCTGGCAATGACGATGCTGTTTGAAGGGGCTGATGGGATCGTTATCGGCCGCTTTGTACCTATAGTGATAGCCATAAGTGAATGTTCCTTGTTTCCGACGTTCGGTGCACATTGTTAAAAAATATTCATCACGCTGATAGTTTCTTTTGAAAATCTTTTCGCGTAATCTTTAGGCTGTGCTTCCCGTAAAGTGAAGGGATACCGTCTTGCTAGAAGCGGGAAATCGTATGGGTTTTCATGTTTTTTGAGATGTTTTTGTAAAAAGTTTGAGGATAGATTTAAAGTTCGGGCTTTTAGGTAATAATTTTGTTAGAAAGTTCAAAATTAAATTAGAGCTAGAACGTTATATATTATTAAATCAGGGTTTTTATACTTCCGGATGCGATATTCTTATCGGGTAATATTCAATAAGAATATAAAAGGCCGTCTGAAAATACGTTTCGGATATTTTCAGACGGCCTTGTCGGATTGGGATAAACCGGTTGGCGTACAGCTTGTTCAGATATTGGCCAAAAACAACCAGATAAGGGTCAGCGGAAACAGCGCGCCGGCCAGATAGAGTGTGATGCGGACGGAACGCGCTTTATTCTGCCAGCGGCGTAGCAGGATGAAGTAACCCCATGCGTAGAAACCGAGTGCGCAGGTGGCGACGAGCGAAGTTTCACCATGGAAGACGGTGATTCCTGCGAGAAAGATGATGCTGAAAAACACTGCCGCCCATGCCAGCGCAGGAATTTGCGGCAACAGGCGGGTTTGCAGCGCGCCGAACAGCAACAGTAAAGATACGGGCAGCATTGTCTGGCGGTCTTAGTCGGTCAGCGTGCCTTTAGTAGAGGGCATTCCGCCGGCCAGCCTGGCATCGGGCTCGACTGCTTCGCGCAGTGCGCGGCCGAAGGCTTTGAATACGGTCTCCGCCTGATGGTGCGCATTGTTGCCGCGCAGGTTGTCGATATGCAGCGTCATCATGCTGTGGTTGACGATGCCGTGGAAAAATTCGCTGAATAAGTCCACGTCGAACCGGCCTATCCAGGCGCGGACGAAATCGACGTTGTATATCAGCCCCGGACGGCCTGACAAATCCAAAACCACGCGGCTTAAGGATTCGTCCAGAGGCACATAGGCATGTCCGTAACGGCGGATACCGGCTTTGTCGCCCAAAGCCTGTTTCAGGGCTTGGCCGAATACGATGCCGATGTCTTCGACGGTATGATGGTCGTCGACATGGGTGTCGCCTTTGCAGGTAATTTCTAAATCAATCATGCCGTGGCGGGCGATTTGGTCGAGCATGTGGCTAAGGAAAGGAACGCCGGTATCGAGGCGGCTTTGACCTGTGCCGTCCAAGTTTAGGGAGAGGGTGATTTGGGTTTCGCGGGTATTGCGGGTTACGGTAACGAAGCGGCCTTCGGTGGAAATCACAACTTCAGACGGCATGATAAAATTTTCGGCAGCTTCCGCCGTAATCCTGGCGGCGGCTTTTTCTTTATCTTTGCTGTGGTCGCGGCTCAACCAGCCTTTGCGCTTGCCCATGCCGGCTTCCAGTTTGGCGGCAAGGCTGGGACGAATGCCGCGTGCCGATTCGTCTTCCGCCTGCGTTTCCAACCGGCGTTTGAGCTGCGACAGCGAGGCCGAATTGTCGTAGCCGCATTTGCGAGCCAGCGCGGTAAGCGAGCCTGCTTCTTCCACCAGTTGGTAGAAGTTTGTTAAGTGAAGTTGTGTTTTGGTCATAACGAAATTCCTATTCCAGTAAAGTTCGGCTTAAGTTTAAACGTAAAGCCGACGGATAACGGACAATACCGCATCGTTTTGTTCGGGAGAACCGATAGTAATCCGTACGCATTGATTAAGCAGAGGATGTTGCCCGTGCAGATTTTTTATCAGAATTTTATTGTCCTTCATTGTCTGGAATAATTCAAGTGCATCCGGCACGCGGACGGTAATGAAATTTGCCTCGCTCGGAAAGGTTTTCAAACAGCTAAAGTAGGATAATTCTTCAAACATTCTTGTCCGTTCTTCTTTTAATTTCAATATAGTATCATCAATTACTTCAAAATTTTCCAAAGCGAATGCGGCGGTGGCCAGGCTGAGTTGGTTCATATTGTAAGGCGGCAATATTTTTACCAGTTCCTTTATAATTAATTCGCCGGCGGACGCATAGCCGATACGGATGCCGGCAAAACCGATTTTGCTGACCGTGCGCATGACCACCAGATTTTCAAAACCGCCCGCCTGCGGCAGGAAGCTGTCGCGGCTGAAGGCGCCGTAGGCTTCGTCTACAACCACGATGCCTTTGGCCGCGCGGATGATAGCTTCCACTTCTTCGCGCTTAAAACATACGCCGGTCGGATTGTTGGGGTAGGCGATAAAGACCAACGCGGGATTGTGTGTTTCAACTGCTTGCAGCATGGCGGGCAAGTCTAGGGAGAAATCCTCTCTCAGCGGTACGCCGACATAATTCATACCGTAAAGCAAGGCGTTGTGCCGGTACATAACGAAACTGGGTTCCGCCGCGAGTACGGTTGCGCCGGGTTTGGCTACCAGCATGGTCAGGAACTGGATCAGTTCGTCCGAACCGTTGCCCAGGGCAATCTGCGCTGCCTGAGGAATGCCGAACGCTTTGCGCAATGCGGGTTGCAGGCCGCAAGATGCGGGGTTGGGGTAACGGTTGACCGGAGATTGCGCCAAAAGCCGCGCCCATTCCTCCAGTAAGGCGGGTGAGCGGGCAAACGGGTGGTACGGGCTTTCCATCGCATCCAGTTTGATGAAGTTTTCGGGGACATCGGTTACATGATAGGCGGTCATGTTTTTGATTTCCGGACGGATAAAATCTGTCGGCGCGGTCATGGGAATCTCCTTTGGAATTTTGTTACACAAGTCTGCTATGCACTCGCAAAGAATTGTAATGTAACATAAAAACAGCATCAATTCAGCCGGATTGCGGCCAATGTCTTTTCAGACGGCATTATAATTCTGAGCAATCAACCTATGAGGTGAAACACATGAAACGGATGTTTGTCCTGTTTGTCGGCATTATTCTGAGCGCGACCGCCGCCCCCATTCATTCGGGCGGCGGAGAGTTCGGGCGGCAGAATGCGGCAGAGGGGCAGGCGGCGTATCTGCTGGACAGAGGCATAGAAGCGTTTAACCGGCGGGATTACGACGAAGCCCTGACTATTTTTACCCAAGCCTCCGCTGCGGGGCACGTCAAAGCCCAGCGTTATATCGGATTGATGTATCTCAACGGCTACGGCGTCCGTCAGAATGCCGGCCGTGCCGCCGCCGAATTTAAGAAAGCTGCCGACAAAGGCGACATTACCGCACAATACTGGCTGGCATATTGTTATGAACACGGTCTCGGTATCTCCAAAAGTATAAGTGAGGCGGTAGACTGGTATCAGGAATCTGCCCGCCGCGGCGACCATATTTCCGCACCTGCGATGACCGCTTTGGGCCGCTTGGCCGAATCTGACGATGTGAAGGAAGCTCTGGACTGGTATAAGAAATCCGCGGCCGCAGGCGATAAGGAAGCGCAGGCGGCATTACGCAGGTTGGATATGAAATAAACAAACGGGCCGCTGCGGACAAGATTTTTGTGTTTTTCTTTAAACCCTGATTAGAAAACGGTAAAAAGGCCGTCTGAAACATATGTTTCAGACGGCCTTTTGTCTTGAGGCGTTTATTTTTCATTCAAATGTCAGTCGACACGGTAATAAAGGAACCGGTAGGAATTCCGCATGGGGGGGAACAGCCGCATGATCCAGTAGGAGAAAAAGCCGGTTTTTTTCCATGCCGGAAAATCGGTCGCCAGATATTTGGCCGCAATCATATGCAGGTTGGCCGCCCACAATTCGGGTTCGCGGTCGTTGTCGCAACCGAATGCGAAGCGGGCGCGGGTGTGTTTCAGCGCATCGTGCCGGTCGGAAACCTTCGTCATCCAAGTGCTGGTTACATCAAAGAGGATTTCGCTGCCGTGGAAACGCTGCGCCAGCTTTTGAAACAGGTCGCGCACGTTTTCTTTTGGGAAATACATCAGCACGCCTTCGATGAGGAATAAGAATTGTGCGTCGGGATGGCTTTGGAGCAGATTGTCCATCCATTCCTCGTCGAAAGCCGAAGCGGCAATCAGGGTTTCTCCGGCTCGCGGCGGCAGCAGTTTTTCGCGCAGGGCGATGACATCGGGTAGGTCGAGCAGGTAAAACGGCGCTTCTCCCGCGCGATTGCCGAGCCGCTCATGACGGCTGTCCAAGCCGCAGCCCAACTCGACGATGACCGGATTTTTCCGGTGGCGGATAAAGTCGGCGGTCATATTGTCGAAATAATGTGCACGGATGGCGGTGCCGACAATGCTGCGGTAGGCATGGTCGAATTTGGAGAAATCGTATTCAATCTGCGGTATCAGCCGGCAGGCGGCCGCATCGTACAGAATCGGGTCGGGTTGCTGTGAGGACAGATATTTGATGTAAAGGGGAATGAGCAGGGTTTCGCTGACGGCATTTTCAATTTCCAACATAACAGTCTCCTTGAGTCGGTGGATTACGATAACAGGATGGGCAGTTGGTTGTGTTCGGCGGGCTTTCAGACGGCCTTCAATCATTCTTTAATGAATAGGATATGGCTTTTTAGATGCAGAAACAAGTATCGGCGGAGTCTGCGTCAAACAGAAAGGCCGTCTGAAACCTTTTCAGACGGCCTTGTCGGCTTATTATTCAAATCAACTGGAGTACGAAGAAAATCACGGTCAGCAGCGCAAACAGCGGCATCAGTATCACTGCCGACCATGCCATATAGCCGAAGAAGGAAGGCATTTTGACTTTGCGTTGTTCGGCGATGGCCTTGACCATAAAGTTCGGTGCGTTGCCGATGTAGGTTACCGCACCCATAAATACCGAACCCATCGAAACCGCCAGCAGGCTGTGGAACAGCGGGCCGGTCATCAGGGCCTGCGCGTTGCCGCCGGCCATATTGAAGAACACCAGATAGGTCGGCGCGTTGTCGAGGAAGGCCGAGAGCAGGCCGCTCATCCAGAAATACATAGTATTGATGGGGTTGCCCGCTTCATCGTGCACCAGCGAAACCACGCCGTGGAGCGCGCCCGCCTCGCCTGCCTTCAGGATGGCCAAAACCGGCGAGATGGTGATGAAGATACCGAGGAACAGTTTGCCCACTTCGATAATCGGTTCGAAATTAAATTCGTTACCCGCGCGCACCTGTTTGGGCGTGATGGCGAGCGAAACGACCGTCAGTGCCAGCAAGATGATGTCGCGCACCAAGTTCGGCAGGGCATAATGGCTGCCCAGAATGTCAAAACCCGGATGGTCGGGCTTCCATACGCCCGATAGCAGCACCGCGCCGACCACGCCCGCCAACAGCAGGAAATTCCATTTGCCGAAAATCTGCAATTTGCTGTCGGGCGTCGGGTCTTTCTGTTTGATTTCGTCTTCTCTTGCGTACAGGATGCTGTCAAATATATAGAACACCGCCAGCAGAACCGCCGCACTGATTAACACGGGCGGCATCATATGGTGTACCGTCCACATAAACTCCACACCTTTCAGGAAACCGAGAAACAGCGGCGGATCACCCAGCGGCGTCAGTCCGCCGCCGATATTGGCCACCAGAAAGATGAAGAAAACGACCACATGCACCTGATGTTTGCGGTTGTCGTTGGCCTTCAGCAGCGGGCGTATCATCAGCATCGCCGCGCCGGTCGTACCCATGACCGATGCCAGTGCCGTGCCGATGGCCAGCAGCGCGGTGTTGAGTTTGGGCGAGCCGTGCAGGTTGCCCCACACCAAAATACCGCCCGAAATCGTATAAAGCGCAAGAAGCAGCAGGATAAACGGGATATATTCCTCCACCAAGGCGTGGACGACGGTATGTACTCCCGTGTCAAAACCGAACACCGCCACCAGCGGTACCAAAAACAGCACCGTCCAAAAGGCGGTGATTTTACCGAAATGATGGTGCCAAAAATTGGGCAGCAGCAGAGGGCAGAGTGCGATGGAGAGCAGGATGAGGGCAAACGGCAAGCCCCAAAGGAGGCCGAGTTCCTCACCGTGAAAATCGGCGGCGCGGGCTGCGGCGGGCAGCAGCAGGGCGAAGCAGACAAGGTATGGTCGCATGGCAGTGTTCCTTCTTTTTCTTGTGGCGAACACGTCAGGCCGTCTGAAAACAAGCGGCCGATACGGATTCGCGACGGTCTTGGTTCGGCAGGAACCGTCCGTTTGATTGTAAAGGAAAAAAAACACAGATTCCAGCAAGATACCGGTTCGGGAGCAGGCGGGAATGGCGGGCAGTGATGTAGGGAAAAGTAGGAAATACGCGGGTTTGCCGATAAAATGCTGAAATAATCGGTACTTAACCAAACGGGATAAACAGTCTATCGAAGTATTAGAACAAATTGATTTTAGCGAAAATTTACGTTCCCGATGCAGAACGGGACCGGCAGGGCCATAATAAGGGAAGGCCGTCTGAAAACAATTTTCAGACGGCCTTCGCTCATGAATCCGGCAGCCGCCACATCCAAACCGCCACACAGAAACAGAATCCTGCCGATACTGCGCCTATCCACCATTTTTCGGGAAACCGCCAAAACAAAAACAGGCACGAGAGCGTCATCATACTGAATGCGAAGTATTTTGCCCGCCGCGGTACGGCGCGGTTGCGCTCCCAATTTTGCACCATCGGGCCGAAGCGGGGATGCCGGTGCAGCCAGCGGTGGAAACGCGGCGAGGCTTTCGCCCAGCAGGCCGCAGCGAGCAATACGAACGGCGTGGTCGGCAATATCGGCAGGAAAATGCCGATAATGCCCAATGCCAGCGAGAGCGCGCCGCAAGTCCAGAAGAAATAGCGGATAAGCATAGGAAGTGTGTGCGGAATATGTATTTAAGAATCGTTCTCAAATTATATCAACAAACAGGCCGTCTGAAACCGATTTTTCAGACGGCCTGCCGTTTTATGATAAAAGCCCTTAATCGCGTTGCAGATGCGTCAGCGGCAGGGCGGTGGTGTTTTTGATTTCTTTCAATACGAAGCTCGATTGGGCATCCTGCACACCTTCGTGCGAAAGCAGCGTATCCAGTACGAAATGCGAAAAAGCGTTCATATCGGTGAAGAAGGCATGCAGCAGATAATCGGTTTCGCCGGTCAGCGCAAAGCAGCTCAACACCTCCGGCCACGTCTGTACGGCGGCGGAAAATTCTTCGCGTGCAACCTTGGCCTTGCTGATGGATACGCGGATAAACGCCTGAAGGCCGAGTTCGACGGCGACGGGGGAGAGCAGGGCGGCATACTTGCGGATGATACCTGCGTCTTCAAGCTGCTTGAGGCGGCGCAGGCAGGGCGACGGCGATAAAGCGACCCGTTCCGAAAGCTCGACGTTGGTCAGGCGACCGTTTTCCTGTAAGACCTGAAGGATTTTCAGATCGGTTTTATCCAATGTAATAGATGCCATTTTGTCTCCCTTATTTTCGGCATGGTTATGAAAAATGCAAGCAATTCAGATGCTTTCGTGCCCTTTATAATAAGCTAAAAAAATTTAACATACAATAGTGCGGCAAAATTTAGTTTTCACGAATAATTCTGCGGAAAATATGCCTGATTAAGCATAATATTTTTACTAATCCTATTAATATTTGAATCTTAATAGTTTTGTTAGAATTTATAAAAGACAACTTGCCCAAAAGCGGCGTTTCAAGCCATAATCGCCCCATGTGCAGGAGAGAGTTACAGCAAACTACATGTAGCCGCCGAAGGCGCAAACGCCCTTAAATCGCTCAGGCAACAGGGACTGCACATTGAAATAAAACATCTGGAGAGCGGTGCGCTCGCACCCACCGAAGGGGAGAAGGCCGTCTGAACCACCATTCAGACAACCGCGCAAAGCAGTGAGCAGACTGGTTTGCCGTCAAGCGGATACGGCCGAAAATCTCAGGTTCAAGGACAGATAGGGTCTTCCGCGCATCTTGTGCGGACGACATCTGAACAATAAATCCGGAGAAGCTGAGAATGACTGCCCTGAAAACCACCCCGTTTCACCAAGCCCATCAAGATGCAGGCGCGAAGCTGGTCGATTTTGCCGGCTGGGAGCTGCCCATCCATTATGGTTCGCAAATCGCCGAACACGAAGCCGTACGCACCGACGCCGGTATGTTTGACGTATCCCATATGCTCGTTACCGACGTCGCCGGAGCGAACGCCAAAGCCTTTTTCCGCAAACTGATTGCCAACGACGTTGCCAAACTCGCCTTCGTCGGCAAAGCCCTTTATTCCGCGCTGCTCAACGACAACGGCGGCGTGATTGACGACTTGATCGTTTACCGCACCAACGAAGCCGAGACCCAATACCGCATCGTGTCCAACGGCGCGACCCGCGAAAAAGACACCGCCCAGTTCCACAAAGTCGGACAAGAATTCGGCGTCGCCTTCAACCCGCGCTACGACCTCGGTATGCTTGCCGTGCAAGGTCCCAAAGCCATCGAAAAACTCCTGACCGTCAAACCCGAATGGGCGGATGTCGTCCACAACCTCAAACCGTTCCAAGGCGCGGATTTGGGCAACGACTGGTTTGTCGCCCGCACCGGCTACACCGGCGAAGACGGCGTCGAAGTCATCCTGCCCGGCACCGAAGCCGTCGCATTCTTCAAAGCCCTGCAACAAGCCGGCGTACAGCCCTGCGGCCTTGGCGCGCGCGACACCCTGCGCATGGAAGCCGGCATGAACCTCTACGGCAACGATATGGACGACGACACCAGCCCGCTCGAAGCAGGCATGGGCTGGACCGTTGATTTGAAAGACGAAAACCGCGATTTCGTCGGCAAAGCCGCCTTGCTGGCATTGAAAGAAAAAGGCGTTGCCGTCAAACAAGTCGGTTTGCTGCTCGACAAAGGCGGCATCCTGCGCGCGCATATGGAAGTGTTGACCGACAAAGGCAAAGGCGAAACCACTAGCGGCGTATTCTCGCCCAGCCTGAAACAATCCATCGCTATCGCCCGCGTTCCGAAAGATTTTGACGGCAATACCGCCAAAGTGCTGATACGCGGCAAAGAAGTGGACGTACGCGTATTGAAGCTGCCGTTTGTACGCAACGGACAGAAACAGTTTGACTGATGCGGTTTCAGACGGCCTTTGTCAAAGTTAAGGCCGTCTGAAAGCAAACGTAAAACAGCCTGTCGATCATATCCGAAGGCTTCACTCTTTAAGCCAAAAAACCAATGGAGAATCAAACCATGAGCAACAACATCCCAGCCGAACTGAAATACGTTGCCAGCCACGAATGGCTGCGCCTTGAAGAAGACGGTACTATCACCGTCGGCATTACCCACCATGCGCAAGAGTTGTTGGGCGACATCGTGTTTGTCGAGCTGCCCGAAGTCGGCGCGAACCTTGCCGCTGAAGAACAAGCCGGTGTGGTTGAGTCTGTGAAAGCCGCGTCCGACGTGTACGCGCCGATTGCAGGCGAAGTCGTTGCCGTCAACGAAGATTTGCCCAGCGCGCCGGAAACCGCCAACAGCGACCCTTACGGCGCAGGCTGGTTCTTCAAAATCAAACCTGCCAATCCAGCCGACTACGACGGCTTGCTGACCGCCGAGCAATACGCGGGCGAAGTGGATTAAAGGCCAGTGAGGCCGTCTGAAAACGCCGAAGTGTTTTCAGACGGCCTTTTGTTTTTTCCGGCCGCCGTTTGAATATACGTTCACAAAACACACCGCACTCATCCGATGGACATCCGCACCCTGACCGAACTCGACCGCAGCCATATCTGGCATCCGTATTCCTCCACCGCCGATCCCGCGCCGGTTTATCCGGTCGAGCGGGCCGACGGGGTAACGATTACCCTGAAAGACGGCCGGCGGCTGCTTGACGGCATGTCGTCGTGGTGGGCGGCGGTGCACGGCTACAACCATCCGCGCCTGAACCGCGCCGCCGTCCTCCAGCTTGAAAAGATGAGCCATGTCATGTTCGGCGGTTTCACCCACGATGCGGCGGCAAAGCTGACACAGACGCTGCTGGGCATCCTGCCTTCGGGTTTGGACACGGTGTTTTACGCCGACAGCGGTTCGGTGGCGGTGGAAGTGGCGATGAAGATGGCGGTGCAGTACCAGCACGCGCTGGGCGCGCCGCGGCGCAGCAAGTTTGCCGCGTTGCGGGCGGGCTATCACGGCGACACTTGGCACGCGATGTCGGTGTGCGACCCCGTTACCGGAATGCACAGCCTGTTTGCCGAGCGTCTGCCGGTGCAGTTTTTCCTGCCGCAGCCTCCGGTGAAATTTGGCGAGCCGTGGCGCGAAGAGGCGGTTGCGCCGTTGGCGGATTTGCTGGACAAACACGGCGGAGAAATCGCCGCGCTGATTGTGGAGCCTGTCGTGCAGGGGGCGGGCGGAATGTATTTTTACACGCCCGAATATCTGAAGCGGGCGCAGGCCTTGTGCCGCGAACACGGCGTGCTGTTGATTTTCGACGAAATCGCCACCGGTTTCGGGCGCACGGGTAAGCTGTTTGCCTGCGAACACGCAGACGTCGTGCCCGACATCATGTGTCTGGGCAAAGCCCTGACCGGCGGCTACCTCACGCTTTCCGCCGCGGTAACGCACAAAAATATCGCCGACACCGTCAGCAACGGCGCGGCGGGCTGCTTTATGCACGGGCCGACGTTCATGGCCAACCCGCTGGCCTGCGCCGTGGCCGACGAATCGGTCAGGCTGCTGCTGGAAGGCGGCTGGCGTGAAAATGTGGCGCGGATTGAGGCGCAACTGCGCGAAACCCTTGCGCCTGCGCGCGACATTGCGGCGGTGAAAGAGGTGCGCGTGCTGGGCGCCATCGGCGTGGTCGAAATGCGGGAACCCGTAAACCTGCGCCGCCTCCAGCCCAAATTCGTCGAACGCGGCGTGTGGCTGCGCCCCTTCGGCAAACTGGTGTACACCATGCCGCCGTTTATCATGCAGCCGCACGAGTTGGACAAACTTTCAGACGGCCTCATTGCCGCATTGAGGGAAGAATATGGCGGATAAACTGTTTTCAGACGGCCTCCAAACCCGCAAGCAGGGCAAAATCCTGTTTGTCGGCGGTATCGATACCGGCATCGGCAAAACCGTCGCCACCGGCTGGTTGGCGGCCAAGCTGATGCGGCAGGGCTTTTCCGTCATCACCCAGAAAATCGTACAAACCGGCTGCACGGGCATCTCCGACGACATCCTTGTCCACCGCCGCCTGCAAAACCTGCCGCTGCTGCCGGAAGACACCGACGGCACCACCTGCCCCTACCTGTTCGGCTATCCCTGCTCGCCCCATCTGGCCGCGCGCATGGCGGGCGCACATATCGACCCTGCCGTTATTAACCGCGCCACCGCAAAACTCGCCGAACGTTACGATTACGTTCTGCTCGAAGGTGCGGGTGGGCTGGCCGTGCCGCTGGACGACACCCTGACCACGCTTGATTTCATCCGTGCCCAAGCTTATCCCGTCGTGCTGGTTACATCGGGCAGGCTCGGCAGCATCAATCATACCCTGTTAAGCCTGGCGGCCTGCCGGCAGCAGGAAATAGCCGTCGAAATGCTGATATACAACCGCTTTCCGCCGGCAGACCCGCTGATTGAACAGGAAACCGCCGAATATCTGCAACGCTACCTGCGGCAACATTTTCCGCAGACCGCGTTTGAATACATGGACGGACAAAAACCATGAATTACTGCGACTTTGCCAACAACCTGCCCGAAGACAGCGACAATCCGAACAAACAGTATCATGCGGAACAATACGGTTTTCCGATTGAAGACGACAACGGACTGTTTGAGCGGCTGGTGTTGGAAATCAATCAGGCGGGCCTGAGCTGGACCTTGATTCTGAAGAAGCGGCAGGCGTTTCAGACGGCCTATAAAGGCTTCGACATCGATACCGTCGCCGCTTTCGGCGATGCCGACCGCGAACGGCTGCTTGCCGACGCAGGCATCGTCCGCAACCGTTTGAAAATCAACGCCGCCATTTACAACGCGCAACAAATCCGGCGGATACGGCAGGAATGCGGTTCGTTCAAAAACTGGCTCGATATGCACCATCCGCGCACCAAAGAAGAATGGGTGGCGCTGTTTAAAAAACACTTCAAATTCATGGGCGGCGAAATCGTCGGCGAATTTCTGATGAGCACCGGCTACCTGCCCGGCGCGCACACCGAAGACTGCAAGGTTTATCGGGAAGTTTTGAAACGCAGGCCGAAATGGCTTGAGATCGCTCCCGCCGACTTTATGCGGGAATGACGTTTCTGAAAAACGATGCGGGCGGCACCTGATTGTGAGAGCCAAAGAAGGGAAGATTGCACAGGCCGTTTCAGACGGCCTGCGGTGCGAATACGCTGTCGAAAGGCGCGGCGCGTGTTCCGGAAAGCCCGAACGGACTGTGAGGCCGTCTGAAAATAGGGCGGTCGGTGTCAGACAATCCGCGCCATCAATAAATCGTGCATGTTCAGCGCGCCGATCAGGGTGCCGTCAGCTTCGGTTACCAGCAAGCCGTTGATGTGGTTGGCCTGCATGTGTTTCAGGGCCTCGGTGGCAAGTTTGTCGGTGGTGATGGTTTTCGGGGACGTGTGCATGATGTCGTCCACGGTCAGGCCGGCGAAGTTGTCGCGCTGCTGGAACAGGCGGCGCAGGTCGCCGTCGGTCAGCACGCCTTTCAGACGGCCTGCTTCGTCGGTTACCGCTAACATGCCCAGCCCTTTTTCGCTCATACGCACGATGGCTTCTTTCAGTAGCGTACCGCTGACGACGGCGGGCAGCGCGTCGCCGCCGTGCATGATGTCGGCCACCCGCAGCAGCAGGCGTTTGCCCAGGCTGCCGGCAGGATGGCTGAGGGCGAAATCGTCGGGCGTGAACGCGCGCGCGCGGAGCAAAACCACGGCCAGCGCGTCGCCGAGCGCCATAACGGCGGTGGTGCTGGTGGTCGGCGCCAATCCGAGCGGGCAGGCTTCTTTGGAAACGGCGGCAGTGATGTGGATGTCGGCATGGCGCGCCAAGGTGGACGCGGGGCGTGCCGTGATGCCGATTAAAGTAACGTTTTTGCGTTTGAGTGCGGGCATGATGGCCGTAATTTCGTCGCTTTCTCCGGAATTGGAAATCGCCACCACCACGTCGTTGTCCACAATCATACCCAAATCACCGTGTGCGGCTTCGGCGGGATGGACGAAAAACGCGGGCGTGCCGGTGGATGCCATCGTCGCTGCGATTTTCCGGCCGACGTGTCCGGACTTGCCCATGCCGGTAATGACCACGCGGCCTTTGCAGTGCAACAGGGCGTCGGCGGCGCGGACGAAACCGCCGTCCAGCGCATCGGCGATTTCGTTCAGGCCGAGTGCTTCGGTGCGCAATACCCGACGCGCCCAATCCAGATACTGCTCGGTGTTTCCCATCATGTTTTCTGCCTTTCAAATAAGAATTTATACTATCCAAACGCTGCAAATAGGGGTAGTATGAAAACTTCCCACAACCTGTTCAAATAAAGGAATCAGAGATGACTATTTTATCGGACGTTAAAGCATTAGGCCAACAAATCTGGTTGGACAACCTTTCCCGCTCGCTGGTACAGAGCGGTGAGTTGGCGGAGATGTTGAAACAAGGCGTTTGCGGCGTAACCTCGAATCCTGCGATTTTCCAAAAGGCATTCGCGGGCGACCCGCTCTACGCAGATGAAGTGGCAGCCTTGAAGCAGAAAAACCTGACCCCGAAACAGCGTTACGAAACAATGGCGATTGCCGACGTACAGGCGGCCTGCGACGTGTGTCTGCCCGAACACGAATCCACCGGCGGCAAAACCGGTTTCGTCAGCCTCGAAGTTGCCCCCGAACTGTCGCAAAACGCGGCCGGTACCGTTGAAGAAGCCAAACGCCTGCGCGCCGCCATCAACCGCAAAAACGTTATGATTAAAGTGCCGACCACCGATGCGGGCGTGGAAGCGCTGGAAGCGCTGGTGGCCGAAGGCATCAGCATCAACCTGACCCTGCTGTTCTCCCGCGCACAAACCCTGAAAGCCTACGCCGCCTATACCCGCGGCATCGCCAAACGTGTGGCGGCAGGCCTGCCGGTCGATCAAATCCACGTTGTGGCCAGCTTCTTCATCTCGCGCGTGGACAGTGCGTTGGACGCTACATTGCCCGACCACCTGAAAGGCAAAATCGCCATTGCTTTGGCCAAAGCCGCCTATCAGGATTGGGAAGAATACTTCGGTGGCGCGGAATTTGCCCCGCTCGCAGCCAAAGGAGCCAACCGCGTACAACTTCTGTGGGCTTCGACCGGCGTGAAAAATCCGGCCTATCCGGATACCCTGTATGTCGACAGCCTGATTGGTGCGAACACTGTCGATACCGTTCCCGACGCTACCCTGAAAGCCTTTATCGATCACGGTACGGCCAAGGCTACTTTGGGTGAGGGTGCGGCCGAAGCCAAAGCGCAGCTTGCCGAAGCCGAAAAACTGGGCGTGGATTTGGAAGCCCTTGCCACCCGCCTGCAGGAAGACGGTTTGAAACAGTTTGAGGAAGCATTTGCCAAATTGCTGGCTCCTCTGGCCTGATTTTAAGGCTTGAAATGAGCGATAAGGCCGTCTGAAAAAATGTTCAGACGGCCTTTTTTGACAGGCGGCTTTATCGGGAATCGGTTAGAATGGGGCCGACTGCCGAAAAATTCCCGATTGTTTTCAGACGGCCTTCGTGCGAACGGCAGGCCGATTGTTTTATTTTGAAAGAGATTTATGAGCCAACAATACGTCTATTCCATGCTGCGCGTGAGCAAGGTTGTGCCGCCGCAGAAAACCATCATTAAAGATATTTCCCTTTCCTTCTTCCCCGGCGCGAAAATCGGCCTGCTCGGTTTGAACGGCGCGGGCAAATCCACCGTGCTGCGGATTATGGCGGGTGTGGATAAGGAATTTGAGGGCGAAGCCGTGCCGATGGGCGGCATCAAAATCGGCTATCTGCCGCAAGAGCCGGAGCTTGATCCTGAGAAAACCGTGCGCGAGGAAGTGGAAAGCGGTTTGGGCGAAGTGGCCGCCGCGCAGAAACGTTTGGAAGAAGTGTATGCCGAGTACGCCAATCTCGATGCGGATTTTGACGCACTGGCGGAAGAACAGGGCCGCTTGGAAGCGATTATTGCGGCAGGTTCGTCAACCGGCGGCGGTGCGGAGCACGAATTGGAAATCGCCGCCGATGCGCTGCGCCTGCCGGAATGGGATGCCAAAATCGGCAATCTGTCCGGCGGTGAAAAACGTCGCGTCGCTTTGTGCAAACTCTTGCTGAGCAAGCCCGACATGTTGCTGCTGGACGAGCCGACCAACCACTTGGACGCTGAATCGGTCGAATGGCTGGAGCAATTTTTGGTGCGCTTCCCCGGCACAGTCGTTGCCGTAACACACGACCGCTACTTCCTTGACAACGCCGCCGAATGGATTTTGGAACTCGACCGCGGCCACGGTATTCCGTGGAAAGGCAATTACTCGTCTTGGCTGGAGCAGAAAGAAAAACGCTTGGAAAACGAGACGAAATCCGAAGCCGCGCGCGTGAAGGCGATGAAGCAGGAATTGGAATGGGTGCGACAGAATGCCAAAGGCCGCCAAGCCAAGTCCAAAGCGCGTTTGGCGCGTTTTGAGGAAATGAGCAACTACGAATACCAAAAACGCAATGAAACGCAGGAAATCTTCATTCCCGTCGCCGAGCGTTTGGGTAACGAAGTGATTGAATTTGTGAATGTTTCCAAATCGTTCGGCGACAAAGTGCTGATTGACGATTTGAGCTTCAAAGTGCCTGCGGGCGCGATTGTCGGCATCATTGGCCCGAACGGCGCGGGTAAATCGACGCTGTTCAAAATGATTGCGGGCAAAGAGCAGCCCGATTCCGGCGAAGTGAAAATCGGGCAAACCGTGAAAATGAGCCTGATTGACCAAAGCCGCGAAGGTTTGCAAAACGACAAAACCGTGTTCGACAACATCGCCGAAGGCCGCGACATTTTGCAGGTCGGACAGTTTGAAATTCCCGCCCGCCAATATTTGGGTCGTTTCAACTTCAAAGGCAGCGACCAAAGCAAAATCGCGGGGCAGCTTTCCGGCGGCGAACGCGGACGTTTGCACTTGGCAAAAACTTTGTTGAGCGGCGGCAATGTCTTACTGCTGGACGAACCGTCCAACGACCTCGACGTAGAAACCCTGCGCGCGCTGGAAGACGCATTACTGGAATTTGCCGGCAGCGTGATGGTGATTTCGCACGACCGCTGGTTCCTCGACCGCATCGCCACGCATATTCTGGCTTGCGAAGGCGATTCGAAATGGGTGTTCTTCGACGGCAACTATCAGGAATACGAAGCCGATAAAAAACGCCGACTCGGCGAAGAAGGCGCGAAACCGAAACGGATTAAATATAAACCGGTAACGCGTTGATTCTCTCTTTTAGTGATGAAAGGCCGTCTGAAAATGTTAGCAAAGCTTTTCAGACGGCTTTTTTATTTGTCTGGAGCGGTACAAAAACAACAGCGTATAAAAAGGTTATTCGCCGCATTGTCTTGTCAAATAAGCGCTTATTTAAAAGAAATTCTCTTTTGGGAGTTACTTACTATAAAACAGGATAGAAAAATTTGTGAAAATATTTCTTTGTTTTTTAATTTAATGTAAAATACGCCTGAGCTTTCAAAGTGTGTTTGTATTGTAGACACAGATAAATTTGAGGCTCGTTAAGTGTTAATTTTTTCATCTGTAGTAAATTCCTTCGCTGTTTATTCCCTTGTTTACATTGATGTATGTAAAACAATGAGGCCGTCTGAATGAAACTTGCATTCAGACGGCTTTTTTTCATCTGCATTAGTTAATTGTAATTATTTGAAAAGAATAATTTAAAATTTGTTCGAGTAAAATCAGAACAGTTTTTGCGAATCCAGCAGCAGCGTAACCGGCCCGTCGTTGCACAGGTTTATCTGCATATGGGTTTGGAAGCGTCCTGTTTCGACGTGCAGCCCGTGGGCGCGTAGCAGGTCGGCAACCAGACGGTAGAGTTCGTCGGCCTGTGCGGCTGGCGCGGCATCTGAGAAGGACGGACGGCGGCCGTTGCGTGCATCGGCGTAAAGTGTGAATTGGGAAACAAGCAGAACTGTTCCGCCGGTATCTTTCAGCGAAAGATTGAGTTTGCCTGTTTCGTCTTCAAAAATCCGCAGATTGGCCGTTTTATCAGCAATATATTTGGCATCGGTTTCCGTGTCCCGATGGGTAACGCCGAGCAGGACGACAAAACCGCTGTCGATTCTGCCGCAGGTTTCACGGCTGTCGGCACTGATAACGTCCACTTCGGCATGGGTAACTTTTTGGATGACGGCACGCATATTGTTCCTAATCGGTTTGTAGAAAAGGCCGTCTGAAAACCGGTTCGGAAGACGGGTTTCAGACGGCCTCAATCATGCATAAAACAACGGTATTATGTTTTTGGGGAACTTTGTCTGACAGCTTATTTGGCAGGTTTGATGTCCGCTTTCTGCATCAGAGCGCCGATGGCGGCGTCGATACGGGATGCCTGCAATTCGCTGCCGATTTCGTTCTTCATCTCTTCGTATGACGGAACTTTAATATCGCGTCGGTCGTTTATGTAGAACACGCTGTAAACATTGCCGTTTGGCAGCGGTACAGAGGTAAAATCGCCTTTTTTCAGGTCTTTGATGGCAGCATACAGCGGCGGGGCGGACTGTTCCAAATCTTTCAGCGGTACATAACCGCGTGCGATGCCGCCGGCTTTTTTGGCTTGTTCGTCAATGGAGTATTGTTTCAACACATTGGCGAAACTTTTTTTCGCTTCTAAGTCTTTAATGGCTTTTTGCGCATCTTCGTTGCTGCGGGCGGCAATTTGTCCCAGCTGTACTTCCTGAGTGCCTTTGTAAAATTTGCTGAAGTCGTTGTAGGCGGTTTTGATGTCTTTTTCCTGTACAGGGTTCTGTTTGGCAATGTGCATGGCAAATGCCTGTCCTAACAGGTCTTTTTCAAATACAGCCCATTCGGTTTTAAAGGTGGGCTTTTTATCCGCACCTTGTTTGGTTGCGGCAGCACGGGATTGCTCCGCTGCCTTTTTAAATTCCGCGCTCTGATCCAGTTTCAGGCGTTTGGCTTCTTGGGAGACAACGGTGGCGATAATCTGCCGTTCGGTCAGGCTTTTGCGTAGGGCGGGACTATCCTGAACCTGTTTGTTCTGACTGCGGATGACTTTGACCTGATCATCGATGGTGCTGCTGTCGATGGCGGTACCGTTTACCGTTACCAAGGTTTTTGCCGACAGGGTGCCCGATAAGGCTGCCAGTACCAAGGCGGAAATAATATGGCTCTTTTTCATCATTTTCTCTCTGCTTCCAATTCAGTTGAAATATTCTTCGGGGGTAAGTGCCTTAATGCTCAAAGCGTGAATAAGGCCGTCTGAAAATAAATCCTGTAACAAGCCTTTGACGGTACGCTGGCGTTCAAGGCGCGGAGTGTCCCGAAACGAGGTACTGACGACCAAAATGCTGTAATGGCCGCCGCCACGATTGCCAGCGTGTCCGACATGCAGGTGGCTGTCGTCCTGAAATTCGAAAATTCGGGGTTCAAGCGTTTTCAGACGGCTTGCGATAGACTGCTTCATATCCATTATTTGAACACGGCTTTGAAAGGTTTAATCAATAATTCTTCGTAAACGCCCGCATCGACATACGGGTCTTGTTCCGCCCATTGCTGCGCGGCATCCAATGATTCGAACTGTGCGATTATCAGGCTGCCCGATACGCGTTCGGGATTGTCAGGCAGGGGATTCGGACCTGCGGTCAGCAGGCGGCCTTCTGCTTTTAGAACTTCCAAGCGTTTCAGATGGGCAGGCCGCGCTGCCATTCGTGCTTCATGTACATCATCGGCATCGGTTGCCAGCAACATATAATATTCCATCAATTATTCTCCCGTGGTAAATAGCGGCTCAAGTATAAGCCCTGTCCGATGACAAAAACAATCATCAGAGCGGTTGAACCGAACAGTTTGTAGCTTACCCACTGTGCTTCGGTAAAGTTTTTAAACACGATAATATTGGCAATACCCATAAACAGCAAATAGCCTATCCATGCAAAAGTCAGTTTGCGCCAAACAAGGTCGGGGAGTTCGAGTTCTTTACCCATCAAGGATTTCAGGCTGTTTTTCCCCATAATTTGTCCGACAGCCAGCGCCAGTGCGCCGAACCAAAACAGGGCAGTTGGCTTCCACATGATGAAACGCTGGTCTTTCAATAAAATGGTCGCACCGCCCAAGACAACAATCAGAATCAGGCTGACCCACTGCATTGTTTCAAGTTTTTTGTTTTTGATATAGGTGAAAACTGCCTGAACGACACCCGCCGCCAAAGCTACGGCTGTTGCCCAAATAATGTTTTTTGTAACAGTATAAGTGATGAAAAAAAGGATGACGGCCAGTAAGTCGCTGAGAATTTTCATAGGGAGGAGGAAACAAATCACGTAAAGGGCAATCATACAGGTTGCGGCGTATTTTTGCATCTGTTCGCAGGAGCGGATAATCAGTAAAATAGCCGTGTTTGTGCAAAAGAAACGAATAGTGGCTATAAAGCCGCATATTTACGGCTTCTTTTTAACTTAATTTAGCAGATTGCTTGGCAAAAATAGGTTTTAGACTATATCATGACGGAATATATAGTTAATTGCGTGGTATCGCACAGCAGGACTGTAATTCAAACAGGGGATAAATCTTGAAAAACCATCATAAAATGAAATTGATTGCTGCTTCCGTGGCGTTGATGACGTCTTTCAGCGCAGTTGCAGGGCTGGGCGGGCTGAATGTCCAGTCAAATCTCGGTGAGCCTTTTTCGGGCAGTATTACCGTTACCGGTGATGAGGCCAAGGCGCTGTTGAATGGCGGAAAAGCTACGGTTTCCAACGGAAACTTGCGTACCAGCGTGCGCAAATCGGGCGATAAAGCAATCATAAGCATCCGTTCTTCCCAGCCTATCCAAGACCCCGTACTGATTTTTCAAGTAGGTGCAGGCTCTCAATCGCGTGAATATACGGCTATTATCGATCCGGCCGATTATGCATCAAAGCCGGATGGTTCCTCCCGTGCGCGTATCAACAACAATAATCAGACAACCAAAGTTGAACCAGCCTCTGCCCCGAAATCCCAAAATGTTGATCGTGAAGCCGCGCGCGAACGTATCAGCCGTATCGTCAATTCTGAAGAAGCGGAGTATCAGGAGCCTGTTCAGGCAACTAAACCTAAAATTACCGGCAGACAGACACAAATAGCCAACGAAAAAGAATATTCCAATATAAGCTATGGTAAGCGCCATTTGGTACTTAACGGGGAGACATTGCTCGGTATTTCTGCCCGTATTCGTCCACAAGGTATGAGTGTGGCCGAAACCATGCGTGCCTTGGTCAATGCGAACCCGACTGTATTTATTGAAAACAATGCCGACAGAATGTTGGCAGGGAAGGTATTGAATATTCCTGCGCGCGATGAAATGAAGCGTTTGGCGGCTCAGCCCCCTGCTATAAAAGTGCCTGCTGAAAATGCAGCCCAAGCTTTGGATCAAGCTCAGCAAAATGCCCAAAAACAGCAGCAGGTAGAGCAACCCGCTGTCGCGGCGCCTTCCGGAGCTAAACCTGCTTCTGATGCCCAAGCAAAAGATAAAAATATACAGGAAACAGTCCCTGAAACCGTTAAGCCGATTGAGAATGAAGTTAGAGCGGCATCAGAGGCTGTGGTAAGCCCTGCTTCCGATGTGGATGCTGGAGCAGCAAGTGCGGTCGAACGGTTACCTAAACAGGCTGTAGAGCAACAAGAACAAGTAAGGCCGTCTGAAGAAAATATTCCTTCTGAAGAAGGTGGATTGTGGCGTTGGTTGCTGATTGGTGGAGCGTCACTTGTAGTGTTGCTGCTGTTGGCAAAACTGCTTGCCGGGCGTAAAGCCGGAGAGCAGAAAATTGTAGTTCCGGTTGCTAAGCAGCATTCTGATGAGGATGAAGAAGACGAAGAAGGTTTTTCTTTCAGCAATGTCAAATCTTCTTTGGAAGGACAAAAATTTGCTGCTGAAACTAAGAGTACAGAAGAAACTGAAGAAATAGAATCTCCTAAAACGAAGCCTGAGGTTCATGTTGGTTTTGATGAAAAAGGTACATCGAAAGAGCCGTCTACTGAAGAAGGTTTAGCGATTGAGGATGATTTTGATGATGATATTTTCTTTACTCAGGCAACAGAAGAAAATGTTGCGGATAAAGATGATGTCAAAGTAGATTGGAATTCAGTTGAGGCAGTTCAATCAGGTATCGTTTCCAGTGCGGTAACAACTGATGAGGAAACGGAAAAACGCCGTAATGCGGATTGGGATACGATTGAATCGACCGAAAGCGTTTACGAACCGGATACTGAACCTTCGTTTATCTCTTCAAACCAACCATCTGTAATTAAACAGGAAAGTCATTCTTCAGTGACTGATTCTGTTAAGGAAGAAGTAGAAGTTAAAGAAGACGAGGTATTAGATTTCTTTGCGGTTAATGAGGCGGAAGAGAATAAAGAGGAGAATTTGCCTCTTTCTCAAGAAATTCATCAAGAGCGAGAGAAAGATCTTGATAATATAAATGAAAACAAAGAGTCTGCTTCTAGTGAGCCGTTGGACTTTGAAATACCTTCCCCTGAGGAAGATAAAGAAAGTAATAAGGCGATTGAGGAACCGTCTCTTGAAACTGAAGAAATTACTTTCGAAGAAAAGCATGATTCTGATTCTTCTGAGGTGTTTGCTGTTAGGCAAGATCGAGGCTTGTCATTCCAGGATAGTACCGATTTTGATGAACAGCCGTTACAAATTGATGAGACTGATGGAAATGTAGACTGGGAAGATATTGCTGTTGAAGATGTAGATGGCGCATCAAATGAAAACAGCAGTTTCATTTCCGAATCAGTAGGTATGACGGCGCCGTTTGAAGCGAAATATGAATTGGCTAAAATGTATGTTGAAATAGGCGATCCGGCTGCGGCTCGTGAAACATTGCAAGAATTGCTTGAAGAATCGCAAGGCGCTATTTTAGATAAAGCCAAAGAGATGTTGAAAGAATTGGATTCTTAAATATTATTGGGTTGGATGAAGATGCCGTTTCAGACGGCATCTTTTTCTTTTAGCTGAAATTCCTTTTTATCAGATTGATTATGGTCTATGGTCTGTCCGAGACAGTACAATGAATTTTTCGCAATATATCAGTGATTATAGTATGGCAAACTCCGTATCGAATTTACAGCTTATAAAGCAAAGATGGATTTTGGTTTTATCTTATGATGGTAGTCGATTTTTCGGGTGGCAGAAGCAAGCCGAAGGTATTCCTACCGTACAAGCAGAATTAGAATCAGCAATCAGTAAAATTGCAGGAGAAAATATTTCTGTTACTGTGGCGGGGAGAACTGATACCGGTGTACACGCGGTTGCTCAAGTAGTTCATTTTGATACCGGGGTATTTCGACCGCCGCAAGCATGGGTGCGTGGTGTGAATGCATATCTTCCTGACGGAGTAGCGGTATTGTTTGCGCAAACGACACAACCGCATTTTCATGCGAGGTTTGATGCATTTGGGCGTCGTTACCGTTATCTTTTGCAATCTGCCCCTGTTCGTTCTCCTTTAATGAAGGGTAGGGCGGGATGGACGCATTTGCCACTTAATCTGGAAAGAATGCGGCAGGCAGCAGCATTATTGGTTGGAGAACATGATTTTTCTAGTTTTCGCGCTGCCGAATGCCAAGCGAAATCTCCAGTTAAAACCATATATAGTACAGAGGTTGGTGGGGAGGCTGAATGGCTGTATTTTGATATACATGGCAATGCCTTTTTGCATCATATGGTGCGTAATATAATGGGAGCTTTGGTTTATGTCGGATGTGGAAGATTGGATGTGGGGCAATTTGCTGATTTAATAAAAGAAAGGAGTCGCCTGAAAGCGCCTCCGACTTTTATGTCTGATGGTTTGTATCTGACAGGGGTAGATTATCCGCGGGAGTTTGGTATTCCAAAAATTCAGTTGCCTTATTGGATGAGGAATATCGGATAGAGGATATAACCATAAAGGGTTCAGATGTGCTACTTTAAAAAGGAAGAATTTGGCTTGGTTGAGGTGAAGCATTGATATACGCAAATACCGTGTTCTTCATGGTAGTGTGGCAAATATGTGATATATCTAAAATGTGTTGTAAAATCGCAATTTAATAAATTAACATTATAACTCATTGATTTTCATATTTTTTTATATGAAATAATTTATTTATCATTGCTTTGAGAGAAAAGGTAAAGTAGCAAACATTCAATAAAGTTTGTTTTTTTTCCGCCAACCAATTATATTGAACACATGAAATCACTGCTTGGTTAAGCAGGGGTTGCAAACAACAAAACGGCTTCCCCCCGTTTGTGTTATTTCTTAGACGATAGAAAAGGAATACAGCAATGAAAAAATCTCTGATTGCTCTGTCTTTAGCCGCTCTACCGGTTGCTGCAATGGCTGACGTAACTCTTTACGGTCAAATCAAAGCAGGTGTGGAAGTTGGTCAAACTAAAGTTAAAGTTAATGGCGTTGAAGCAAAAAGCGCTACTACTACCAAAATTGCTGACTTTGGTTCTCGTATCGGTTTCAAAGGTCATGAGCATCTAGGTAGCGATTTGAATGCCATTTGGCAAGTTGAAAGCAAAACTTCAGTAGCAGGTACTGATGCTGGTTGGGGTACGCGCGAGGCATTTGTCGGTTTAGAAGGCGGTTTTGGTAAAGTTCGTGCTGGTAAAATCAACACTCAACTGAAAGACATGGATAAAATTGATCCGTGGGAATATAGCAGTAATGCTTTAGGGTTAGGTGTATTTACCCGTACTGGCGAACGCGCAGTGTCTGTTCGTTATGATTCTCCTGTATTTGCTGGCTTTAGTGCGAATGTCCAATATACTCCACGTGATAATCAGGATAATACTGGTCGTAATGAAAAAGGCGTTACAAATTATCGTAATGATACCTCTAAATACTATGCTGGTTTGAATTATGAAAATTCAGGATTCTTTGCACAGTATGGTGGTGCTTACCAAAAATCTGCTTATGTAGGTGATAATAACAAGAACAAGAGTGGACAAGTTCATCAGGTTCAAGCTGGTTATGATGCCAATAATTTGTTTGTGGGTTTAGGTTATCAATATACCAACGGTTGGGATACATTGGATAGTTATCGCGCAGCCTTTGCTGATGGCGTTACGCCGTATGTTGCTGGTCGTGATGCGGCGGGCAATCCTATCTATGCAACTCGTGATTATGATGCTGCTAATGACACTTCGACACGTATTAAAACTCATGAATTGGCTGTAACTGGTGCTTACCGCTTTGGCAATGTGACTCCTCGTGTTTCTTACGCTCATGGTTTTAAAGCCAAAGGTAAGGGTTTGTCTTCTCAAGATAAAACTTCTACTGAATACAACCAAGTTGTATTGGGTGCTGATTACGACTTCTCCAAACGCACTACCGCTATGGTGTCTGCCGGTTGGTTAAAAGCTGGTAAACGCCACGATAATAAAGTGGAAACTACTGCCGGTTTGGTTGGTCTGCGTCACAAATTCTAATCTGAAAAGATTAGCTGGGAAGGAGAACCTGTTTCGACAGGTTCTCTTTTTATTTGTAATTCTCAAAAAATTCTTACCGTTTTCGGTAATGATTCCAATCCGGATGGGATACAGGTATTTGCTGATTTTAATATAGAATCGGCAAATGCCTGTTTTTCCTTTATAATGCGGATTCTTAAAGATTTTCCGGTTCCTTGTCCTAATGATGAAGCCTGTTCGTATCTACCATCGCTGGTGGCGTTACAAGTCTTATCTTCCTGACGCGACGCTGCCCGCTCATACGGTGGAATGTCCCGATTGCGGTTGCCGTATGGATATTCCAACGCTGCGACAGGGACAGGAAGCGCATTGTCCTGTGTGTAATCATGAAGTGGTGGAGGTGGAAAACAATCCGTATATCGTGCCCCTCGCGTATGCTCTGACTTCGCTGATTCTAATGGCTTTTGCGTACAGTATGGTTTATGTGCGCGTGGATTTGTTTGGCGTAACGTCGATTTTGTCGCTGCCTCAGATGATGCGTCTGTTGATTTCACTGGATTACGGTTTTCTGGCGGAGGTGATGTTTGTCCTGACTTTCGGTGCCCCTTTGCTGTTTTTACTGTTGTGCTTGTATGTCTATACCGCTTTAGTGCGGGAAAGGGCATATCCTGCGCTGCGTTTTGCAACGCGTATTTTGGTGCGGCTGCGCCACTGGATTATGGTGGACGTGTTTTTCATTTCCACTTTGGTGGCGTATATCAAGCTTTCTTCGGTGGCGGTGGTGGAGTTCGGCTCGGCATTTTATCTGATGTTTCCGTTGTCGGTCATGCTGATTCGGACATCGGTCTCGATTCCGCAGCATTGGGTTTATTATAAAATCCACAGGCTGACGGGCGGTCATGCGGTTCAGACGGCCTCGGAGGACAAAATCTGTTGCAGCCGCTGCCTGTATTTCCGTGATAAGGACGAACATCCCTGTGGTGTGTGCGGTGCGGATTTGTACCGCCGCCGTCCGAAAAGCCTGAATATTTCGTTGGCTTTTCTCTTGGCGGCTCTAATTTTGTATTTTCCTGCCAATATCCTGCCGATTATGATTTCGTCCAACCCGACGGCTTTAGAGATTAATACGATTTTCAACGGTATTGTGTATATGTGGAACGACGGCGATAGGATGATTGCCGTGATTATTTTCAGTGCGAGCATTATGGTGCCGGTGTTGAAGATTATTGCAATGGCAGTTTTGATTGCTTCTGCCTATTTCAAGCCGCCGATGAGTGCGGCGAAAATGTCGGTGCTGTACCGGATTACCGAATCTATCGGCCGTTGGTCGATGATTGATATTTTTGTGATTATTATTCTGATGAGTGCGTTCCATACCAATATGGCGCGTGTCGTGCCGGGCGGTGCGGCGGTTTATTTCTGTCTGGTCGTTATTCTTACTATGTTGTCTGCTTATTATTTCGACCCCCGTCTGATTTGGGACAGGCAGCAGCAGCTTTCAGACGGCCTCGATTCTAGCGATACCCGAAAACAATGAAAAAACACGATTCTTCTCAAACACATCACGCTCCCGCGCGTGTCAGAAAAACCAATGTCTTCACGTCAGTCGTGTGGTTGATCCCGCTGATTGCGCTTTTGGCGGGCGGCTGGCTGCTGGTGAAGGACATCCGCAACCGAGGTCCGGTCGTAACGCTGCTGATGGACAGCGCGGAAGGTATTGAAGTTAACAACACGGTGATTAAAGTGTTGAACGTCGATGTCGGCAGGGTTACCCGCATTAAATTGCGCGACGACCAAAAAGGCGTGGAAGTAACCGCCCAGCTTAACGCCGATGCGAAAGACCTCATCCGCAGTGATACGCAGTTTTGGGTGGTGAAACCGCGTATCGACCAAAGCGGCGTAACCGGTTTGAGCACGCTCCTGTCCGGCTCGTATATCGCGTTCACGCCGGGCAAAAGTAATGAAACGAAGGATGTATTTGAAGTGCAGGATATTCCGCCGATTGCCGCCATCGGGCAAAGCGGCCTACGCCTGAAGCTGGTCGGCCAAAACGACAAAATCCTCAACGTCAGTAGCCCCGTGCTTTATGAAAACTTTATGGTCGGGCAGGTGGAAAGCGCGCGTTTCGAGCCATCCGACCAAACCGTGCATTACACCATCTTCATCCAAAGCCCGAATGACAAACTGATTAATTCCGCCAGCCGCTTCTGGCTGGAGAGCGGCATCAATATCGAAACCACGGGCAGCGGTGTGAAACTCAATTCCGCCCCTCTGCCCGCGTTGCTTTCCGGTGCGATTTCGTTTGATTCGCCGAAAACCAAAGACAGCAAAAATGTGAAAAGTGAAGACAGTTTCACGCTTTACGACAGCCGCAGCGAAGTGGCAAACCTGCCCGACGACCGTTCGTTGTACTACACCGCATTTTTCAAACAATCCGTGCGCGGTCTGACCGCAGGCTCGCCCGTCGAATATAAAGGACTGAATGTGGGCGTGGTTTCCGACGTTCCCTATTTCGACCGCAACGACAGCCTGCATCTGTTTGAAAACGGCTGGATTCCCGTGCGCATCCGCATCGAGCCGTCGCGCATGGAAATCAATGCCGACGAACAAAGCAAAGAGCATTGGAAACAACAATTCCAAGCAGCTTTGGGCAAAGGTCTGACTGCTACCATTTCCAGCAACAACTTGATTACCGGCAGCAAAATGGTCGAACTGACCGACCAACCCTCGTCTTCACCCAAGCTGAGACCGCACACCGTTTACGCAGGCGATACCGTCATTGCTACACGAGGCGGCGGTTTGGACGATTTGCAGGCGAAAGTGGCGGATTTGCTGGAGAAGTTCAACAATCTGCCGTTGGATAAAACCGTTACAGGGTTGAACGGTTCGCTTGCCGAACTCAAATCCACCCTCAAATCTGCCAATGCCGCTTTAAGCTCCATTGACAAACTGGTCGGTAAACCGCAAACGCAAAGCATCCCCAACGAGCTGAACCAAACCCTGAAAGAATTGCGCCAGACCCTGCAAGGCGTATCGCCGCAATCGCCCATCTACGGCGACGTACAAAATACCCTGCAAAGCTTGGATAGAACCCTCAGAGACGTACAGCCCGTCATTAATACCTTGAAAGAAAAACCCAACGCGCTGATTTTTAACAGCAGCAGCAAAGACCCCATCCCGAAAGGAAGCCGATAATGCGCCTCTTCCCGATTGCCGCCGCCCTGACGCTTGCCGCCTGCGGCACTACGCAAAGCCCGCAATATTTCGTTCTGCCCGACAGCCAATACATCCGGCCGGCGGCGCAAGGCAGTGAAATAGCGGTCAAAGTCAACCTTGCCGAACCGCTTGCCAGCGGCGGCCTCGTTTATCAAACCGACGCGTATCACGTGAATCTGGCGAAGAACCACCTTTGGGCGGCGCCGCTCGACGGCGCGTTGGCGGCAAACCTCAGCAACAAACTCAACCGCCTCAATCCGCGCCATACTTTCGTTCCCGCCTCACGCAGCCAAAGCGGGCAAACCCTGAAAATCTATATCGAAGCCTTCCAAGGCAGCTATCAGGGGCAAACCACCGTCAGCGGCTACGCCTTATGGCCGGACGGACGCAGCAAACCGTTTGATGTCACTACACCGCAACAAGGCGACGGCTATACCGCCATGCTCGAATCTTTGGAAAACGGCTTGGGCAAAGTGGCACAAGCGGTTGCTTATTGAAAATCGCAAAACCGAAAAGACGAAAGGCCGTCTGAAAAACCTTGAATCAAGGATTTCAGACGGCCTGTTTATATAGACCGTGATAAGCCGGCTAAAATATGGCGAAGCTGCCAAGGGTACGACGCGTTATGTCATTCTTGTTTTAAGCGGCCATAAAATCATTGCCATTTATGGTGTCAACCGGTAGTCAATGCGCCTTATGCGTCGTGCTGTATCTGTATACGATTTTGTCCGGCAAAGTCATGGCGATGGCGGAAATCAGAAAGCAGAAATCAGAAAGCAGAAAGCAGGTGGATGATATATTGCCACATGATTTTTGCTTTTCAGAGAGATTGGCCGCATTGATGAACGTTTGCAGCAAATGAATAGACAAAATGCTGATGATGGACATCGATAGTTTGACTTTCAAATAATCACCATTGTCAGCAGATTGGCAATCATCACGACGCCAATCAGATTGAGTACGGCGAACATGACGGTGTTTTCATCCATAATGCCCAGATTGCTGACCAGATGCCACAGCATTTTCAGAAATTTATAGGTATAAATGGCTTGGGCGGTAATCCGGCCGAGGTAAATCGGCCGTTGCAGCTAGCGGCCACGGAAACAATGTGAGCGAAAATGCCCATGCGCCCGTAGTTTCTGCGTTCGGTGTTCCATGATTTGAGGTGTAGAAAAACAGTGAAGCGCGGATTGTGATTCAAGAATTTTCAATCCGCAATTTTAGTAACTGAATTTAAAAAGAAAGGCCGTCTGAAAACAGGTTTGGCCGCAAAGATTTTTTCAGACGGCCTTTGTAGTTGTCATGGCGCTTAAACACGCGGACAATCGCTTTGTTTTCAAGGGATGAAAACTATGCTTGCAGATTCGTTTTTTTATTACCTGCTGTTAATCGGTTTTGCCGCAGGGCTGATGGATGCTGCGGTTGGTGGCGGAGGCCTGTTGCAGATACCCGGGTTGTTCAATCTATTACCGAATGCTACGCCCGTGGCTTCAGTGATGGGCATCAATAAATTCGCTTCCTGCTGCGGCACGCTGACCGCAACGGGGCAGTATCTGCGCAGAATCCCCGTGCCGTGGAAAATGCTGCTGCCCGCCGCCGTGCTGGCGTTTGCCGCTTCCTATCTGGGCGCGAATGCCGTGGCGTATTTCCCCGTGCAATATATGAAACCGGCGATGCTGGTCATCATGATTGCCATGTGCCTCTATACTTTTCTGAAAAAAGACTTGGGGCAGGCGGTGCGCACCGAAAAACTGACGCGCCGCGAAACGTGGTGGGGTTTGTTTTTCGGCGCATTAATCGGTTTTTACGACGGCATTTTCGGGCCGGGAACGGGCAGCCTGCTGGCTTTCGTGTTCGTCCGTTTTTACGGTTACGATTTCCTGACGGCGAACGCGGCGGGCAAAGTCATCAATTCGACCACCAACCTTGCCGCGCTGACATTTTTCATCCCGCAGGGGCATGTCGTGTGGGCATGGGCGGTACCGTTGGCACTGGCGAATTTATGCGGCGGCGTGGTCGGCGCGCGGTTGGCAATACGCGGCGGAACCCGTTTCCTGCGTTACGGATTCATGCTGCTGCTGTGCCTGACGATTGGAAAATTCGCTTGGGATTTATTGAGTTGATGCCAAACTGAAAAGGCCGTCTGAAATTTTCAGACGGCCTTTGGATTTTACAGCTTAACCGAATGCTCGCGCGTTTCGTGGAACACGATGTCCGGCCAGCGTTCCTGCGTGAGTCCCAGATTCACGCGGTTGGGGGCGAGGTAAGCGAGGTTGCCGCCTGCGTCTATCGCCAGATTGCCTGCATTGGCTCTTTCAAACTCCGCCAGTTTTTTCTTGTCTTCGCATGATACCCAGCGCGCCGACCAGATGGATGCGCTGTCGAACACGGCTTCCACGCCGTATTCGTTGGCGAGGCGCGAGGTAACGACTTCAAACTGCAATACGCCGACCGCGCCCAAAATCAAATCCGCGCCGCTCATCGGTTTGAAGACTTGAACCGCGCCTTCTTCGCCGAGCTGTTGCAAACCTTTTTGCAGTTGCTTGATTTTCAGCGGGTTTTTGATGCGAACGCTGCGGAACAGTTCGGGCGCGAAGAAGGGGATGCCGGTGAACGCCAGTTGTTCGCCTTCGGAGAAGCTGTCGCCGATTTGGATGTTGCCGTGGTTCGGGATGCCGATGATGTCGCCCGCGTAGGCTTCTTCCACCAGCTCGCGGTCGTGCGACATGAACGTGACCACGCTGGAGGCGGCGATTTCACGGTTGATGCGCAGGTGTTTCATCTTCATGCCGCGCTCGAATTTGCCGGAGCAGACGCGCAAAAAGGCGATGCGGTCGCGGTGTTTCGGATCCATATTGGCTTGGATTTTAAAGATAAATCCGGAAAACTTCGGCTCGTCCGGTTCGACCATGCGCACGGTCGCGTCGCGCGGTTTCGGCGCGGGCGCCCAGTCAATCAATGAATTGAGGATTTCCTGAATACCGAAGTTATTAATCGCCGAGCCGAAGAACACGGGCGTGAGTTCGCCGGCGAGAAATTCGTCGAGATTGAACTCGTTGGAAGCCGCCTGCACCAATTCGATTTCGTCGCGCAACTGCTGGATTTCCAGCGGAAAGCGTTGTTCCAGTTCGGGATTGTTGATGCCTTTGATGATGTCGAACTCGTGCGGCAGCCGTTCCCCGCCGGCTTCAAAGAGATAGATTTCGTCGTTCAGGATGTGGTACACGCCTTTGAAGTTTTTGCCCATGCCGATCGGCCAAGTAACGGGTGCGCAGCGGATTTTTAAAATATTTTCCACTTCGTCCAGCAATTCCAAGGAATCGCGCACTTCGCGGTCGTATTTGTTCATGAACGTGACAATCGGCGTATTGCGCAGGCGGCAGACGTTCAAGAGTTTGATGGTTTGCGCTTCCACGCCTTTTGCCGCGTCGATGACCATCAAGGCGCTGTCCACGGCGGTTAAAACGCGGTAGGTGTCTTCGGAGAAGTCTTGGTGTCCCGGCGTATCCAAGAGGTTGACAGTGTGGTCTTTGTAGTCGAACTGCATCACTGATGAAGCGACGGAAATGCCGCGCTGCTTCTCGATTTCCATCCAGTCGGAGGTGGCGAATTTACCGGTTTTCTTGCCTTTCACCGTACCCGCGCTCTGAATCGCGCCTGAAAACAGCAAGAGCTTTTCGGTCAGCGTGGTTTTACCAGCGTCGGGGTGGGAGATGATGGCAAATGTGCGGCGGCGGCGCACTTGGTCGAGGATTTCTTGTGACATGGGCTTTCTTTGCAAAAAGGTTCAGGCCGTTTTTTCAGACGGCCTGAGAGATATTTGAGATGGCGGGGATTGTACAAAAAAATGCCTGTTTATTCAATGATTGGGCGGAGCAAAGGCCGTCTGAAAATTTTTCAGACGGCCTTTGTCATGCATCAATCCTCAAATATCCATCGGTTTCCAGTCCGCGCCTTTTACCGGCGGCAGCCACGACTGCGTGCCGCTGGCGGCAAGTTTCCACAGGGTGTCGGGGAAGCCGTAATGGTCGGCGCGCGTCGTATCAAGTTGCGTTTCGATTTCGGATTCACGGCCTTCAAGGATTTGTGTGGCGATGTGCGGATTGAGCATAACGGTTTTGCCCAACGCGATAAATTCCGCCCAGCCGGTTTCATAAGCGGCCAGAATTTGATCGGCAGTAAACAGGTTGCCCACGCCGATAAGGGGCAGCTTACCGTTGATGCGGTCGTGGATGAACTGCATACGGGTTTGCGCCGTATCGCCGCCGCGGCGGATTTTTTTGTCGAATTCCCACAGGGAAACGTGCAGGTATTGCAGCGGCTTCCGTACCAGCGCGTCAATCAGTGCGCCGGTTTCGATCATGGTCAGTCCGTTTTCGCCTGCTTCTTCGGGCGAGAAGCGGTAGCCGATGATGAAGTCGTTGCGTTGGTGTTTGTCGCGGACGGCGGCGATAGCATCGACGACGGCGAGCGGGAAACGCATTCTGTTTTCCAAACTGCCGCCCCATTTGTCGCTGCGGCGGTTGCTTTGGGCGGAGTAAAACTGTTGGATTAGGTAGCTGTTTGCGCCGTGGATTTCCACGCCGTCAAAGCCTGCGCGAAGTGCCAAATCGGCAGCTCGGGCGAAAGAGGCGACCAGTTCGTCCACTTCTGCGGCACTCGCTTCGCGCGCACCTTCCGCCTCGTTGGCGGACGCGCTGATTTTGTCGCGGCGGTTGAGTTCCGCCATGGCTTTGTAGCCGCCGTGATGGATTTGCAGAATCGCTTTCGCACCTTGTTTTTGAATGAGTTGGGCAGTTTCTTTCAGGCTGTCGAGGCAGTGTTCGCCCGTGGCTTCGGGTTGGCCGGGAAAGGCTTTGCCGCCGTCTTGAACCAAGGTGGCGGCGGCGATAAAGAGACCCATATCGCCAGCGCGGTTGCCGATAAACGCGCGCTCTTGATCGCTGATTGAACCGTCGGCGTGCGAGCCGAAATGGGTCATGGGTGCAACGGCAAGGCGGTTTTTGACGGTTACGCCGTTGTTGAGGGTAAGGGGTTGGAAAAGCGGAGCGTCTTTGGGATTCATGGGTGTGCCCTGTGATGAGTGGACGATTGTTAGAGAATTGGGCCGAGTGCGGATTTATCAAGCGTAAAGGCCGTCTGAAACTATTTTTCAGACGGCCTTTTGTCCTTAAACGCTTATATTACAGGTTCGGATTAACGATGATTTTGACGGCGGATTCGTTGTTGTGAATCAGACGCTCGAAGCCTTCGGAAACCAGCTCGTCCAGCTTGATGCGCTGGGTGATGAAAGGTTCGAGGTTGATTTTGCCTTCTTCCACCAGTTTGATGGTTTCGGCGTGGTCGTTGCAGTAGGCGATGGTGCCGCGCACGTCCAGCTCTTTCATCACGACGCTGTGGACGTTGATGGTGGCGGGGTGGCTCCAAATGGATACGATGACCAAGTTGGCAGCAGGTTTGCAGGCCTCTACCAAGGTATCCATAACTTTGTTCACGCTGGTGCATTCGAATGCCACGTCCACGCCTTCGCCGTTGGTCAGTTTTTTCACTTCTTCGACGACGTCGACTTCGGACGGGTCGAGGATGTAGTCGGCAACGCCCGATTCGCGGGCTTTGTCTTTACGCGCCTTGCTCAATTCGGTGATGATGACTTTGATGCCTTTGGCTTTCAACACGGCGGCAAGCAGCAAACCGATCGGGCCTGCGCCGCCGACCAATGCGACATCGCCTGCTTTCGCGCCGCTACGGACGTAAGCGTGATGGCCGACGGACAGAGGCTCAATCAAAGCGGCTTGGTCTAACGGGATTTTGTCGGAAATCGGATGCACCCAGCGGCGTTTGACGGCGATTTTTTCGGACAAGCCGCCGCCGCAACCGCCCAAGCCGATGAAGTTCATGTCTTTGGAGAGGTGGTAGTTGCTGCCTTCGCCGGTCGGTACGTCATCGCGGATGATGTAGGGTTCGACCACGACGTGTTGGCCGACTTTGATGTCGTCCACACCTTCGCCGACGGCATAAACCACGCCGGAGAACTCGTGTCCCATCGTTACGGGGGCGGACTCGCCGGAAATCGGGTGCGGATGGCCGCAGGGCGGGATGAAAATCGGGCCTTCCATGAATTCGTGCAGGTCGGTACCGCAGATACCGCACCAGGCGACGTTGATGCCGACGGTGCCGGGGGCAACGGTCGGTTCGGGGATGTCTTCGATGCGGATGTCGCCTTTATCGTAAAAACGTGCTGCTTTCATTGTAACGCTCCTTAACTTGGGGTTGGATGTTTGACGGAAACGGAATGACCGCATCCGCAGCCGGTAAAGTCGGTTATGTATGAATGATTTTTCGTCCGACCTTTTTAGAAACGGCGCACACTGCTCAGAATGTACGGCCTGCATATTAAATTGTCTTTATTCTACAATATATCGGGAGCCGGATAAACGGTTGCGGCAAAAATCAAGTTGCCTCGGTCAAGGAGATTTCGAAGTGTTTCCGGTTTTTTCAGACGGCCTCATCGATAACTTGTTAAGAATTTTTTTGCGGCCGTCGTTTTTTAGGAAATGATCATACTGTACCGCGGCATCCGATTTTTTCATGCCGGCCAGCACATGGATATGTTCGGCGGCGGATTTTGCCAGCGAATCCAAGGTATATCCGCCTTCCAGTGCGGAAACGATTTTCCCTTTGCAGCTTGAGGCCGTCTGAACGATTTTGTGCGTCAGCCATGCGAAATCGGCTTCGTGCAGTTTCAGACGGCCCGTTTCATCGTTGCGATGTGCGTCGAAACCTGCGCAAAGCAATACCAGCTCTGGTTTGAAGGCGGCAAGGCGGGGCAGCCACTGTTTGCGTATGATGTCGCGGAAGGTAGGGCTGTCCGTACCGGCGGCGAAAGGGGTGTGCAACATGTTGGCGCTGCCGGTTATGCCGTTGCCCAAATCAGGAAACGGGAACAGATCGGTTTCGAACGCATTGAAAAACAGGATGCGCGGGTCGTCTTTAAAAATTTCCGCGGTTCCGTCGCCGTAGTGGACGTCGAAATCAATGATGGCGATACGCTGCAAGCGGTATTCGGCAATGGCGTGCATGGCGCCGACGGCGACGTTGTTGAGCAGGCAGAAGCCGCCCGCTTGGGAACTTTGGGCGTGATGGCCGGGTGGGCGGACGGCGCAGAAAGCGTGGCAGGCTTTTTTGTCCATCACCATATTGACCGCCTTGATAACCGCACCGGCAGCGAAACGGGCGGCCTCAAGAGAGCGGTTGCTGATTACGGTATCGTCGTCGAGGCGGTAGATTTTACCTTCCTGCGGCTGCACCGATTCAAGGAAACGCAGGTATCTGCGCGGATGTACCAGCGCAAGCTGCGCATCGCTGACTTCCTCTGCTTCCGCCGCTTGCAGGCGACGCCAGATTTTCCGGTGTTTGAGTTCTTCCAGGATGGCAGTGATGCGCTGCGGCGATTCGGGGTGGGTGCCGCCGGGTTCGTGCCGCAGGAAGATTGGATGTGAAATCCAAACAGTGCGGGCCCTGACGCCCAAGATGCGGCGCAAGATGATGCGCAGGCGGCGGATGAGGTTTTTCATGGAGAAGGCGGGAAGCGGTCGTTTCAGACGGCCTGACTGATAAATATGGTTAATAAATACGGAAATACTTGGAAATTTTTCAGACGGCCTTTAGAATAGCCTAATTTTAAGCCTGCACCAAATGAAATTTTCACGGCAGGCAGTTTCCTGATTCCCATACTATAACTTCAAAGCAGAAAGAACCGATATGGAACAAGGCAGTATGTTGACGCAATTTGCACCGCTGATATTGATTATGGTGGTGTTTTATTTCCTGATTATGCGCCCGCAGCAGAAAAAGTTTAAAGCGCATCAGGCAATGCTGGCGGATTTGAAGGTAGGAGACAAAGTGCTGTTGACCGCCGGATTCAAAGGCAAAATTACCAAAGTGGGCGAGCAGTTTTTTACCGTCGAAATCGGTCGCGGCGTGGATGTAGAAGTCGAGCGCAATGCGATTGCCGCCAAAACAGAATAAGCTGATTTAACCGAAAAGCCGCACCGAATCGGGTTGCGGCTGTTTGTCTTTCAAAAACCGAAGGTTTTGCCATGAACCGTTATCCCTTATGGAAATACCTGCTGATTGCGTTTACGGTGGTTTTGGCCGTGATTTACTCGCTGCCCAACCTTTTCGGCGAAACGCCGGCCGTGCAGGTATCGACCAACCGGCAGTCTATCATCATCAATTCCCAAACCGAGGCCAAAGTAGCCGCCGCACTGAAAGCGGCAAACATTCCGACAGACGGAATGTTCGTAGTCGATAATTCTTTGAAAGTGCGTTTCAAAGATGCGGAAACCCAACTCAAAGGGCGGGACGTCATCGAAAACACTTTGGGCGAAGGCTACATTACCGCTTTGAACCTTTTGGCCGACAGCCCGGAATGGATGGCGAAAATCAATGCCAATCCGATGTTCTTGGGTTTGGACTTGCGCGGCGGCGTGCACTTCACCATGCAGGTGGACATGAAGGCCGCGATGCAGAAAACCTTTGAACGCTACTCCGGCGACATCCGCCGCGAACTGCGCCGCCGTAAAATCCGTTTCGGTACCATCCGTCAGGCGGAAAACGGTTTGATCGTACCGTTTCAAGATGCCTCGGACGTGCAGAAAGCCATACCCGAACTGCAAAAACTGTTTGTGGAGGCAAAACTGGAGGCCGACGGTTCCAATCTGATTCTTTCTCTTTCCGAAGATGCCATGCAAAAAGTGCGTTCGGATGCGGTAAAACAAAACATCACCACACTGCACAACCGTGTTAACGAATTGGGCGTGGCCGAGCCGGTCATCCAGCAATCCGGTATCGACCGTATCGTCGTGCAGCTTCCGGGCGTTCAGGATACTGCCAAAGCGAAAGACATCATCGGCCGTACCGCCACCTTGGAAGTACGCATGGTGGAAGACGATCCGGCCAAAGTGCAGGCCGCATTGGGCGGCAATGTACCGAGCGGATACGAGCTATTGTACAGCGCGGGTGAGAATCCCGCGCCGACCTTGGTCAGCAAGCAGGTCGAACTGACCGGCGACAACATCAACGACGCCCAGCCGAGCTTTGATGAAATGGGATCGCCTGCGGTCAGCATCAACCTAGACGGTTCCGGCGGTACGATTTTCGGCGAACTGACTGCCGCCAACGTCGGCAAACGTATGGCGATGGTACTGATTGACCAAGGCAAATCCGAAGTCGTTACCGCGCCGGTTATCCGTTCCGCCATTACCGGAGGCCGCGTCCAGATTTCCGGCAGCATGACTACGGCGGAAGCCAACGACACTTCGCTGCTGCTGCGGGCCGGTTCGCTGGCCGCGCCGATGGAGATTGTAGAAGAACGCACCATCGGTCCGTCGCTGGGGAAAGAAAACATTCAAAAAGGCTTTGATTCCACACTGTGGGGTTTTGCCGTCGTCGCCGTGTTCATGGTGGTTTACTACCGTATGATGGGTGTGTTTTCGACTATTGCGCTGACCGCCAATATTCTGTTTCTGATAGCCATCCTGTCGGCGTTGCAGGCGACATTGACGCTTCCGGGCATTGCCGCACTGGCATTGACGCTGGGTATGGCGATTGACTCCAATGTGTTGATTAACGAGCGTATCCGTGAAGAATTACGTGCCGGCGTGCCGCCGCAGCAAGCGATTAATCTGGGTTATCAACATGCTTGGTCGACCATCGTCGACTCTAACCTGACTTCGTTGATTGCCGGTATCGCGTTGTTGATTTTCGGTTCCGGCCCCGTGCGCGGATTTGCCGTGGTGCACTGTCTGGGCATCGTTACCTCAATGTATTCTTCAGTGGTGGTATCGCGTGCGCTGGTCAATCTGTGGTACGGCCGCCGCCGCAAACTTCAAACTATCTCCATCGGCACGGTGTGGAAGCCTGAAACGGCCGCCTCCAGGCAGAAAGCAGGTAAGGAGTAAACAATGGAGTTATTCAGAATCAAACGCGACATTCCGTTTATGAGCTACGGTAAACTGACTACGTTTATTTCGTTGGTGACGTTTATCGCCGCCGTATTTTTCCTAGTAACCAAAGGCCTGAATTTTTCGGTTGAATTTACCGGCGGCACGGTGATGGAAGTTCAGTACCGCCAGGGAGCGGATGTCAACAAAACCCGTGAGAAGCTGGAGACGCTGAAAATGGGCGATGTGCAGGTTCAGGCTTTGGGTACGAACAAACACATCATGATCCGTCTGCCTAATAAGGAAGGCGTTACTTCAGCCCAGCTTTCCAATGATGTGATGAACCTGCTGAAACAGGATAATCCCGACGTTACCCTGCGCCAAGTCGAATTTATCGGCCCGCAGGTCGGCGATGAATTGGTTACCAACGGCCTGATGGCGTTGGGTATGGTGGTGGCGGGTATCATCGTCTATCTGTCGATGCGGTTTGAATGGCGTTTCGCCGTATCCGCCATTATCGCCAACATGCACGACATCGTAATTATTTTGGGCTGTTTCGCACTGTTCCAATGGGAATTTTCGCTGACCGTGTTGGCGGGTATTCTGGCGGTGCTGGGTTATTCGGTGAACGAATCGGTGGTAGTGTTCGACCGTATCCGTGAAAACTTCCGCAAACCCGCGATGCGCAACCATACCGTACCGCAGGTGATTGACAATGCGATTACTTCGACCATGAGCCGTACCGCGATTACGCACGGTTCGACCGAAGCGATGGTACTGTCGATGCTGATTTTCGGCGGTGCCGCACTGCACGGTTTTTCTATGGCGTTGACCATCGGTATTGTTTTCGGCATCTATTCTTCAGTGTTGGTGGCCAGCCCGCTGCTGCTGATGTTCGGTCTGAACCGCGAGAACATTGCCAAACAACAGAAGAAAAAAGAAGAGGTCGTCGTATAGGCCGTCTGAAAACGGCTTGAACCGGAAAAAAGGATATACTTTATACAGGTATATCCTTTTTTATTGGCCCTTCCGCCACCCAACTATATATTTCCGCCAGGAGCAGGTATGAATCCGTCGTTAGATGTCGTTATCCCGTGTTACAACGCTGCCGAAACTTTGCGTGTTGCCGCTGAAAGCGCGCTGAAACAACAAAAAGTCCGAACCGTCTGGCTGGTTGACGATGCGTCGCAGGACGGTACGCAGGGAATAATGGCGGAGCTTGCCGCGCAATATCCGGCAATCCGCTGCGAATTTTTGGCGGAAAACGGCGGGGCGGCAAAGGCCCGCAACTGGGGCGCGTTGCAGAGCACGGCGGATTTCGTCGCATTTTTGGATGCGGACGATGCCTATGAATCCGATGTGCTGACCGCCGCATACATGGCGTTGTGTAATTTTTATTATCTTGGTTTGGTGCGGTTGAAACTGCGTCCCGTCGGCTTTCCCGAACGCTATACACGACACGCAGGTTTCGCCGAAGCGTGGCGGCGTCTGGAAATGACGGTCGGCGGCAATACGGTGTTCCGCCGTTCCGTTTTACTGGCTTGCGGCGGATTTCCTCAAGACGGGTTGTTCAGGAAATTCGGCGGCGAGGATGCCGCACTCGGTATCGCACTGACCCGCAGCAGTGTGGTCGGGACTCTGTTCGGGGCGGAAGATGCCGCCGTTCGGCATGTATACCGTCGGGGTATCCATGCCGAGCGCCTGCTTGATACGGCAATCTTCGGAATGATGCCCGCAGGTATCGATGAGAAACATCAGATTGAGGCAGAAGCGGTTACACAGAGGATTTGCGCCAATCTTGCAGAGGTCAAGGCACATTTGTCCTTTGGACAGACGGGGATCATGGATTTGCAGGTTTCTTATGACCGGTAATTGTAATAATGAAGTTTAGGCCGTCTGAAAAACAATTTCAGACGGCCTTATTTGTCCGTCCGCATTAGTCGGAAACGAGAGCCGTTTTATCTGTTTCTCATTTTTCTGCCTTTGTTTTACCTAATCAGACAATGAATCCAATAGTTTCAGACTAAATCTGTATGTGGATTGTGTCTTTTTTGTATTTTTAGTTGATTGAAAAATAACGAGAAAATATTTTTAGGAGAGATGACGGTGAAAAATACAACAGTTTTTTCAGCCTTTTGGCTGTTTGGATTCCGCGTTTTGTAGTTTGAATGTAATCAGGACATCGGTGTCATGATGCCAACCATCGGTGTCATTTACAATAATTATATAAAATATATTTATACTTAAAGTATGTATTTTTTTAGGGTATATTAAATTAACTGAAAAATGGTATTTTTTAACGCTTAAGTCGGTATGATGAACATCGCCGACAACGCAAAAGGAAATGCAATGCGTTGATTGGAAAAGATGTTTGTCAGATATGTTATTTGACAACATAGAAATCAGAAATTTTTGAAAGGAAATGACCATGAAACATTTGATGAAAATTGCCGCCGCTTCTTTAATCGGTATGTCCGGTGTGGGCGCCGCTGCTTCTTCTGTCGTTGCACGCAATATGGCTGATGCCGACAAAAGCAAAAATTGATTTTACGGTATGAAAACCCGCGAAGCGGGGCAAGAAGAAAAACATTAATGTACTTTATTGATTACGATGAAGGGACCGAAAATGAAAGAAATGATGAAATTGGCCGCCTCTGCCTTAATCGGCATGTCGGGCGTTGCCGCTTCCGCGACCCAAGTGGTGCAAAATATGGATGCTGCCCGGCAATAAGCAGCGTGTTTGGCCGTGTCAATGGTGAGACGGCGGTATGAAAGAAAGTGAGACAGAAATGAAAGGCATGATGAAACTGGCTACGGCCTCGTTAATCGGTATGTCGGGCATTACCGCCTCAGTTGCAGGCGTAGTGCAGAATCTGACCGACGCTTCCAAATAACAGAATTTTGAGAAAAGGCCGTCTGAAACAGGTTTTCAGACGGCCTTTCGCATTCGGGTCAAACCCATCCGGCAAGGTTACGCCTTGCTAAATCCGCCAGCGCTTCCAGCCAAAGGGCGTCGGCGTTCAGGCAAGGGATGTATTGGTATTGCTTTCCGCCGGCGGCATGAAATTGCTCGCGTCCGACCAAGGCGATTTCTTCCAGCGTTTCCAAACAGTCCGATATAAAGCCCGGGCAGAATACATCGAGTTTGGCAACGCCTTGAGACGGCAGGTTTTCAAGCAGGTCTTGCGTGGACGGTTCCACCCATTTCGACCGTCCGAACCTGCTCTGAAAGGAAACGATATAGTCTTTTTCACCCAAAGACAGCGCCTCGGCAAGCAGTTGTGCCGTGCGGCGGCATTCGTCGGCATAAGGGTCGCCGTCGTCATGGTTTTTCTGCGGAATACCGTGGAAACTCAGCAGCAGTTTTTCCCCGCGTCCGTGTTCCGCCCAATAGGTCTGAATATGCTGTTTCATCGCACCGATATAGCCTGCGTCGTCGTAAAAGCGGGATACGGTGCGCACGCTCATCTGGTTGCGTTGTTGCGCCAATGCGGCGAATATTTTGTCCAAAGCCGCCCCCGTACTGGATGCCGCATATTGCGGATAGAGCGGTATCGCCAAAATTTTTCCCACGCCCTGCGCTTTCAGCTCGCTCAATACGTCGGATACGGCCGGTTTGCCGTAAGTCATTGCATGGCGCACGGTTATACCGTGCAACTTATCTCCCAGCGCTTGGGACAGCCGCTCGGTGTAGAGTGCCAGCGGCGAGCCTTCGTCAAGCCAGATTTTGGCGTATCCGTGCGCGCTTTTTTTCGGGCGGAACGGCAAAATCGCGCAGCGCAATATCGGCTGCCATAACCATCGCGGCAGTTCCACCACGCGCGGGTCGGACAAAAAGTCCTTTAGAAACGCCCGCACCGCCTCCGTTGTCGGAGCGTCGGGCGTGCCGAGGTTAAGCAGCAGCACGGCGGTTTGATTTTGCTGGGAATAGGGCAGGGCGGGTTCGGATGCGAAATGCGGCATGTTGTTCTCGGCTGGTTGGTTTGCAGGCGGTATTTTAGCAATGAAAAGGCCGTCTGAAAAATCCTGCCGTCCGTCCGCAGGCTTATTGATTTAGAACAGAACGGGCGGACAAGGCGGTCAACGCCGCCGCGTATATCCAGTACAATAGGCCGTCTGAAAAATCCCAAACAAAGCGAGTCGCATTATGCAAAACCCAAAAATCGTCTTTTTCGACATCGACGACACCATTTACCGCAAATACACCGATACGCTGCGTCCGTCCATAGGCGAAGCCATGAGGGCGTTGAAGCGGCGCGGCATACTGACGGCGATTGCCACCGGCCGGCCGCCAGCCGCCGTGCCCGCCAAAGTACGGCGCCTGATTGCCGAAACCGGCATCGACATGCTCGTAACCATCAACGGCCAGTACACCGAGTTCCGCGGCAAAGCCTTGCAGGCGTATCCGATGACCGAAACCGAAATGGCGGACATGGCCGCTTTTTTCGACAGTAAAGGCATTGCCTATGCCTTTGTGAACAATAATGAAATAGCCGTATCCGAAGCAACCGAATGGGCGGTGGAAACACTACAGCACATCCTGCCCGAATTTCTGACCGATCGGGAATACTTCCGCAAAAAGCCCGTTTACCAGATGCTGGCTTTTTTTCAAACCGCGCGCGATGCGGAACTGGCGGACAAAATCGCTGCCGCAGGGCTGAAAACCGTGCGCTGGCATCAAAACGCGGTGGATATGCTCCGTGCCGACGGTTCGAAAGCGTGCGGCATCGCCCGTGCTGTGGCGGAACTGGGTATAGACATGAAGGACGTTATGGCCTTCGGCGACGGGCCGAACGACGTGGAAATGCTGCAAACCGTCGGGTTCGGCGTGGCAATGGACAACGGTGATGCCGCTGCCAAAGCCGTGGCGGACTATATCTGCCCGAGCGTGGACGAAGACGGCGTGTTCCAAGGGTTGAAGACGCTGGGCGTGATTGCTTAGGCCGTCTGAAAAACAAGAAAACAAACCCGTCCGCCGCAGAAATAAAAAAATTGCGGCGGACGGGTTATTCGGGGGCTTGAATTTGTCGTACTCACCCTAATTTTGCTTTGCATCGCAGTGCGGCCCCCATGCGGCAGTTGCGGGCGGCTGCGCTTTAATTTTAACCGTGCTTGTCGATCAAGCAATTGTTTTTATTATTTTATATCGGAGTACACACATGACCATCCGTCCTTTACACGACCGCGTCGTCGTCAAACGCTTGGAAGCTGAAGAGAAAACCGCATCAGGCATCGTCTTGCCGGGCGCAGCCGCTGAAAAACCCGACATGGGTGAGGTGATCGCCGTGGGCGCAGGCAAAATCGGTAAAGACGGCAACCGCCGTCCGCTGGATGTCAAAGTCGGCGACAAAATCATCTTCGGCAAATACAGCGGCCAAACCGTAAAAGCTGACGGCGAAGAGTTGTTGGTGATGCGCGAAGAAGACATTTTCGGCATTGTGGAATAATAAACATCCGCATATTCAGACGATAGGCCGTCTGAAAAAGGCATACAACGCTTTCAGACAGCCTCAGACAGTATCAAACAATTTTGGAGAATCAAAACATGGCAGCAAAAGATGTACAGTTCGGTAACGAAGTCCGCCAAAAAATGGTAAACGGCGTGAACACTCTGGCAAACGCCGTCCGCGTAACCTTGGGTCCGAAAGGCCGCAACGTGGTGCTTGACCGCTCCTTCGGCGGTCCGCACATCACCAAAGACGGCGTTACCGTCGCTAAAGAAATCGAACTGAAAGACAAATTCGAAAACATGGGCGCGCAAATGGTGAAAGAAGTGGCGTCCAAAACCAACGACGTAGCGGGCGACGGTACCACTACCGCTACCGTACTGGCGCAAGCCATCGTAGCCGAAGGCATGAAATACGTTACCGCCGGCATGAATCCGACCGACCTGAAACGCGGTATCGACAAAGCCGTCGCCGCTTTGGTTGGAGAACTGAAAAACATCGCCAAACCTTGCGACACTTCCAAAGAAATCGCCCAAGTCGGCTCGATTTCCGCCAACTCCGACGAACAAGTCGGCGCGATTATTGCCGAAGCGATGGAAAAAGTCGGTAAAGAAGGCGTGATTACCGTTGAAGACGGCAAATCTTTGGAAAACGAATTGGATGTCGTAGAAGGTATGCAGTTCGACCGCGGCTACCTGTCTCCTTACTTCATCAGCGACGCAGAAAAACAAATCGCTGCGCTGGATAATCCGTTTGTTTTGTTGTTTGACAAAAAAATCAGCAACATCCGCGACCTGTTGCCTGTTTTGGAACAAGTGGCAAAAGCCAGCCGTCCGCTCTTGATTATCGCTGAAGACGTAGAAGGCGAAGCCTTGGCGACTTTGGTGGTGAACAACATCCGCGGCATCCTGAAAACCGTTGCCGTTAAAGCCCCTGGCTTCGGCGACCGCCGCAAAGCCATGCTGCAAGACATCGCCATCCTGACCGGCGGCACCGTGATTGCCGAAGAAGTCGGCCTGTCTTTGGAAAAAGCCACTCTGGAAGACTTGGGTCAAGCCAAACGCATCGAAATCGGTAAAGAAAACACCACCATCATCGACGGCTTCGGCGACGCTGCCCAAATCGAAGCGCGTGTTGCCGAAATTCGCCAACAAATCGAAACCGCAACCAGCGATTACGACAAAGAAAAACTGCAAGAGCGCGTTGCCAAACTGGCAGGCGGCGTGGCAGTGATCAAAGTCGGTGCCGCTACCGAAGTCGAAATGAAAGAGAAAAAAGACCGCGTGGAAGACGCGCTGCACGCTACCCGTGCTGCCGTTGAAGAAGGCGTGGTTGCCGGCGGCGGCGTAGCCCTGTTGCGCGCTTATCAAGCTGTAATTCTGAAAATAAAACCAGATGCAAAAGAGTGGTTAGAGATTGCTTCTAATTTAAAAGCAGGCTTATCTGAGCATTTGATGTTAACTAATAACGATCAACTTGCAGGAGCTTCGATTATATTTAAAGCAATTGAGTCTCCATTGCGCCAAATCGTTGCCAACGCAGGCGGCGAGCCTAGCGTAGTCGTGAACAAAGTGCTGGAAGGCAAAGGCAACTACGGTTACAACGCAGGCTCCGGCGAATACGGCGACATGATCGAAATGGGCGTACTCGACCCCGCCAAAGTAACCCGTTCCGCGCTGCAACACGCCGCGTCTATCGCCGGCCTGATGCTGACGACCGACTGCATGATTGCCGAAATCCCTGAAGAAAAACCAGCTATGCCTGACATGGGCGGCATGGGTGGTATGGGCGGCATGATGTAAGGCCGTCTGAAACCTTCAGATAAACAAACACCGTACGGTAAAAACCGTGCGGTGTTTGTTTTTTGGCGCTTCGGATACAGAGGCCGTCTGAAAAACAGAGGGCGGTTGGAAATTTTCAGACGGCCTCACAGTTATTTTTGCTGCTGCAAAATAGTTTGAAGCTGGTGCCGCAGCATTTCTTCATTCATCCAACCTAAATGTGTGAAAAGCATCAGCAGTGCAGAACCGGCAATCAACGTGCAGATGAAATAGGCAATATAGCCGACGGCAACTTTCCAGCCTGCCACATTACCCATCTTTATATAGCCGATTGCCTGCGCCCAGAAGGCCCATATTTGCCAAAGCAGGCCAAGAGGGCTTAATTGCGGGACATACAAAACGAGCAGCATTGGAATATTCAGGGCTTCCGAGGCCAGCGTAAATCCCTGAAGCGGCAGGCGCGGTGCGCCGTAATAGTGTAAAACGGCACTCATAGTACGACTGAGAATCAGCCATTTGACGGCGGTCAGCAGAATAGAGAAAACGACGGCAGCGGCATCTTTACCGAACAATGCCGACATCGCCGCAGCATTTATCATGCCCAGCAGCAACAATACGGCGAGGATAACCGGTAGCGGATATGTGTATTCGGCCGGATGTTTGTAACGCAGGCGCAGAATGTCCAGCATGTTTTTTAAAAAATGATACAGCATACGGATTTCGGTCTTTAAGAAAAAAGAGGGGGTATTTTAGCCCAAAACGCGAGGGGTAAAACGGGATTTGAATCGGCATTGCCCGCAGATATTGGGCGGTATCGTTTTTTGTAATCAACCGGCTTGAGTTTAATCCGATTCAAAACAAACGGTTAATTGTTTGTCAGGAAATAACGGTGCCGGAAGGCTTGCGTAAAACGGGTGTTTTTGGTTTAATACGCCTTTCTCAACGCAACAATAAAAGGCCAGATAGCTCAGTTGGTAGAGCAACGGATTGAAAATCCGTGTGTCGGCGGTTCGATCCCGCCTCTGGCCACCAACCAACCGCTTTATGCGGTTATTTTTTTATCTGTTGTGAAATAGTTTCTATTTGTCGATAGAACTTCATAAGTTAGTGTAACGACTCCGTGGCTTGTTTTATAATAGTCAGATAGCAAATTAATCACGGAAATTTTCAGACGGCATCTTCTGCATCCGGAGCAGTCAAAGGGACCTTTACGGGCTGGACGGATAAAGAGCAGGCGATGCCGGATAATTAATAATAAGTTGTTCAACAGTTTTTCGTTGCCGGATATACAGTCGAAGAATTGCACAAGAAACGGATAGGTTAAATAAAATGAGTGTCGGGTTATTGCGTGTTTTGGTGCAGAGCCAAAAGATTACTAACAGTCAGGCCGAGCATTACAATAGTGCCTTGAAAGCCAATAAAGAAATATTGCCGATGCTGTTTTCAGACGGCGTCATTACTCCGAAATCATTGGGCGAATTGGTCGCCCGGGTTTTCAGTTATCCGCTGCTGGATTTGCGCCATTATCCGCGCAGCAACATCCTGACGGATGTTCTGAGTGAAGAGCAGATGGTGCAAAACCGCTGCATTCCTATTTTCCGCCGCGGCCGTAAGGTCTATTTGGCGGTATCCGATCCTACGCAGATCCAGAGTTTTCAAAAAGTGGCCTTCGCTTCGGGCGCATCGGTCGATTTGGTTGTCGTGCCTGATGATCAGTTGAGTTCGCTTCTCGAATGGTTGGGGCAGCGTTCGACTTCCATTTTAAAGGAAATCAGTCAGGAACAAGAGGCAGCCCAACCCGCACAAGCACTGTATATAGACAATGAAGAAGCAGAAGACGGCCCGATTCCGCGCTTTATTCATAAAACCTTATCGGATGCGCTTAATGCGGGTGCATCGGATATTCACTTTGAGTTTTATGAGCAAATGGCGCGCGTCCGGTTTCGCGTGGACGGACAGTTGCGCGAAGTAGTGCAGCCGCCGGTTGCTGTACGAGGGCAGTTGGCTTCGCGTATCAAAGTTATGGCGCGATTGGATATTTCGGAAAAACGTGTCCCTCAGGACGGGCGTATCCAGATTGCCTTCCATAAACACGGGCGTCCGATTGATTTCCGTGTCAGCACGCTGCCGACTCTGTTCGGCGAAAAAGTGGTGATGCGTATCTTGAATTCGGATGCGGCTTCGCTGAATATCGATCAACTCGGTTTTGAGCCGTTTCAAAAAGAGATGTTGCTTGAAGCCATTCACCGCCCGTACGGTATGGTGTTGGTTACCGGTCCGACGGGATCGGGTAAAACGGTAACGCTTTATACCAGTCTGAATATCCTGAATACAGAAGACGTTAATATTTCTACCGCCGAAGACCCGGCCGAGATTAATTTGCCGGGTATCAATCAGGTTAACGTCAACGATAAACAGGGCCTGACTTTTGCCGCCGCGCTAAAATCGTTCCTGCGCCAAGACCCCGACATCATCATGGTGGGCGAGATTCGTGATTTGGAAACAGCCGATATTGCGATTAAAGCGGCACAGACAGGACATATGGTGTTTTCGACGCTGCATACTAATAATGCTCCGGCGACTTTGTCGCGTATGCTGAACATGGGGGTCGCGCCGTTCAATATCGCCAGTTCTGTCAGCCTGATAATCGCCCAGCGTCTGTTGCGCCGTCTGTGTCCGAAGTGCAAAACGCCGATGGAGCGGCCTCCCGAACCGGCCTTGCTTAAAGCGGGGTTTACCAAAGAAGACTTGGCTAAGGATTGGACGATGTACCGTGCCGTTGGCTGCGACAGTTGCAGGGGCAAGGGGTACAAAGGCCGTGCCGGGGTATATGAGATGATGCCGGTTACCGAAGAAATGCAGCGGGTTATCATGAATAACGGTACTGAAGTAGATATTATGAATATGGCGTACAAAGAAGGCATGGTTGATTTGCGTCGTGCCGGCTTGCTGAAAGTGATGCAGGGATTGACCACGCTCGAAGAAGTAACCGCGCATACCAACGATTAAGATGAAACGAAAGCTGCCGGATACGGAGGGGAATCCGTTCCGGTATTGTCTGAATATAACAAACAAAACTAAGGGGTAGTTATGGCTCAAGCAGAGCAGTCAAAAGGCTTATTCGCTAACAAAAACAAAGGTAAAAGGTTTACTTTTGAAGGTAGGAACCTCAGCACGGACCAAATCGTGCGCGGTGAGGTGGTTGCAAAAGACGAAGAGGAAGCGCGCAAGAAGCTCCAGCGCAGGGGTATTCGTCCGTTGCGTGTCAGCAAAGTCAAATCAACGCGTAAGAAACGCATCACACAGGAAGATATTACTGTCTTTACCCGCCAGCTTGCGACTATGATGAAAGCAGGGTTGCCGTTGATGCAGGCTTTTGAAATCGTGGCGCGCGGCCATTCCAATCCTTCTATGACGCAGATGCTGATGCAGGTTCGTGCAGATGTGGAGCAGGGCAGTGCATTGGGTAAATCATTCTCTAAATATCCGAAATATTTCGACCGTTTTTACTGCAATTTGGTTTCTGCCGGTGAAACGGGCGGCGTATTGGAAGGATTGTTGGACAAACTGGCGGTCTATAAGGAAAAAACCCAAGCCATTAAAAAGAAAGTTAAAACCGCATTGACTTATCCGATTGCCATTATGGTGGTGGCGGTAGCTTTGATTTTCGTCATGATGATGTTCGTATTACCCGCATTCGGCGAGGTTTACAGCAGCATGGGGGCGGAATTACCGGGTTTGACGCAGATTGTCATGAGTATGTCCAAATTCTTTGTCAAATACGGTTGGGTGATGATTGTTGCCATTATCTTGGCAGGATTCGGCCTTTATAAACTGCACCAGAAATCCCCGGCATTCCAAAAACGGGTGGACAGCATAATGCTGCGCCTTCCTATTTTCGGTCCCATCGTCAGAAAGGCAACCATTGCACGCTGGTCGCGTACGACGGCCACTTTGTTTGCGGCAGGCGTGCCTTTGGTCGAGGTGTTGGATTCCGTTGCAGGGGCTGCGGGCAATATTCTTTACGAAGAAGCTACCAAGGATATTCAGGCCAAAGTTACACAGGGCTTGTCGTTGACATCGAGTATGCAAAGTACGGAAATGTTTCCGAATATGATTATCCAAATGGCGGCAATCGGTGAGGAATCAGGTTCTTTGGACGATATGCTGAATAAAGCAGCCGAATTTTATGAAGAGGAAGTGGATAACTCCGTATCGCAACTGTCTTCGCTGATGGAGCCGGTCATTATGGTGGTATTGGGTTCGACCATCGGGGTTTTACTGGTGGCTATGTATCTGCCGCTCTTTAATCTGGGTAACGTGGTCGGTTGATATGTTGGAGTCGTTGGATACGCTGGCCCCGTTTGCCGTTCCGCTTGCCGCCGTGTTGGGACTGGTCATTGGCAGTTTTCTCAATGTCGTGATCTACCGTACGCCGGTGATGATGGAACGAGGGTGGACGCAGTTTGCAAAAGAACATTTGCAGCTTGGCTTGACAGAGGAGGAGCGGCAGCCGTTTAACCTGCTCAAGCCGGATTCCCGTTGCCCGAAATGCCATGCTCCGGTCAGGGCATGGCAGAATATACCGATTGTCAGTTATCTGATGCTTGGCGGTAAATGTGGTTCGTGTAAAACACCGATCAGTATCCGCTATCCTTTGGTAGAACTGCTGACGGGAATATTGTTTGCCGCCATTGCATGGCAGTATGGCTGGAGTTGGATGGCGTTGGGCGGTTTGATTCTGACGGCGGTGTTGATTGCTTTGACCTTTATTGATATTGACACGCAATACCTGCCGGATCAGCTTACTTTGCCGTTGATATGGTTGGGATTACTGTTCAATTTTGACGGCGCATTTGTTTCCCTTCAGTCCGCCGTACTGGGCGCAGTTTGCGGATATATGAGTTTGTGGCTGTTGAATTCGTTTTACCGTTTGGTCCGCGGTGTCCGAGGTATGGGAGCCGGAGATTTCAAATTGCTGGCCGCACTTGGCGCATGGTTGGGTGTAGGAACGCTGCCAGTATTGGTTTTTATGTCGGCATTGGTCGGCTTGGCAGGTGCGTTGATTATGCGTGTTGCCAGAAACCAGCCGTTTGCATTTGGTCCGAGTCTTGCCATTGCCGGATGGGTTGTGTTTACGGCCAATGAGCCGGTAAACCAGCTTATTCGATGGTGGCTGACCAAATCGGGATTCTGATATGACGGTATGGATAGGGTTGACCGGAGGAATCGGCAGCGGCAAATCACTGGCGGCTGCCGAATTTGTTAGATTGGGCGTACCGCATATCGACGCGGATGCCATTAGTCGGAATTTGACTGCGGATAATGGCAAGGCACTGCCTGCCATCCGCAGTGCATTTGGGGATGAGGTGTTTGATGCGCAAGGCCGTTTGGATAGGGAAGTCCTGCGTGATTTCGTTTTCAGACGGCCTCAGTCCAAAGAAATACTCGAAGGCCTGATGTTTCCGCTGATTTTGGAGGAAATCCGTTTTCAGCAGAACCAATATCCGCAAGCGGTTTACGGGATTATTGATGTACCTTTGTTGATTGAAAATCCGCAATTTCTAGCTTTGGTGAGTAGGGTGCTGGTTATCGATGTTGCAGAGGAAGTGCAAATTCGGCGTGTCCGACAGCGCAGCGGTTTGGATGAAAGCGAAATCCGCCGTATTATCCGCACTCAGATTTCCCGCAGGGATAGGTTGCTTCATGCCGATGATGTGTTGGTAAACGAAGGTTCGGCAGGCGAGTTGGCGGCAAAAATCGGCCGTTTGCATAGGTTTTATTCACATGCGGTCAAAACGGTTTGATGGAAAAAGAGAAAACCGCTTTTTTGCCGTTTGTCCGGCTGTTTGGCAAGATAATGGCAGCTGTACTGTTTGGTGTTTGATTTGTCGGAATGAGTAAAATGACTGAAATCTTAATTGTAGAATGTCCCAACTGCCGACAGCTCGTGGCATGGATTCCAGAAAACAAATACCGTCCGTTTTGCAGCGAGCGTTGCAAATTGATTGATTTGGGCGAGTGGGCGGATGAGAAATATACTGTTGCCGCACAGGAAGAGGAGCCGATGTCGGATTGGCAGAAAGGTTAAAACCGCAGTTGGGTCAATGATATGGAAAGGCCGTCTGAAAAATTTCAGACGGCCTTTTGCAATGGATAGTGCGGCCGTTTATATCTAAATCGGCAAAGAGCTTCCGCTGAAACGATTTCCGAATATCAATCGTTTCGTAATTACCTGACTGCCTGCTGCGTTGCTGCTGTTCCGACTTAAATTCAAAGGCCGTAAAACCGGTATTTTTAACATACCGGTTTGGCACTATCCTAGTGGCGCGGCTGGGGTCGGATTAACGGCCGTGATGATGATGGTGATGTTTCGGCATTTTTTTCACTGCGTGTTTGGGTGCTTTCTTCATGGGAGGCTCCGCTTTGTGCTTGCGGGCTTCAGGAGGGCGCGGAACCGGTTTTTTTATGTGCGGGGATTGGTGTTCGGGGTGAGGACCGTCATCGTATCCGGGTTCGGCGGAGGCCAGCGGCGCGGCGGCCAGGCCGGCGGCAAGTACCAGCAGGGAGGTCAGTTTGGTGAGGTGTTTCATGGTAATGTCTTTCTCGCTTGAAGCAAAGGGAAGCGGTATCTTAGGCCTGAGGTTGTTTAACGGGTGTTAATCAGAAAACAAATTAGGCTAGGAATTGTGGCTGTTCGGTATTATCGCGGTGTATCAGGCAAAAATACCGTTTCAATACGTTAAAATGCTGTTCAAATGCACTGATTCTATTTCGAGATGGCAAGTATAGCGGGTTAAGTTTAAACCAGTACGGCGTTGCCTCGCCTTGTTAAACTTAACCCGCTATACTTTATAAAAATGGCACGGTCGTAGAAAGACAGAGGCCGTCTGAAAACTGTTTTCCAAACGGAAAGTTCGGTTTTCAGACGGCCTGAATATTTATTTCGGCAAAACGGCAATCAGTTGATGATTTGGTTCAGCTCGCCTTTGGCGTAGCGGGTTGCCATTTTTTCAAGGGAAACGGGTTTGATTTTGCCTGCCTGACCTTCGCAACCGAATGCGAGGTAGCGGTCGAGACAGATTTGTTTCATGGCTTCGACGGTTTTGCTCAGGTATTTGCGCGGGTCGAATTCGGACGGGTTTTCTGCCATGAAGCGGCGGATGGCGCCGGTGGAGGCGAGGCGCAGGTCGGTGTCGATGTTGACTTTGCGCACGCCGTGTTTGATGCCTTCGACGATTTCTTCCACGGGGACGCCGTAGGTTTCGCCGATTTTACCGCCGTATTCGTTGATGACTTTCAGCCATTCTTGGGGAACGGAGCTGGAGCCGTGCATGACGATGTGGGTGTTGGGCAGGGCTTGATGGATTTCTTTGATACGGTCGATGCGCAACACTTCGCCTGTGGGCGGGCGGGTGAATTTGTACGCGCCGTGGCTGGTGCCGACGGCGATGGCGAGCGCGTCCACGCCGGTGTCTTTGACGAAGCGCACGGCGTCTTCGACGCTGGTGAGCATTTGGTCGTGGGAGAGTTTGCCTGCCGCGCCTACGCCGTCTTCTTCGCCTGCTTCGCCGGTTTCGAGGTTGCCCAATACGCCGATTTCGCCTTCGACGGATACGCCGCAGGCGTGGGAGAAGTTAACGACGGTACGGGTGGCGTTGACGTTGTATTCGTAGGTGGACGGGGTTTTGCCGTCTTCAAGCAGCGAGCCGTCCATCATGACGGAGGAGAAACCCAGCTGGATGGAGCGCTGGCACACGTCGGGGGATGCGCCGTGGTCTTGGTGCATGACGACGGGGATGTGCGGGAATTCTTCGACGGCCGCCAGAATCAGGTGGCGTAAAAACGGCGCCCCCGCATATTTGCGTGCGCCTGCGCTGGCCTGCACGATGACGGGGGCGTTAATCTGGTTGGCGGCTTCCATAATGGCGCGCATCTGTTCAAGATTGTTAACATTGAATGCGGGCAGACCGTAGCCGTTTTCAGCTGCGTGGTCGAGCAGTTGGCGCATAGAGACGAGAGCCATGAAAATCTCCTTGGATTGGGATGGGAAAAGTGGGTTATCGGGTTATTATAGTATTTTTCGGCATTCAATACTACAACACGCTACATTAATTTTATATATTAATGATAACGCGTTCGAACGGATTTGAACGAACGCGGCGGCGGTAAAAATTGGCGCCCGACGCGTGATTGTGGATAATGGGGTGCGGCCGGAAGCCTTCTGAGGCCGTCTGAAAACCGATTTGTCTAGGTAAGGAAGAAAACATGCCGCGGATTAATGTCCCCACGCCCGAAACCATCCTGTATACCGCCCGTATCGACGTGCAGATAGGCGACATCAATTACGGCGGGCACCTTGCCAATGACGCGGTGTTGCGTTTGTGCCATGAAACGCGCGTGCGCTGGCTGGCCGCGCTGGGTTTTACCGAACTGGACGCGGGCGGCGCGGGGTTGATTATGGCGGATGCGGCGGTGCAGTATCTGGCGCAGGCGCACCACGGCGACGCGCTGCAAATCGAGATGGGGGCGGAAGAAGCAGGCAAGGGCGGTTTCGTGCTGCTGTACCATATGGTACGCATGCGGGACGGTAAAACTGTCGCGCGGGTGCGGACGGGGATGGTGTGTTTCGATTATGCCGCGCAGCGGGTCTGCCGTCTGCCGCAGGCGTTGAAAACGGTATTGGAGGCCGTCTGAAACATGCAGCATCAGGATTTTTGCCGGTATTTCGACGATTATTTGACCGCATTGCGGCAGGAGGGCAAATCGGCGCACACCGTCGAAGCCTACCGCCGCGACCTGTCGCAGCTTGAGCGGCTTTTAATGCTGAGGCCGTCTGAAAACGGGGCGGATGTGAGGCGCGGCGACTTTTTGGCCGCCTTGAAAAAACTGTCGCAACGCAATTTGAGCGAACGCAGTATGGCGCGGAAACTGTCGGTGTGGCGGCAGTATTGCGGCTGGCTGGTACAAAGAGGCCTGATGGCGGCCGACCCGACCGCCAACCTCAAGGCGCCGAAGCCGCCGCAGCGCCTGCCCAAAGCCGTTCAGCAGGAACCGCTCAACCACCTGTTGAACCAAGGTTGCGGCGAGGACGCACTGGCGTTGCGCGACCGCGCCGTATTCGAACTGCTTTACGGCAGCGGCCTGCGCCTGAGCGAAGTGTGCGGCCTGAACCTGCACGATGTTTTGCCCGACGAAGGCTGGGTGGGCGTAACGGGCAAGGGCGGCAAACAGCGGCGTGTGCCGCTGGTGCGCAAGAGTATAGACGCGCTGCTGGACTACCTGCCGCACCGGATCGCCGCAGAAGGCGAGGCCGCACTGTTTACCAACAAGAACGGCCGGCGGCTGGGACAGAGGCAGATTCAGAAACGCCTGCAACAATGGGCGGCGGAGCAGGGCAGTGCGCAGCACCTTTCGCCGCACATGCTGCGGCACAGTTACGCCAGCCACCTTTTACAGGCGTCGCGCGACATCCGTGCGGTACAGGAATTGCTGGGGCACAGCAATTTGTCGACCACGCAGATTTACACCAAGCTGGACTTGGAACATCTGGCCGCCGTATATGACGAAGCGCATCCGCGGGCGAAAAGGAAAAAAGAATGAGGCCGTCTGAAAAACGAAACGGGTAGGAAAAGCGGGGTTCCGCTCCGGCCGGAGCAGGGACGCAGGCCGGTATCCCGCCGCCGCCCGCCGCCGCCCGCTGCGAAACCGTTTGAGCATTACCTACCAAAGTAGGTATCCTCCCCATTTGATGCGTGTGGTCTCCCGAAATGCAAACAGGCCGTCTGAAGCGTGATTCAGACGGCCTTGCCGTATGCGGCGTTCGGCGAAGAGCGCGGCCTTCCGCTACCTCACAAAGTAGGTAGCCGCTACCGCCGTTTTGCACGGCGGAGCCGTACGTTCTGCCCCTGTTTTTCGCCAATCGGCTCATTTATATTCAAACCATAATAATCCGCAGCAATGCAAGGACACCGCCATGAGTCATTTTTTAGACCGCCTGACATTTTTCAGGCACAAGCACGAACCGTTCGCCAACGGCCACGGCGTATTGACCGAAGAAGACCGTAAGTGGGAGAACGCCTACCGCAGCCGCTGGTCGCACGACAAAATCGCCCGCTCCACCCACGGCGTGAACTGTACCGGTTCGTGCTCGTGGAAAATCTACGTTAAAAACGGCATCATCACCTGGGAAACCCAGCAGACCGACTATCCGCGCACCCGCCCCGACCTGCCCAACCACGAACCGCGCGGCTGTCCGCGCGGCGCGTCGTACAGTTGGTACGTCTATTCCGCCCAGCGCATCAAATATCCGATGATGCGCGGCGCGCTGGCCGAACTGTGGCGCGAAGCGCGCAAAACCAAAGACCCCATCGAAGCATGGCAATGGATTGTGGAAGACCCCGAGCGCTCCAAATCCTACAAATCCCAGCGCGGTTTGGGCGGCTTCGTGCGTTCCAACTGGGACGAAGCCTATGAAATGGTGGCGGCGGCCAACTGCTACACCATCAAGAAATACGGCCCCGACCGCGTTATCGGCTTCTCGCCGATTCCCGCCATGTCTATGGTCAGCTATGCCTCCGGCGCGCGCTATCTCGGCTTAATCGGCGGCGTGCCGCTGTCGTTTTACGACTGGTATTGCGACCTGCCGCCCGCTTCGCCGCAGACTTGGGGCGAACAGACCGACGTGGCCGAATCCGCCGACTGGTACAACTCCAATTATCTTCTGGTGTGGGGTTCCAACATCCCGATGACCCGCACCCCCGACGCCCATTTCTACACCGAAGTGCGCTACAAAGGCACCAAAACCGTCGCCGTGTCGTCCGACTTCGGCGAAATGGCCAAGTTCAGCGACATCTGGCTCTCGCCGCGTCAAGGCACGGATGCCGCGCTGGCGATGGCGATGGGGCACGTTATCCTCAAAGAATTCCATATCGACAATCCATCCGACTATTTCCAAGACTACTGCCGCCGCCTGACCGATATGCCGGTGCTGGTGTGCCTGAAAGAAGACGGTAAAGGCTACCGCCCCGAATACACCTTGCGCGCGTCGCAGTTGAGCGGCAATTTCGGCGAAGAGAAAAATCCCGACTGGAAAGTGCTGGCGTGGAACGAGAAAACCGACAGCCTGATGCTGCCCAACGGCTCCATCGGCTTCCGTTGGGACGGCAGCGGCAAGTGGAATCTGGAAACCAAGGCGCAGGATGACCAAGACGTTCAGGCGGCCTTGTCGCTGAAAACGTGCGCCGATGACGTGGTGCGCGTCGGCTTCGACTACTTCGGCGGCGAATTCGACGAAGAAAAAACCTTCCGCAAAGTGCCGGTGAAACGCATCACCCTGGCCGACGGCAGCAGCCAGTTGGTGGCCACCGTGTTCGACCTTCTGGTGGCACAATACGGCGTGGACAACGGCTTGGGCGACGAGAACGTGGCCAAAGACTACTTTGACGACAAGCCCTACACACCGAAATGGCAGGAAAAACACACCGGTGTTGCTCCCGAACGCGTGATTCAGGTAGCCCGCGAGTTTGCCCAGAACGCGCACGACACCAAAGGCCGCTCAATGATTATCGTCGGCGCCGGCCTGAACCACTGGTATTACCTGGACATGAACTATCGCGGCCTGATCAACATGCTGATGATGTGCGGCACCATCGGCAAATCCGGCGGCGGCTGGTGCCATTATGTGGGACAGGAAAAACTGCGTCCGCAGTCCGGCTGGGCGCCGCTGACTTTCGCGCTCGACTGGCACCGCCCCGCGCGCCAAATGGCCGGTACCTCGTTCTTCTACGGCCACACCGGCCAGTACCGCCACGAAACCGTGTCTGCCGACGAGCTGCTCACGTCCGACGCCGGCGACGATATGCGCCGCCTGACCATGATCGACTACAACGCCAAAGCCGCCCGCATGGGTTGGACGCCGAGCGCGCCGCAGTTGGAAACCAATCCGCTGGACATAACCGATGCGGCCGAAAAAGCCGGCATGGCGCCGGTGGATTATGTGGTGAAAGGTTTGAAGGAAGGCACGCTGGAGATGTCCTGCGACGATCCGGAAAACCCGAAAAACTGGCCGCGCAATATGTTTATTTGGCGTTCCAATATTTTGGGTTCCTCCGGCAAAGGCCACGAATATTTCCTGAAATACCTGCTCGGCACGCAAAACGGCCTGATGAGCGACGAAGACGACTGCCTGAAACCGGCAGAAGTGAAGCAGCGGGAAGGCGTGGAAGGCAAGCTGGATTTGTTCACGCTCCTGGATTTCCGCATGAACACCACCTGCCTGTACGCCGACGTGATTTTCCCGACCGCCACTTGGTACGAGAAACACGATCTGAACACGTCCGACATGCACCCGTTCATCCATCCGTTTACCGAAGCGGTGCAGCCTTTGTGGCAGAGCAAGTCCGACTGGGAAATCTATAAAGGCCTGGCCAAAAAATTCAGCGAGCTGGCCAAAGACTATCTGGGCGTGCGCAAAGACATCGTGCTCACGCCGCTGATGCACGACAGCCCGCAGGAACTCGGCCAGCCGTTCGACCCGAAAGATTGGAAACTGGGCGAGTGCGAGCCGATTCCGGGCAAAACCATGCCGGCCATGACCGTGGTGGAACGCGACTACGGCGCGGTTTACGAGAAATTCACCTCTGTCGGCCCCTTGCTGGAAAACGTGAACAACAACGGCAAAGGCATGGCGTGGGATACCAAGCACGAAGTGGAATACCTGCGCAAACTCAACGGCGTGCAGCCCGAAGGCGCGGGCAAAGGCCAGCCGAAAATCGAAACCGCCATCGATGCGGCCGAGATGATTCTGACGCTGGCGCCGGAAACCAACGGCCATGTTTCGAAAAAAGCATGGCAGTCGCTGGGCAAAATCACCGGCCGCGACCATACGCACCTGATTAATGCCAGCGAGCACACGCAAATCCGCTTCCGCGACATCGTCGCCCAGCCGCGCAAGATTGTTACCTCGCCGATTTGGTCGGGTGTGGAGAGCGAAGAAGTGTGCTACACCGCCGGCTACACCAACGTGCACGAGCTGATTCCGTGGCGCACGCTCACCGGCCGCCAGCAGTTTTACCAAGACCACAAATGGATGCGCGATTTCGGTGCGGCTTTCTGCGTGTACCGCCCCGCCGTGGACACCAAAACCACCAAGAAACTCTTGGGCAAAATGCCCAACGGCAATCCGGAAATCACGCTCAACTTCCTCACGCCGCACCAGAAATGGGGCATCCACAGTACCTATTCGGAAAACCTGCGTATGCTCACGCTTTCGCGCGGCGGCCCGCACGTGTGGATTTCCGAAACCGATGCCAAGAAAGCAGGGTTGGTGGATAACGACTGGGTGGAAGTGTTCAACACCAACGGTTCGATTGCCTGCCGCGTGATTGTGAGCCAGCGCATTCCCGAAACCATGATTCTGATGTACCACGCGCAGGAAAAACTGGTGCACACGCCTGCGGCGGAAACCACCAAGAAACGCGGCGGCATCCACAATTCGGTAACTAAGGCGGTATTGAACCCGACCCACATGATAGGCGGCTACGCGCAACTGGCGTACAGCTTCAACTATTACGGCACGGTCGGCTCCAACCGCGACGAATGGGTGATTGTCCGCAAGATGAAGGACATCGACTGGATGGACGAACCCGCCGATCAGGTATAAAGGTTTTCAGACAGTCCAGAAAAGGCCGTCTGAAAACGAAATATGAGGAACGAAACCATGAAGCTCCCGCAGATTATCCGTTTCGCCGATTATTTGAAGGAAAACCCCGCCGAAGCCGTGCGCACCGTGCTGTATCAAGACCAACACGACAACATGGTGCTGTGGCAGATTCCGCCGCAAACCATGTTGCCCGCCCACCGCCACCCGCATGGCGCGGACATCTGGATTGTGCTGCGGGGCGAAGCCGAGCTGGCGGACGACGCGCAAAGCGGCCGCATCATCCGCGCCGGCGAGGCCGTGGTGGTCGGCGACCGTCAAATCCACGGCGCGCGCAACAACGGCAAGGAAGACTGCATTTTGGTTTCGGTCATCAGCCCTAAAGCCGGATTCGAAAAAGCATAACCGTTTTTCAGACGGCACGGACGCATTGAAGGCCGTCTGAAAACAGACCAATCATAAGGAACACATCATGAAAATCAGAGCGCAAGTCGGCATGGTGCTGAACTTGGACAAATGTATCGGCTGCCACACCTGCTCCGTTACCTGCAAAAACGTATGGACGAGCCGCGACGGCGTGGAATACGCCTGGTTCAACAACGTCGAGACCAAGCCCGGCATCGGCTTCCCGAAAAACTGGGAAGATCAGGAAAAATGGAACGGCGGCTGGGTGCGCAAACCCAACGGCAAGCTCGTGCCCAAGCAGGGCGGCCGTCTGAAAATCCTGTCCAACATCTTCGCCAACCCCAACCTGCCGCAGATAGACGACTACTACGAGCCGTTCACCTACGACTACGAGCACCTGCAAAACGCCCCTAAAATGAAAACCCCGCCCACCGCGCGGCCGATTTCCGTGCTCACCGGCAAGAAAATGGACAAAGTCGAATGGGGTCCGAACTGGGAAGACGATTTGGCGGGCGAATTTGAAAAACGCGCCAAAGATACTTTGTTCGAAGGCATCCAGAAGGAAATGATGGGCGCGTTCGAGCAGACCTTTATGATGTATCTGCCGCGCCTGTGCGAACACTGCCTGAACCCGACCTGCGTCGCCTCCTGCCCGTCCGGCAGCATCTACAAACGCGAAGACGACGGCATCGTGCTCATCGACCAAGACAAATGCCGCGGCTGGCGCATGTGCGTTTCCGGCTGCCCGTACAAAAAAATCTACTACAACTGGGTCAGCGGCAAAGCCGAAAAATGTATTTTCTGCTACCCGCGCATCGAAGCGGGCGAACCGACCGTCTGCTCCGAAACCTGCGTCGGCCGCATCCGCTATCTGGGCGTGCTGCTGTATGACGCCGACAAAATCGAAGAAGCCGCTTCGGTGGAAAATCCGCAAGACCTGTATGAAGCGCAACTGGGCGTGTTTCTCGACCCGCACGACCCGGAAATCCAGCGCGAAGCCCTGAAACAGGGCATCAGCCAGAGCTGGCTCGATGCGGCGAAAAAATCGCCCGTCTACAAAATGGCGATGGAGTGGAAAATCGCCTTCCCGCTGCATCCCGAATACCGCACGCTGCCGATGGTTTGGTACATCCCGCCGCTCTCCCCGATCCAATCCGCCATCGAAAACGGGCTGGTGGGCGAAAACGGCATCATCCCCAGCGTGGACGAAATGCGCATCCCGCTGCGCTATCTGGCCAACCTGCTGACCGCCGGTAAAATCGAACCGATTAAAGAAGCGCTGGAACGCATGATCGCCATGCGCCGCTTCAAACGCGGCCAGGCCGTGCACGGCGAAACGCTGGAACAATCCTTGGACGGCACCGGCCTCACCCCCGAAATGGTGGAAGACATGTATCAGATTATGGCCATCGCCAACTACGAAGACCGCTTCGTGATTCCGACCAGCCATAAAGAAATGGTGGAAAACAGTTTCGAAGACAAGGCAAGCTGCGGCTTTTCCTTCGGCAACGGCTGTTCGGGCGGTTCAGATGGCCTCACGCAGGAAAGCCTGTTCGGCAAGCGCAAGGCCTCGCCCATCATTTTCTTCGACCGCCGCAAAGACATTGAGAAAAACAAAGAGGAAGGAGTCCGCTGATGGCTGCCAACCCTTTGGTTTACAAATGGCTCTCCGCGCTCTTGTGTTATCCCGAAGCCGATATGCTCGACGCGCTGCCCGAATTTCAGACGGCCTTGGACGAATGGCCGGAGCTGGCGGCGGAACGCGCGGGCTTGCAGGCGCTGCTTGACCATCTGAAACGGCACAGCCTGCGCGAATTGCAGGAAGACTATGTGCTGGTGTTCGACCGCAACCGCCGGCACGCGCTCTATATCTTCGAGCACGTTTACGGCGAAGACCGCGACCGCGGCAGCGCGATGGTGGACCTGCTGGAGGAATACCGCCGTTACGGTTTCGAGCTGGGCGACGACGAGCTGCCCGACTACCTGCCCGCGCTGCTGGAATTTTTATCGCACGTTCCGCCCGCCGACGCGCAGGAGCTGCTGGGCGGCGCGGTGCACGTCATCGCCCACATCGCCGAAAACCTGCAAAGCTACGGTTCGCCCTATGCCGCGGTGTTGAAGGCTGCGGCGGCACTCAGCCCCGTTGCGCCGCAGCCCCTGACCGAACCGCCCGTGCGCGACATGGACGAAGCGATGGAAACCTTCGGCCCCGACTGGCAGGGCATCGAGCCGCTGCTCAAACCGTCGGTGCAGACCGTGCGGTTTTACCCCAAAGGCCGGCATTAAATAAAGGAACCGCGACATGAATACCTTTAATCAGTTTTTCTTCGGCATCTACCCCTACATCTGCCTTGCCGTCTTTTTCCTCGGCAGCCTGATGCGCTTCGACCGCGAGCAGTACACATGGAAAAGCGACTCCAGCGAGCTGCTTTACCGCGGGCAGTTGCGCTTGGGCAGCGTATTGTTCCATGTCGGCGTGCTGGCCGTGTTTTTCGGCCACCTGTTCGGCCTGCTGACCCCGCTGTGGTTTTGGGAATTTATCGGCGTCAGCCATCAGGCCAAGCAGATTACCGCCATGACGGCGGGCGGCATTTTCGGTTCGGCCGCGCTGGCCGGCCTGATTATCCTCATCCGCCGCCGCTTCAAAATCGAGCGCATCAGCGTCAACAGCACATGGCGCGACAAGCTGGTGCTGGTGTGGCTGCTGATAACGCTGCTGCTGGGGTTGTCCACCATCTTCGTCAGCATGGGGCACCTCGACGGCGAGGAAATGGTGAAGCTGATGCAGTGGGCGCAGCACATCGTTACCTTCCGCGGCGGCGCGGCCTCGTATCTGGAAGACGTCAACTTCCTCTTCAAGATGCACATCTTCATGGGCATGACCTTCTTCTTCATCTTCCCGTTTACCCGCATGGTGCATGTGTGGAGCGGCTTTGCCAGCGTCTTCTACATCGGCCGCGCATGGCAGCTTGTGCGCAGGCGTTAACCCGTCGCGTTTCAGACGGCCTCCCGCCATATCGGAGGTTGGGGCCGTCTGAAAAACTGAAACGAACCATTGTTAGAAAAAAAAGAAAGGCAAAGGCGGCAAAATGGCCTCAGAAAAATACAAACGTTATTCGGTGTTGATCAGCAGCACGGTGTCTTTCACCGTGTGCTTTATGGTGTGGATGATGCTGGCGGTGGTCGGCATCCCCGTCAAAGAAGAATTGGGGCTGACGGAAACCCAGTTCAGCATTCTGGCCGCGCTGCCGGTGCTCTCCGGCTCGCTTATCCGCGTGCCGCTGGGCATCTGGACGGACAAATACGGCGGCCGGATTGTGATGTTCGTGCTGATGATGGTCAGCGTGCCCGCCATCTTCCTGATGGGCTACGCCTACGCCTACTGGCACTTCCTGCTTATCGGCCTGATGATGGGCTTGGCCGGCGGCACGTTTTCTGTGGGCACGCCCTATGTGGCGCGCTGGTTTCCGAAAGAGCAGCAGGGATTGGCGATGGGGGTGTTCGGCGCGGGCAATGCCGGCAGCGCGGTCAACAAATTCCTCGCCCCCGCGCTGATTGCCTACGGTACATGGCATTTCGTGCCGACCGTTTATGCGGCGATTATGCTGGGTACGGCGCTGCTGTTTTGGTTCACCAGCTACCACGACCCGAAACACCTCGTTTCCTCCTCGGTCAGCCTGAAAGAGCAGTTCGCCCTGCTGAAAGACCCTGGAGTGCTGCGTTACAGCCAATATTACTCGGTGGTGTTCGGCGGCTACGTCGCGCTGGCGTTGTGGATGACCCACTACTACGTCGACGAATACGGCCTGAACCTGAAAACCGCCGCACTGCTGGCCGCCTGCTTTTCGCTGCCCGGCGGCGTACTGCGCGCGTTCGGCGGCTACCTTTCCGACAAGTTCGGCGCATACCGCGTGACCTGGGCGGTGATGTGGGTGCTGTGGGTATGTTTCTTCCTGCTCTCCTATCCGCAAACCGATTTCATCATCCACGGCAAAGACGGCGACATTTCGATGCACATCGGCCTGAACGTGGTGCTGTTTACCGTCCTGATGTTTACCGCCGGTATTGCGATGGCGGTCGGCAAGGCTTCGGTGTTCAAATTCGTCGCCGACGACTATCCGCACAACATCGGCGCGGTATCGGGCGTCGTCGGGCTGGCGGGCGGCCTGGGCGGCTTCCTGCTGCCGATTATGTTCGGGATGCTGGTGGACCTGACCGGCGTGCGCACGACGTCGTTTATGCTGCTGTACGGCACGGTCTGCTTTTCGCTGGTTTGGATGCACTTCTCGTTCAAAGCGAAGGCGGCGCACCGTTAAACCGTTAAACAAAACTTTTCAGACGGCCTTTCCATTGCGGGAGGCCGTCTGAAAAACAACCGACCAACAGATTTTGAAGAAAAGAGGTGGAAGATGTCGCGACTGATTCAGGACTGGCAGCCGGAGAATCCGGAATTTTGGCAGAGCGGCGGCAGAAAAACGGCGCGGCGCAATTTGTGGATTTCGATTCCCGCGCTGATGCTGGCGTTTGCCGTTTGGCAGGTGTGGAGCGTGGCGGTCATCCACCTGCCGCGCATCGGTTTCAACTACTCGCCCAACCAGCTTTTCTGGCTGGCCGCCGTACCCGCGTTGTCGGGGGCGACTTTCCGCGCGTTTTATTCATTTATGGTGCCCGTGTTCGGCGGCAGGCGTTGGACGGCGTTTTCCACCGCCAGCCTGCTGCTGCCCGCCGTCGGCCTGGGCATGGCCATCCAGAATCCCGACACCTCCTACGGCACCATGCTGCTGCTGGCGCTGTTGTGCGGTTTGGGCGGCGCTAATTTCTCGTCGAGCATGGCCAACATCAGCTTCTTCTTTCCGAAGGCCGAAAAAGGCACGGCGATGGGGCTGAACGCAGGTTTGGGCAATCTGGGCGTATCGGTGGCGCAGTTCGTCGTGCCGCTGGTGATTACCGCCGGACTGTTCGGCGCGCTCGGCGGCGGGGCGCAAACCTGGACGGAAGGCGGCGCGTCCAAGCAGATTTGGCTGCAAAACGCCGGCTTCGTGTGGGTGCCGTTCATCATTGCCTCGTCGCTGGCGGCGTGGTTCGGCATGAACGACCTGGCTTCGGCCAAAGCCGGTTTTGCCGAACAGGCGGTGATTTTCAAGCGCAAACACAACTGGATAATGTGCTTCATCTATCTGGGCACGTTCGGCTCGTTCCTCGGCTTTTCCGCAGGCTTCCCGCTGCTGATTCAGACGGCCTTTCCCGCAGTCAATCCGGTCAAATACGCCTTCCTCGGCCCGCTGATCGGCGCGCTGACCCGGCCGTTCGGCGGCTGGATTGCCGACAAAACGGGCAGCGGCGCCAAGATTACCCAATGGGTGTTTATCGGCATGATTGCCGCGGTGTTCGGTGTGTTGTCGTTCCTGCCGTCTGAAACCCAGTCGGGCAGCTTTTGGGGTTTCTTCGCCTGCTTTATGATACTGTTTGCCCTGAGCGGCATCGGCAACGGCTCGACATTCATGCAGATTCCCGTGATTTTCCTGACCCTGCACCAGCGGCGGGCGGAGCAGGGATTGTCCGACGGGAAACAGGCCTTGGCGGACGCGGCGAAAGAAGGGGCGGCGGTTGCAGGCTTCACCGGCGCGTTCGCAGCCTACGGCGGCTTCTTCATCCCGAAAAGCTACGGCTCGTCCATCGCGCTTACCGGCAGCGTCAACGGCGCGCTCTACGGCTTCATCCTGTTCTACCTCTGCTGCCTGCTGCTAAACTGGTGGTATTATGCACGCCGCAACGCCGAAGTGAGGTGTTGAAACCCCGTTTCCCGTTTTCAGACGGCCTTTTTTATAGAAATATCAAACCCGAACCATGCTTCCGAAAAGACTTTCCTCGCGCCTGAAATTCCTGACCGTCCTCTGGCTGATTGTGGCGGTGGCCTCCATCGTGCTGACGCTGGTGCTGTCGTGGCGGCTGGAAGGCGGCGCGGCGGCCATCAACGACACAGGCAGCCTGCGGATGCAGACCTACCGCCTGAGCCTGCTGCTCGAAAGCGGCGCGCCCGAAAGCGAAATCGCCGCCTATATCGGCGAATTTGACAAAACGCTGCACGATTTGGATACGGGCGTGCCGTCGCGTCCGCTGTTCCTGCCGAACGACCAGCAGGTCAGGCAGGACATGCAGCGGCTGGTACGGACGTGGCGGCAGCGGATAAAGCCGCAGTTCCAAGCCGTCGCCGCAGGCAGGAGCAGTTTTCAGACGGCCTCGATACCGCCGTTTATCGACATCATCGATACGCTGACCCGTTCCATCGAAAAAGTGAACAACCGCTACCTCAACCGGCTCAGGATGTTCCAGTTCATCCTGCTTGCGTTGGTCTTGGTCAGTTCGATGATTGTGGTGGTGTTGCTCTACACATGGATTATCCTGCCGCTGGGCCGCCTGCAAAAAGGCGTGAACGCCGTACACGACGGCAAGCTGGGCGTGCAGGTGCCGACCGACGAGCTGGCCGAGTTTGCCGAAGTGGACAAAGGCTTCAACCAAATGAGTTCGCGGCTGCACGACCTCTATCAGAATCTGGAGCAGGAAGTCGCCGACAAAACCCGCGATTTGGCCGCCAAAAACTACACCCTCGAAACACTGTATGCCTTCAGCGACCTGTTGAGCCGCTCGCAAAGCGCGGTGGAGGCGGCGGAGGGCTTTCTCGATAAAGTGATGGACATCGTTCCCGCCGACGCAGGCAGCATCCGCCTTATCGATTTCCAGCGCCGCCGCATGGACCTGATCGCCCACCGCGGCCTGCCCGACGAACTGCAAAACGCCGAAGCCTGCCGCCGGCTGGAAGAATGCAGTTGCGGCACGGCGGCGCAGCAGAGCGGGCAGACGGTGAATTTTTATAAAACTGTGCCGTCCGAACACCGTGTGTCCGAAGCCCTGTGCAGCCGTTCGGGCTACCATTTCCTGCGCGTGTTCAAAATCAGCAGCGGCGGCGCGGATTTGGGGCTGATGACGCTTTATTTCAAAAACGAATCCGACAACCGCACCGACGTTCCGCTGGTCGAATCGCTGTGCCGCCAGCTCGGCGTAACCGTCAGCAACTTCCGGCTGGGCACGGAAAACCGCCAGCTTGCCGTCCTGCAAGAGCGCAACCTGATTGCGCAGGGGCTGCACGACAGCATCGCCCAAACCCTCACCTTCCTCAACCTGCAAATCCAGATGCTGGAAAAAGCACTGGAAAAATCACAGCGGCACACCGAACCGAAAGTGGCGGAAAAACTGCGTTTCATCAAAGAAGGCGTGCAGGAATGCTACGACGACGTGCGCGAACTGCTGTTGAATTTCCGTACCAAAATCACGCATAATGAATTTAACGAAGCGGTCGGGCGGCTGGTGTTGCGGTTCAAACAGCAGACGCAGATAGAGGCGGAAACCCGCTGGCTGGACGACGGGCCGGTGCTGACGTCGGAGCAGCAGCTCCAGTTCATCTTCATCCTGCAAGAAAGCCTGTCGAACATCCGCAAACACGCGCGGGCGCGGCGGGTAACGGTAACCTTCCACAACCGCGACGACTTTAAAATGGAAATCGAAGACGACGGCTGCGGTTTCGATACCTGCGGCCTGAACGACTTTGCCGAAAACGGCCATGTCGGGCTGAACATCATGTCCGAACGCGCCCGCCGCATCAGAGCGGTGTTGGAGATAGCGTCCGAAGCGGGAGTCGGCACCAAAATCAGCCTGACCCTGCCGAAAGAAGAAAGAACTTTGGAATGAGCGGAAACATCATCCTGATAGACGACCACACGCTGTTCAGGCGCGGCATCAGGTCGGTATTGGACGAAGCGGATTACGAGGTCATCGGCGAAGCGGCCGACGGACTGAGCGGGGTCAAGCTGGTCGAGCAGTTGCGGCCCGATTTGGTGCTGCTGGATTTGGATATGCCGGTAATGAACGGGCGGGAGGCGCTGGGGCAGATACTGAGCAGCAATCCGGAGCAGAAAGTGGTGATGCTCACCGTGTCCGAAGACGGCGACGAGCTTATCGAGTGCATGAAGCAGGGGGCGCACGGTTTTTTGTTGAAAAACATCAACGCCGACTTTTTCATCGAAGCGGTCGGCAAGGCGCTGAACGGCGACAATGTCTTCTCGCCCGAAATGACCGCGCATCTGGTGAAATCGCTGATCAGCCCGATACAGCCGCAAAGCGACGCCCACATTGGGACGCTGACCCCGCGCGAGCGCGAAACGCTGCACCACCTGGCGATCGGCCACAGCAACAAAGTTATCGCCAAAAAGTTGAATCTGGCCGAATCGACGGTGAAAGCCTATGTGCAGAGCATTTTGCGCAAACTCGGCCTGAGCAGCCGCGTGCAGGCGGCGGTGTACGCCATCCAGCACGACATCCGCCCGCCGGAGAAAGACGAGGAATAACAGTAAAGGCCGTCTGAAAAAATGTTTTCAGACGGCCTTTGCCGTCAAGTTTTGCTTTCTACTTTTCAAACTGTTACACTGGCCGCATCGTTTTTCCCTCAGGCATACGCATACAATGAAAGAATCAGAGCAGGCCGGTCAGACGGCGGATTTCCGTTGTATGCGCCGGATTCGGGCAGCCCGACAGTCTTTATACCGTCAGGCTGCCTTTTGCAGTTATAAGGAATATTAAAATTATGGATTTCAGTTGGTTAGCCGAACCGCATACTTGGATAGGCTTTGCAACGCTTTTTGTGCTCGAAGTGGTTTTGGGTATAGACAACTTGGTTTTCGTCGCCATCCTCGCCAATAAGGTCAAACCTGACCGGCGCGATAGGGCGCGGGTAACGGGGCTGGGGCTGGCGGTGCTCATCCGCATTATTATGCTGGCGTTTATGGCACACATCATGACGCTGACCCGTCCGCTGTTCGGTATCGGCGGGACGGCGGTGTCGGGCAAAGACATCATTATGTTTGCCGGCGGTATTTTCCTGCTTTATAAAGCCACGACCGAGCTGCACGAGCGGCTGGAAGGGCACAACCAGTTTACGGTGGCGGAGAACCAGAAAAAACATGCCCGTTTTTGGAGCGTTGTCGCGCAAATTCTGATTCTTGACGCTGTGTTTTCGATAGATTCGGTTATTACCGCCGTGGCGATGGTTGACCATATCGTGGTGGCGATGGCTGCCGTCGTGGTGGCGATGGCGGTGATGATTACCGCCAGCAAACCGCTGACTGAGTTTGTCGACAAACATCCCACCGTCGTCATGCTCTGCCTCGGTTTCCTGCTGATGATTGGTTTCAGCCTGATTGCCGAGGCCTTCCATTTCCACATTCCTAAAGGCTATCTCTATGCCGCTATCGGCTTCTCGATACTGATTGAGCTTTTCAACCAGATTTCGCAGGCCAACAGCCGTAAAAACGACTATATCAGCAGCTCGTGGCGCAAACGTACTGCTGAAAACGTGCTCGGTATGATGGGCATACGCGAAAGCGTGCTGGCCAAAGCGGGCGAAGAGGCGGACGATGACGAACATTTTGAAGAAAATGAAAAATCCATGATACGCAGTGTGCTCACGCTGGCGGAACGTCCGATTATGGGCGTGATGATTCCGCGCCGCGACATCGAGCGGCTGGATATTTCCCAAAGCAGGGAGGAGCAGTGCGGCCAACTGCAAAATACGCCGTACAGCCGCCTGCTTGTGGTCGGCAAGGCGGGCGTGGACGAACCGCTGGGCTATATCAATAAAAAAGACCTGCTTACGCAGATGTTGGAAACCGGTTCGTTCAATATTCAGACGGCCTTACGCCAGCCGCTCGTCCTGCCCGACAGCACCACTGCTTTGAATGCCATCGAACTTTTCCGTCAGAGTAGTGCCGATTATGCTTTGGTCGTGGACGAATTCGGCGCCGTCTTGGGCATGGTTACCATGAAGGATCTGCTTGAAACCATTGCCGGTGAGTTCCCCGAAGAGTTTGAGCGTGAAGAAGAACCGGCCCTTCAGGAAAATGCCGACGAAAGTCTGACTGTGGACGGCTCTCTCGAATATGTCGAGCTTGCCCCCCAGCTCAATTTGCCGCCGCAGGAAGAGGATGCCGATTTCCATACTGTCGCCGGTCTGATTATGGAGGAACTGCAAAGCATTCCCGATGTCGGCGATGCCGTCGATTTCTGCGGTTGGCGGTTTGAAGTGATTGAAAAAGAAGGCCAGCGCATCGGGCGCGTGAAAATCAGCAAACTGCCCGAGGAGTAGTCGGTTGAGGCGGGAAGGGCGGTTGCCGTTCCGTTGCCGTACCGATCGTCGTTGCGAATAAAGGTTGAGGCCGTCTGAAAACAGATTTTCAGACGGCCTTTTCGATTACGAGCTGTTTTAGAACTTATAGTTCACAGCCAAACGGAAATCGCGCCCTACTTCGGGTAGGGAGTTGCCGGAGCGGCTGCTGCTGCGCTGGCTGTGCGAGTAGTAGTATTTGTTGCCGATGTTGTTGACGGCGAAGTTGATGTTCAGATCGTCTTTGCCGGTCGGTTTCCAGTTGGCGTAGATGTCGTTCACACCATAGCCTGCGCGTTTCTCGGTCGTGCCTTCGCTGGCGGTCGCGCCGCGGCTGGGCTTGCCGATACGGGATTGGACGAAGCGTCCGCGCCAGCCGATTTCGAGGTTGGGGCGGTCGAAGCGGTAGGCCAAGCCCGCCGTCCATGTGCGACCGACGGCGTGGGCTTTGGTGTTGATGTCGTACGATTCAAACAAATAGTGGTGTTTGGGGTCGCTATAAGCCACGCCCATGCGTGCTGTCAGACCGCCCCAGCGGTAATTGGCACCGAATTCGTAACCTTTGTTTTTGATGTAACCGTTGTTGGTGGACTGGGTGATACCGGAAGTGTAAGTCGAACGGCCGCCCGCGCATGAGCCGCTCAGACAGGTAAAGTCATGTACATTGTTGATTTTTTGCCAGAAGTAGCTGCCGGTCAGCGACAGGTCTTGAATCGGACGGTAGTTGAAGCCGATTTCGGTGGTGCGCGAACGTTCTGCCTTCAGGTTCGGCGCAGTTACGATGTTGCGGCTGGAGGCGAGCATGGATTCGTACAGGCGCGGGCTGCGGGTGGCGTAGCTGTGGCTGGCTTTCAATGACAGGTTGTCGGTAACGTCGTAAATCAAGCCCAAGCTGGGATTGATGTTGCCGTCGGAGGCCGAAGTGTGGCCGGTGGTGTTGACTTTGAAATGGTCGTAACGCAGGCCGGTGGTCAGGGTAACGGGATGGAAGTCCCAAATGCCTTCGGCGTAAATACCGTAATCGGTTTTGCTTTCGTTGGCGGCAGCGGTTACCGTACCCGGATGGTTTTTCTGATGGCGGTAGTTGATGCCGTATTTGATGGTGTGGCGGTCAAAAATGCGGCTGTCGAAATTCAGGTTTGCGCCGGTGGCTTTGTTTTGATCCGCGCTGCTGCCTGCGTCTTCACGAGCGGTTTTCAGATGGAATACGTTGGCTTTGATATTGGAAACAAAGCCCAAGTTTGCACCTTTATATTCGAGGTTGGTCCTGTCTTGGGTATAGGTGCGGTAGGAGGCCGGATTGCGTTCGAAGTCGTTGAACTCTTCGCGTAAGGTACGCGTGCCGTGGGTTTGTTCTTGGCTGCGGCTCAATTCGATGCGGTTGTCTTCATTGATGCTGTAACCGATTTTCGCCAGCAGGCCGCGTTGACCCAGTGCGCTGAAAGGAACGCGGTTGCCGCCTGATACGCCGCCGTTGACATAGCCTTTGCCGGCTTTGTAGTTTTCTTCGGTAATCCAGTTGCCCGCCACTAAGGCATCAAATCCGGCTGCACGGCCGTAAAGCGACAAGCCCCGATTCCAACCTTTATTGCTGGATACGCCTGCATTGACTTTAAAGCCGAAGTTTTGATCGGGGCGCAGCAAGTCGGACGGATCGATGGTTTCGGCGACAATCGCACCGGAGCTGGCGCCGATACCGGCGGAGGCGGAACCCGAGCCTTTTTGTACGGCGACGACTTTCACCAACTCGGGATCAAGCAGGAAGCGGCCTTGGTGGTGGAAGGTGGAGGTGTCGGAATAGGAGTCGTCTACTTTGAAGTCGATTTGGTCTTGACCCAAACCGCGGATATTGACCCATTGCGATGTGCCGTTGCCGCCGCCGAAACCGATAGACGGTTCGTTAAACAACAAACCTTTCAGGTCGGTATCGGTGCTTTCGGCGATTTTCTGCGTCGTTACGCGGTGGGTGGAAAGGTTGGCGCCTTTGACGGTAACGGGTTGAAGCTCGGAGGTTTGGGCGGTTGTGTCCGCCGCGTGGGCGAAGCTGCCGAAGAGGGCCAAGGTCAGCAGGCTGAGGGAAAGTTGGCACGGGCGCGCCGTTTGGAAAGGCATTTACAATCTCCTTGTTAATAGGGTTCGCAGTGAAAATGTGAAGTAATAACAGCGAGTGTAAATGATATTTATTTCTGTGTATATAAGTATAACTGGGTATAAATTCGTTAGTAAAGGCCGTCTGAAAATCCGTTTTCAGACGGCCTTGCGCTCAGTTGCCACGCCCGGAACGGTATTTGCGGCGATATCTCATTACTTGGCAGACATAGAGACACCATGCCTGCAAAATCACCAACTGGATTAAAACGAAGGCTAGTGCGGCTTTCAGGATTTCCCACAATGTCCAGTGGTGGACAATCGGGTTATTGAGCAGGAAATGGTGGTCTTTGGCAATCAGGTAAAAGGTCAGCGCCCACAATCCCCAGACGGCGACAAACGAGAGGATGCTTTTGGTGCTGACGGTGAGGGAAGTTTTTTTGGCTTTGTGGATAACCATTTGGTTACGCAGTTCGATACTGTACACATTTTTTCCTTTCGGTATATCGGCGGCGGTTACTGAATGCCGCGGTCGGGGCTGATCCAGGTGGCTTTGCGGTTTTTGTCGCGCAACAGCGCTTTGGGGAAACCGTGTACCAGCGTCAGGCTGTTAATCAGCCAGAAAACATAGGGATACCAGATGCAACTGATGAAGTAGCGGAACAGCTTGCCCTCGTAACGGCTGTCGATATAGATGCTGACGGAAAGCTGGATTAAAAAAGCGATAAAGGTGGCGAGGTTGCCGAGCTTGAACGGGATCAGGTTGACAGTACCGCAGACGGCCTGCACGATGCTGACGAAGAAGAAGGCAAACAGCAGGTAGGCCCAAATCAGGGTAACGACGTATTCGAAATACAGCGGCCATAGGCGGATGTTTTTCAAACGCCAGACTTCACGGCTGTATTTCAGGATGACTTCCGCGCCGCCTTGTGCCCAGCGCAGGCGTTGTTTGTAGAGGCCGCGTATGGTTTCGGGCATCAATACCCAGCACAATGCGCGCGGTTCGTACATGATTTCGTAGCCGTGAAGCTGGGTTTTCCAACTGATGTCGATGTCGTCGGTAATCATGTTTTCGCTCCAGCCGCCGATTTGCCGCCAAACGTCTTTGCGGATGCACATGATGACGCCCGACACGGTAAACAGGGTTCCCGCAAGGCTTTGCGAGCGTTTGATGAGGCCGATAATCGAACTGAATTCGGCGACTTGCAGTTTGCCGAGGATGGTGCTGCGGTTGCGCACGCGCGGGTTGCCGGTAACTGCGCCGACGTCGGGGTCGGCCTCCATCGTTTCGACGATATATTCCAATGCGCCGTAGTCCAGCACGGCATCGCCGTCGATACCGACGATGTATTTGCCGCGCGCGCATCTTGCGCCGTGGTTCATGGCGGACGCTTTGCCGCCGTTTTCCTGGTCGAGGACGGTGATTTTATCGGACTTGGCTTCCCAGCGGCGCAGGATGGAAAGCGTGTCGTCTTTGCTGCCGTCGTTGATGAAGATGAGTTCGTAATTGGGGTAGGTCAGGCGCAGCAGGTGGGGAATGGACGCATCAAGGTTGTCCGCTTCATTGAAACAGGGCACGAGTATGCTGACCATAGGTGCGCCGCCGCCGAATACCGGCTCGCCTTTGCGCCGTTCCCAAAACAGGAAATACAGCAGTCCGGATAATGTCCAATATACGGACATCACGCCTGGATAAAGCATGACGAAGGCAGCGAAGTATTCATACCATTTCATGATGTTGTAAATCTTGTCTGATTTGTCGGTTAGTATTGTTTTTATTGAGGCCGTCTGAAAACGGTATGTGCTCCGTGTTTTTCAGACGGCCTGTCGTTATACCGTTAGCGGATGGCGAATACGGGTTTGACGGTTTTCAAATCCGGCTGGTTGCCGGTGAAGCTGTCGGTGGAATAGGCAATGCCGGTAAAACGGGCTTTGCGTGCCTGCATGATTCGTGCGGCCAGCGTTTTGCTGTCGAGCAGGACGCTACCGTCGGGTTGTCTGGCTTGCAGGTTGACGATGAGTTTCTGCGCCGGAATGCCTGTGGCTTTGAGTTTTTGCAGCAGGCTTGAAAACTGTTGTTCCGATGCGGCAGGGGCGGTAACGGAGGCCTGGTTGTAGGCTTGGGCGAACTTGACCAGGTCCTGCGCCAGCGGCGTCGGTTTTTCAGACGGCATCACGGCTTCGGGAAGGATGCCGCGCACGACTTTCATGCTGTTTTCGCCATTGAGACTGTGTTTCAGCGCGGAGGCGGTCAGCTCTTTGGAAAAGTTGATAAGCGCGTCGGTTTTCTGAGCGTCGCTGCCTTGATTGGGGGCTTCGTATCCGGTAATGAAGCCGTCGTCGCCGAAAGCCAGTCCGTCGAAGCGGCTGTTGAACGAGAGGTCTTCGTATATTTCGTTGATGGCTTTGCGGTTTTTGGCATTAAACGGCGACAGGCGTTTGACGGCATGGGCGGTCGGTTTGCCCGTGCGCGAGTCGGTCAGGTATTCGTAACCGCTGCCTAGGTCGAATGCCAGCATCGGCATCCATGCCCTGACTTCTACGTTGGAACGGGTGTGGATTTGCCATGCGACCTGGCTGAACAAATCGGCTTTGAGCGGAAGATGGCGGTTGGGGAAATAGGCCGCGTCGGCAGTGCCGTCTTTGTTTTCGTCCGTTACCGCCTGCAAATACACGGCGTTTGCACCCAGCAGGAACATCCGCTGGATGAGTTTGTTGTAGTTTTTGTCCTGCTGTACGGGGTCGGGATGGTACAGTTCGTCAAGTTTGACGTAGACGGCGCGTTGGTGCGGCAGTTGGAATTGTTTGCCCGAGAGATAGGACTGCATGTGTTCCAAAGTGAACTCTTGGTCGGCAAGCATCCTGCCGACGCTTTGTTTGCCGAGCGGGTTGAGTGTGTCGTCGTACAGGGTCAGGTCGCTGTCAAAACCGAGGCTGCGGGCAATATTGACGGCGGTTTGGGTAAACTGCCCGTAAGGCCATACCAGTACGTCGGGTTTGATGCCGGTGCGGCGGGTAATGATGTCGCTCGACGCTTTCAAATCGTTGTAGATGCGTTTGCGGTACGCCGCGAGTGTTTCGTAACGGCCGTTTTGGTAGTGGCCGGGGAAGACGGCGGCAAACTGCGATCCGCCGGGGTTGCCCTTGACTCCGTGGTGCAGGTCGTGGGTGTGCGAAGCGATTTCAATCAACCCGCTTGCCTGCATTTCGCGTACCTGCTCCCATGTGATGAAGGCGGAACGCGGCAGTGTGGCTTTCCCGCCGTATGCGACACGTCCGTCGGCAGGCGTTTCCAGCCACGAGGTAACCAACGCATAAACGGCGGGGTAGTTGAAGGCTTTTAAAATCGGGTAGGTGGTGGTGTAGAAACTGAGGTAGCCGTCGTCGAAAGTCAGCAGCACGGGTTTATTCGGCAGCTTTGCCTTGCCTGCGCGCGCGTCTTTAATCTGCCGCCAGCTGACGGGCGTGTAGCCGTTGTCGCGCAGCCAGTTGAAATGGGCAATCAGGCGTTCGGCGGTCAGCGTCTGCGGGAAGTATTGGCGGCGAACTGCCCGCGATAAGCCGCCGGCGCCTTCGGGTTTGCTCGTGTCGATAATGTCGTGATAGCAGATGACGCCGTAGTGTTCGGGGTCGGCGGCCTGTGCGGTTTGCAGGCCGAATGCGCAGAGTAGGGCAAGGAGAAGGTGTTTTTTCATAACGCTTTCTTTTGAAATTTCAGACGGCCTGCCGATGCGTATCAGGCCGTCTGAAAACGGTTTGTCCGGTTATAAATGCAAATCTACCGAAACGGGCTGAGGCGGTTATTTGTTTGCCAGCAGATTGTTGGCGTGCATACGCCAGTAATCGGCCTTGGCCTGGCGTTCGGCGGAGGGCAGCGAAGAGGCGGCGTACATGTAGTAGTCGGCCAGACGCTGTGCCGCTTTGCCGTCGCCTTTTTCCGCTTTTTCCGATAAAGTGTCGAGGTCGTGTTTGGACAGGTTGTAAATCTGCGGGGTGGCCATCGGCATGTCCAGCGTAATCTGCGGGTTGTCGGCCAGCAGTTTCACCAGATGGGGCGGCAGTTCCTCGCCGGCCTGTTTCGCCTGCAACGCCCATAACGCGGCGTCGAATTTGTAATAGTCGGCGTATTTTTGTTCGGCCAGTTTCAATGCGGCCTGACCGTGGCCTTTTTCTGCGGCGGCGGAAAGCAGGGTGGCGGAGCGACCTTTGTCGTTGCAGTCCTGTGCGGCGGAGTAGAGGGTGTCTTTGTCTGCCTTCTGCATCAGTTTGGCAATCGCCTGTTCGTTACATAGTTTGATTTCGATACGGGGGGGCTGTTGCGCGTTGGCGGCGGTCAGTGCCGTACCTGCGAGCAGGGCGTAAATCAGTTTTTTCATGTCGGTGTGTTCCTTGTTCTGCCGTTTTCAGACGGCCTCTGCGGATGATTGGGGCCGTCTGAAAATAAGGTGTTTCAGTTGAATTTCATGTTTAGGCCGATGTTGCCGAAATTTTGGAATTCGGGCTGACCGTCGTACATGGCCTGACGGCGGCCGAATTCGTAAGTCAGGCTGGTTTTGCGGCCGAACTGCCAGTCGTGGCCGTATGACAGGTTCCATGTGTTTTCCGCTGCCACGCCCGACTGCCAGTAGCGTCCCGCCCCACCGCTGACGGTTTGTTTGAGGCTGATGCCGTTGTCCAGCGGCGCGGTATAGGAAAGCTGCAATGTGCCGCTGAGGCTTTTGCTGTTTTTCGGGTTGTAGTAGTGGGCTTCGGGAATGTCTTTGTTGGCGCTGTAATCCGCCCACAGTTTGCTGCCGAGCTGCCAGCGGTCGTATTGGTACAGGAGGTTGTTCATCCAAACGTTGGCGGATTTGCGCAGGTTGCCGTCGTCGAAATCCATCAACCCCACGCCCGCGCCGATTTGCGTAGCGGAAGAATGGCGGTATTCGGCGGCGAGATTGTATTCGTGGGCGTAAACGTTTTGGTTCAATGCTTTGACTGGCGTGTTGGCGCTGTTGTAGGCGGCGTCGGCTTTTAATTTCAGACGGCCTGTGAGGCGGTATTCGGCGCTTGCAAGGGCATAGGCTTTGCGGTTCAGGTCAAACCCGTGTCCCGCTTCAACGGTAACGGTGGCCGGATACAGGCTGATTTGTGCGCCGACACCGGCACGTCCGGCCCGCAGCGGGCTGCCGTGGTTGGGCACATAGGCCGAACGTTCGGTTACATAGGCGCGGTGTCCGCCCGCCGAACGCTTGCTGTACAGCGTGGCATCCTGTTCCCATTCCGTACCGTCGGAGGGTGAAGTCGCTTTCATGGCCTGCGCGTTGGCAACGAGCTGCGGCGCGCGGTTTTCGAGATATTGACGGCGGAATCCGCTGAAGTTCAGCTTGTCTGCTCCGGCCGCCGCGTATTTGCCGGCTTCTTTCCAGTTGCCCGAAAACATTTCGGACAGGGCTATTTTGTTGTCTATCCATTCCTGAGAATCGGGCGAAGCATACTCTTTGGCACGGCGGAACCATGCCATCGCTTCTTCGTCATGTCCGTTCCATTGCGCCAACTCGCCGCGCAGCACCAAGGCCCACGGGTCGGCGGGGTGTTCGGCAAGCCATGCGTCCATATCCTTGGCGGCTTTTCCCGGCCTGCCGTTCCAGGCATCCAGACGGGCGTTCCAGAAATAGGCTTTGTCGTGTAAGGGATTTTTGATTTCGACGTTGCGGGTAAAGTCAAGCGCAGTCTCTGCCGTGTTCCAGTTGCGGATGAGCAGCCTAGCCTTGCTGTAACGGATGGCGTCGGCATATGCCTGAATCAACTGTTCATTGGTGTCGTCGGACACTCTTTGGGATTGCGCAATCTGGCGGTCGGCAATGCCGCGGAAAATGGCGGAAGCCTGATTCGGACTGCCGGTGGCAAATAGCGCGCGTGCGTATTGCGCCTTCACGAAATCGGGCTGTTTACCCGTTTTGGCCAAGCGGCGGTAGTCGGCAAGGGCTTCTTTATGCTTCTCCAATGCGTTGGACGCGGTCAGCCGGTCGCGCAGGGCGGCGATGTATATCGCGCTGTTTTCAGGTGCGGCGGCGATAACGGCATTCAACTCTTGATAAGCGGTTTCAAGCTGCGCCTGGTTATTCGTAGCCAGCGCGCTGCGCAGGAGCGAGACGGCCTTGCCGGTTTTCAGCCACAAGCGGTCGTTTTCGCTGAAATACTGCGGGTAGCTTTCCAGTAATTTTTCCTGCATGGGATACGCCTGCATTTCGGCCGCCGTGCGGTAGGCCTGCAATACGGTTTCTTTGTCGGATGATTTGCCCAAGCTGCCGAGTTGTCCAGCCAAGCGGCCGGTCAGCGTAGTCGTTTGTTTGTTCAAATAGTTTTCGGCCGTCTGAATGTCGGCGTCGCTGCCGAAACGGCGACGGTATTCCTTAATCAGAACTTCCGCTTCGCTATACCGCGCCATATCGACCGCGGTCAACGCGCCGCCCAGCAGACCGGTTTTCTGTTGGGGAAAACGGGTTTGCAGTTCTCGGTAGAACAGGGCGGCGGTGTCAAATTTTTTAGTGTCGCGCGCGGCTTTCGCAAGGTTTTGCAACTCGTCGGCAGAATAACCGTCAGGACGGCAGACCGCGCAGACCGCCAGTGCTTCCTGTTGCTGTCCGCTCCGAATAAGCAGGGCGATTAAATCGGCGCGTACCAGTTTGTCGCCGCTGCTGCCGTAGAGCCGGCGCAGTGCGGCTACGGCTTCGCCGCGTTCGGCCTCTCCGCTGCGGGAGTGAACCACCCAGCGCTCGCGTTCGGCATCGATGTTTGAAGCGGCATGACCAACGGACGGGACAATGGCAAAGGCAGCAGCCCATAATGGTAAGGAACGGATAATTTTCATTATGACTTTCAACAGAAAAGCGGGTAGCGTTTCGATTGGTAAAGGTTTGCAGAATACAATGTACACATCTTAATAAGCTGCTTTCGGGGCTGTCGGCATGAAAGCCGACAGCCTCTAGGCAGTGTTAGTGAGGACGTTTGGTATTTTGTTCGGCCAAAAGGCGTATTGGGTGCGAGCAATAAAAGACTGTTGTAATTTATTTCCTCAATGGCCCCTTTTGTTTAATATTGTAACGTTTGAGGAGAGGCGTTTTACGAAGAGAGGCTGTTCGGTTGGAATCAAGACTGAACGGAGAATAAGTCAATAAAAAAATAATTTTGAAGAGCGATATTTGCAAAAAAAGACGGGTCGCTTGAGGGCGACCCGAAAAAACTCTTGCAGCTGGGAGTAATTAAGCAAGAGATTACGACACTTTAAACATAAGTTGAGAAGGAATTTCGTCGAGGAGGGCGGGAATGGCTTTTGCATCGGTTACGACGGAGATACCCATTTCCCTCAGGCTGTAAACGGTCCGTATGGTGCTTTCGGGCGAATAGCCGCAACAGGCGGACAGGTTGACGATGATGCGGATGTCGTTGTTGTACCATGTCAACTGTTTTGCAGTTGCCGCTACGGTGTCTTCGGTAGCCAGCCCGCCGAGGATGACGGTATCGGCGTTTTGTGTATACAGCCATTCAATCAGGCCGGTACTGCGCGTTTCTTTTTTGTCGTGGAAGCACACGCCGTGGCGGTAGTCGCCGTCGATTTCGACCGCGTGGTCGTAGTCAGCGGGATGGGGCAGGCCGCTGAGCAGGAGTTTGCTGCGGCAGCCGTTGGCGCAGGCGCCGAAGTAAGCGCTGCGGTTTAAAATAAACCCGCCTTGTTCGGCCATGCTGTTATTGCAAAGGTTGCACAAAGCGTCTTGATCGGCGGACACATTTTCGACCAACAGGCGCTTGTCGGCGTATTCGGCCTGGCGGTTCAGACCGTCAACAATGCTTTCCGGGCGTTGCAGGAAACGTTGCTCGTTGGCCGCCATGCAGGAAAAACGGTATTGCGGTTGGATGTCGATAGCGATGATGGTCATGATGTGTCTCTCTTTACATATACAGGCAAACCTGATTTCAGCTTGCCCAGATAAGTGGCATAAATTAGAGATAATCGGTTCGTTTTTGATAAACGGTATATTATCTAGATAAACGTTATTTTGCAAACATTATTTTTAGATTGAAAATAATATTTTTCGTTAATATCGTTTACCTAGTTTAAAAATGACATAAATATATTTTTCACATTAAAGTGGCCTATCGCATAACCGATTGGAATGTATGGGGATTTTAAAATCAATTTCAAATGAATAATATGGAAACGGATTGTTGCGGGTGTTTCACAACAATGCTAAAAGGCCGTCTGAAAATGGGTAAAAAACCACATTTCAGACGGCCTTTTTATGGATTATCGGTATTGTAATTTGGATGAGCGGTATGTTTTTAAGTGATAAACGGTTGCCTTACCTTCTTCTTCAAAAAATCAAATCCAGCCCAGCGTATTGGCAAAAACCAGCACAATCGCCACCGGTGCCAGAAAGCGCAGGGTATAGAGCCACAGCGACAGCACCGCCTGCGGTACGCCGCTGCCTTCGCGCATGTGTTCCAGCACCGCTTGTTTTTTCTGTATCCAGCCGACGAACACGGCCACGCTTAAAGCGCCTATCGGCATAATCAGCGCGGTAATCATGTAGTCCCATAAATCAAACAGCGTTTTTCCGAACAGCTTCATCTCGCCCAATACGCCGAACGACAAGGCAGACGGGATACCGACGATGAAAATCGCCGTGCCGATAATCCAAGTGCGGCTGCTGCGTTTGCTTTCGTTTTCCCGGATGGTTGCCGCAATCACCGTTTCCAGCATGGAAAAGGCCGAGGTGAGCGTGGCGAACACCACCAGCAGCATAAACACGGCAAACAGCAGATTGCCCAGCGGCAATTTCATAAACACTGCCGGCAGTACCACAAAAATCAGCCCCGGCCCCTGGCTGGGTTCGAAGCCGAAGGCGAATACGGCGGGGAAAATCACCAGCCCAGCCAGCAGGGAAACCAATAAATTCATCCACATAATGCTGTGGCCGGAGCGGAACAAATCCTGTCTCCTGTCCAGATAGGCGGCGTAGGTAATCATGGTCGATACGCCGATGCTGAGGGCGAAAAACGCCTGTCCCAACGCGGTGAGCATGGTTTGCGGCGACAGGTGAGACCAATCCGGTTTGAGCAGGAACGACACGCCCGCCATCGCATCCGGCAGCGTCAGCGAACGCCCCGCCAGCAGCAGAAACAGGATGAACAGCGCGGGCATCATATAACGGTTGGCCTTTTCGATGCCGGACGAAATCCCGCTTTTCACCACCCACACCGTCATCAGCATAAACAACCCCTGATACGCCACCGAACCTACCGGGCTGGCAATCGTGTTGCCGAACAAGGCTTCAAAATCTGCGCCGGCGCGGATGCTGCCGTCGAATGCGTGCACCACATAATTCAGTACCCAGCCGCCGACCACGCTGTAAAACGACAGCAAAATAAAGCAGGCGAACACGCCCATACGCCCCACCCACGGCCACAAGGTATCCGGTGCCAGCACTTTGAACGCGTCCACCGCATTTTTGCCGCTTTTGCGTCCGATGTAAAACTCGGCCAGTTGCACAGGCAGGGCAATCAGGATGGTAAACAGCAGAAACAGCAGGAAAAACACCGCACCGCCGTTGGTACCGGCGGTGTAGGGAAATTTCCAAATCGCGCCCAAACCGATGGCGGAACCGGCGGCAGAAAGGATAAAGCCGATTTTGCTTGACCAGGAAGCAGGGGTTTTCATGGATGTAGTAACCTGAAACTTAAAACAAGAAGAACGTGATTGTAGCAAAAACAAAGGGCGGGCAAGGCTTCCGGCCTCGGCTTGGCAACCATTACGCAGCCTTACTGCACGGATGGCGGCCAGTTTGGATTTGTTCTTTATAATGATGTGAATTGGTGATATTAAATATTAAATATTTTTGAAAAACAGAATTAAATTGTGTTTGAGTAAAGGGTGGGCAGCGGTGATGGTCAGAAAAAAAGGCCGTCTGAAAGTATATGCCTTTTCAGACGGCCTTTTTTTAAGTCGGATTATCAAAACACCGCTAGAGGCGGGCGGGACGGTTCGGCCTTAAAATCCGATCAGCTTGAGGCTGCCTTATCGCAAGGCCGTTATATATATAAGGAGAGGCCGTCTGAAAAACGCGTCGGCATTTTCAGACGGCCTTCGTTTTTTCAAACGATAGGTACAGGGTTCGCCGCCTAATTCTCGGCGGCTTCCCCAATTACCAATACCGCGTTGCTGCCGCCGAAGGCGAAAGACGAGCTGGCGGCAATGCGTTTTTCAGACGGCCATACGCTGTTGCCGTCGGTCAGGGCGACGGTGGGCAGTTCGGGGTCGGGGATGCCGTCCCACTGTTGCGGCGGCAGTTTGCCCTGCGGGTTGCAGCCGCGGTCGGCGATACCCCAGGCGAATGCGGCTTCGATGGCGCCGGCGGCGCCGAGCGTGTGTCCGGTTTGCGGCTTGGTCGAAGTGCAGAAGGTTTGGCTGCCGAACACTTCGGCGACGGCGCGGCTTTCCATGCTGTCGTTGTGTTTCGTGCCGGTGCCGTGCAGATTAATCCAGCCGATGTCCTGCGGCTGCAAACCGGCATTGTTCAATGCCGCCTGAAAAGATTGCACCGCACCCAAACCGTCGGGGCGGGGCGAGGACATATGATAAGCGTCGCTGCTTGCGCCGTAGCCCAACAGTTGCATCGTGCCGCCGAAATCGGCATCGCAGGTCATGACGAATGCGGCGGCGGCTTCGCCGATATTGATGCCGTCGCGGTTGGCGGAAAACGGATTGGCAAGGCCGTCTGAAAGCACTTCCAGCGATGCAAAACCGTTGATGGTCAGCGGCGAGAGGGTGTCTACGCCGCCGCAGACCACTGCGTCGCACAAGCCCGAACGCAGAAGCCGCGCCGCGCTGATTAAGGCGCGCGCGCCCGATGTGCAGGCGGTGGAAACGACGTAGCGCAGGCCGTGAATACCGTAGACGTGTGCAACAAATTCCGAAGGCGACGCCATTTCGTGCTGGAGCTGGTTGAACGGCTTGTCCGCCCAGCCGCCGCCGTCTGCAACGTGTTGGAACAAGGGGATATTTTCGTCGGCGCCGCTGGTGGAAGTGCCCATGATCACGGCCGTCCGCGCCGCGCCGTAACGCCGGACGGCGGCGCGGATGTCGTCTTCAATCTGCTCCAGCGCGTGCCACAGCAGTTGGTTGTTGCGGCTGCGATGCGCGGCGGACAGGTTGTCGGGCAGCGGACGCAGCGTTTCGTTTACCGCGCCGAATGCGAAGGTTTTGCCCTTGACCCATTGGTCGGAAAACGTCAGCGGCGAAGTTTCAGACGGCATCAGCAGTGCGTCGATATGTGTGCGCAGGCCGTTGCCGAGCGCGCTGGTCACGGCGGGGCGGCTGAGATAAACGGGGGTTTTCATCATTGTTCTTCTTTAATCGGGCTGACGGTCCAACGTGTTTTGTCGGGAAAGGCGATGACGAACTGCCCGTCATGACGGGCGACGCACCATAAATCGCGGTCTTTGTAGCGGAACAGTGCGCCGTTGCCGTCGGGACAGAACGCGTTGTGTTCGGACGGTTTTTGCTCCACTTCGGGATACAGCGCGGCGGCACGGTCGGCGGCAAGCAGCGGCAGCAGCGCGGCAAACAGGCGGCGCGAAGCGGAATTGGGCATGATGAAGCCGTCGTTTTTCCAGCCTTTCGTGCCGACAAACTGGCGCGACACGGGCGCGCCCAGCGCGTCGGTCTGCACGAAGCGGATGCCGTCTGAAAGCTGCTCGACCGCCAGCAGGCTGGTTTGGGCGGCATTGCCCGAAGCGTCGGTCTGTTCGAGTTTGAACCATAATCCTGCTTGGTCAAGCGTCGGCAGGGTTTGCGGACGGGGCAGGGAAGGGGAGGCGGCGCAGGCGGCAAGGGCGAGCGCGGCAAGAGCGGCGGTTGGGAATCGCATGGGTTTCCTTTTATAGGGGATGGGTGTGTGTATCACTGGCAGGGTATTGTAACCGATGTCTGAGGAGTGGGAGGCCGTCTGAACAGGCACAAGTTTGGACGGCTCGGTCTGTCGGGGCGGATGTTTCATGTTTGGCAGGGGCGGTTTGCCGGATTTGCCGAAGAACGTTTTGCCCGATATGGTTCGGGGTAAAACACCTCGTTTCCAATACGGAGCTTACCGACTGCCGCCGTTCCCGCCTGCGCGGCAATGGCGGGATTCAATAAAAATTAAGTAAGCCGGTTATAGGCTGACGCCTTCGTCGTTCATCGCCTGCACCAGTGCGGCCAGTTTTTTCTGCGGGTCGAGCAGCGGGTCGGTAATGTGTGCGGCCAGTTCGCGCGCGGATTGCTCGATTTCGGCTTCGGTGGCGTGGACGGCGCCGTGGAATACGAACGGGGGCAGAAATTTGGTTTGCACCAGATTGGCGGTTTGTTGCAGGGGCTTTAGGAATTCGCTCATGGAATAACTGTTGTAGCCGCCCGCCTGATAAGAATCCGCCGGACCGCCGGTGGAGATGGCGCATACCCATTCCTTACCCGCCAACGCATTGCCGCCGCCGTATGCCCAGCCGTAGGTAAACACCTCGTCTATCCATTGCTTCATCAGCGGCGGCACGGAATACCAGTAAAACGGGTGCTGGAACACCAAACGGTCATGTGCGGACAGGGCTTCCTGTTCCGCCGGAACATCGATTTTGCCGTCGGGGTAGCGCTGGCAGATTTTGCGTACGGTTACATTCGCCGTTTTTTCCAACTGCCGTACCCATGCTTTGTTAACCGCGGATTTTTCCAGATCGGGATGAAATACGTTGACTAGAATCTTCATAATGCCCTCCGTCGTTTTTCAGACGGCCTCTAAGCCGAGGCCGTGCGTACCGGTCAATTTAGCAGATGTGGGGGCGGTTGCCAAACCTGTGGCCGATTCATATTAATGCGGACCCGATCACCGACCGTCATTCCCGCCGCCTGCGCGAGGACAGGTTATCGCCGGAATGACGGCAAGAGACGTATCGATGCAAATGAATCAGCCATATACCTTGCTCCGCCAATTATAGAAAAGTTTCAGACGGCCTTTTTATCTTTATAAAGGCCGTCTGAAACGGCGGACGGACCGTTCCGAACCGCTTTATTCGGCTTTCACGTCCCCCACCAATGCCGCCAGCGCAGACAGGCGCTGTTCGGATTTTGCCACGAACGGGTTGGCAGTATCCCACGCATAGCCCGCCAGAATCGAAGAAATCATGCGGCTGATTTCGGGGCTGCGGTTGGGCGCGTAGATGGCGTTTTGGAAGCGGAAATCGTACCAGCCGTCGACATAAGTGCGGAATGCGTTCACGCCTATCATCAGCGGTTTGGCAAACTCGGCATCCCAGTCCACCGCGTTGCCTTCAAGCTGTTTTGCCAACAGGTCGGCGGCGAGTTTGGCGGAGTGCAGCGCGATGGTTACGCCTGATGAGAACACGGGGTCGAGGAACTCGGCGGCATTGCCCAACAGCGCGAAATGTTTGCCGTGCAGCGATTTTACGTTGGCGGAGTAGCCTTGGATGGAGCGGAACGGGAAGTCGTTTTCCCAGACGGCTTTGTCCAGAATTTCTTTCAGCATCGGGCATTCGTAGACAAATTTTTTCAACACCGTTTCCGATTCGCCGGCGAGTACGTCGGGCGTGCCGACCACGCCGATGGAGCAGCGGTTGTCGCCGAAGGGAATCAGCCAAATCCATACGTCGCGGTGTTGCGGGTGGGTGGTAATCAGGATTTTGCTGCGGTCGAATTTCGGGTTGGTGATGTTGTCGTCGATGTGGGTGAAATGCGCTTGGCGCGGCGGCAGGTGCGACGGCGTTTCCAAGTCCAGCAGGCGCGGCAGCACGCGGCCGTAGCCGCTGGCGTCCAATACGAATTTCGCGGTCAGCTCGTAGCTCTCGCCCGTGTCGGCTTCCACGCTCAAACGGGCAAGATCGCCGCTGTTGTCGAACGCGGTCACGCCGTGTCCGAAACGCACCTCCACGCCTTGTTTTGCGGCTTCGTCGATCAGGATTTTGTCGAAAATACCGCGGCGCACTTGGTAAACCGTGCCGGGGCCGTCTGAAAATTTATCAGTGAAATCAAATTCGGTATAACGGCTGCCCCATGAAAATGCAGCGCCGTTTTTAAACTGAAAGCTGGGTTCGGCGTGTACGGCGTCGGCAAATCCGGCTTCTTCCAGCATTTCCATGCAGTGCGGCAGCAGGCTTTCGCCGATGACGAAGCGCGGAAAGTGCTGTTTCTCCAGCACGCAGACCTTGAAACCCCGTTTGTTGAGCAAAGCGGACGCCACTGCGCCGGAAGGTCCGGCGCCGATAACGGCAACGTCGAATTGTGATGCGGACATTTAAATACCCTTTCGAAAAATAACGAAATAAAACGTTTGACATTTTACAGGTTAATGAGGCCGTCTGAAAATAGTTTCAGACGGCCTTTCTTTTCGAAAACTCAATCTTTCAACAAAGTTCTCGCCAGCCAGATATTGAACGCCACGCCGACGGTAACCGTGATGCCGAAGGCGGCGACGGCGGGCGTGCCGCTTAAGGCCAGCAGGGCGAAGGAAATCGCGGTGGTGGCGGCAGCGAGCAACATGCCGCCCAGCCGCGCGGGTGCGCTGTGCTTGGCGGTTACGGCATAGACGGCGTAGTCCACGCCGATGGCGGAAACCAGAAGCAGGCCGAACATGGCGAACAGGCTGACGGGAATGCCTGCCCAGCCGAGTACGGCGACGGTGCAGACGGCGGCGGCCAGCGGCACGGCGAGGATTTTGCTGCCGCGCTTCATGCCGAACATGCGCCACAGTAAAAACCACGCCAGCGCGTAGGAAGCGAGTTTCAGCCATGCCGCCTGATTGCGCGTGTGGTGGAAAAGCTCGTTCAGGTGGGCGCGTTTGTCCGCCCAATGCACGCCCGAAACGCTTTGCGCGGCGGCGCGCACGGCGGCTTCGTCAGTCATGCCGCTGATGCGTACGACGGCGGCGAAACGGCCTTGTTCCACCTCGCCTAAATATAACGGGCGCCATGCTTCGGACAAATCGGTGTTCAGGCCGTCTGAAAGTGTCAGCGGCGGTGCGTCGGCGGCTTGAAGCAGTGCGTCGCGCACGGTTTTGCGCGGAATGCCGATGTCGCGCATCGCCTGCCAGCTTTCGGGCAGTTTTGCCAGCTCGCGCAGGCGGTTTTGCAGTTTTTGCTGTTCGGATACGGGCATCAGGAGCTGGTCGGGCGATTGGAAGCCGCCGAGTTTGCCTTGCGCGACCAAGGGTTGCAGGGCGCGGCCGAGTTCGGCGGTTTTCATCAGCAAAGCGTCTTCGCTCGGCGCTTCGGCGACCAGGTATTTGCCGCCGAAATCCGCACCGCTCAACTGCCCGATGCGCTGAACCTCTGCCAGCATTTCAGACGGCATGTTGACCCACTGGCGGATGTCGTCGCGCCAGTCGCTGCGCCACAACCCGACCGCCAGCAGTATGCCGCCGACCGCCAGCCAGCCGCGCTTGTGCAGGCGGGCTTTCAGACGGCCTGACAAGGCGTGGAGCCGTTCGGTCAGCTCGGCAAAAGGCACGGTTCGGGCGCGGTACCGGCGAAACAGCAGCGGCAGCCACAGCACCGTCGCGCCGAATGCGCCGAAGAGGGCGAAGCCTGAAAATACGGCGGTTTGTCGCAACACGGGCAGCGGCGTGAACCACAAGAGCGCGTAGCCCAAAACCGTAATCGCAAGGCTGACGGCGAAGCTCGGCAAAACGTGCTTCATCGCCGGCTCCGCCTGCCAAGCCGTTTTTTCAGACGGCCCGAACACCGACGGCGCCAGCCAGTGCAGCGGGAAATCCACCAGCATCCCCACTAGGCTCGTGCCGATGACGATGGTCAGGATATGCACTTCGCCGAATACCAGCAAAGCCGCCGCCAAGCCCGTCAGCATTCCCGCCGCCAAAGGCAGCGTCAGCCAGAACACGCGGCCGCTGCGGAACACCCACAGCAGCAGCGCAAACGTCAGTCCCAACCCGACCGCGCTCATCAGCCGGCTTTCCTTCTCCGCCGCCGCCTTCGACACCGCCGCAAACAGCGCGCCGCCCGCCGTCAGCGTTTCCGCGCCGTTGTCCGCTGCGATTCGGCGGCTTTGCGCCATCAGCGGCAAGAGCGCGTCGTTGCCCGAAAAGTTATCGCCGCCGGCAAGCCGGCCGCGCAGGAACACCCATGTTTTACCGTTGTCTTCGGCAAACAACATGCCGTTATCCATGTCCCACTGCAAACGGCTTTGCGGGTTTGCCTTGCCCGCCGCAAACCGGCCGAAGCCCAGCCAGTCCTGCTCCAGCGGCAAAGGCGAGGGCGCGGCAAACGGGTTGGCCGCTGCTTCCGCCCGCGCCTGAAAATATGCCTGCGGCTGCTCGTACAACAGGCGCGCTTCTTCGCGCGGCAACATTGCCAAACCCAGCTTGCGCATATCCGCGCGCACTTTGTCCAAGTCGGGCGTAACGCTGCTGTCCACTTGTTCAAACACGCCGCTTTTGCGCCACACTCCGGCAATTTGCGAGGCCGTCTGAAATGCCGTTTCCGCGTCCTTGCTTCCTGCCAGCAACACCACCTGCGTGTTCAACTGCGCTTCTCCCGCCTTGTCCGCCGCCGTCAGGAGCGCGTCCGGCTGCTGCTCGCTCGGCAGAAGCGCGGTCAGGTCGGTTTGCAGCCAGTTTTGCGTGGAGACGGTGTAGACGAGGAAAACGGCCAGCAGGGCGGTGAGGACGGTATAGAGGCGGCGCAGGAGGGTGTGTTTCATATTTCGGACGGCCTATTTGAGTCTGGAGTAAAAGAGGCGGGCTTTATATCGGTTTGGGAATGCGGGTCGTTATGCGGACGACGGACAGGTACGCCCATCGTATCATTTTTCAGACGGCCTGATAAAAAAAGCCTGAAACATTCGGTTTCAGGCTTTTTTCTGCCGGAGGGGTCAGCCGCCGAGGAAATTGGCAAAGCCGGTCAGGATAAAGGCGTTTACGAAGTCGATGAAGAACGCGCCGACCATGGGCACAATCAGGAAGGCTTTGTGCGACGGGCCGAAACGTTCGGTTACGGACTGCATGTTGGCGACGGCGGTCGGCGTGGCACCGAGGCCGAAACCGCAGTGGCCGGCCGTCAGCACGGCGGCGTCGTAATTTTTACCCATAAAGCGGTAAGTGGCGAAGTAGGCGTACAGGGCCATGACGAGGGTCTGTACGGCGAGGATGACCAGCATCGGCAACGCCAAATCGAGAAGCTGCCACAGTTTCAGGTTCAGCAGCGCGATACCCAGGAACAGGCTCAACGAAGCGTTGCCGAATACGTCGATGGCGCGGTCGAACATGTTGATTTTGAAGGCGGAAGTCAGGACGTTGCGCAATACGACGCCGAACAACAGCGCCCATACGAATTGCGGCAGGGTGAATTTTTCGGGGAAGAAGGCTTTGACTTCGGGCAGAACCATCAGCGAGGAGAAAGCCAGACAGGCGGCGAACAGCGCCATGGTTTCGACGGCGGAGTTGGCGGTAATCAGCCGGCGTTGGTCGGCGTGTTCGAATACGTCGACCACGGCGTCGGACGTATCGTCGCCCTGTACGGTTTCCGCAATCGGTTTCATGCCCATTTTGTTGACCAGTTTGCGTGCGACGGGGCCGCCGATCAAACCGCCGAGTACCAGGCCGAAAGTGGCGGAGGCCATGCCCAAGTCGGTTGCGCCGGCGATATGGTATTGCTCCTCCAGCACCTTGCCCCACGCGCCGGCCGTACCGTGGCCGCCGGTGAGCGTGATGGAGCCGGTTACCAGGCCGATAATCGGTTCCAAGCCCAAAGCGGCCGCCAAGCCCACGCCGACGGCGTTTTGAATGACGATGAACACGCTGACGATGACGAGGAAGAGCACCAGGCCGATGCCGCCGGCTTTAAGGCGGGAGAAGTCGGCGCTCAGCCCGATGGACGAGAAGAAAATCAGCATGAAGGCGTCTTGCAGCCCTTTGTCGAAGGCGAACGACATGCCCGTGCTGACGTGCAGGACATAGATGATGATGGCCGCGAGCAGGCCGCCGGCCACCGGTTCGGGGATGTTGAAGTTTTGCAGGAATTTGATTTTGTTCACTAACGCGCGCCCCACCAGCAGTACGACTGTGGCGATGATGAGCGTGTAATAGGGGTCTACGGTAATCGTATCCATATTCAGCCTTTGTTTCGTGTGGAACTATGTCCGTTGTAAGGAATACCGCGCCGCATTGTTCTTTTCCGGGCGGCGGTTCGGTATGGTTTCGAGCGCACCTATCTTAGAATAATGATTAAGGAATGTCAAAATACGTCAATGAAATAAACAAAGGGCTTGAGACGGTGCCGGCGGCGGTGAGGCCGTCTAAAAAAAGAGGGTTGTGCGGCGGAATAGCTTTTCAGACGGCCAGCCGGTAAAGGCCTATCATTAGCGGCATGGTGATGACGCAGAACAGGGTGGTGATGCCGTAAATCGCGCTGGCCTTGCGGGCGTTTTGACCGTATATCACTGCCATTTGGGTAACGGTCGAGGCGGCGGGGCTGACGGTGGCGAGGAAGCTGATGAGGACGACGGTGTCGCTGTGCCCGCCGAGGTGCGCGATGCCTGAAATTTTGACAAACAGCAGCAGAATCAGTGGGATGAGTATCAGGCGCAGGAAAGCGGTCAGATAAATCCGTTTCGACAGGACGATTTCTTTGAGCGGCAGCGAGGCGATCAGCATTCCGGCAACCAGCATGGCGACGGGGCCTATCATGCCGCCGACGGTGGCGAGCGTGTTGTCGATGATGCGCGGCAGTTTGATTTGGCAGGCAAACAGCAGGATGCCGAAGAGGATGGAGAGGATGTTGATGTTGGTGAGCACGGTTTTCCACGAGAGCTTGCCGCTGCCGCACAACAACAGCCGCAGGTGCGTCCAAAACAGCAGGGTTTGGACGATGATGAAGCCGCTGGTATAGATGACCCATTGCGGCCCGAAAACGGACATGACCAGCGGGATGATGAGATTGCCGGAATTGGTGTAAACCGTGGCGGCGTGTTCGAGCGTGTCGAGCTTGAACAGGGTTTTGAAAAGCCTGCCCAGCGCAATCAGCAGGATGTGGAACGCGACCGCCAAGGCAACCGAGAGTTTCAGCCCGTCGAGGATTTCGGGCGTATTCTCGATTTGGAAGGCGTGAATCATCACCGACGGGCTGATGAGGTAGAGTGCGATGACGGAGAGCGTGCGGCTGTGTTCGGAGGTCAGGAGCTTGGATTTCACCAACGCCATGCCCATCAGAACGATCAGGGTCAGCTCGGTGATTTTTCCGGCAAGGAGCAGGGCGGTTTCCATAGATTTGGTTTTTATTTGAGCAAAGGAAAGATTTTACGCTCGGAAGAATAAAACGGACAAATCGGCGCGTTCCGTTTCGAAACGGCATGTTGGCGGGAATTTTGAAATTGAAGTGTAAAACGGTATCAAAGGCCGTCTGAAAAACGTGTCCGACACCGCATTGGCAGCTAAGGAAATACAAAAACCGCCTGCTTTAAAACTAACGGCCGTTATCTTTTTCAGACGGCCTGCCCACATTTTTTTACCGAACCAACCTGAATTTTGGTATTAAAAAATACAAAAACTGCCCGCCAGAAGCTTTTGGCAGGCAGTTTTTCTACGGTTTCACATTAAGCGTCTGTCAACAGAATTAACAAACTTGGAAACCGTAAAATCTAGGATATTCAACGACAGCAACACCGACGACAGGGATCGGGGCAGGAGCAGGGTAGCATCCCCAATAATAACCGTGGTGGTGATGGTGGTGGTGGTGATGATGTTTGCCACCGCCGGAAACAGCTTCAAGTTCGTGTTGTGTCAAAACTTGCATGATAAAACTCCTTTTTTCAAAGTGTTAAAAAAAAGACGCGTCTGTACTGCGTTTATATGAGTGTGTCAGTTCGGGTTTAGTTCCGTTTTTTTTAGTAAATTGTAAAATATAACAAATGGTTATGACGTTAAGGTGTAAGGGTTCCGGCCAATTCTTACGATAAGGCGTAGGTCGGATTGTTTACATTTTTCCTGCGGTCGGGCAATAAATTCCCTTTTAAAACAAACGTCCGTTATCTTTTTCAGACGGCCTGTTCACGTTGTTTTACCGAATCAACCTGAATTTCAGTATAATGTCGTCCTGATTTTTTCTCCTTGATTTTGAAACGGAAAATGAATACTTCAAATACGAACAACGGCCTGCTGGAGCGTTTCTTCAACTTGAGTGCGAGCGGCACGAATGTGCGCACGGAGCTGATGGCAGGTTTGACCACCTTCCTCGCCATGTGTTACATCATCATTGTCAACCCGCTGATTCTCGGCGAAACGGGCATGGACATGGGCGCGGTATTCGTCGCCACCTGCATCGCTTCCGCCATCGGCTGCTTCGTGATGGGCTTCGTCGGCAACTATCCGATTGCGCTCGCGCCGGGTATGGGTCTGAACGCCTATTTCACCTTCGCCGTCGTCAAAGGCATGGGCGTGCCCTGGCAGGTGGCTTTGGGCGCGGTATTCGTTTCCGGCATCATTTTCATATTGTTCAGCTTTTTCAAGGTGCGCGAAATGCTGGTGAACGCGCTGCCTATGGGTTTGAAAATGTCGATTGCCGCCGGTATCGGGCTGTTTCTGTCGCTGATTGCGCTCAAAGGTTCCGGCATCATCGTCGCCAGCGACGCGACTTTAGTGAAGTTGGGCGACATCCACCAACCTGCCGCGCTCTTGGTGCTGGCAGGCTTCGCTATGGTGGTGGCTTTGGGGCATTTCCGCGTCAAAGGGGCGATTATCCTGACCATTCTGACGATTACCGCCATTTCCACCCTGCTGGGCTTGAGCGAGTTTAAAGGCGTGGTCGGCGAAATTCCGAGCATCGCGCCGACTTTCATGCAGATGGATTTCAACGGCCTCTTTACCCTCAGCATGGTCAGCGTGATTTTCGTCTTTTTCCTAGTCGATTTGTTTGACTCCACCGGCACACTGGTCGGCGTTTCCCACCGCGCGGGCCTGCTGGAAGACGGCAAACTGCCCCGCCTGAAACGCGCCCTGTTCGCCGACTCGACCGCCATCGTCGCCGGTGCCGCTCTGGGTACGTCTTCAACCACGCCGTATGTCGAAAGCGCGGCGGGCGTGTCCGCAGGCGGCCGCACGGGACTGACCGCCGTAACCGTCGGCGTATTGATGCTGGCGTGTCTGATTTTTTCGCCGCTGGTGCAGAGCATCCCCGGCTTCGCCACCGCGCCCGCGCTGCTCTACGTCGGTGCGCAAATGCTGCGCAGCGCGCGTGAAATCGACTGGGACGATATGACCGAAGCCGCTCCCGCTTTCCTGACCATCGTGTTCATGCCGTTCACCTATTCGATTGCCGACGGCATCGCTTTCGGCTTCATCAGCTATGCCGTGATTAAACTTTTATGCAACCGCGTGAAAGACGTGCCGCCTATGGTGTGGATAGTCGCCGTATTGTGGGCGTTGAAATTCTGGTATCTGGGCGGCTGATGCCGCGTTATGCCGAGCAGGCCGTCTGAAATTTTTTCAGACGGCCTGTTTTTCGTTTGGTATCAATCAAGATACAGGTATCGGGATGAAAAGGTATCGTTGTTTCTATTAAGAAGACCGCTCGAAACGGAATGTTTGACTACATCAAACTACATAAGCGGTCTGGCGTATAACTGTTTAAAGATGGCTTGATATATTAATTATAAATCAATGCATTATTTTATTTGAGGCCGTCTGAATGCTACCGCCGGCCTATTGGCAACGGTTTCAGACGGCCTTTTCGTATATTCGTCGAAAATATTTTTTTTTTTTTTTTTTTTTTTTTTTCATAAAAACCTTTCAAGAATGAATGGATTAGCGCATACCTGCAAGCGGATTATTTGTAATCGTTTAATGGAATCAAGGCGCAACGATTCGATAGGTATCGGTATTTGAATGGTATAGGCAGGGTGGTTCTCATTTCTGCTTAGCCGGATCGTTTAATTTAGTGGTTGAATTTCTGAAAAATTTTTTTGAAAAGTATTTGACATCCCCAAAATAATATTTTAGATTTGTCCTTACCAAAAAAAACTACATAACACTACAAAGGAACACATCATGAACCCATACCGAAATACTCAATCCAGTCCCTGTTGTGGATATTCTTCTGTCTTTGCGTTATCCGTCGTCGTCCGGCTTAAGGCCGTCGCGGCGGTTTAACGGTTTTCCGACTCGGGTCCCCGTCTTTGCCGCCAAGTAAAGGCGGCGGGCTTGGGATTTAAAGTCTCCGCATTTCCCAACTGTAATTTCTCATTGCGATGTTTATATCGGCGTTAAGGGCACTGCTCACTCTTTACTCGAGTTGTTTCTATTTTGTTATATAACCGATTGTTTTTATTAAATTGAGTTCAGTCGGTACATAGCCGTTTTGTTTTAAAGGCCGTCTGAAAAGAAAAACGACGCTGCGGCCTGTGTTTAAGGTCTTGTTTCGGGCAGGTTTACCGGAATAGGGCCGACCTTAAAAGTTTACAAAGGAGAAATACTATGAGCCAACTTTCTGCCGGCACCCGTTTCCGCCAAGCTGTGAAGGAGTCGAATCCCCTTGCCGTGGTCGGCTGTGTGAACGCTTATTTTGCGCGGCTGGCGACGCAGAGCGGGTTTAAGGCGGTGTATCTGTCGGGCGGCGGCGTGGCGGCCTGTTCGTGCGGGATTCCGGATTTGGGCATCACCACGATGGAGGATGTGCTGATTGATGCGCGGCGGATTACGGACAATGTGGATACGCCTTTGCTGGTGGACATTGATGTCGGCTGGGGCGGGGCGTTCAATATCGCGCGCACGATTCGCAACTTCGAGCGTGCGGGCGTGGCGGCGGTGCATATCGAAGATCAGGTGGCGCAGAAGCGTTGCGGGCATCGTCCGAACAAGGCCATTGTTTCTAAAGATGAAATGGTTGACCGCATTAAAGCAGCCGTGGATGCGCGCGTGGACGAGGATTTTGTGATTATGGCGCGGACGGACGCGCTGGCGGTGGAAGGTTTGGATGCCGCCATCGAACGGGCGCAGGCTTGCGTGGAAGCGGGCGCGGACATGATTTTCCCCGAAGCAATGACGGATTTGGCGATGTACCGGCAATTTGCGGACGCGGTGAAAGTACCTGTGTTGGCGAACATTACCGAATTTGGCGCGACGCCGCTTTATACGCAGCGCGAGCTGGCGGACAACGGCGTGTCGCTGGTGCTGTATCCGCTCTCGTCGTTCCGCGCCGCGAGCAAGGCCGCGCTGAATGTTTATGAGGCGATTATGCGCGACGGCACGCAGGCGGCGGTGGTCGATACCATGCAGACCCGCGCCGAGCTTTACGAGCATTTGAATTATCACGACTTCGAGCAGAAGCTGGATAAATTGTTTCAGAAGTAAAAACCGTTTTCAGACGACCCTCAACCTTGAATAGGCCGTCTGAAAACACAAAACCCATAAAAACACAAAGGAGAAATACCATGACTGCAACCAACGAAACCCCGACTTTCAAACCGAAAAAATCCGTCGCCCTTTCCGGTGTGGCGGCGGGCAATACCGCGCTGTGTACCGTCGGCCGCACCGGCAACGATTTGAGTTATCGCGGTTACGACATCCTCGATTTGGCGCAGAAATGCGAGTTTGAAGAAGTCGCCCACCTGCTGATTCACGGTCATCTGCCCAACAAATCCGAACTCGCTGCCTACAAAACCAAGCTCAAATCCATGCGCGGCCTGCCTATTCGCGTGATTAAAGTGTTGGAAAGCCTGCCTGCGCACACGCATCCGATGGACGTCATGCGTACCGGCGTGTCCATGCTCGGCTGTGTCCATCCCGAACGCGAAAGCCACCCCGACAGCGAAGCGCGCGACATTGCGGACAAACTCATCGCCAGCCTCGGCAGCATCCTGCTCTACTGGTATCAATATTCGCACAACGGCAAACGCATTGACGTCGAAAGCAAAGAAGAAACCATCGGCGGCCACTTCCTGCACCTGTTGCACGGCAAACGCCCGACCGAATCGCAGGTGAAAGCCATGCACGTTTCGCTGATTCTGTATGCGGAACACGAGTTCAACGCCTCCACCTTCACCGCCCGCGTGATTGCCGGTACGGGTTCGGACATGTATTCCTGCATCACCGGCGCCATCGGCGCGCTTAAAGGTCCGAAACACGGTGGCGCGAACGAAGTCGCCTACGACATCCAAAAACGCTACCGCAACGCCGACGAAGCCGAAGCCGACATCCGCGAACGCATCGCCCGCAAAGAAATCGTTATCGGGTTCGGCCATCCGGTTTACACCATTTCCGACCCGCGCAACGTCGTAATTAAAGAAGTGGCGCGCGGTTTGAGCCGGGAAGCGGGCGACATGCGCCTCTTCGACATCGCCGAACGCTTGGAGAGCGTGATGTGGGAAGAGAAAAAAATGTTCCCCAACTTAGACTGGTTCTCCGCCGTGTCTTACCAAAAACTCGGCGTACCGACCGCCATGTTCACGCCGCTCTTCGTGATTTCGCGCTCCACCGGCTGGGCGGCACACGTCCTCGAACAGCGCAAAGACGGCAAAATCATCCGTCCGAGCGCAAACTACACCGGTCCTGAAGATTTGGCGTTTGTGGAGATTGAGGAACGCTGAGACGGACCACAACCGTAGGAAACACCAATCGGATTTCAGACGACGTGTAGCGTGGGCTTGGCCCGCGGAAAACTGAAACCCGCCTATGGTTCCGCTTTTCAGACGGCCTGTTGAAATATGCGAGAGAGAAGGTCGTCTGAAAAAAACAGCCGCAACGTCTGCCGTCATTCCCGCCCCCGCCTAAGCGAGGACAGGCCGCGGCGGGAATGACGGAGGCAACGCGGCAACTTTTTTCACGGTTCCGCCAAAACTGCGAGCCGAACGGATTTCAGACGACGCGCAATATCGTTGTTACCCATTACAAACCGAATATTTAAGTTTCAGACGACCCCTTCAACAAACGTCGTCTGAAACCCCAAACCACAAGAAAAATAGATCCACAGGAGAACTGAACATGGCTACCAACCAACGTTACCGCAAACCGCTGCCCGGTACGGATTTGGAATACTACGACGCGCGTGCGGCGTGTGAGGACATTCAAGCCGGCTCTTACGACAAGCTGCCTTACACGAGCCGCATTTTGGCGGAGAACTTGGTCAACCGCGCGGACAAAGTCGATTTGCCGACGCTGCAAAGCTGGCTGGGCCAGCTGATAGACGGCAAGCAGGAAATCGATTTTCCGTGGTATCCGGCGCGGGTGGTGTGCCATGATATTTTGGGGCAGACCGCGCTGGTGGATTTGGCGGGCTTGCGCGATGCGATTGCAGAGAAGGGCGGCGATCCGTCCAAAGTGAATCCTGTGGTGCAGACGCAGCTTATCGTCGACCACTCGCTCGCGGTGGAATGCGGCGGCTACGACCCCGATGCGTTCCGCAAAAACCGCGAAATCGAAGACCGGCGCAACGAAGACCGTTTCCACTTTATCAACTGGACGAAAACCGCTTTTGAAAATGTGGACGTGATTCCGGCGGGCAACGGCATCATGCACCAAATCAACTTGGAAAAAATGTCGCCCGTCGTCCAAGTCAAAAACGGCGTGGCGTTCCCCGACACCTGCGTCGGCACGGACTCGCATACGCCGCACGTCGATTCTTTGGGCGTGATTTCCGTGGGCGTGGGCGGTTTGGAAGCGGAAACCGTGATGCTGGGACGCGCGTCCATGATACGCCTGCCCGATATTGTCGGCGTGGAGCTGACGGGCAAACGCCAGCCGGGCATTACCGCGACGGATATTGTGTTGGCGCTGACCGAATTCTTGCGTAAAGAACGCGTGGTCGGGGCGTTTGTCGAATTTTTCGGCGAGGGCGCGAGAAGCCTGTCCATCGGCGACCGCGCGACCATTTCCAACATGACGCCGGAGTTCGGCGCGACTGCCGCCATGTTTGCCATCGACGCGCAAACCATTGATTATTTGAAACTGACCGGACGCGACGACGCGCAGGTGAAATTGGTGGAAACCTACGCCAAAACCGCGGGGCTGTGGGCGGACGACCTGAAAACCGCCGTTTATCCGCGCGTGTTGAAGTTTGATTTGAGCAGCGTAACGCGCAACATGGCAGGCCCGAGCAACCCGCACGCGCGTTTTGCCACCGTCGATTTGGCAGCGAAAGGGCTGGCGAAGCCTTACGAAGAGCCTTCAGACGGCCTTATGCCCGACGGCGCGGTCATCATCGCCGCGATTACCAGTTGCACCAACACCTCCAACCCGCGCAACGTCGTTGCCGCCGCACTCTTGGCGCGCAACGCCAACCGCTTCGGGCTGAAACGCAAACCGTGGGTCAAAACCTCGTTCGCCCCCGGCTCGAAAGTGGCGGAAATCTATTTGAAAGAAGCAGGCCTGTTGCCTGAAATGGAAAAACTCGGCTTCGGCATCGTCGCCTTCGCCTGCACCACCTGCAACGGCATGAGCGGCGCGCTCGACCCGAAAATCCAGCAGGAAATCATAGACCGCGATTTGTACGCCACCGCCGTACTGTCGGGCAACCGCAACTTCGACGGCCGCATCCACCCGTATGCGAAACAGGCGTTTTTAGCCAGCCCGCCGCTGGTGGTGGCCTACGCCGTCGCAGGCAGCATCCGTTTCGATATTGAAAACGACGTACTCGGCGTTTCAGACGACGGCAGGGAAATCCGCCTGAAAGACATTTGGCCGACCGATGAAGAAATCGATGCCGTCGTTGCCGAATATGTGAAACCGCAGCAGTTCCGCGATGTGTATGTGCCGATGTTCGACACCGGCAAAGCGCAAAAAGCACCTAGTCCGCTGTACGACTGGCGTCCGATGTCCACCTACATCCGCCGTCCGCCCTATTGGGAAGGCGCGCTGGCAGGCGAACGCAGCCTGACGGGAATGCGCCCATTGGCGATTCTGCCCGACAACATCACCACCGACCACATTTCGCCTTCGAACGCGATTCTGGCGGCGAGTGCGGCAGGCGAATATCTGGCGAAAATGGGTTTGCCCGAAGAAGACTTCAATTCCTACGCCACCCACCGCGGCGACCACCTTACCGCCCAACGCGCCACCTTCGCCAATCCCAAATTGTTTAACGAAATGGTGAAAAACGAAGACGGCAACGTACGCCAAGGCTCGCTCGCCCGCGTCGAACCCGAAGGCGAAACCATGCGCATGTGGGAAGCCATCGAAACCTATATGAACCGCAAACAGCCGCTCATCATCATCGCCGGCGCGGACTACGGACAAGGCTCCAGCCGCGACTGGGCGGCGAAGGGCGTGCGGCTGGCGGGTGTGGAAGCCATCGCCGCCGAAGGTTTCGAGCGCATCCACCGCACCAACCTCATCGGCATGGGCGTATTGCCGCTGCAATTCAAATCCGGCACCAACCGCCACACCCTGCAACTGGACGGCACGGAAACCTACGACGTGGTCGGCGAACGCAAACCGCGCGGCGACCTGATCCTCGTCATCCACCGCAAAAACGGCGAGACCGTCGAAGTTCCCGTTACCTGCCGCCTCGATACTGCAGAGGAAGTGCTGGTGTACGAAGCCGGCGGTGTGCTGCAACGGTTCGCACAGGACTTTTTGGAAGGGAACGCGGCTTAGAGGTCGTCTGAAAAGCAAGACGTAGCGTGGGTCGGGTTCAACATTTTGCTCATTCACGTAATTCCCGATATGGCAGGCATTTACTGTAAATCGTCATTCCCGCGCAGGCGGGAATCCAGAAAGTGGAATTGAGGAAACCTTTTTATCCGATGAGTTTCTGTGCGGATAAGTCTGGATTCCCGCCTACGCGGGAATGACGGGATTTAATAGTCTGCCGTATCACAACACAGCAGCCGTAGATTGGGCCGAACCCCCGACATTTTGCGGAATCAAACGGCTTTGGTCGGAGTGGTAGCCTAATGTACTTCTGGAAAGTGGGTGTAGCGTGGGCTTTGCTCGCGAAATAAAGGCTGAATTGACATGGTAAAAATCGTGGGCAGAGCCCACGCTACATAAGGAGAATCCTAAAATGCCGCAAATCAAAATCCCCGCCGTTTACTACCGCGGCGGCACATCAAAAGGCGTGTTTTTCAAACGTTCCGACCTGCCCGAGGCGGCGCGGGAAGCGGGTAGCGCGCGCGACAAAATTCTGTTGCGCGTACTGGGCAGCCCCGACCCCTACGGCAAGCAGATAGACGGTTTGGGCAACGCCAGCTCGTCCACCAGCAAGGCGGTGATTTTGGACAAGTCCGAACGCGCCGACCACGACGTCGATTACCTTTTCGGACAAGTTTCCATCGACAAGCCTTTCATCGATTGGAGCGGCAACTGCGGCAACCTCACCGCCGCCGTGGGCGCGTTCGCCATCGAGCAGGGCTTGATCGATAAAGCCAAAATCCCTTCGGACGGCATCTGCACGGTCAAAATCTGGCAGAAAAACATCGGCAAAACCATCATTGCCCATGTTCCGATGAAAAACGGCGAAGTCTTGGAAACGGGTGATTTCGAGCTGGACGGCGTTACCTTTCCCGCCGCCGAAGTGCAAATCGAATTCCTCGACCCCGCCGACGGCGAAGGCAGCATGTTTCCGACCGGCAATCTGGTGGACGAGCTGGACGTTCCGGACATAGGTCGTCTGAAAGCCACGCTCATCAACGCGGGCATTCCGACCGTTTTCCTGAACGCCGCCGACTTGGGCTACACGGGCAAAGAGTTGCAGGACGACATCAACAACGATGCCGCCGCGCTGGAAAAATTTGAAAAAATCCGCGCTTATGGTGCGCTGAAAATGGGCTTGATTAACGACGTTTCCGAAGCCGCCACCCGCGCGCACACGCCGAAAGTCGCCTTCGTCGCGCCCGCCGCCGATTACACCGCCTCCAGCGGCAAAACCGTGAACGCCGCCGACATCGATTTGCTGGTACGCGCCTTGAGCATGGGCAAACTGCACCACGCCATGATGGGCACCGCCTCGGTCGCCATCGCCGCCGCCGCCGCCGTCCCCAGCACGCTGGTCAACCTCGCCGCAGGCGGCGGAACGCGCAACGAAGTGCGCTTCGGCCATCCTTCCGGCACATTGCGCGTCGGCGCGGCGGCAGAATGTTCGGACGGCATCTGGGCGGTGAAAAAAGCCGTCATGAGCCGCAGCGCGCGCGTGATTATGGAAGGGCGGGTGCGCGTTCCCGATGATTGTTTTTGAAATCATGTAGGACGGACATCACTGTCCACTGTTTCAGACGACATTTGATAAAGGATTGCAATAAAGCCGAATAGTCTAACCGCCGTCATTCCCGCGCAGGCGGGAATCCACAGTCGATATTCTGTTTCCTGATTTTTATCAGAGCTTGCTTGTTAGCAAATATGGATTCCCGCCTGCGCGGGAATGACGATAGAAAATGCGGCATACGCTTTGCCCAAAAGGCCGTCTGAAACATATCTGCCCAACGCCCATCCTTTTTCAGACGACACCACCAAAAAAAACAACCACAAACTACAAGGAGAAATATCATGTCCGACCAACTCATCCTCGTCCTGAACTGCGGCAGTTCCTCGCTTAAAGGCGCCGTTATCGACCGCAAAAGCGGCAGCGTCGTCCTAAGCTGCCTCGGCGAACGTTTGGGTACGCCCGAAGCCGTCATCACCTTCAAGAAAGACGGCAACAAACGCCAAGTTCCCCTGACCGGCCGCAACTGCCACGCCGGCGCGGTGGGTATGCTGTTGAACGAACTGGAAAAACACGGTCTGCACGACCGCATCAAAGCCATCGGCCACCGCATCGCCCACGGCGGCGAAAAATATCACGAGTCCGTCCTCATCGACCAAGACGTCCTTGACGAACTGAAAGCCTGCATCCCGCTCGCCCCGCTGCACAACCCCGCCAACATCAGCGGTATCCTCGCCGCGCAGGAACACTTCCCCGGCCTGCCCAACGTCGGCGTGATGGACACCTCGTTCCACCAAACCATGCCCGAACGCGCCTACACCTACGCCGTGCCGCGCGAATTGCGCAAAAAACACGCCTTCCGCCGCTACGGCTTCCACGGCACCAGCATGCGCTACGTCGCCCCCGAAGCCGCGCGGATTTTGGGTAAACCGCTGGAAGATTTGCGCATGATCGTCGCCCACCTCGGCAACGGCGCATCCATCACCGCCATCCGAAACGGCAAATCCGTCGATACCAGCATGGGCTTTACCCCCATCGAAGGCCTCGTCATGGGCACCCGCTGCGGCGACATCGACCCCGGCGTGTACAGCTACCTGACCGCCCATGCCGGCATGAATATCGAGCAAGTCGATGAAATGTTGAACAAAAAATCAGGATTGCTCGGCATCTCCGAACTCTCCAACGACTGCCGTACCCTCGAAATCGCCGCCGACGAAGGCCACGAAGGCGCACGCCTCGCCCTCGAAGTCATGACCTACCGCCTCGCCAAATACATCGCTTCCATGTCGGTTGCCTGCGGCGGCATAGATGCCCTCGTCTTCACCGGCGGCATCGGCGAGAACTCCCGCAACATTCGCGCCAAAACCGTCGCCTACCTCGACTATTTGGGTCTGCACATCGACACCAAAGCCAATATGGAAAAACGCTACGGCAACTCAGGCATCATCAGCCCGAAAGACAGCACCCCCGCCGTACTCGTCGTGCCGACCAACGAAGAACTCATGATTGCCCACGACACCGCCGGGCTGGCAGACTTTTTGGAAGAAACAGGCTGACCGCCGCGCCGGCGGATTGCCGAAGGCCGTCTGAAACTTTTTCAGACGGCCTTTTTGTTTTTTCAAACAGTAAGTTTTACAATACGCGCAACGCAAACCCCTAAGGATATTTTATTTATGGCACAATTTTTCGCCATCCACCCCGACAACCCGCAGGAACGCCTGGTTAAGCAGGCGGCGGACATCATCCGCAACGGCGGAGTCGTCGTCTACCCCACCGACTCCTGCTACGCGCTCGGCTGCAAACTCGGCGACAAAGCCGCAATGGAGCGCATCCTCGCCATCCGCAAAATCGATTTGAAACACCACCTGACCCTCATGTGCGCCGATTTGCGCGAGTTGGGCACTTACGCCAAAGTCGACAACGCACAGTTCCGCCAGCTCAAGGCCGCCACCCCCGGCAGCTACACCTTCATCCTGCAGGCCACCAAAGAAGTGCCCAACCGTACGCTGCACCCGAAACGCAAAACCATCGGCCTGCGCGTGCCCGACAATACCATCGCCCTGAGCCTGTTGCAGGAATTGGGCGAGCCGCTGCTCAGTTGCACCCTGATGCTGCCCGAAGACGACGAACCGCTGACCGACCCCTACGAAATCCGCGACCGGCTGGAACACGCCGTCGATTTGGTGATTGACGGCGGCTGGTGCGGCATTGAGCCGACCACCGTCATCGACATGACCGACGGTACGGTGCTGATACGCGAAGGCAAGGGCGACAAAGCACTGTTCGGCCTGTAAGGCGGCAGGCCGTCTGAAAACGGCGGCCCGATTCCAAAATCCCCGTTCAGACGGCCTGGACGGCAAGCGGAGAAAACACATCATGACCGTATATTCCCTTTTCACCACCTGTCCGCGCGGGCTGGAAGAGCCGCTGGCCGCCGAGCTGCAAGCCTTGGGCTGCACCGATGTCCGAAGCGCCGACGGCGGCGTGTCCTGCCGGGGCGCGATGGAACAGGTTTACCGCATCAACCTCTGGTCGCGCGTGGCCAGCCGCGTGCTGCTGCGGCTGGCCAAAGGCGGCTACCGCAACGAGCACGACATCTACAAACTGGCGAAAAATATCGACTGGGCGGCTTGGTTCGCGCCCGAACAGACGTTCAAAGTCAAAGTGGAAGGCAAACGCGCCAACGTCAAAAGCCTTGATTTCGTCGGCCTGAAAATCAAAGACGCCCTGTGCGACGCCTTCCGCGAAGCCTGCGGCATCCGCCCCAGCGTGGACAAAGCCCGCCCCGACGTGCGCGTGCACGCCTTCGTCGGCGAGCGCGAGGTGCAGATTTTCCTCGACACTTCGGGCGAGGCGTTGTTCAAACGCGGCTACCGGCAGGACGCGGGTGAAGCGCCGTTGCGCGAAAATCTGGCGGCGGGACTGTTGCTGCTGGCGGGGTACGACGGCACGCAGCCGTTCCAAGACCCGTTCTGCGGCAGCGGCACCATCGTCATCGAGGCGGCGTGGATTGCGGCAGGCCGCGCGCCCGGGCTGATGCGCCGTTTCGGGTTCGAAAAGCTCAAAAACTTCGACCGGGGCGCATGGGAGGAAATCCGGCGGCAGGCCGCAGCGCGGATTAAACCGCCGTCCGCCGCACTTTCCGGCAGCGACAACGACCGCCGCATGATTCGTACCGCGCAAGCCAACGCGCAGGCGGCGGAAGCCGGCGGCTGGATAGAATGGGACGTGTGTGACGCGCAGGCCGCCCGTCCGAACGGCGAGGGCGGCATCATGATTTCCAACCCGCCCTACGGCGTGCGCCTTGCCGAAGTGCAGGCTTTGCAGGCGCTGTACCCGCAGCTCGGCACATGGCTCAAGCAACATTACGCCGGCTGGCTGGCGGGCATGTTCACCGCAGACCGCAATATGCCGAAATTCATGCGCCTGTCGCCCAAACGCAAAATCCCGCTGTACAATGGCAACCTCGATTGCCGCCTGTTTCTGATGGATATGGTGGAAGGGTCGAACCGCTGAAGGGGCACAGTGTCGTCATATTGGCAATGATGATGAGGCCGTCTGAAAATTTTTCAGACGGCCTCATCATATTTTTCAAACCGGCCGGTTATGCCCGATGCCTTGTCCGAATCAGGCGTAATGCCCCGCACCGAGGATGCAGGGTTTGGATGCGCCCGTGGCGCGGTGGGGGTTGCCGGGGAGGCGGTTGAACCAGCAGGCGGCCAGCCAGCCGAAGGCGGCGGCTTCCACCCATTGCGGGTCGAGGCCGAGTTCGGCGGTGCTGTGCAGGCGGATGTCTTTCGGGGCGAACAGGGTGTTCAGGCTCGCCGTCAGCGCGCCGTTGCGGATGCCGCCGCCGCAGACGTAGATGTTTCGGACGTCGGGCGCGGTGGAGACGACTGCGTCGAATACCGTTTGCGCGGTGTATTCCAGCAGCGTCTTCAATACGTCTTCGGGCCGCTCGCCGCCTTTCAGACGGCCTTGAAGCCAGTCGAGCGAAAACAGTTCGCGCCCCGTGCTTTTGGGGTGGGGCAGGGAGAAATAGGGGTGGTCGAGCAGGGTGGCGAACAATTCGGGCAACACTTGCCCTTGTGCCGCTTTTTCGCCGTTCTGGTCGTAGGGAAGCTGCCAGATATGCCGCATCCACGCGTCCATCAGCATATTGCCCGGGCCGGTATCGAACCCGGCGGCGGGCGCGTCCGGCGGCAGGATGCTGATGTTGGAGATGCCGCCGATGTTGAGGACGACGCGGGTTTCGGCGGGATGGCCGAATAAAGCCTGATGGAAGGCGGGCACCAGCGGCGCGCCTTGCCCGCCTGCGGCGATGTCGCGGCTGCGGAAGTCGCCGACGGTGAGGATGCCGCTAAGTTCCGCCAGCAGCGGCAGGTCGGCAAGCTGGATGCTGTAACCGTGTTCCGGCGCGTGGCGCACGGTCTGGCCGTGGCAGCCGACGGCGGTAATCTGTGCCGGCGTCAGTCCGGTATCGTGCAGCAGTTTGCCGACGGTCTGCGCGTAGAGGCGGGAGAGTGTCTGCGCCAGCATACGGCTGCGGTGCAGTTCGTTTGCGCCGACGTTCTGCAAGTCGAGCAGTTGCTGCCTGAGGCCGTCTGAATACGGTACGAACGCGTGGGCGGCGGCTTCCCGCCATTGCGTTCCTTCCATGCGGATGAGGACGGCGTCGGCGCCGTCCATGCTGGTTCCCGACATTATGCCGATATAGTATTGGCTGTTCATTGTTGGCGGTTGTCTGATTCGAAAGGCGTATTTTAACGCGGTTTGCGGCCTGCCGGTGCGGCGGAAGGGCATGTCGCGCGTTCCGCTATCGGCGGAACATGATTAAATGGTAGAATGAAACCGTAATCAGAAATTTGCAGGCCGGACGGAATACTTTAGAGAAAAGTTTCAGACGGCCTGTACGAAATCCGGCGGCACCGGCGCCCTGTATGTCCACAGGCGTTTGCCTGAACCACAACTTGTTCTCTTTCAAAAGGAAATCATAATGCGCCCAACCCAAACGAGCGCGGATTTGAAGCTGATTAATATCATGTTTGCCGCCATGCTGGTCTGCATGACGGGTTATTTCATCTACTGGGGGCTGGGCTACACTCATTACAGTCACCCTGGTCTGTTCTTGCTGGCCACACTTTTCGGTGTGTTTATGGCGTTCAACGTCGGCGGCAACGACATCGCCAACTCATTCGGTACCAGCGTCGGTTCGGGCACGCTGACCATCCCGCAGGCATTGCTGATTGCGGCGGTGTTCGAGGTCAGCGGCGCGGTGATTGCCGGCGGCGAAGTAACCGATACCATCCGCAAAGGCATCGTCGATTTGAATGCGGTCAATTTGGAGCCGATGCAGTTTGTCTACATCATGATGTCCGCGCTGCTGGCGGCCGCCTTGTGGCTGCTGTTCGCCTCGCGCAAAGGCCTGCCCGTTTCCACCACCCACGCGATTATCGGCGGCATCGTCGGCAGCACGCTGTGTGTGGCGGTGATGGCCGATGCCGATGCGGGTGCGATGGTCCGGTGGGGCAAACTGGGCGAAATCGCCGTATCGTGGGTGCTGTCGCCGGTGTTGGGCGGCGCGGTGTCGTTTCTGGTGTTTTCGCAGATTAAGAAATATGTGCTCGACTACAATGCCTGGGCGGACGAAACGCTCAAAGGCATCAAGCAGGAAAAGAAGGCATATAAAGAGCAGCACCGTCTGTTTTTCGAAGGACTGAGCGAAAGCGAAAAAGTCGAATACGCCACCAAAATGGCGCACGATGCGCAGATTTACGACGAACCGGATTTCGAACCGGAAGAGCTGCAATCCGACTACTACCGCGGCCTATACGAACTGGACAACCGCAAAAACAGCATCGATTCTTATAAAGCCCTGCATTCGTGGGTGCCGTTTATCGCCTCAATCGGCGGGATGCTGATTTCCGCCATGCTGATTTTCAAAGGGTTGAAAAACTTACAGCTGGGCATGAGCAACGTCAACAGCTTCCTGACCATTTTCATGATCGGCGCGGCGGTGTGGATGGGTACGTTCGTGTTTGCCAAAAACCTGAAACGCAAGGACTTGGGCAAGTCGACCTTCCAAATGTTTTCCTGGATGCAGGTGTTTACCGCCTGCGGCTTCGCCTTCAGCCACGGCGCCAACGACATCGCCAACGCCATCGGCCCGTTCGCCGCGATTATGGATGTGTTGCGTACCGGCAGCATCGCCGAACAGAACGCCGTGCCGTCGATTGCCATGCTGACTTTCGGCATCGCCCTGATTGTCGGCCTGTGGTTTATCGGCAAGGAAGTGATTAAGACCGTCGGTTCCAACCTCGCCGCGATGCACCCCGCGTCGGGCTTTACCGCCGAACTCTCCGCCGCCGCCGTGGTGATGGCCGCATCGTTTATGGGCCTGCCCGTATCGAGTACGCATATTCTGGTCGGCGCGGTCTTGGGTATCGGTTTGGTCAACCGCAACGCCAACTGGGCGTTGATGAAGCCCATCGGCTTGGCCTGGGTTATTACGCTGCCCGCCGCCGCAGTGCTGGCCGTGGTCTGCTATCTGATTTTACAGGCCGTGTTTTAGGTTGCGTCTGCCGATACGGAGAGGCCGTCTGAAAAATATTTTTCAGACGGCCTTTGTCATTGTGGTTTGTTATGCGGATGGCGGAATCGGAATTTACAAATCAAATTCCGCCCATACCGGCGCATGGTCGCTGGGGCGTTCCTGAGCGCGGGCGTCCGAATCGACCTGCACGTCTTTCAACACCGCCGACAGGGCGGGGCTGACCAGCAGGTGGTCGATGCGCAGGCCGAGGCCGCGTTGGAACATCGCGCCGCGGTAGTCGAACCATGTGTAAAACGCGCCTTCGGGATGGATTTGGCGCAGGCTGTCGGTCAGGCCCAAGTCCAGCAGGTTTTTGAACCAGCCGCGTTCGCTGTCGGTGCACAGGATTTTGTCGCGCCATTTTTCGGCGTCGTAGCAGTCGTCGTCGGTCGGGGCGATATTGAAATCGCCGAGCAGCACCAGTTTTTCATAACGCGCCATCTCGTCGCGCACAAATTCGGTCAGGGCGGCGAACCATTGTTGTTTATATTGGAATTTGGGGCTGTCGGGCGCTTCGCCGTTGACGCAGTAAACGTTGATGACGCGCACGCCGCCGATGGTGGCGGCGATGACGCGCCGCTGTGGGTCGTCGGGCATGGCGGGCAGGCCGGTGTGGACGTCTTGCGGTTCGCTGCGGCTGATGATGGCGACGCCGTTATAGGTTTTCTGGCCGCTCCAGACGCTGTGCCAGCCCATCATTTGCAGGGCGGCGGCGGGGAATTTGTCTTGGTCGAGTTTCAGCTCTTGCAGCACCAATACGTCGGGCTGGTGGTCGGCGAGCCAGTTTTGTACCTGCGGCAGGCGCACGTTGAGGGAATTGACGTTCCAAGTGGTGATTTTCATGGGGATTCCGTTGATCGGGTAGGCCGTCTGAATCGGGGTTCGTGAGAAAGCCCGTCCGCAAACGGGAGAGGCGGCGCGGCCCGAAAGTTTCGAACCGCGCGATTGTAGCATATCGTGCCGCCTCAGGCCGCGGCGGGCGTGTTTTGCAGTTGGCGCAGGGTGCGCAGCAGGGTGGCGGTGGCGTCGGAGGTCAGGCGGTATTCGATGACGCGGTGGTAGCGCGTGAAATCGACCACGCCTTCGGTACGCAGTTTGGCGAGGTGGTTGGAAATCGAAGTGGCAGACAGGCCGACGGTTTCCGCCAGTTCGGGAACGCTGTGTTCGCTATCGAGCAGCAGGAACAGGATGGCGCGGCGTTCCGGATTGGCAACCAGTTTCAGCAGGGTTGAGATTCTTTGGTTTTCCATAATGTAAAGCTCCCGTCGCAGAATATCGTGTTAGGCGGATTCTGTCTGATTTGATTTATGCGTCCAGAAACGAACCGGACGGCAAACAGGTCGAGAATAAAGAGAATGATTCTCTCTATGCCGTTTGTTCTTGATTTCTACCGTTTATATGAGTAGGCAGTTTACCTGAATCGCGGGAGACTGAGTGTGGGTTGCCGTAAAAATCAGCGTAAATAATTGCTATTTAGTGTGGTTTCGCAACAGTTACTTTAGGTACTGATCGGCCGGCGGCCCGGCTTGCAGGGGATATTATGGAAGCGGGGGATTCGGGCCGTCTGAAAATGCCGTATTACCTTTTCAGACGGCCTTGTGCATGTGTCAACCGGCCAGTTTTACCGCCAGCTCCGCCAGCCGTTTGCCTTGTGCGAAGGCGATTTCATGTTCGTCGGGCGTGAGCGCGGCTTTGCCGTCGTGTCCGGCGACATGCGACGCGCCGTAGGGTGTGCCGCCGCTTTGGGTGTGGTTCAGGGCGTGTTCGCTGAAGGGAATACCGCTGATAATCATGCCGTGGTGCAGGAGCGGCAGCATCATGGTAAGCAGGGTGGACTCTTGTCCGCCGTGCAGGTTACCGGTGCTGGTGAACACGGTGGCAGGTTTGCCGGCAAGCTCTGCCCCCAGCCATTGCGGAATCGTGCCGTCGATAAAGTATTTCATGGCGGCGGCCATGTTGCCGAAATGGGAGGGGCTGCCCAGCGCGAGGCCGGAACAGGTTTTGAGGTCTTCGGCGGTGGCGTAGGGCGCGCCGCTGTCGGGAACGTCTTTTTCGACGGCTTCGCAGACGGTGGAGACGCCGGGTACGGTGCGCACCACGGCTTCGCAGCCGGACACGCTTTCGATGCCGCGGGCGATTTGGCGGGCGAGGTTGAGGGTGCTGCCGCGTCGGGAATAAAACAAAACAAGGATTTTCAAGGGATTTGGGTTCATTGCGGTTATTCCGTTACAATGGGTGGCAAATGGGTTTCAGACGGCCTCGGGCAGGGCCGGGGCCGTCTGAAACGACGGATTGATAAAAAGGAAAAGAGTATGCCGTTTTCGGTTTGGTGGCAAGGTTTGGCCAAAGGGAAACTATTCGGATTCGCCTGGTTCGTGGTGCGGCGGTTTAACGAGGTGCGCGTGCCGCAGGTGGCGGCCAGCCTGACGTTTACGTCGCTGCTGGCCTTGGTGCCGGTGTTGACGGTGGCGGTGGTGATTGCGTCGGCGTTTCCGGTGTTCGACGAATGGTCGGACTCGTTTGTCGGCTTTATCAACCGCACCATCGTGCCGCAGGGGGCGGATATGGTGTTCGACTATCTGAACCAGTTCCGCGCAAAGGCCAGCAGGCTGACCGCCATCGGCAGCGTGATGCTGGTGGTTACGTCGCTGCTGCTGATTCAGACAGTGGACGGCACGTTCAACCGCATCTGGCGCGTCAGCGCGCAGCGGCCGCTGCTGATGCAGTTTCTGGTGTATTGGGCGTTGCTGACGTTCGGGCCGCTGTCGCTGGGCGTGGGGCTGTCGCTGTTGTTCGGCCTGCTGCACGGCAGCGGTTTGGAGACGTCGTCGCCGCTGCTGGCGGGCTGGCTGAAAGTGGGGGTGTCCGTCGGCTGCAGTACGGCGGTGCTGTGGTTTGTGTACTGTTTCGTGCCCAACCGCTATGTACCTGCGCGGCAGGCGTTGGCGGGGGCGTTCCTGACCGCCGCCTGCCTTGAAATCGCGCGGATTCTGTTTGCCTGGTATATGGGCAGGTTCAACGGCTATACTTCGATTTACGGCGCGTTTGCCGCCGTGCCGTTTTTTCTGCTGTGGCTGCATCTTCTGTGGACGCTGGTGTTGTCGGGGGCGGTGTTGACCGCTTCACTGTCCTACTGGCAGGGCGAGGCTTTCCGCCGCAACTTCGATTCGCGCGGCCGTTTCGACGATGTGTTGAAAATCCTGCTGTTGCTCGACACGGCGCAACAAACCGGCCGCGCGCTGCCGGTGCGGGAGTTCCGCAAACATATCAATATGGGTTACGACGAGTTGGGCGAGCTGTTGGAAAAGCTGGCGCGGCACGGTTATGTGTATGCGGGCAAGCAGGGCTGGGTGTTGAAAACGGGCGCGGAATCCATCGAGCTGGCGGAATTGTTCAAGCTGTTTGTGTACCGTCCGGCGGCGGTGAATAAAGACAGCGTCAATGCAACGGTCGGTCACATCATGCAGCCTTGTCTGGAAACGATGAACATGTCGCTGGCCGAGTTCAGCGTGCATACGCAGAAGCGGGAAAAAGAATAAGGGCATCTTCGGAAAAATTATATGAGGCCGTCTGAAACCGGATTTTCAGACGGCCTCATGCCGTTTTGCGTCGGAGGGAAAGGTGTTTGACGATATAATGCGGACTGTTTGTCTGTCTTTTAAATATTTTTATGAAAACCGCCGTCCTCGCCGCACTCTGCCTTTCCGCCTCCCACGCTTTTGCCGCCCATGCCCTGAGCCTCGGCCAGCCGCCGAAATATCCGGCGGGGTTTAAGGCGTTTGATTATGTCAACCCCGATGCGCCCAAGGGCGGGACGTTCACGCTGCCGGTGCAGGGCGGGTTTGACACGCTCAATCCGTTCACGCTCAAGGGCGACCATGAGGCGGGCACGGCCATGCTGACTTTGGACACGCTGATGGAAAAAAGCTTGGACGAGCCGTTTACCATGTACGGCCTGTTGGCGGAGGATGCGGTGTTGGCTTCAGACGGCCTCTCGGTTACGTTCCGGCTCAATCCTAAGGCGAAATTCCACAACGGCGACCCCGTGCTGGCCGAAGACGTGGCCTATTCGTTTAAAACGTTGACGCAGGACAAGGCCGCCGCGCCGATGTACAAATTCTATTGGGCGGATGTGGCGGCGGTGGAAACCCCTGCGCCGCGCACGGTGGTGTTCCACTTCAAAAAGCGCAATGCCGAGCTGCATATGATTCTGGGAGAACTGCCCGTGTTTTCGCACAAAAGCTTTCCGAAGGGGCTGGAGGCCGCAGCCAATACGCTGCCCGTCGGTTCCGGCCCGTACCGTTTCGCCAAAGCCGAGGGCGGCCGCCTGAGCGAGTTTGTCCGCGATAAAGGCTATTGGGCGCGGAACCTGCCGGCGGGCAGGGGGCGTTACAATTTCGATGTGGTGCGGTTCAAATATTTCAAAGACGACAGCGTGCGCATTGAAGGCATCAAGAGCGGGCAATATGATTTCGTGCAAGAGAATATCGCGCGCAACTGGGCGCGCGCCTATCCCGCAGACATGCTGAAAAAACGCGGTCTGAGCAAACACGAATGGATACAGCACAGCACGGCCGGAATGCAGGGCTTCGTGATGAACATGCGCCGCAAACCGTTCGACGACATCCGCGTGCGGCGGGCGATGGTGGAGAGTTTCGATTTCGACAACGTCAACAGCCGCCTGTTTTACGGCACATATCGCCGCAGCAACAGCTTTTTTACCAACAGCGATATGGCGGCGTTTGGCAAGCCGTCGGGCGGGGAACTGGCCCTGCTCGAACCTTTGCGCGCGCAGCTTCCCGCCGCCGTGTTCACGGAAAACGTGCCCGAACCGCCGAAAACCGACCCGAAAACGGGTGTGCGCCCGCAGCTTCTGAAAGCCCGCGCGCTGCTGGAACAGGCGGGGTACCGCTACCGCAACGGCAGGTTGGAAGACCGGCAGGGCAGGCCGCTGACGTTTGAATTCCTGTCGCCGAGCAAGACTTATGAGCGCGTGGTGGCGAAGTGGCAGCGCGATTTGGCGAAAATCGGCGTGGGGATGACCGTGCGGCTGGCCGATTCGGCGGTGTATCAGAAACGGATCAACGGCTTTGATTTCGACATGACGATTACGGTGTATGCCAACAGCGAAAGTCCGGGGAACGAACAATTCGACTATTTCAGTTGCGCGTCGGCGAAAACCGACGGCAGCCGCAACCTTGCCGGCGTATGCAGTCCGGCGGTGGAAACGCTGCTCAAAGGTTTCGGTGGGTTCAAAAACCGCAGCGAACAAACCGCTTCGGCGCGGGCGCTCGACCGCGTCATCCGCCATCAGTACATCATCGTCCCCAACTGGTTTTCCGACCGCTACCGCGTGGTTTACCGGGACACGCTGGGTATTCCGAAAACCCTGCCGCAATATTACAGCCCGATGGTCTGGGCGGTCGGCACGGGTTGGAAAAAATGATATTGTACTTTAAAAGCAACAAACCTTCAGATAAAAGGTAACAAAATAAATACGAACGGTATTTTATGTTGTCAAAATATTCTTCCAAGTTATAATAATGTTAAAGGCATAACGGTAAATATATACCGGTGTCTGAAGTCTGCCGGTGCCTATACCGGCGGACAACAATAAAAAAACCAAACATATTACGCGGAAAACATTATGCAACTTACAGACTATACCGGCACGTTTTCAGACGGCCTCTTCCCCTATTTATGGTGGATAATACCCTTGGCTGCGGCAGCTTATCTTTCTAAGAGTATGCTGCTGAAACATTTTTTCGAACGCTTTGCCGTCAATACGCAGGCGCAGTGCAGGCTCGATGCGGAGCATTATCACGAGTTCAGGAATTTGGACATCCGCAGCAACGGCAGGCACGAGCAGATAGATTATGTGTATGTATCGCGCTTCGGCATTTTCGTTGTGGCCGCCCCCGGCTGTCAGGGACGGATTTCCGGCGACAGCGGCGGTGCGTTCTGGCGGGAGGAATATCACAAACACAAAACGGATTTCCCCAATCCGCTGCTGAAAAACCAAATGTATATCCAAGCATTGGCCAAACAGCTCGAATTGTCGCCCAGAATGTTCTATTCGGTAGTGGCGGTAACGGGGAACTGCCAGTTTCAGAGCGTGATGCCCGACAACGTATTGGATGTTGCCGATTTTGCCGACTACATCGCGCAATACGGCGAAGAAGTGCTGGACGACCTTGAAGTTGCCCGGATTAAATCGGCATTGGAAGTCAATGAGTTTGATGTGGTGTTCAGCCGCACGGGGTTTGACAAGCAGGCGTGGGAGTCATAGCCGTTATTTGCCGCGGCTGTTTATCGGGCGATAGCGTGCCGGTATTCCCAACGTATCTATGCCCCAATTTGTAAAAAGGCCGTCTGAAAAATTATTTTCAGACGGCCTTTAGAATTGGAAACGGCAAACCGTTCATTTGATGCCGACGATGCGGAAAGAAGGCGCGGTACGGCGGATTGCCCGTTCTAGCGTTTTACGCCGCTCAGACGCGCCCAGCCCTCTTCGGTTTCGGCAGGCTCGATGTCGAACCATTGACTGTAAATTTCGCCCAGTTCTTCGGATTGTTCGGCCAACAGGCCGGAAAGGACGATGCGCCCGCCCTGTTTGGTGCGGGCGGCCAGCATTTCGCCGAGCATACGCAGCGGGTTGGCCAAAATATTGGCGACGACCACGTCGAACTGACCCTGCGACAGGCCGTCGGGCAGGTAGAAATGCGCCTGAACATTGTTTTGCGCGGCGTTGTCGTTGCTGGCGCGGATGGCTTGTTCGTCAATATCGACGCCGACGGCGGAACCTGCACCGAGTTTGAGTGCGGCAATGGTCAGGATGCCGGAACCGCAGCCGTAGTCTAAGACGCTTTCGCCGCCTTTGAGCTGCGTGTCCAGCCATTTGAGGCACAGGCGGGTGGTCGGGTGGCTGCCGGTGCCGAAGGCGAGGCCGGGATCGAGTTGCAGGTTGACGGCATTGCCTGCGGGTGCTTTATGCCAAGACGGGGTAATCCACAGCCTTTCGGAAATCTGAATCGGATCGAACTGTGATTGGGTCAGCCTTACCCAGTCTTGGTCTTCGAGCGTTTCACTGTCGTAGGATAAATCTTTCAAACCGCATTCCTGCGCGGCAGCTTTGACGGCGGCAGCAGCTTCGTTGTGTTCGCCAAAAAGGGCGATGACTTTGCTCTGCTGCCAGATTTGTTCGGCCGGCATTCCGGGTTCGCCGAAAATCGCCTGTTCGTTTTCCGTACCTGCGTAAGCGTCTTCAATCGCGGCGGACAATGCACCGTGTTCCATCAGTGCGTCGGCGAGGCGTTCGGCGAGGTGGTCGTTTACGGCGATGGTGATTTGTTGGTATGGCATAAGGGCTTTCGAAAGATAAGGCCGTCTGAAAAGGCGGCTGTATTGTTTTATATTTTCCGGCTGTTTTCAGGATGTTATTTTAGCGGATAAGCCGTTATGGCAAAAGGCCGTCTGAAAACGCCGGCAAGGGCTGCGGGGCGTTTCAGACGGCCTTCCGGCGGAACGTTATTCGGCTTCTTTTTCTTTGCGTTCTTTGCGCTCTTCCAGCCAGTGTTCCAGATAGTGGATGCTGACGCCGCCTTCTTGGAAACCTTGGTCGTTGAACAAATCGCGGTGCAGCGGCGTATTGGTTTTGATGCCGGTAACCGCCAGTTCCGCCAGTGCGACGCGCATTTTCGCCATTGCCTGTCCGCGGGTTTTGCCGATCACACAAACTTTGCCGATCAGGCTGTCGTAGTACGGCGGGATGCGGTAGCCTTGGTAGATGTGGCTGTCCACGCGGATGCCGAAGCCGCCGGGCAGGTGGCAGCTTTCAATCAGGCCGGGGCTGGGGATGAAGTTGTACGGGTCTTCGGCATTGATGCGGCATTCGAAAGCATGGCCTTCGACTTTGATGTCTTTTTGCTGATATTGCAGCGGCAGGCCGCCGGCAATGCGGATTTGTTCCTGTACGATGTCCACGCCGGTAATCAGTTCGGTAACGGGATGTTCGACTTGGACGCGGGTGTTCATCTCGATAAAGAAAAATTTGCCGTCTTCATACAGAAATTCGAACGTACCCGCCCCGCGGTAGCCGATGCGTTTGCAGGCGTCGGCACAGGCTTGGCCGATTTTTTCGCGCTGCTCGGCGGTAATGAACGGTGCGGGGGCTTCTTCAATGACTTTTTGGTGTCGGCGTTGCAGCGAACAGTCGCGCTCGGCAAGGTAGATGGCGTTGCCGTGTTCGTCGGCAAGCACTTGGATTTCGACGTGGCGCGGGCGTTGCAGGTAGCGTTCCATGTATACCATCGGATTGCCGAACGCCGCGCCTGCTTCGGTTTTGGTCATTTCGACGGACTTGATGAGGTCTTCTTTCCTTTCGACCACGCGCATACCGCGTCCGCCGCCGCCGCCCGATGCTTTGATAATTACGGGATAACCGACTTTGTCGGCGGTTTTGAGGATTTCGGCGGGGTCGTCGGGCAGTGCGCCGTCCGAACCGGGAACGCAGGGCACGCCCGCTTCAATCATGGCGTGTTTGGCGGAAACTTTGTCGCCCATCAGGCGGATAGTCTCGGCGCGCGGGCCGATAAAGGTAAAGCCGGACTGCTCGACCTGCTCGGCGAAATTGGCGTTTTCGGCAAGGAAGCCGTAGCCCGGATGGATGCCGTCCGCACCGGTTACTTCTGCGGCGGCGATGATGGCGGGAATATTGAGGTAGCTTTGAGCGGATGCGGCGGGGCCGATGCACACGGATTCGTCGGCGAGTTTGACGTGCAGGCTGTCTTTGTCGGCTTCGGAATGCACGGCGACGGTGGCGATGCCCATTTCGCGGCAGGCGCGCAGTACGCGCAGGGCGATTTCGCCGCGGTTGGCGATTAATACTTTTTTCAGCATGATAACCTTTCTTATGGTTTTCAGGCGGTGGAAATTGCGGATGCTGCCTGTTGTCGGGAAAACGGGCGGGGCGGATTACGTTCGGGAAACGGCGGGTTCGGAGCGGAATACCGCCGTTACGAAATGCCGGTTCGCCCTAACGCCTGTCGGCAGCCCCTAATGCGTTGCGGATTTTCTGGTCGGTCTTGTACTGGCTCAATGCGTATACCGACCAGATAGCGGCGGGAACCCAGCCGATAAGGGTCAGTTGCAGGATTAGGCAGATGATGCCTGCAATGGGGCGGCCGATGGTGAAAAACTGCAGCCACGGAAGCAGCAGGGCCAGAAGTAAACGCATATTTTCCTCGGAGGTTTCGGAAAGCGTTTCAGACGGCCTGCGGAACGGGCAGGCCGTCTGAAAAACGGTTATTCGATAATGAACAGCGGTTCGCCGTATTCGACGGGTGTGCCGTTATCGACCAAGATTTCTTTGATGACGCCGGATTTTTCGGCTTCGATTTCGTTCATCAGCTTCATGGCTTCGATGATGCACAGGGTGTCGCCTGCCTTGACCTGCTGGCCGATTTCGACGAATGCGGGTGCGTTCGGGCCGGGTGCGCGGTAGAAGGTGCCGACCATCGGCGATTTTTGCGCGTTGGACAAATCGCGGACGGCAGGTGCGGCCGATACGGCGGGCGCGGGTGCCGCGGCAACCGGCGCGGCGGCTACGGGGGCAATGGCGGCGGGTGCGGCAAAAACGGGTTGTGCGGCAGTGGCGCGGGTGATGCGTACTTTTTCTTCCCCTTCGGTTACTTCGATTTCGGCGATGCCGGATTCTTCAACTAAATCGATCAGTTTTTTCAGTTTGCGTAAATCCATTTCGTTTCCTTTAAATCAAGGTTGCGGCGGCCTGACTGCCACGGGGTTTGCGTGAATCCGAAGGGCTTTTTTACCGGTTTGTGCAAGGCCCGGCCGGATGTTTCGGTTGGAAATCCAAGTGGATTATTTTCTCGAACTTGCAGGTAAATGTCCAGTAAATTCTTAAAAAATGCCGTTTTTCGTAAAAAAATGCAGGAAAGGGCGTTTGGGGCGGACTGGCGGCGCAGGCGGCGGAAGCCTGCTGCGAACCGTCGGATTTTCAAACCGGAAGAAGCGGGTTGGGAAGATGGAATATGCGTATAATGGCGGTATTTTTTCAGAAGAATGTAAAGAATGGATATTTCCGATTTCGATTTCGATTTGCCGCAGGCGCTGATTGCGCAGCACCCGCCGAAAGTGCGCGGCGGCAGCCGCCTGTTGGCCGCGCTGCCCGATATGCCGCTGCAAGACGCGGCGTTTTCCGATTTGCCGGACTATATCGGCGCGGGCGACGTTTTGGTGTTTAACAATACCAAAGTAATGAAGGCGCGGCTGTTCGGGCAGAAAGAAAGCGGCGGCAAAATTGAGGCGCTGATAGAGCGCGTTTTGGACGGCCATACCGCGCTGGCGCATATCCGTTCGTCGAAGTCGCCGAAAGCCGGAACGGTGCTGATTTTCGAAGGCGGCATTCGCGCCGTGATGATTGAACGTGCGGGCGAATTGTTCTGCCTGCGCTTCGACGGCGGGCAAACGGTTTACGAACTGTTGGAACAAAACGGCCGCCTGCCGTTGCCGCCCTATATCGAGCGGGCGGCGGACGATGACGACGACAGCCGCTATCAGACCGTCTATGCCAAGTACCAAGGGGCGGTGGCCGCGCCGACGGCGGGCCTGCATTTTACCGACGAGCTTTTAGGCCGTCTGAAAGCAAAAGGCGTGGAAACGGCGGAAGTAACGCTGCACGTCGGCGCGGGGACATTCCAGCCCGTGCGCGTCAGCAATATTGCCGACCACAAAATGCACAGCGAATGGTTCGACGTGCCGCCGGAAACCGTGGCGGCAATCGAGGCGGCGCAGGCGCGGGGCGGCAGGGTATGGGCGGTCGGTACGACCTCCATGCGGGCGTTGGAGTCGGCGGCGCGGGAGACAGGCCGTCTGAAAGCGGGGCAGGGCGATACCGATATTTTCATTACGCCGGGCTACCGGTTCAATGTGGCCGACCGCCTGATTACCAATTTCCACCTGCCCAAATCGACGCTGCTGATGCTGGTTGCCGCGTTTTCCGGCATGGAACACATCCGCGCGGTTTACCGTCATGCGGTGGAACATGAATACCGTTTCTTCAGTTACGGCGACGCGATGCTGCTGGGGTGGGCCGACGGATAAGTCTGTTTCACTGGAAATGATTGCAAATAACGGCACAGGCCGTCTGAAACGGCTTGTGTCAGATGCAGCCTTGGTTTTCAGACGGCCTCACGGCCTCTCCGCAGCCGGAGGACGATACGTCCCGCCGCATTAAACGCTATAATCCCGCCACCTTTTACCATACGACCGACCATGTCCGACCACCGTATCAACCACGAACCCGCCTTCCTGCTTGCTTCCGTGCCGTGGCGCGAGAGCAGCCTGCGGCTCGAAGTATTCAGCCGCAGCTACGGCCGCGTGGCCCTGTTGGCGCGCAGCGCGCGCAAGCGGCAGAGCGAGTTGCGCGGCGTGCTGGTGCCGTTTGTGCCGATGAGCGCGTCGTGGTACGGCAGCGGCGAACTGAAAACGTTGCACCGCGCCGAATGGCTGGGCGGCTGGCCGCAACCGCAGGGCAGGGCTTTGTTCAGCGGGCTTTATGTGAACGAACTGGTGCTCAGGCTGACCGCGCGCGAAGACCCGCAGCCGGAACTGTACGACGCTTTGCAGGATGTGTTGCAAACATTGTGCCGCCAGCCCAATCATGCCGGTGCGTTGCGCCGGTTTGAATGGAAACTGCTCGACAGTCTGGGCTACGCTCCCGATTTGCAGCGCGACAGCAACGGCGACCCCGTCGATGCCGGCCGCCGCTACCTCGTCCGTCCCGAAGAAGCCGTGATGCCGTTGGAGCAGGACGATGTTCGGACTGCCGCGGAAGTGGCGGTTGACGGCGGCACGCTGCTCCAACTTAGGCAAGGAAAGTTCGACAGCGGCGAGGGTTTGCAACAGGCTTTGCAGATTACCCGCCTGCTGCTTGATTTCCGTCTGCCCGACGGCATCAGGTCGCGGCAGGTTTTGCAGCAGTTGCAGCGTTTTCAGGGAACGATGCCCGGCGGCGGTACGGATTGAATGCGGTCAGGCAGTATGTTTACCGATACAGGATAATTTTCAGACGGCCTGCTTGAATCCCGACACAGGCTGTTTTAAACTGATGCGGTTGTTACGTTATATCACAAAGGATAAGAAATGAAACATTGGAAATTCGGCGCCATCGCCGCTTTGCTGACCGGCGCAGTTTACGCGGCACCGCTGCCCGTCGTAACCAGCTTCAGCATTCTGGGCGACGTCGCTAAACAAATCGGCGGCGAACGTGTCGCCGTGCAAAGCCTAGTTGGCGCCAACCAAGACACCCACGCCTACCACATGACCAGCGGCGACATCAAAAAAATCCGTGATGCCAAACTGGTTTTATTGAACGGCCTGGGTTTGGAAGCCGCCGACGTGCAGCGTGCCGTCAAACAAAGCAAAGTCCCCTTCGCCGAAGCAACCAAAGGCATACAGGCGCTTAAAGCCGAAGAAGGCGGTCATCATCATGACCATGGCCACGAAGGCCACCACCACGACCACGGCGAATTTGACCCGCATGTCTGGAACGACCCCGTCTTGATGACGACCTACGCCCAAAACGTCGCCAACGCCCTGATTCAGGCAGACCCGGAAGGCAAAACCTATTACCAACAACGCTTGGGCAACTACCAAGTGCAACTGAAAAAACTGCACAGCGACGCTCAAGCTGCGTTTAACGCCGTTCCTGCTGCCAAGCGCAAAGTCCTGACCGGACACGATGCTTTCTCCTACATGGGCAAACGCTACAATATCGAGTTCATCGCCCCGCAAGGCGTGAGCAGCGAAGCCGAGCCGTCCGCCAAACAAGTCGCTTCCATCATCCGCCAAATCAAACGCGAAGGCATCAAGGCCGTGTTTACCGAAAACATCAAAGACACGCGCATGGTTGACCGCATCGCCAAAGAAACCGGCGTCAACGTCAGCGGCAAACTCTATTCCGACGCACTCGGCGGCGCACCCGCCGACAGCTATATCGGCATGTACCGCTACAACGTCAAAGCCTTGACCGACGCGATGAAGAAATAAAACCGTTTGATTGGTTTGAATTTGAAAAGGCAAAAGGCCGTCTGAAAATTAAATACGAGGTTTTCAGACGGCCTTTTGTGCAATAAGGACATTTTCATCTTTGGAAGAAATAACAAACTCTAAAATAACAGAAGCCGATTTCGACTAGGCGTGGCGCGTTATACGTGCCATGCAGGCGGCTGCCGTATCTGGCGATTTGACCGTGGTCGTCAGGATGACCTGCTATCTTAAGAAATCCGAGATTACTGAGAATTAGGAATTAAGATGTTTTTTCAAATAGTCTGCGAATCCGACAATCCGTACATCCACTTGCTGAAGCAGAGGCGGTTTTATGTTGAAAAAGTGGATACGGCTTATACGTTTTTCCGCAAGGTATGGAATCGTGATGACGATTTCCTGTCAAAAGCCTATATTTCCCTCGAAGGATGGATTACGGAAAAGGGCAACCACAAGCTGTTTAAGCAATATTTGAAATTGGAATTGAGAAACAAATGTCCTTGCGAGTCGGTTTTCTGTTTGTCGGAAGACATGCGGGATGTCATCGTTTCTATGTCGGAAAACCTGCGCTATGTGGAATTTGCCTGTTCCGAGGATTTCGGGGACTTGCCTGAAGTCGGCATCGGGCGCGGGACGTTGTCGGATGCGCCGTTTTTTTGCGTCGGCTTCGGACAAAAATATATTTTGAACAAATAAACAAAACGGTATCTGTATGTCTTTTGCCTATTTGATTGCTGCTTCCCGCCCTTGCCCCATGCTGGCGAAAATGCGCGGCGAAGCGTTTGCCCTAGTGGCACAAGATACTGATTTGTGGGTCTATTTCAGGTTTTGCGAAGGCAGTGTTTATACGGAAAGAAGCGAAACTGAATCGTGTATGACGGAAAAAGGGGCGGAGTGGCTCAGATGGATTTACGGGCTTTGCGGTGGGAGTTTCGTTTTTTCTGATGTGCTTTTGAGGCATCGGGAAGGCGAAGAAGACTTTGCTAAGCTTGTTTTGAAACATATAAAGGAAAATAAGGTATCCGTTGCACAAATCAGCGCGGGGTTGAGGCTGGATTTGCGGTGCTTTTACCGCATGGAAATGTAAGCGGTTTGCAGACAGACAGGTCGTCTGAAAACTTTTTCAGACGACCTTTTATGTGGGAGGTGTGATGGTGTCCAAGCGTATTTGTCCGGCGGTATGCGCCGCCGCGTTTGTTCTAATGGTGTATGCCGCGCCGCCGTTTGACGGCAATCCGCTCGTCTACGGCAAATGCTGTGTTTGGTAACTATATGTTCCTGTTGTATAATTGCCCGCTTAAAAATGAATAATGACAATATAGGAACCACCATGACAGGAACCATAGAACGCGACAGTATGCAATACGATGTCGTGATTGTCGGCGCAGGCCCGTCGGGTTTGTCCGCCGCCATCAAACTCAAGCAGCTTGCCGAAAAAAACGGGCGCGAAATCAGCGTTTGCGTGGTGGAGAAGGGTTCTGAGGCGGGCGCGCATTCGCTGGCGGGGGCGGTCATCGATCCGATTGCGCTGAATGAGCTGATTCCCGACTGGAAAGAAAAAGGTGCGCCGCTGACGTGTGCGGTAACGCAGGACAAAGTGTTGTTCCTGACGGAGAAAAAAGCGTTCAATCTGCCCGTTACCCCCAATTTCGACAATCACGGCAACTACATCGTCAGCTTGGGTGAAGTTGTGCGCTGGCTGGCGGAGCAGGCGGAAAATATGGGCGTGGAAATCTATCCGGGCTTTGCCGCCGCCGAAGTGCTGTATCACGAAGACGGTTCGGTCAAAGGCATTGCGACCGGCAATATGGGCGTGGGCAAAGACGGCGAGCCGACCGACAGTTTCCAGCCCGGCATGGAGCTTTGGGCGCAGCAAACTCTGTTTGCCGAAGGCTGCCGCGGTTCGCTGTCCAAGCAAGTCATCGAACGCTTCCAACTCGACCAAAACAGCCAGCCGCAAACTTACGGCTTGGGCATCAAAGAGATTTGGGAAGTGTCGTCTGAAAAACATCAGCCCGGCTTGGTGGTACACAGCGCGGGCTGGCCGCTCGACAGTCAAACCTACGGCGGCGCGTTTGTTTACCATTTCGACGACAACAAAGTCGCCGTCGGTTTTGTAGTCGGTTTGGACTATCAAAACCCTTATCTGTCGCCGTTTGAAGAGTTCCAACGTTTCAAAACCCATCCTGAAATCCGCAAAACCTTCGAAGGCGGCCGCCGCATTGCTTACGGCGCGCGTTCGCTGATTGAAGGCGGTCTGCAAAGCCTGCCGAAGCTCTCGTTCAAGGGTGGAGTTTTAATCGGCGACGCGGCGGGTTTCCTCAATATGCCACGCATCAAAGGCATTCATACCGCGATGAAATCCGCCATGCTCGCCGCCGAAGCCGTGTTCCCCTTGTTGGAAAACCTTGAAGAAGTGGAGGGTTTCGACAGCGGCAAAGAGGCGGCGGATTATCAGCAACGTTTTGAACAAAGCTGGCTGTATCAAGAGCTTTACGCCGCGCGTAACGTCCGTCCGTCATTCAAATGGGGCGTTTACCTCGGCTCAATCTATACCGGCATCGACCAGATGATTTTCAGAGGCAAAGCCCCGTGGACTTTGAAACATCACGGCAAAGATAACGAGCAGCTCAAAAAAGCCGCCGCGTGCAAGCCGATTGATTATCCGAAACCCGACGGCGTGTTGACCTTCGACCGCTTAAGCAGCGTCTTCCTCGCCAATCTCGCGCACGAAGAAAATCAACCCGACCATTTGGTGCTGAACAATCCGCAAACGATGATAGACGTGAACTACAAAGAATACGCCTCACCCGAAACGCGCTATTGTCCGGCCGGTGTGTACGAAATCGTCGAAGAGAAGGGCAGTCCGCGCCTGCAAATCAACGCCGCCAACTGCGTTCACTGCAAAACGTGCGACATCAAAGACCCGACGCAAAACATCACTTGGATTTGCCCCGAAGGCGCAAGCGGACCGAATTACGGCGGGATGTAGGGAGAAGGTGTCGTCTGAAAACAAGCAAGGCGGAAACGTGAGTTTCCGCCTTTTTCGTCCCTATCCGCAGCCGTATACAACGGGATAGAGGGAGGGATAGGCTGATGAATTGCGAACGGGTGCAATTGGTTGTTTTTTAAAAGGCCGTCTGAAAACAGTTAAAGATTTTCAGACGGCCTTTACCGCATTTGGTAACCATCTGTCAGTATTGTATAATTTTTCAAACAAATCCAAATTGCCAGCCATGCAATACACCGTTTCCCAAGCCGTGCGGCAAGACCTGCCTGCTATTGTCGCCATCTACAACAGTGCGGTCGAAACCCGCCAATCCACCGCCGACCTTGCCCCCGTCGGCACGCAAGACCGTCAGGCTTGGTTTGAGGCGCATACCGGCGACAGGCCGCTTTATGTTTTGAAAAACCAAACGGGCGAAGTGTTGGCGTGGGGCAGTTTCAGCGACTATTATCCGCGCCGCGCCTACCATATCAGCGCGGAAATCAGCATTTATGTCCGTCATGACATGCGCGGCGCGGGGATGGGCAAAATCCTGCTGCGAAATATGCTCGAACGCGCGCCCTCGCTGGGCATACGCAACGTGCTGGCGGTGATTTTCGGCCACAACCATGTCAGCCTGAGGCTGTTTCATTCTATGGGTTTTCAGGAATGGGGGCGGCTGCCGCAGGTGTGTGATTTGGAAACCTTTGCCGCCGATGTTGTGATTTTGGGCAAAAAGATTTTGGATTGAGTCGGTTAGAGGAAGGAGGCCGTCTGAAACCTGTGTTTCAGACGGCCTTTTCCGTTATGCGTGAAGGGCGGTTAAATGACACGGCCGTGGTCATTTCCGCCCGCGCCGCAGTTCCGCCAAATGTTGTCTGACCTGTTTCACGGTCTTTTCGGTAAACAGGTTGGCGATGTTTTTCCAGATGCTGTGGTAGCCGTAGGGGCCGTGCAGCATTTCCTCTTTTGCATCTGCCACCGTCCAGCCCTGATAAATAATGCGGTACATTCCCGAAATCAGACCCGTGCGGTCGGCGCCGTGGTAGCAGTGAATCAGTACGGCACCTTGTTGCTGCTGTTTTTCAATCAAATACAGCGTCTGCGCAATATCTTCCGGCTTGATGCGCCACGAACGCAGCGGGCGGTTGAGCAGCGTCAGCCCGCGGTTTTTCAGGTGGGTGTCGTTGTCGTTGCGGTCGAAATAACGCAGGTTGATGACGCTTTTGATGCCGAGTTTCTCAATCGTGTCCCCGTCGTCCGCCACGGGCTGCTCACTGCGGTACAGTTTGTCGTCGATGCGGTACAGGTTCGCATCCTGCTTTACCGGAGTCGCCCAGCGGCTCCGTTTTTCCGACGGCACGGGCGCAGGATCGGCGGCAAAGGCAGACAGAGGCAGGGCGAGAAGCAACAGGGTGAGAACGGCGCGCATGAAATGTCCTTGATAAACGAAATAGGCGGATTGTACTGAAAGGCCGTCTGAAAATAAATTTCAGACGGCCTCTGCCTTTCTTTATTTCTATAGGCGGTAATTTTCACAGCCTGACTGATTGCCGTTATTACATGCCATACCGAGCCACTCTTTGGCAACTTTCAGATTTTGACGGACACCTTGCCCTTCGGCATACATCATACCCAAATTGTATTGGGCTCGGGCATTGCCCTGTTGTGCCGCTTGGCGAAACCATTTGGCCGCCTGTGCATAATCTTTGCGTACGCCCAGCCCGTCGTAATACATCGCACCCAAATTAAATTGGGCTTGGGCAAATCCCTGTTGTGCCGCTTGGCGGTACCATTTGACTGCCTGTGTGTCATCTTTACGCACACCCAGCCCCCTACCATACATCACACCTAAATTGTATTGGGCCAGGACAAATCCCTGTTTCGCCGATTGGCGATACCATTTGACCGCTTCGGCATAGTCTTGGCGAACGCCGCCCTGCCCTTTAACATACATTAAACCCAAATTGAATTGGGCAGCGGCATTCCCCTGTCTCGCCGATTGCAAGGTTTTCTGCAAGTCAGGAACATCATCCGCCCAGACTGCTTGCCCTATGCCTAAAGCCAGCAAGGCAAGCATCATTTTTTTCAGTAAGGTGTTCATCTTAAAATCCTGTTTTTATTCAGAAGGCTTTTTAAACCATTTTTCCAACGCCGGAATCCGCGACAGCAAAGCCGTATCCAAGAGCCAAATCACGGCGATGGCGGCGATGGCGGTCGGGAACAATACCGCCACAATCAAAAGCGGCACAGCCATTGCCCACCATACCGGCAACTCGATTTTCTGCGCCGGAGGAACCAGTCCGCCCGCATTGGCAGGGCGGCGTTTCCACCACATCACGCAGCCGCTGACGCAGATGAAAATAACCGCCAGGCAGAACAAGACGTTCGCCAGCACGCTCCACCAACCCAGCGTTCCCATGTGCAGTGCGATGCTGGCCGCCATGAATTTGCCGAAGAAGTTGTAATCGTCGAAACGGATGTCGGCCAAGATTTTGCCGCTGTATTGGTCGATGTGCACCGTGCGGTCGGCGGTCGGGCTGACCATGTCGTAGCTCATCGAATCCTGCGACAGCGTCCACACGCCCGTTTCGCCTTTGGGCAAGTTGAGCTGGTAGCGGCCTTTGAAACCGATTTCGCGGGCGAAGCGGTCAACCGTTTCCAAAGTCATCGGTTCGCTCGGATTGATGCCGTTTTCGCCCTTCGTCGTACCGGAAACAGGCATGGGCGTGAGTTCCAAAATCCACGGTACTTCTTTGGTTTTGCCGTCGTTCAACACATCACCGTGGGTCGGCACGACGGATACGGGGTTCGGTTCGACCCCCCATTTGCCGGCGGGGAACTGGCTCCAAGACTGAACGAACTTACCGCCCCAAATGCCCGCCCAAGCAACACCCGACAGGCAGAACAACAATAAAATCAAAGAAACCCAAGTGCCGAATGCGCCGTGCATGCTACGCCACCACGAGCGTCCTTTGCCCGTTTGCGGCACAAGCATGGATTTCAGGCTGCGCTGTTTCGCCCACCAAAGATAAATCCCCGTGATCATCATCAGGATGGTCAGCGACGCGGCAGTTTCTATCAGGTAATCGCCCGCCGTGCCGAGCATCATATCGCCGTGGATTTCGTCCATCGTGTGATACCAGCCCTCATTGCGTGGCATGGAACTGACGACTTTCGCCGTGTAAGGATCGACGGCGACCATGGTCGCTTTGTCGTCGTTGTTTACGCGGAACACGGCAACCATATCGTCGGCGCGCGGCGCGATATATTGCACCACCGAAGCGGTTTCAGGGTTCACAGACTGCCGCGCCGCTTCCGCCTGCGCCGACAAAGGCTGCACCTGCGCCTGCGGGGTAACGTGTATGCGCTCGCCCTCTTTACCGGTGATGTTGGCGAATAGAAGCATGCCCAGACCTGTTACGGCAAGCAGGGTCAGAAAGGGCGCGACCAATAGCCCGAAATAAAAATGCCACCGCCACACGGTCAGATAGCGGCGGTTGGCCTGTTGGTCGGAGGTGGTTGTTTTAGGGTCCATGTATTTCGTTCTCTCTATCAAATGAAAAATCAAAAGGGATGTTTTGGTTTTCCGGCAAGTATTTAGTATGATTTAATCAGTATTATCTAGTTCCTTGGGTCTAGAATCAAGTAGCGGCTTGTAACGGAAAGCCGCCGATTATAGCGGATGCACTTATTTCCCGATACAAGGTGCGGCAATGCCGTAGCAGGGAATAACCGTATCCGCCATATCATTGCATCTGAGGCGGGAGGCCGTCTGAAAAGTCCTCCACAATCTTTCAGACGACCTTATAATCTCCCCCAATCCGTTCAGTTTCGATATTTTTCAATCCGCCATGTTCTACCTCTACCAATCCAACCGCCTCGAATCGCTAGCCGCCCTGTTTGCCGGAATCCAAAGGGTCAGGCCGCTTGAGTCTGCTTTGGCGGCGGAACAGATTGTGGTGCAGAGTCAGGGGATGCGGCGTTATTTGAGCGTGTATCTGGCGCGCGAACTGGGGGTGGCGGCGAATTTGCAATTCAGCCTGCCGGCGGGTTTGACGTGGCAGTTGATGCAGAAGCTGATTCCCGATATTCCCGCGCTCAGTCCGTTTTCGCCGGAGGTAATGCGCTGGCGGCTGTTGGATTTGTTCCGCAGCGAGCGTTTTCAGACGACCTCTGAATTTGAAAACGTCCGCTCCATTTTGCAAAGCTATTTGGGCAGCGGCGAATCGGCGGATTATCAGTTGGCGGGGCAGTTGGCGGATATTTTCGACCAGTATCTGGTGTACCGTCCGCAGTGGATTGATGCCTGGCAGGAAGGCAAACTTCTGGGACTGGGCGAGGACGAGGTCTGGCAGGCGCAGCTTTGGCGGTATTTGGACGACGGCAACCAATCCGCGCCGCACCGTGTGGCGTTGTGGGAAAAGCTGCTGTCGTCTTTGGATAAGGCGCACCTGCCCGAGCGGTTTTTCGTGTTCGGCATTTCGACGATGGCGCCGATGTATTTGCAGCTTTTGCAGAAAATTTCGGAACATTGCGATGTGTTTGTGTTCGCGCTCAATCCGAGCGGCCAGTATTGGGGCAATGTGATTGAGGCGGCGCAGCTTTTGAAGGGCGGCGACGATGCGGATTTGTCGCAGACGGGGCATCCGCTCTTGGCGTCGCTGGGCAAGCAGGGGCGTGATTTTTTTGATTTTCTGACGGAAATCGGCTTGGAGGAGCAGCCTGTGTTTGAAGAGGTTTCAGACGACACGCTGCTGCATTGCCTGCAAAACGACATTCAAAACCTGCGGATGCCGTCTGAACACAGCCGCGCGGATTTGCTGGGCGACGGTTCCATCTGTATCGTGTCGGCACACAGCCCCCTGCGCGAATTGCAGATTTTGAAAGACAAGCTGTTGCGGATTCTGCACGAACATCCCGACTGGCAGCCGCACGATATTGCCGTTTTGACGCCGAACATCGAACCGTACAGCCCGTTTATCGAGGCGGTGTTCGGGCAGGCGCAGGGCGGGGCGCAGGCTTTGCCGTATTCGGTGTCGGACGTGAAACTCAGCCGCCGCCAGCCGCTGCTTTACGCGCTGGAGCAGACGCTGGATTTGCTGGAAAGCCGGTTTGAAGTCGATAAAGTGCTGCCGCTGTTGGAAAGCGGTTTGGTATTGCGCCGTTTTGGGCTGACGGTGGACGATTTGCCGCTGCTGCATGACACCGTTGCTGAATTGAACGTGCATTGGGGTTTGGACGGAACGATGCGCGGCGCGGCGGACAATCTGTTTACTTGGCAGCAGGCGTTGGAACGCATCGTGTTGGGTTGGATGCTGCCCGACGACGGCAGCCCGCTCTGGCAAAACGTCAGCGCGTGGCACGGCGATGTCAACCGTCTTGATGTGTTCGGCCGCTTTGCCGCCTTCATCCGCACGCTGTCCCGTCTTGCCGCCGAGTGGCGCAAACCCGCAGCGGCGGAGGAGTGGACGGAACGCTGCCGCGATTTGGTGCAGTCATTGTTCCTGCCCGACGCCGACGACCAATACGCCTTGCAGCAGTTTGAGCAGGCGTTGGCAAAATGGCAGGAAGAAACCGCGTTGGCAGGCTTTAACGGCACTTTGCCGCAACACACCGTCATCCGCCACATCCGCCGCTTTTTGGGCAGCGAAAGCCAAGCGGGATTCCTGCGCGGCGGCATCACCTTTTGCAGCATGGTGCCGATGAGGAGCCTGCCGTTTAAAGTCATCTGCCTCTTGGGTCTGAACGACGGCGATTTCCCGCGTAACACCAAAGCCGCCGTGTTCGACCTGATTGCAAAACACCCGCAAAAAGGCGACCGCGCCCGCCGCGACGACGACCGCTACCTCTTCCTCGAAGCCATCATCAGCGCGCGCGACATCCTTTATCTCTCCTACGTCGGCCGCAGCATCCGCAACGACGACGAACTCGCCCCGTCCGCCCTCGTTAGCGAACTCATCGACACCATTGCCGCCATGACCGGACGGCGCAGCAAAGAGCTGGCGGCACACTGGGTCGAGCAACATCCCCTGCAACCGTTCTCACACCGCTATTTCATCGCAGACAAAATTTCAGACGACCTCTTCAGCACGCGACAAGACTACGCCGAAGCCCTCAACCGCCCGCGCGAACAGGCGCGTCCGTTTTTCAGCGAAGCCCTCGAAGAAAACAGCCCCGAGCCAATCGTGTGGCAGGACGACTTCATCCGCTTCTGGAAAAATCCCGTCAAAGCATGGCTGCAACAAACCTTGGGCTGGCGCGAACCCTACCGCGACGAAGCATGGGAATCCGCCGAACCCTTCGAGCCGCAACGCGCCGACAAAATCACCGCCGCCTACCTCGACGCCCGCCGCCACAACCAAGACTTTCAAGAAACCGCCGTCCGCCTCGACGCCGAAAGCCTGTTGCCTGCCGGTGAATTGGGTAAATTGTGGCAGCAGAATTTCCAAGCCGCCGCCAAACGCATAGACGGCGAATTGCTGCAAAGCCCCAAACTGCCGCCCTTCGCCTACGAAATCCGGTTCGACGGGCAAATCCTGCAAGGCAGCCTCGGCAACCTGTACCAATGCGGTCAAGTGTTCTACCTCGACCGCAAACCCAACGCCCCGCAACGTATCGCCCTCCTGCTCGAACATTTAATCTTTTGCGCGGTGGAATCTCAGACAACAGAAACCCGCCAAACCCATATTGTTCAGCCCGAAGAAACGACGCTTTATCCCGAAATCCCTGGCAGCCAAGCGCAAGAAATGCTGCAAAAATGGCTGACGTTCTTCAACTTCGGACAAACGCGCCCGCTGCCTTTCTTCGCCAAAACCAGCCTCGCCGCCGCCGAAGCCTACGGCAAAAAACAGAGCTGGGAAGATGCCCTGAACAAAGCCCGCACCGAATACCACGGCAACAAAGTCAGCAAAGGCCAAAAAGACTATACCGAAGTCGAATTGGTCTTCGGCGACGAAGACGCCGGGCCGATAGAGGGGGTATTGTTCCGAAGATTAACGGAGGAATTGCTGGCGCCGCTGTTGGACGCAGTGGAAAACAGTCAATCGGCAGAAAAGGCCGTCTGAAAATTTTTCAGACGGCCTGAAGAGGAATAGACGGGAGTCAAAAATCAAAACTGCCTTGTTCGGGTATCGCGTTGTCGGGCCGTTCGAGCAATTCCAGTTTGCGGTTGCGGATTTTGGTTTTCCGCATGCCGATTAAACGCATGACTTGGTGTTTTTGCTCATCGGTCATGTCCAACCAGTAGAGCCTCTCTTCGCGGCTGCGCAGGCAGCCTTTGCAGTAGCCTTTGGCGTTCGCTTCGCAAACGCCGATGCAGGGGCTGGGGATGTTGAAGAAGTCGGGCTGTTCCATAGAGGTGCGGTGATATGTTGTCTGTTGTTTTTTATGGATTATAGTGGCAGTCGGAGCGTGCGGAAACCGTTTTCCCACCGTTTATGGTCATAGGCCGTCTGAAAAAGGTTTCCAGACGGCCTCGGCAGTTTATAGGTTTCAAACTGTTTGCGAATATTTCGCTTTGGTTTCTTTGTGGCGCAGGTGGTAGTCGAACACCATGGCGATGTTGCGTATCAGGAAGCGGCCTTTTGGGGTAACTTTCAGCCCGTGCGACGAGAGGCGGACAAGCCCCAGTTCCGCCAGTTGCTGCAAATCGGCCAGTTCTTCTTTGAAGTAATGACCGAACGGTATGCCGAATACGCTTTCATAGGCGCGGTAGTCTAGGGCGAAACGGCACATCAGGTCCTGAATGACGGTGCGGCGCAACAGGTCGTCCTGATTGAGCTGATAGCCGCGCATGACGGGCAGGTGGCCGGCGTCTATGGCGGCGTAGTAGTCGTCGATGTTACGCTCGTTTTGAGAGTAGGTGCTGCCGATTTTGCCGATGGAAGATACGCCGATGGCCACCAAATCGCAGTCGGCGTAGGTGGAATAGCCTTGGAAATTGCGTTGCAGCAAGCCTTCCCGCAGAGCGACGGAGAGTTCGTCGTCGGGTTTGGCGAAATGATCCATCCCGATAAACACATAGCCGCGGCGGGTCAGGGTTTGGACGCAGTATTGCAGCATGTCCAACTTTTCTTCGCTGCCGGGGACGGCGTCGGTGTCGATGCGGCGTTGCGGTTTGAAAATATGCGGCAGGTGGGCGTAGTGGTAGAGGGCGAGGCGGTCGGGGTCGAGCGACAAAACGGTGTCGATGGTGGTTTTGATGCTTTCGGCGGTTTGGTGCGGCAGACCGTAAATCAAATCGACGCTGACGGATTTGAACCCTGCTTCGCGGGCGGCATCGATGACTTCTTTGGTTTCTTCGTAGCTTTGGATGCGGTTGACGGCGGCCTGTACTTTCGGATCGAAATCTTGGATGCCGACACTCATGCGGTTGAAGCCGAGTTTGCCGAGCATGAGTACGGTATCGCGGCTGACTTTGCGCGGGTCGATTTCGATGGAGTATTCTCCGTCGGGAATCAGTTGGAAATGTTTGCGTATCATATGGAATACGCGTTCAAGCTGGTCGTCGCTCAGGAAAGTCGGGGTGCCGCCGCCGAAATGCAGTTGGGCGAGCCGGTGTCTCCCGTCCAAGTGAGGGGCGAGCAGTTCCATTTCTTTTTCGAGGTATTCGATGTAGGAATCGGCGCGGCTTTTGTCTTTAGTGATGATTTTGTTGCAGCCGCAGTAGTAACAGATGGTGTTGCAGAAGGGAATGTGGATATAGAGCGACAGCGGTTTGTTGAGCGCGCCGATGCCGCGCAGTTCGAGTGCTTTGACATATTCGGTTTCACGGAAGCCGTCGTGGAAGCGGTCGGCGGTGGGATAAGAGGTATAGCGCGGGCCCGTAGCGGGCAGGCTGGCTATCAGTTGGCGGTCGAATTCTGGTTCTTCATTGTTTTTAATAGAGATTATTTTCATGGCACGGTATTGCGTTTTATATAGAAATTAATGAATTAGTCAAAGTTTCAGTAGTTTGATAGAATGCCGCATTATGATAAACCTGCCTCGGTATCAGTCAATACCTAAATATGCTCCGAATGCAGAAGTTTTATAAAAAAGGTTGTCCGTTATGACCACACACAACGCTTCCCATCAGGTGAAAACTTTGTGTTCCACCTGCTCGCTGCGCGAGCTGTGCTTGCCTGTCGGATTGATGCCGAACGAATTTTCCCAGCTTGATGCGGTAATACGGCAAAGCCGCCGTTTGAAAAAAGGTGAATTTCTGTTCCGTGCCGGAGAACCGTTTACTTCACTTTTTGCTATCAGGGCCGGTTTCTTCAAAACTACCGTCGCCAGCCAAGATGGGCGGGATCAAGTAACCGGTTTTTTTATGTCGGGCGAACTTATCGGGATGGACGGCATTTGTTCGCATACGCACAGTTGCGACGCGGTCGCATTGGAAGACAGCGAGGTATGCGAACTGCCTTTCGGCCATATCGAAGAGTTAGGACAAAACATCCCCAGTCTGCAAACCCATTTTTTTCGCCTGTTGAGCAGGGAAATCGTGCGTGATCAAGGCGTGATGCTGTTGTTGGGCAATATGCGTGCCGAAGAACGCTTGGCCGCTTTCCTGTTGAACTTGTCCAACCGCTTGTATTCACGCGGATTTGCCGCCAATGACTTTATCTTACGAATGTCGCGCGAAGAAATCGGCAGCTATCTCGGCCTGAAGTTGGAAACCGTCAGTCGCACATTATCGAAATTCCATCATGACGGCCTGATTAAAGTCGAACACAAACATATCAAGATTTTGGAGCCTCAGGCATTGAAGAAAATGGTGTCGGGCTGTACGCATGCGATGTAAGTCAGAATGAACAATGGTTTCAAAAAGGCCGTCTGAAATTTTGTTTTCAGACGGCCTTTTTGAAACCATTTTGCAAACAGGTACATTGCTAAATCGAATAATCTTCCACAATCGGAGAATAAAGAATGCGGTCAACCGCTTCACGGTTCAATTTGGGGGCAAACAGATTGATAAAATCATATGTATATCCCCGCAAATAAGTATCGGACCGCAAGGCAATCCACGTTGGGGACGGTTCGAAAAGATGAGCCGCATCGATTAGCTGTAAATCTTGGTCGGCCTGCGGGTTATAAGCCATTTTTGCCATAACACCCACGCCCAACCCCAGTTTGACATAGGTTTTTAAGACATCCGTATCCGCAGCAGACAATGCGACGGCAGGCTGTTCCAAACGGGCTCTGGCAAAAGCGCGGGCAATACTGCTGCCATTGTTAAAAGCAAATTCGTAAGTAACCAAGGGGAAGGAAGCTAAATCTTTCAAGCTTAAAGGATGGCGGCAATCAAGCAGAGGGTGGTCTTGCGGCACAATAACAGCATGGTTCCATTCGTAGCAGGGCAGTTTGCACAATTCGGGGTGGTCATCAATAGCTTCGGTGATAATGCCGATATCCGCTTCCCCTCCGCTAACCATTTGGGCAATCGCCGAAGGGCTGCCCTGCTTGATGGTTAACTGCACTTTGGGATAGCTCCGAACGAATCGGGCCACAATCTCCGGCAACGCATAACGTGCTTGCGTATGAGTGGTCGCAATGGTCAGCGAACCACTGTCATGGTCGGTAAATTCACTACCGATATTTTTGATATTCTGCACGTCGCGCAAAATCCTCTCGGACAGTTCCAAAACAGCCTTACCGGGCTGAGACACTGAAACTACGCGTTTACCGCTGCGGATAAAGATTTGGACGCCCAGCTCCTCCTCCAACAAGCGGATTTGTTTGGAAATGCCGGGCTGGGAGGTAAACAACGCATCCGCGGCTTCCGATACGTTCAGGTTGTGGCGGAAAACTTCTAGAGCATAGCGGAGCTGTTGTAATTTCATAGCAGTTTGCGTTTGTAGGTTTTGTACGACAGAAGCGTGTAATTTAGCATATTTTGTACAAGTTTGTCCGCAAACGCTTTTATAGAAAAAAAGTTTTTGTTTTTGCGCGAACTATCTTTTTTGATTATGAAAATTAAATTTAATTTGTTATATTTGTTGTTGTTTTTGTACAACGATAGCATGTTCAGCAGTTCGTTTTATCCGTAAATAAATGACACAGAGTTGATTTTTCGGCATGATTGACAATTAGGAAGCAGGCAGGTTTGTAATTGTTTAGCAGAGTTATGTATTGACAGTTTGTACTCGGCTTCTTTATAGTTCAACCTGATATATCCGATCTGCCGTCGTTTTGCATACTGCGGCCTGTATATTGGTAAGGTGCGGCGGCTGCTTCTCGTATCCGTTGCATAACAATTTTGATGAGGGAATAAAATGACCAAACAGCTGAAATTAAGCGCACTGTTCGTTGCCTTGGTTGCTTCAGGCACCGCTATGGCCAGCGAAGCGCATACCAAACATGGTTATGTTGTAAGCAGCCAGTCTCAAGAAGTCGTCCGTAACAACTACGGCGAGTGTTGGAAAAGCACTTACTTTGACAAAGAAACACAAGGTCGTATTGAGTGTGGTGATGCCGTCGCCGTAGAGCAGGCTCCTGAATACGCTGAAGAGACTGTGTCGTTGTCTGCCAAAACATTGTTCGGCTTTGACAAAGACATTCTGCGTCCTGAAGCTAAGGAAAGTCTGAACGCTTTAGCTCAACGTTTGAGCAATTCTAATGTGGAAAGCGTACGCGTTGAAGGTCATACCGACTTCATGGGTTCGGAACAATACAACCAAGCGTTGTCAGAGCGCCGTGCCAATGTAGTGGCAAATTACTTGGTTAACCAAGGTGTTGCGTCCAACAAGATTTCCGCTGTTGGTTTGGGTGAATCTCAAGCTCAGATGACCAGTACTTGTGAAGCTGAAGTTGCCAACTTGGGCAAAAAAGTTTCCAAAGCCAAACGTCGTGCGGCTCTGATTGCATGTATTGAACCCGATCGTCGTGTAGACGTGAAAATCCGTAGCATTATTACCAAACAAGTTGCTCCGGGACAAGTACAAGGTGAACGTCCGGCTACTGACGAGGGATGGATTCCTAGTCCGTATAATGGTGTACACGGTTACGCTAAACCTTAATTGTGCACAATTGATAAACAAGACCCCGCTGCTCTGGCGGGGTTTTTGTTTATTTATTAAGACGTGGCGGTAAAAAACGGCTGGGGAATCGGTTTACGTTATGATTGAATAATATAAGTATAATAACAAGTTATCTTTAAGTTTGTTGTTTTGGAGGAAGTATAGTATTAATTGTGTATAAGAAAACACTATGGATATTTTATAATTAATTTAATTGTTATTTGTTTTGTAATGTGATTTACTTTTACGAATGATATAAATGACAGAGTTTGATTTTATTCGCCGTTACCTAAAAAAGCAGCAGAACGATGCTCAAGTAGTATTGGGGATTGGTGATGATGCGGCAATTATCCGCCCGCAAGTCGGTTTCGATTTGTGTTTTAGTAGTGATATGCTTTTAAAAGGTAGGCATTTTTTTGCGGATGTTCAGCCTGATGATTTGGCTTGGAAAGTACTTGCAGTCAATATTTCCGATATGGCTGCAATGGGGGCTACTCCGCGTTGGGTTTTATTGAGTGTAGGATTACCGGAGCTGGATGAGAGTTGGCTGCATCGTTTTTGCAACAATTTGTTCGATTTGGCACAACGTTTCGGTGTAACTCTAATCGGAGGTGATACAACCCGTGGTGATTTGGTATTTAACGTAACGATTATTGGCGAATTGCCGACTGGAAAGGCATTGCGGCGTGATGCGGCAAAAGAAGGAGATGATATATGGGTATCGGGGCAAATCGGTTTGGCAGCGGCCGGTTTGAATCACTGTTTGGGGAAATGTGTTCTTACCGAGCGAATAGCAGAAAAGTGTAAAAAAGCGTTGCTAAGACCTATGCCACGTGTAAAATTAGGGCAAAATCTGCTGTCTATCGCACACGCAGCCCAAGATGTTTCAGACGGCCTTGCCCAAGACATCGGGCATATTTTAAAAGCATCGGCAGTCGGTGCGGAGCTTTGGGTAGATTCTCTTCCCAGTCTGTCTGAATTAAAACAATCATTATCTAGACAGCAATGGTTGGAATATACATTGTCCGGCGGTGATGACTACGAACTGGTATTTACTGCGCCCGCCAGTTGTCGGAAGGCAGTTATTATGGCGGGAAAAGAAAGCGGTACGACAGTAACGCGTATAGGTAGAATTACGGATACAGGCCGGCTGAAAATCATAAGTCCGGATGGCGATGAAGTGAAATTAACTACACAGGGGTTTGATCATTTTGGCTGAATTTAAACCTGATTTTGCGTGGCTGAAGCAGCGTCCCTTGTGTTTTTTGGCATTCGGTTTCGGCAGCGGTTTAGCTCCCGTCGCACCAGGTACGTTCGGTACGCTTCCCGCACTTCCGATTGCCTTTGTTCTGTATTTACTGGGCGTAACCGGTTGGTGGTTAGCCGTATTATGTGTGGTTCTTTTCTTTTGGGGCGTTCGGATTTGCAGCCATACGGAAAGAGAGCTGGGCATCCAGGACTACGGCGGTATTGTGTGGGACGAAATTGTCGCCATGCTACTGGTGTTGGCTTTTGTCCCGTTCAGATGGAAATGGTGGCTGGCGGCGTTTGTGCTGTTCCGTGTATTTGATGCGGTCAAACCGTGGCCGATTAAATGGTTTGACGCGCGTATCCATGGCGGTTTGGGCATTATGTTAGATGATATTATTGCGGCATTTTTCACGTTGTTTGTGTTGAATGCGGTGATGTGGATCGGTTAAAAGGGTCGATCTGCAAAATGTGTCTTTGCAATATATACAGGCAAGGCATGTGAATCGGGCAACCGGTTTTTATATTAAAACAAAATTATATTGATAAACTTACCATACGGGGTAAACCAAATGAATGAAATTGAAATTAACGTGAAACCGCGTTATGTGGCTGGTCAAAGTGATGTATATCGCGACCGTTATGCTTTCAACTATTTGATTACTATATGTAATCGCAGTGAAAACATTGTTACTCTGCGCCAACGCTTTTGGGAAATTACTGACGGACACGGTGAAACCGAGCAGGTTGGCAATTCAGGGTTGGTAGAAGAACAGCCCGTACTGTATCCGGGTGAAGAATATGAATACAACAGCGGTTCGCAGTTAAGTACGCCTTGGGGCAGCATAGAAGGCGCATATGAATTTGAAGACAGTATCGGCGAGCGTTTTATTGTAGGGGTGCCGAAACTGGAATTTAAAGCAGGCTTTACATTGCAATAAGAAACTGACAGGCCGTCTGAAATCTATTTTCAGACGGCCTGTTTGATTATTGGGGAAAACCGATAAAATCAACGTCCCAACATACGCGGCAGAACGTCACGGCCTTGGGCACGGTGTACGGCCACCATCACGATATGGCCTGCCGCCAGTGCAAACATCAGCCAGCCGAGGTTGCCATGTACCATATTGCCGAGATTAGCCATCCATTCGATTTTTTCCGGCGATCCTTGCATGACTTGAACACCGAAGACTTTCAACGGACCGCGGCCGTTGCCGTATTGGCGGATCATGCCGATAACAGGTACGGCCAGCATTAACGCATACAAGGCCAAATGGCCGAGTTTGGCTGCAACACTGTCGGCAGGCGGGCGTTTGCGTGCATTCATCACGGCCCACAATAGACGCAAGACGATCAGCACAAGCAGCACGAAGCCGATGGATTTGTGGATACCGAACAATGCGCCGGCCCATTCCTCGCCGTCGTATATCGTCCATAAAGCGATGGTGATCAGGATGCCGGCGAAGCCGACCACCATCAGCCAATGCAGCAGGCGGCTGACGGTACCATAGTATTGGGAAGAATCTGGTTTCATAAGTGTTCCTTCTTAAAGTTTTGTTGTAATGGCCCGATTCGTGCGGACTGTGCGTCGGCACATTTCGGGAAACGGTAGTTTAGAGAATTATCGCCATCGAATAAACAGCAGATTGTTTGATAACGGAAAGATGTAGTACTTTTTTGGGAAAATTAATGATGAATCAGTTGGTTGGTCGGAGCGGTTTAGCAGGATTTAACTGCTTCTCTATGTAATTTAACTTGAATATGGAATATGGCAATATCAGAGGCCGTCTGAAAACTCGAAATACGGCGGTTTAAACCGTTTACTTGTTTTCAGACGGCCTCTGATATGAAAACCGTTTAAATATCCAATTCCGCCGTATCGCCTTCTCGTTCCATCCATGCGCGGCGGGCGGCGGCTTCGCCTTTGCCCATCAGTTTGACAAAGATATTGTGTGTTTCGTCATCCGCGCCTTCGGGGATTTGCACCTGCAACAGGCGGCGGGTGTCAGGGTGCATGGTGGTGTCTTTGAGTTGGTCGGGGTTCATCTCGCCCAAACCTTTGAAACGGCTGATGGAATAGGCAGTTTCTTTGACGCCTTCTTTTTGCAGCCGTTCTAAAATACTGTCGAGTTCGTTTTGGTCGAGGGCGTAGAATTTGCGAGCGGGTTTGCTTTTGCCTTGTGCGTTGACATCGACGCGGAACAGCGGCGGCTGGGCGACGTAGATGTGTCCGTCGGCGACCAGTTTCGGGAAGTGGCGGTAGAACAGGGTCAGCAGCAAAACTTGAATATGCGAGCCGTCCACGTCGGCATCGGACAGGATGGCGATTTTGCCGTAGCGCAGGCCGCTTAAATCGGGATTGTCGTTGATGCCGTGCGGATCGACGCCGATGGCGACGGAGATGTCGTGGATTTCAGCGTTGCCGAAGAGTTGGTCGGGGTGGACTTCAAAGCTGTTGAGCACCTTACCACGCAGGGGCAAAATCGCCTGCGTCGCCTTGTCGCGGGCGAGTTTGGCGGAGCCGCCGGCGGAATCGCCTTCAACGAGGAAGAGTTCGTTTTCACGGATGTCTTCGCTTTCGCAGTCGGTCAGTTTGCCGGGCAGGACGGCGACGCCGCTGCCTTTTTTCTTTTCGATTTTCTTAACCGAACGCATCCGCGCCTGTGCCTGACGGATGGCGAGTTCGGCGATTTTTTTGCCGAAGTCCACGTTTTGGTTCAGCCACAATTCCAAAGGGTCGCCCGATACGGCGGCAACGAGTTTCAACGCGTCGCGGTTGGTCAGTTTGTCTTTGGTCTGACCTTGGAACTGCGGGTCGAGGACGCGGGCGGAGAGGACGAAGGCGGTTTTGCTGAACACGTCGTCGCTTTGTACTTTCACGCCGCGCGGTAGGAGGTTGTGCAGATTGATGAAGTTGTTGACGGCGTTGAACACGGCTTGTTTCAAACCTGCTTCGTGCGTGCCGCCCAGCGGGGTGGGGATGAGGTTGACGTAGCTTTCGTTGGCGCACGAACCTTCTTCCAGCCAGGTCAGGGCAAAGGCGGCACCTTCGCCGATGCTGAAATCGCCGTTGTGGTCGTCTGAAATGTAGCTTTCGCAGGAGAACAGCGGCACGGCTTCCTGCGCGTCGGCAATCAGGTCGGTCAGATAGCTTTTCAGACCGTCGGGGTAGTGCCAGGTTTGGGTGTGCGCTTCGTCTTCGCCTTTGACCGGACGGGTCAGGGAAACGCGCACGCCCGGCAGCAGCACGGCTTTAGCGCGCAGCAGGCGTTCGAGTTCGGGAATGCTGTAATTCGGGCTTTCAAAATATTTGCCGTCCGGCCAAACGCGCACTTCGGTGCCGCTGTCTTTGACGGCGCATTTGCCCACTTCCGCCAACGGCTCGACCACGTCGCCGCCGGCAAACACGATGCGGTGGATTTTGCCTTCGCGTTTGACGGTGACCTCAAGGCGGGTGGAGAGGGCGTTGGTCACGGACACGCCCACGCCATGCAGACCGCCTGAAAAGGCATACGCGCTGCCGCCGTCTTTTTTGTTGAACTTGCCGCCCGCGTGCAGACGGGTAAACACGAGTTCGACCACGGGCACGCCTTCGACAGGGTGTAGCCCGACGGGAATGCCGCGCCCGTTGTCGTGTACGGAAAGCGAACCGTCGTCGTGGATGCGCACGTCGATTTCAGTGGCGAAACCGCCCAACGCCTCGTCCGCCGCGTTGTCGATGACTTCTTGGCAGATGTGGGTCGGGCTGTCGGTGCGGGTGTACATGCCGGGACGTTCTTTGACCGGCTCCAAGCCTTTGAGGACGGTGATGCTGGATTCGCTGTATTGTGTTTTTTTTGTCATAATTATGTTATTTGCAAAATGGAATTTGAAGATTCGATTAATTAGTAAAATATTCCTTGTGACATACTATATTTCTTATGGTAAAAATTTTTAATATAATGAAAATTGAGTTTTGGGTATTTTCTTATGAGTTAGTCCAATTTTTAATTGCATTGACAATGGCTGGTGTAAAAGCAATAAGTTTTCCGTTTTCAGGTTGCATAATATCATCACAAACGGATTGTAATAACTCATCATCCTCCACCTCAATTGGATTTCCAAGTCCATGAATTATAAGCATATAATTAATAGCTTGCTTTCTTGATTCGCATAATTTTTTATGATTTAATTGCAAAATATCAATTGCACTTTTTGCTCTTTCTGTTTTACCACTTACAGTACCATTTATTCTAAATTCAAATTCAGTTTCACATTCGTCCATCAAAGGCGTAAGTGGAAGGATTTTCGAATCTTTTGAATTGTCACAATGCCCTGTTTGATTGCAACTTGCTACAATATTATTAAAATCCATAGACAAATTGGGGTAATGATGGCGTGGCTGAATATGCTCATTCATGGTATCCACATTTGTTCCTGAAATTTCTTTGCAGCAATAAGCACATAAATAATATTGTTCTTCTGTGCATTTTTGCCGAATATCTTGGCGGACAATCTCATCATTTAAATCTTTGTATTGATGAGTAGGGTTGTGTTGTTTGTATTTGGCAAAACTAGCAGGCTCATCAGCTTTTTGAATTTTTCTCATGACGGATTTCCTGTTTTTTGAGTAAAAGTTGAGCTTTGGCTAATTCTAAATTATTTTCAGGCAGGTCTTGGCGTAATACAGTTAACTTCATTTTTGCTTCATCTAATTGATTATCTTGAATTAAATCCAATAAATGATTCAACTTCTGGGTAACTTCTTCATTGCGAATAGCTGTTTCCATTACATTCAATAAAACCGTGTTTGCATCTTGCCCATATTGTGATGATACTTGTCGTATTTCGCCATTTTCTAATGAATAAACAATAATATCTTTGCTATCGCTAATCACAAGTGGCGAATGCGTGCTTAATACAAATTGACAATTTGGAAAAGTTTTGGTTAATCGTTCAATTAGTTGGCGTTGCCATTGTGGATGTAGGTGTAAATCGGCTTCGTCAATAATCACAATACCCTGTCCATTCAAAGGATTTTCCAAACTTGGGTTAAGCATTGCCAAACGGCGAGCAATGTCACCTACCAATGCCATTAGGGATTTTTCGCCTTGGGAGAGTTGGGAAACTTCAAATTCTAGATTATCTTTTTCTACGATCATGCGTAATTTAGGTTTTCTTCGGATTCTAATATTTTTAAAATTGGTAAAATTTTGCACTGCATCTTTAACTGATTTTAATTGGATATCTAAATAATTTATTTTTTTTCTCAAAGTATCTTTTTTTCTCAATGACTCAGCTTTTATCAATAATGAATCAGTATCAGATTGGGCTTTAATAAATTCATTTGTTAATTCAATTAACTGCTTAGAAAAATAAGCCATTTTTTCTAGTTCATTATTCTTTGTAGCGTTAGTAAGCTCTCTCCTTTTTCCTTCAATATTTTCTTGTAAAGAAACCATCTTATCGAAAGCATTAAGCGAGCTATCTATGTATAAATTCATTTCATCTATTTCATTGTTTATTTGTTCTATGTCTGAAAATATATATTCTTCATTTTCAATATCTTCTCTTTCGCGAAACCACTCAAAAAATCGTCGAAAATCAACGCCCATTTCCAACGCATTATCATAACCATTAAGCTGTGCAAAAGAATGTTTTTCTCTAATTTTTAATGGAATATCTAATACACTGCGTTCAACAGGATAAAAAGCCAATATTGGCAAATCAGCTTGTTCATTTTCGGTTAAATTAGTGCGATGAATATCTGCCAATTCATTAATAGCTTTCAAATCAGTAGAAAACTGATTTTTTCTACCTTTTTGAGCTTTGCTAAGCTGCCATGTAAATGATTGTTTGGTATTTCCAATACTCAGCACCACCATTCCTGAAGACTGTCCATTCATAATCACTTCTTCAGGAATATCCAAACCTCGCCCACGTTCGCTACGAATACGTGCAGGCAGCCAACTCAATGCCGTAACCAACGATTTCAGAATTGTTGTTTTTCCGGAACCATTATTCCCAATAAAAACAGTAACCTTAGGTGCTTTGTCAGTTAAAGGCGTGAGTGGAATGGTTAATTCTTTGAATTGTCCAATATTATGTAGAGTTATTGATTTTACTTGCATTTTATTACTTTCTGTCTCCTGAGAGCATTTGCTGATGTCACTTCAAAATCTGAAAAAATGTGATTTTATATTCTGTATAATTTGAATGCCGTGCTGTCTGAAAGGAAGAACAACGCTTTCAGACGACCTGAAAGCGTTGCGTTTCGTTATTTTATCGGTTGTCAAAAGGCAGGCGCGCGGTAAAGTCTTCGTAGCTTTCCATGCCGCGCAGGAAGCGGGAGGAGAGTTCTTTTAATGCCCCCAAGTAAACGTCGCGTTTGAAATCAATCACTTCGTCAACGGGAGCCCAATATTGGTGCCAACGCCAGCCGTCAAATTCAGGATGGTGGCAGGCGCGCAGATTGATGTCGCTGTCGCGCCCGACCAGCCGCAAAAGATACCAAATCTGCTTCTGCCCGCGATACGAACCGCGCCATTCGCGGCGTACCCAGTGGCTCGGTACGTCGTAACGCAGCCAGTCGCGCGTACGGCCGACGATTTTGATGTGTTGCGGCAACAGCCCGACTTCTTCGTACAGCTCGCGGTACATGGCGGTTTCGGGACTTTCGCCCGGTTTGATGCCGCCTTGCGGGAACTGCCAAGAATGTTCGCGCACACGCTTGCCCCAAAAGACTTCGTTGCGGTTGTTGATTAAGATGATACCGACATTGGGGCGATAGCCTTCTCTGTCTAACACGGTGTCGCCCTTCGTTAAATTCAATCGTGCGATTTTCCCATAAATCCGCCTGTTTTGACAAATCCGCGGTATTGTCGGCAAATTGCAAAAGGCCGTCTGAAAATTTTTTTGTTTATAGTGAAAACCATAGCGTCCGTTGTATGGCGAAGGAGTGATTTTTAACTGCTAAGATATTGCATCTGAAAGGTTTTTGCCGTTTAATGCGCACTTGCTGAACCAAGGGTTGCAAACGGGTTTCCGCCGCACCCCCACCACAGTTTTCCTTTTGTATGTGGCTCAGAACCCGGCTCGGGTTTCCACACCACCGCTGCAACAGCCTCAACAACCCTTAAACAAAAGGACTGTACCCATGAAGAAATCCCTGTTTGCCTCCCTGCTGGCTTGTCTGATGTTGGCAGCCTGCGGTGGTGCGGAACGTTCCAACGGCACTTCCGCTGCACCGTCAGACAAACTCAATATTTTCAACTGGTCGGATTACGTCGATCCGGACACCGTCGTTGCATTCGCTAAGTCCCGCCATATCAATATCCGCTACGACTACTACGACAGCAATGAATCGCTTGAAGCCAAAATCCTGACCGGAAAATCAGGCTACGATTTGGTCGCGCCATCTATTGTTAACGTCGGGCGCCAAATCAAGGCCGGGGCGTATCGCGAAATCGACAAACAGCAGATTCCGAACTATCGAAACATCAATCCCGACCTGCTTGCAATGATGAACAAAGTCGATCCCGGCAATAAATACGCCGTTCCTTATTTTTGGGGCATTAATACGCTGGCTATTAATAAGAATATGGTCGCCAAAGTACTGGGTTCGGACAAGTTGCCGGAAAACGAATGGGATTTGGTGTTCAATCCCGAATATACCCGCAAACTCAAATCCTGCGGCATCAGCTATTTTGACAGTGCCATTGAACAAATCCCGTTAGCTTTGAATTATTTGGGTAAAGATCCGAACAGCGAAGACACCGAAGATATTAAAGCCGCCGTCGCTCTGATGAAAAAGGTGCGTCCCGACATCAAACGTTTTACCTCGTCGGGTTATATCGACGATATGGCGGCAGGCAACCTCTGTGTTGCCATCGGTTACGGTGGTGATTTGAATATCGCTAAAAACCGTGCTGCCGAAGCGAAAAACGGCGTGGATATTCAAGTGCTGGTTCCGCGCAACGGCGTGGGTATCTGGGTGGATTCATTCATGATTCCGCGTGATGCCGAGAATGTCGGAAATGCGTTGGCGTATATCAACTACACATTGGAACCGGAAGTGGCGGCGAAAAACGGCAGTTACGTTACCTACGCCCCGGCCAGCCAGCCAGCACGCAAACTGATGGATGCCAAATATGCCGACGATGCTTCTATTTTTCCGAGTAAGGAAATCATGGAAAAAAGTTTCATCGTCTCGCCGAAATCTTCCGTTGCAAGCAAACTCAGTGTCCGCTTGTGGCAGGGATTGAAAGCAGGGCGTTGAACGAAAATAGCACTAAAGGCCGTCTGAAAAATGATTTTCAGACGGCCTTAGTAATTTTAAGTGGATTATAAAAATGGAAATGATGGGACATTTACGCTTTGCCGAATCACTTAAGCAATTACCCCTATGTTTTTGCACACATCCAACGTGTTGGCTTTCATTTTGATGAATATGCAGTAAAAATGCGCTTAAAAGAAAAAGCCAAGTTTTCAAACTTGGCTTTTCTGAATTTGGCTCCCCGACCTGGGCTCGAACCAGGGACCTGCGGATTAACAGTCCGTCGCTCTACCGACTGAGCTATCGGGGAACAAGCGCTCATTATAGCGTCTGAAACGAAAGTGTCAACCGGATTGGTAATAAAAATTATGGTTTCTCTTTAATATTTTGAATATTAAATAAATTAATTTTTCAATGGTTGCAGGGGCCGTCTGAAAGAGAATCTTGTAAACCATTAATATTTGGCGCTGATTAATTTCCCATTTTTGAAAACCTGCTGTTGCATTACGTTTCCGTTGTAAGCGTAGGTTGTGAGAGAGCCGTTGTCGGGGATTGCTCGGAATAACATCAGTTGGTTGCGGCCCAAGGTATAAGGGTCGGTACGCTTTTGGCCGTTGTCGCTATAAAAGTCTTGAACGATATAGTCTCCGCCGCGTTTGTTGATTAACTGGCGGTAATAACCGCCTTTGACCATGCTGTTGGACGTGTTGCCGTGGGTATCGAAATAGGTAATGATTTGTTCTTCAATGACCTTGATACCGCCGTTGTCCGACGATATACCGTTTTTATTTTTATCCAACCTAACGGGAAAGCTTATGGAAGTGCCCAATCCGACATGACGGCCGATACCTGTGCCGACACCTAATCCAACCGACATGCCGGGCGTACCGACGGAGCAGGCGGTGATGAGGAGTGCCAAGGCGGAGGATAAAACGGTATATTTCATGATGATACCTTTATTAAATCAAACAGTTGTTTATTCAGTATAACGCTTTTTGCAATCCGCTTGGGTTAGCCTTAGTAAAGAACATCTGTGAGGATGTGTTTAGGAACGGTGTTTTCAGACGGCCTCAATGGCTGATAAAACGCAAAAGGAAGAAACCGAGGTTTCTTCCTTTTGTATTTGAGGTCAAATTTTAACCGCCGAAGTCATCCAAGAGGATGTTTTCATCTTCCACACCCAAGTCTTTGAGCATTTTGATGACAGACTGGTTCATGATCGGCGGGCCGCACATATAGAATTCGCAGTCTTCCGGTGCTTCGTGGTTTTTCAGGTGGTTTTCGTAAACCACGTTGTGGATGAAGCCTGTGTAGCCGTCCCAGTTGTCTTCCGGCAGCGGATCGGACAGGGCGACGTGCCATGTAAAGTTCGGGAACTCTGCTGCGAGTTGGTCGAAGTCTTCAACATAGAACATTTCGCGTTTGGAGCGTGCGCCGTACCAGAAGGTGATTTTGCGTTTGGAGTTCAAACGTTTCAACTGGTCGAAAATGTGGGAACGCATCGGCGCCATACCTGCGCCGCCGCCGATGAATACCATTTCGGCATCGGTGTCTTTGGCGAAGAATTCGCCGAACGGGCCGGAGATGGTTACTTTGTCGCCGGGTTTGAGCGACCAAATGTAGGACGACATTTGTCCCGGAGGCGCATCAGGTACGCGCGGAGGCGGCGTGGCGATACGCACGTTCAGCATGATGATGCCTTTTTCTTCAGGGTATGAAGCCATGGAGTAGGCACGCAAAATCGGCTTGTCCACTTTGGAAACGTATTGCCACAGATTGTATTTGTCCCAGTCTTCGTGATATTCCTTAGGAATGTCGAAGTCTTTGTAGGCAACGGTGTGCGGCGGGGCTTCGATTTGGATATAGCCGCCGGCACGGAAGGGAACTTCTTCGCCTTCGGGAATGGCAAGTTTGAGTTCTTTAATGAACGTGGCTTTGTTGTCATTGGAGATGACGGTGCATTCCCATTTTTTCACGCCGAACACTTCTTCCGGTACTTCGATGTCCATGTTGGTTTTGACATTGACTTGACAAGACAGACGGCAGCCTTCGCGTGCTTCGCGTTTGCTGATGTGGGACAACTCGGTCGGCAGAATGTCGCCGCCGCCGCTTTTCACGATAACGCGGCATTGTCCGCACGAACCGCCGCCACCGCAGGCGGAGGGAACGAAGATGCCTTGGCTGGCAAGCGCGCCCAACAGTTTGCCGCCAGCGGGCATAGTCAGCTCTTTTTCATCATTGACTTTGATGGTGATGTCGCCTTCGCTCACCAGCTTGGATTTGGCAAACAGAATCATCAGTGCCAAAGCCAAGACGATGACGGTAAACATCACGATACCTAAAATAATTTCCATGCCGAATCCTTTCTTATAACTGGATGCCGGAGAACGACATAAACGCCATCGCCATCAGGCCGGCGGAAATGAAGGTGATACCCAGTCCTTTGAGGCCTTTGGGTGCGTCCGAATATTTCATTTTTTCGGTAATGCCCGCCAAAGCGACAATCGCCAACATCCAGCCCAAGCCCGCGCCGAAGCCGTACACGACGGATTCGCCGAAGTTGTATTCGCGTTGCGCCATAAACGAAACGGCACCGAAAATCGCGCAGTTTACGGTAATCAGCGGCAGGTAAATACCCAGCGCGTTATAGAGGGCTGGGAAGAATTTGTCCAAGAACATTTCCAAAATCTGCACCAAAGCCGCAATCACGCCGATGAAGGTGATGAATTTCAGGAAGGTCAAATCCACGCCTTCGACAATCGCGCCGTCTTTGAGCAGCGAGTAAACGAGCTGGTTGGCAGGGACGGACAGGCCGAGTACGAAGGTAACGGCAACGCCCAAGCCGAATGCGGTGGATACTTTTTTCGATACCGCCAGAAAAGTACACATGCCCAAGAAGAAGGACAGCGCCATGTTTTCAATGAAGACGGATTTCACAAAAAGGCTTAAATAGTGTTCCATGTCTTATTTCTCCGCCTGTTCGGGTTTCCATGTGCGCAAACCCCAAATCAAAAAGCCGATGATGAAGAACGCGCTCGGTGCCAGCAGGAAAAGGCCGTTGGTTTGATACCAGCCGCCGTCCTGTACGGTTTGGAAAATGGTGTAGCCCAAGAGTTTGCCAGAGCCGACAAGCTCACGGATGGTTGCGATGATAATCAGCATCATGCCGTAACCTGCGCCCTGACCGATACCGTCCACCAGGCTTTCCAACGGCGGCTCTTTCATGGCGAAGGCTTCGGCACGACCCATCACGATACAGTTGGTAATAATCAAGCCGACGAATACGGAGAGCTGTTTGGACAATTCGTAGGCATAGGCCTGCAACAATTGGTCAACCAGCGTAACCAGCGACGCGACAATCGCCATCTGCACGATAATGCGGATGCTGTTCGGGATGTAGTTGCGCACCAGCGAGATGAAGAAGCTGGAAAAACCGGTTACCAAACTGACGGAAATACCCATCACGATGGCCGTCTGAAGTTTGGTGGTAACCGCCAGCGCCGAACAAATACCCAAAACCTGCAAGGCAATCGGGTTGTTGTCGATAAAGGGTGAAAACATTAAATGTTTCAAGCGTTTCATATCAGCCATTATTGTGCTCCTGCTGATTTCAATTTGTTCAGGTAGGGGATATAGCCGTTTTCGCCGAACCAGTAGTCGAACGAGCCTTGTACGCCTTTGGAAGTCAGCGATGCGCCGGAGAGTGCATCTACGCCGTGTTCTTTATCGGAACCTGCGCCTTTGCCGACGTGCAGGGCAAGTTTGCCTTTTTCGTCAAAGAGTTTTTTGCCGACGAATTTTTGTTGCCACAACGGATTGCCGATTTCGCCGCCCAAGCCCGGAGTCTCGCCTTGGTCGTAGTAGGTAATGCCGTTGATGGTATTGCCGTCAGGTTGGATGGCGACGAAGCCGTACATGACCGACCATAAACCGTTGCCGTGCATAGGCAGGATGATTTGGCTGACTTTGCCGTCATCGCCTTTTACCAAATAAACTTCGGTGTATTTGGCGCGGCTTTTGATGCCAGCCAAATCGTCTTCAGGTTTGATTTGGATGCTTTGCGCGGGGTCTTTGGCGGCAACGCGCGCGCTGAAGTCTTTCGGCGCGTCTTTCACATATTCGCCGGTCGCCAAATCGACCACGCGTTGTTCGATGCGGTCGGCAAAGGTTTTGCTGATGTCGGTATTTTTATCGAGCAAACCGGCAACGCTCAGGATGTAGCTTTGCTTGTCCTGAACCTTTTGTTTTTCCTGCACCGGTTTCAAGCCGACAACCGCGCCCGCCACGATGACCGAGCAAATCAGGCTGACCGCCAAAACCACAATCAGCGTGCCGCTGAAGCTGTCTTTATCGAATTTCTTAGCCATTGCTGCGCGCCTTTCTGCGTTTGATGTTCGCTTGTGCGACAAAATAGTCGAAAATCGGGGCAAACAAGTTGGCAAACAGAATCGCCAACATCATGCCTTCGGGGTAAGCCGGATTGACCACGCGGATTAACACGCACATCACGCCGATTAGCGCGCCGTACCACCATTTGCCGACATTGGTAAAGGAAGCGGAAACGGGGTCGGTTGCCATAAACAGCATACCGATGGCGAAGCCGCCGACGACCAGATGCCAGTACCAAGGCATGCTGAACATCGGATTGGTGTCTGAACCGATAACGTTAAACAGCGAAGACATGGCAATCATACCGATCATCACACCAGCAATAATGCGCCAAGAAGCGATGCGGGCAAACACGATAAACGCGCCGCCGATTAAAAGCGCCAAAGTGGATACTTCGCCGATAGAACCGGGCACATTACCGATAAACGCATCCATCCAAGTGATGGATTGATTGGTAACAGCATTTTTCAGACCTTCCGAACCGTGTGCCGCCCACTGAGCCAACGCAGTTGCGCCGGAATAGCCGTCAACCGCCGTCCAAACGGTGTCGCCGGTAATATTGGCAGGATAGGCGAAGAACAAGAAAGCACGACCTGCCAGCGCAGGGTTCATAAAGTTTTTACCCGTACCGCCGAACACCTCTTTCGCAACCACCACGCCGAAGGTAATACCCAAGGCGGCCTGCCACAGCGGCAGCGTAGGCGGAACGATTAAGGCGAACAGAATCGAAGTAACAAAGAAACCTTCATTGATTTCGTGTTTGCGCACGGTGGCGAACAAGACTTCCCAGAAACCGCCGACGGCAAATACGGTCGCGTAAATCGGCAGGAAGTAAATCGCGCCGAACAGCATTTTGCCCAACACGCTGGCTTCAGACGACATATTGATGCCTAAAGCGTTGGCAAGGGCGTAATGCCAGTCGTTGGCGATGCTTTGTTGCAGCAAATCAGGCGTCAACGCGCCGAATGCCTGCGCGCCGACGTTGTACATACCGTAAAACATGGCGGGGAACAAAGCCAGCCACACCAAAATCATCATGCGTTTGGAGTCGAGCGCGTCGCGGACGTGTGCCGCTTTGCGCGTTACCGCGCCGGATGTGTAGAAAATCGTCGCCGCAGCTTCATAGAGGGCATACCATTTTTCATGCTTGCCGCCCGGCAGGAAGTGCGGTTCGATTTTTTCCAGAAAATGTTTCAAGCCCATAATCAGCCTTCCTTCTCAATGGTTTCCAGCACCTTGCGCAACAGCGGGCCGTATTCGTATTTGCCCGGGCAGACGAAGCTGCACAAAGCGAGGTCTTCTTCGTCCAATTCCAAGCAACCCAAAGCCTGCGCGCTGTCGGTATCGCCGACGATTAAATCGCGCAGAAGCAAGGTAGGCAGGATGTCCAGCGGCATTACGCGCTCGTAAGTACCGATGGGAACCATGGCGCGGTCGCCGCCGTTGACGGCTGTCGTGAAATTGAAGAGTTTGTTTTTCAGGAAATGACCGAGGGTCGTACGCGTAATCGAGTATTTGTTCGGCTGCGGCGCAACCCAGCCGAACAGCTCTTTGCTGCGGCCTTCTTCGATAACGGAAATCTGATTGTGGTAGCGTCCCAAATAATCATGCGCGCCTTGTGCAATCGCGCCGTTCAATACCGAACCGGAAATCACGCGGTTGTCCGCGTCAACCAATTCGCCGGCGGTAATTTGCGACACCTTCGCACCCAAAACGGTACGCAAGAGGCGCGGTTTGTTGACTTGCGGACCGCCCAAAGCAACTACGCGCTCGGTATTCAGACGACCTGTTACGAACAAACGTCCGATGGCAATCACGTCTTGATAATTGATGGTCCACACGGTTTTGTTCGCGCCGACAGGCTCGATGAAATGAATGTGCGTACCGCTCAAACCAGCGGGATGCGGGCCGCCGAATTCGTGTGTTTCAATGTTAGCGGCGTTTTCAGACGGCACGTCCGCACCGGCTGCTTTACAAACATGGATTTTTCGTTCGGTCAGGCGGCTCAACACCAGCAAACCTCGTCTGAAATCCTCGGCGGCTTCTTTGATCACAACCACAGGGTCTGCCGCCAGCGGATTGGTGTCCATCGCATTGACGAAAATGGCGAACGGCTCGGCATCGACGGCAGGGATTTTACTGAACGGACGGGTACGCAGCGCAGTCCACAAACCGGATTGAATCAGATTTCGGCGCACTTCTTCGCCGCTTAAGTTTGCCAACGCATCGGGCGCGTAGCGTTCAAACTCGATTTCGTCATCGCCTTCAACGGCAATCACAACCGACTGAAGCACGCGCTTTTCGCCGCGGTGAATCGCGGCGATTTTGCCGGAAGCCGGCGCAGTAAACACCACGCCCGGATTTTTCTTGTCTTCAAACAGCACTTGGCCTTTTTTGACGGCATCGCCTTCCTTGACTTTCATCGAGGGACGCATACCGGCATATTCTTCGCCAAGCAACGCGACTTCGGTAATGGCCGGACCGTCGTAAACGGCTTGCTCCGGTCTGCCCGCGATGGGCAGGTCTAGGCCTTTTTTGATTTTAATCATAGGGATGCGTTACTTTTGGTAGGTTAAAAACAGGGTTGCCGTCTGCATCGGTGCGTGGCGGCGGAATGGGTTGGCCGAAAATGCGCCGGCCGGATTGAACAGCCCTGACGGGCTGTTTTTAATGCGGAAAAAATCGATTGATTTTACAGGAGGAACCATGATTTTGCCAAATTGGCCGGAGAAAATCCCATTTAGGTGTGAATGAAAATTTTTTAACGGCTGTTTGGAATTTGCGTGATGCAGGTGTGCTGAAGGATGTGGCTGTGCTAGGGGAATGCTGTTTTGATATTCCGATATAAACGAATTGTGTAGTCGAATGTATGCGGAAGCATTTTCAGACGGCCTTATTTCCTGCTGCCGCTCTTGAATAACAGGCCGTCTGAAACCATATGAAACCAATATCCTTTATTTTGAGAGGTTAGAACCATGAGCAAAACCGTCGGTTATCTGAAAGATTACCAAACGCCTGCCTACCGCATTCTCGAAACCGACCTGCATTTTGACATTGCCGAACCGCAAACCGTCGTGAAATCCCGTTTGACGGTTGAGCCGCAGAGGGTGGAGGAGCCGCTGGTGTTGGACGGTTCGGCGAAACTTTTGTCCGTCAAAATCAACGGGGCGGCGGCAGATTATGTGTTGGAAGGCGAGACGCTGACGATTGCGGACGTGCCGTCCGAACGCTTCACCGTCGAAGTGGAAACCGAAATCCTGCCGGCGGAAAACAAATCGCTGATGGGGCTGTATGCTTCCGGCGGCAATCTGTTTACCCAATGCGAGCCGGAGGGCTTCCGCAAAATCACGTTCTACATCGACCGTCCGGATGTGATGTCCAAGTTCACAACCACCATTGTTGCGGACAAAAAACGCTATCCTGTTTTGCTTTCGAACGGCAACAAAATCGACGGCGGCGAGTTTTCAGACGGCCGCCATTGGGTGAAATGGGAAGACCCGTTTGCCAAGCCGAGCTATCTGTTTGCTTTGGTTGCGGGCGATTTGGCGGTAACGGAAGACCGTTTCACCACCATGAGCGGCAGAAACGTCAAAATCGAGTTTTACACCACTGAAGCGGACAAGCCCAAGGTCGGCTTTGCCGTAGAATCCTTGAAAAACGCGATGAAATGGGACGAAACGCGTTTCGGTTTGGAATACGACTTGGATATTTTCATGGTCGTCGCCGTGGGCGATTTCAATATGGGTGCGATGGAAAACAAGGGTTTGAATATCTTTAACACCAAGTTCGTCCTTGCCGACAGCCGCACCGCCACCGATACCGATTTCGAAGGCATCGAATCCGTGGTCGGACACGAATATTTCCACAACTGGACGGGCAACCGCGTTACCTGCCGCGACTGGTTCCAGCTTTCGCTGAAGGAAGGGCTGACCGTGTTCCGCGACCAAGAATTTTCCGGCGACCGCGCCAGCCGCGCCGTGCGCCGCATCGAAAACATCCGCCTGCTGCGCCAGCACCAGTTTCCCGAAGACGCAGGCCCGACCGCCCATCCGGTGCGCCCCGCCAGCTATGAGGAGATGAACAATTTCTACACCATGACCGTTTATGAAAAAGGCGCGGAAGTGGTGCGGATGTATCACACCCTGCTCGGCGAAGAGGGCTTCCAGAAAGGCATGAAGCTCTATTTCCAACGCCACGACGGGCAGGCCGTTACCTGCGACGATTTCCGCGCGGCGATGGCGGACGCGAACGGCATCAATCTTGACCAGTTCGCCTTGTGGTACAGTCAGGCGGGTACGCCCGTTTTGGAAGCGGAAGGTCGTCTGAAAAACAATGTTTTTGAGTTAACCATTAAACAAGCCGTGCCGCCCACGCCCGATATGGCGGACAAACAGCCGATGATGATTCCGGTCAAAATCGGGCTGTTGAACCGCAACGGCGAAGCGGTGGCATTCGACTATCAGGGCAAACGCGCAACCGAAGCCGTGTTGCTGCTGACCGAAGCCGAACAGACCTTCCCGCTCGAAGGCGTAACCGAAGCCGTCGTTCCCTCGCTGTTGCGCGGGTTCAGCGCACCGGTGCATCTGAACTATCCGTACAGCGACGACGACCTGCTGCTCCTGCTCGCCCACGACAGCGACGCTTTCACGCGCTGGGAAGCCGCCCAAACGCTCTACCGCCGCGCCGTCGCCGCCAACCTCGCCGCGCTTTCAGACGGCGTCGAGTTGCCGAAACACGAAAAACTGCTTGCCGCCGTCGAAAAAGTCATTTCAGACGACCTCTTGGACAACGCCTTCAAAGCCCTGCTTTTGGGCGTGCCGTCCGAAGCCGAGCTGTGGGACGGCGCGGAAAACATCGACCCGCTGCGTTACCATCAGGCGCGCGAAGCCTTGTTGGATACGCTTGCCGTCCACTTCCTGCCGAAATGGCACGAATTGAACCGTCAGGCGGCGAAGCAGGAAAACCAAAGCTACGAATACAGCCCCGAAGCCGCCGGCTGGCGCACGCTGCGCAACGTCTGTCGCGCCTTCGTCCTGCGCGCCGACCCCGCGCACATCGAAACCGTTGCTGAAAAATACAGCGAAATGGCGCAAAACATGACCCACGAATGGGGCATCCTGTCCGCCGTCAACGGCAACGAAAGCGATACGCGCAACCGCCTGCTGGCGCAGTTTGCCGACAAGTTTTCAGACGACGCGCTGGTGATGGACAAATATTTCGCCCTCGTCGGCTCAAGCCGCCGTAGCGACACCCTGCAACAGGTACAAACCGCCCTGCAGCATCCAAAATTCAGCCTCGAAAACCCCAACAAAGCCCGCTCGCTCATCGGCAGCTTCAGCCGCAACGTCCCGCATTTTCACGCAGAAGACGGCAGCGGCTACCGCTTCATCGCCGACAAAGTCATCGAAATCGACCGCTTCAACCCGCAAGTCGCCGCCCGTTTGGTGCAGGCGTTCAACCTCTGCAACAAGCTCGAGCCGCAACGCAAAAACTTGGTGAAACAAGAATTGCAGCGCATTCGGGCGCAGGAAGGATTGTCGAAAGACGTGGGCGAAATCGTCGGTAAAATTTTGGATTGAGGCCGTCTGAAAAATGCCAAAAAGGTCTGCGGACGGATGCCGCAGACCTTTTTATCAAATGCCGTTCTTTCAAAATAAACGGCGCGGGGTTTATAACTGTTCAAGCAAGCCTTTGAGGGTCGGCCATAAGTTGTCTTTCCGCCCGCCGTTCACTTCGGGAAGGGTGGCATCGCGGTGGAAATACCACCAGAAATAGCCGCCGACATAACGGTCTCCCATTTTGGCATACAACGGTTGTTGCAAACCGTAATAGTAATTGGCGATACGTTTTTTCTCTTCCAAAGTAGCCGGTTTTTGTTCATCGCTTTCGTCCTGCGTACCGATTTCACCGATGCCGAACTTGGTAGCCTTACTGAACTGGCCTTTGAAGTGGTTGAATGTTCTTGCCAAATCATTGCTGCTTGGGTGTTGGGCAGGGGTACAGACAGTTTCATAAATAGAGAGGAAAGCATAGTCTACATTGCGCAGGCTGGCTGGAAGGCTTTCTGCATATTTTGAGGTAGCTTCCCAGTCTTTTTCGTAACAATTCGGGCTGGACCAATAATTGAGCGTAAGCGCGGTTTTGCCGTTGCGTTTTTTGACGACTTCGTAAGCAGCCTGTGCTTTGGCGTTGATTTCCTGCGGAGAACTGCCGACCCAGTTGCCGTTAAGTTCGTTACCGATTTCCCATAACGCAACCTTGTCGCCAAAAGCATTCATTGCCCGTGTGGTGCGTCTGCGGATTTTTTCCACGCTGTAGTTCGGCATTTGTTCGGAATCAAGAATCTGCACCATAACATTGGCGTGGGGCGCCAACGCATCCACAACCTTTTTATAAGCCGAAATGTCGTCATCATCCATCACGAGGCGGACTGTCAGTCTTTTCCGGCTGGATTTGATGAGTTTGAGGGTCATATCGAGATTGTCGGTGCTCTCCAAAGTGATGCCGCGTATCGGAGTGGAGAGTTCGGCGGGTTGGGCAAGGGCCGCGCCGCTGAAGGCGAGAAGAAGGGGGAGCAAAATACTGCGTTTCATATTCATATACGGTTCCTAGTTAAGATGAAAACGTTTGAACATATGGCGGCAGTAAAGCCCGCCATCCGAATCGGCAACCAACCGTTGCCTGCGGTGGGACAGAAAAGGGTTACGAAAGTTTTGTAAATTTGGCAAACTTCCGTTTAGGAATGTTTACATATAAACAAAGGCCGTCTGAAAATTTTTCAGACGGCCTCTTCATGTCATCAGAACCGATCAATAACGTGCCGGAACAGTTCCCATGCGTTGTTTGAGCGAAGTTTGGCGTTCGTTGAACAGCGAGGCGTAGTATGTAGCGTTGGTCATCACTTTTTTCACATAATCGCGGGTTTCTGTAAACGGGATGGTTTCGGCGTAAATCGAACCTTCCAACGGCGTGGCGGCCTGCCAGTTGCGGGCGCGGGCTGGGCCGGCGTTGTAGCCTGCGGTGGCCATCACTTCGTTGTTTTGCAGGCGGCGTTTCGCGTCGGACATATACCATGTGCCCATGCGGATGTTGCCGTCCATCGTGTACAGCTCTTCGCTGTTCATGCCGATTTTGCCTGCGATTTCGCGGGCGGTGGCGGGCATGACCTGCATCAGGCCCTGTGCGCCGACGCTGGACTGCGCGCCCATCGCAAAACGGCTTTCCTGGCGGATGAGGCCGTATACCCATGCGGGATCGATGCCGGCTTGGGTTGCGTAGCGCTCGGTCGTTTCTTTAAACGGGGCGGGGTAGCGCAGGTTGAAGTCCAGCTTGGTATCGGTGCGGTCGGCGCTGTTGATGGCCATGTCGTAGAATTGGTTGTTGAACGCGGCCTGTGCGGCGGCGAGCAGGTTGTCTTCGTTGAAGCCGCGGGTGGCGAAACGCCATTCGGCCTGTGCCTGACGGCGCATTTTCCAATCGCCGCTGGTTTGGCTTTGTTTGAACAGAACCAGTGCGCGGTTGATGGCGCCGTCTTTTTCCATGCGTTTCACGCCGCCTTTTTCCGACGAACCGACGGTGTTGCGCGTGCTGACGCTTCTGCCGAGTTCTTCGGCGGACAAAAGGGCGTAGAAGTTGCGGCCGGACGCGGCGGCTTTTTCATACAGGGCTGCGGCGCGGGTGCTGTCGCCCTGTGCGCTCAGGCTGCGGGCGAGCCAGTATTGCCATGTCGGGTCGTTTTGCAGTTTGGCGGGCATGGTCTGAATGATGCCGGCCAAGTCGCTCCAGCGTTGCAGGCGCAGGGCTGCGCGGGCGTACCATTCCCATTGTTCGTCGCTGAACTGGCCGCGTTCGGCGGCGCGGCTGTAATAGCCCAATGCGGCGGGCATGTTTTGGTTCAACGCCTGATAATGGCCCAATACGCCCCATGCGTAGCTGCTTTGGGCGCGGCTCAGGCCGCTTTCCATGCCCGCGAGCGTGGCGGCTGCGGCGGGGCTTTTGCGTGCGTCTTTGCCGATGACGGACAGCAGGCTGTATTCCTGCGCGCCCTGGCCGCCGCCGTCAAACGGGCTGCCCAGTGCGGCGGCCAGATTGCGGGCGTCGGTGGTCTGGCTGTTGCCCAGTAATCCGCGCACGCGCCGCCAGGCGTCGTCGCCGTTCAGACGGCCTGAAGCGGCCGCGCTTTCGATGAAGCGGGTGCAGCCCTGCGGCAGTTTTTTGGTTTCACGCACCAAATCGGCGGCTTTGGCGTAGTTGCCGCCGTTCAGGTCGGCATAACACTGCACTTCCTGCGCGCGGCCGTCTTTGTCGAGTTTGGCGTATTCCTGTTGGAACAAGGCCCACTGTCCGCGGTAGCCCAGATTTTTCAGCCATTCGTTGCGCACGTTCTCCGCCATCGCACTGTCGCTTGCCTGCGCCAGAAACTGCTGCGGCCATACGTCGTCGCCGCGTTTGGCCGCTTCCAGCGCGCCTTCGTATTGGCTGTAATCGGAAAGGATTTTGGACTGGCTGTCGGCCTTGCGCGAAGGAATGCCGCTGCTCGAAACGTCAACCGTTACCGGCTGCTGTGCGGGTTGGGAGGAGCAGGCCGCCAAAACGGTGGCGGCCGAAAGGGTCAGGGATACGGAGAGTGTGCGTTTTATGTTCATGCGAGCTTTCAGTCTTTCTGTGTTTCTTCGTCGTGAAAATCTGTTGAGGCCGTTATTCTATCTGATTTGCAGCGGGTGTATCGGCTGCGAACCAAGATTTACATTTTGAACGTAAAGGCCGTCTGAAAACAGACGGTTGCGTTTTCAGACGGCCTCACGGCGATACGGGGCTTACTGGTTGTCGTGAAATTCGTGAAACTCGTATTGGTACGACAAACCTGCACCTGCCTTTTTCTGCGCCAGATAGTCGGTGTAAACCGCGCGGATTTCCTTACGCAGCAGAAAGAGGGCGATTAAGTTCGGAATGACCATGAAGCCGTTGAACATGTCCGACAGGCTCCACACCAAATCCACTTTGCCCAGCGTGCCCAACACAATCGCAGCCAGTACCAGCGTGCGGTAAATGCCCAAATGGCGGCCGCGGAAGAGGAAGCGGATGTTGGATTCGCCGAAGTAATACCAGCCGATGATGGTGGTGAAGGCGAAGAAGGTCAGGCAGATCGCCAGAAGTTGCGAGCCGAAGCCGCCGAAGGCAATCACAAACGCCTGCTGCGTTACCGCCGCCCCCTGCAAGCCCAGTTTGTCGGCATCGGTGAGCAGGATAATCAGCGCAGTGGCGGTACACACCAGAATCGTGTCGATAAACACGCCGACAAACGCCGCCATCCCTTGCTGTACGGGGTGGTTTACATCCGCCGTCGCATGGGCGTGCGGAGTGGAACCCATCCCCGCCTCGTTGGAGAACAGGCCGCGAGCCACGCCGAAGCGCACCGCTTCGCGCATCCCGATACCGGCCGCGCCGCCCAACACTGCTTCCGGATTGAACGCCGCCACGAAAATATGGTTAATCATCGGCGAAATATGGTCGGAAAATTGAAACAGAATCACAACTGCACAGATGATGTAAATCACCGCCATAAACGGCACGACGAATTGGGCGACATTGGCGATGCGGTTGACGCCGCCGACGATAATCAGTCCCGCCAGTGCCGCCAGGCCGATGCCGACCGCCAGCGCCGGCACGTCGAAAGCCACCGTTACCGCCGAAGCAATCGAATTAGACTGGGTCGCATTGCCGATAAAGCCCAGCGCGATAATCAGCGCAATCGAGAAAAAACCCGACAGGAAACGCGCCGCGCCGCGGCCGATTTTCGGCGTCAGGCCGTGGGTGATGTAAAACGCGGGGCCGCCGATATACTTGCCGTGGCTGACCACGCGGTATTTCTGCGCCAGCAGCGCTTCGGCAAAAATCGTCGACATGCCCAAAACCGCGGAAAACCACATCCAAAACACCGCGCCCGGCCCGCCGGCGGTAATCGCCGTGGCCACGCCCGCGACGTTGCCGGTACCGATTTGGGCGGATACCGCCACTGCCAGCGCCTGAAACTGCGACAATGATTTATGGTCTTTGTCGGCGGGGTCTTTTTTGGCAAACAAGCCGCCGAATACCGATTTGAAACCCGCGCCGAGTTTGGTAACTTGCGGCGCGCCCAGATAGATGGTGAAGAACAGGCCGATGCCGAGCAGGGCATAAATCAGCAGGTAGTCCCACAACACCAGATTGACCGCGCCCACCAGCGCAGACAACATCTCTTCCATAGACAGTACCTCGAAAAAAGGTTGGAAACCTCATCTTGAAAATAAAGTTCGGATTAACGTAAAACGGCCGGAAACTACACCTGCCGCCTTTCCGTTGCAGCCCGCGGCGAAACGGGTATGCCGCCCCATCATACCTTAAATTGTTTACAATTAAAACGAAAAAACGGGTTCCGTTTAACGTCTTCTAACGCTGAAGCGGCCGCGGGAGGCCGTCTGAAAACGGCGGGCGGAGTTTTTGGACGTTGCAATCTTATGCTAGAATCGCAGCTTCGAAATTTAAGCAAAGGCCGTCTGAAAACGGCGGCGGAGGAAAGGAAATCAAATATGGCAGGCCATAGCAAGTGGGCGAATATCCAGCATAAAAAAGCCCGTCAAGATGCCAAACGCGGCAAAATCTTCACCCGTTTAATTAAAGAAATCACCGTCGCAGCACGCATGGGCGGCGGCGACCCCGGCGCCAACCCGCGCCTGCGCCTGGCTTTGGAAAAAGCCGCCGAAAACAATATGCCCAAAGACAACGTGCAGCGCGCCATCGACAAAGGTACGGGCAACTTGGAAGGCGTGGAATACATCGAATTGCGCTACGAAGGCTACGGCATCGGCGGCGCGGCGCTGATGGTGGACTGCCTGACCGACAACAAAACCCGCACCGTCGCCGACGTGCGCCATGCGTTCACCAAAAACGGCGGCAACTTGGGCACCGACGGCTGCGTGGCGTTCAACTTCGTGCATCAGGGTTATTTGGTGTTCGAACCCGGCGTTGACGAAGACGCGCTGATGGAAGCCGCGCTGGAAGCCGGTGCGGAAGATGTTATCACCAACGACGACGGCTCCATCGAAGTCATCACCGCCCCGAACGATTGGGCGGGCGTGAAAGCGGCATTGGAAACCGCAGGCTACAAATCCGTTGACGGCGACGTAACCATGCGCGCCCAAAACGAAACCGAACTTTCCGGCGAAGACGCCGTCAAAATGCAGAAACTGATTGATGCTTTGGAAGATTTGGACGACGTGCAGGATGTTTATACTTCCGCCATACTGGATTTGGCATAAGCCCGACGACAAACGAAACCTGCCTGCAACTTTCGGGGTTGCAGGCAGATTTTGTTTGGGCGTTTGAGTCGTATTGAGGCCGTCTGAAAGCCGTAAAACCGTATCGGCGGGTTTTCAGACGGCCTAAACGGTGGCAGTTACGGCTGGGCCGGGTCGGTGAGTTTTTCGTATCCGGGGCAGTCGTCGGTTGTGCCATCTTTGTTGGTCGCCCAAACGATGCCGCTGTCGCTGAGGTGGATGATGCAGTTTTCATCGGGGTTTTTGTCAGCGTTCGGTTCGGCTTTGAGTTCGAAACCCGCAGCGTCGTTTCTGGTCAGTGAGATGTCGAAATATTCGTTTTGTGCCAATGAGTCATTGCTGAAATCTTTGAACGTTCTTTTCTGCGTATAGTAGCGTTCGAGGGTGCGCGCGTTTTGCAATAGTTCGGAACGCACCGCGGCCAGGCGGGTTTGGCGGATGTATTTGGCGTAGGAAGGATAGGCGATGGTGGCCAGTAGGGCGATGGTAACGATGACAATCATCAGCTCGATTAAGGTGAAGCCTTGCTGTTTTATTTTCATGGTGTCGGTCTTAGAAAAAAGGTTGTATCCCGCCGCCGTCGGCGGGTCGTAATTACAGTATTATAAAGTCATTTGAAAAGTTATATGTACAGATAAATTCTGAATTTGGGAATTTATGTAAGCAGGATGCAATATTTAGGAAAACCGGTTTTAAAAAAATCTTTTTTAACAATGTGTTATTACTGTATTTTTTATTTCGTGCGCTTGGCTGGGATGTGTATTTACAGTAAAATCCGTGCGTTTTTACCGTTTGGCGGAAATATTTACGGGCTTCGCGGAACCGCTATATTTCGTGGCGGCAGCCGCTTTTATACAGGTATTGGAATATGGTGAAAAAGATAATGAAGTGGGTGGCGATACTCATCGCGGCGGTTGTTGCCGTCTATGCGGTTTGGTCGTTCTTTCAACCCGAAGAACAGGTGAAATATCTTACCGAAACGGTCAAGCGTGGCAATATTCACCAAACCGTATCTGCCACGGGCGAAATCTCGCCGTCGAATCTGGTAACGGTCGGTTCGCAGGCTTCGGGTCAGATTAAGAAACTGTATGTCAAACTCGGACAGCAGGTCAAAAAGGGCGATTTGATTGCCGAAATCAATTCGACCACTCAAGTGAACACGCTCAATACTGAAAAATCCAAGCTGGAAACGTATCAGGCGAAATTGGTTTCCGCCGAAATCGCCCTGAACAGCGCGGAAAAGAAATATAAGCGCGAAGCGGCTTTATGGAAGGAAAAAGCGACTTCCAAAGAGGATTTTGAAAGCGCGCAGGATGCGCTGGCCGCGGCCAAAGCGAATGTCGCCGAGCTGAAGGCTTCCATCAAGCAAACCAAAATCTCCATCAATACCGCCGAATCCGATTTGGGCTATACCCGCATTACCGCGACGATGGACGGTACGGTGGTGGCGATTCCGGTGGAAGAGGGCCAGACCGTGAATGCGGTGCAGTCCACGCCGACGATTATCCAACTAGCGAATCTGGATACGATGTTGAACAAAATGCAGATTGCCGAGGGCGACATCACCAAGGTGAAGGCGGGGCAGGACATTTCGTTTACAATTCTGTCCGAACCGGACGAGCCGATTAAGGCGAAACTCGACAGCGTCGATCCGGGCCTGACCACGATGTCGCTGGGCAGCTACACCGCCAGTACGGACACGACTTCCAACGCGATTTACTACTATGCCCGCGCGTTGGTGCCCAATCCCGACGGCAAACTTTCCATCGGTATGACGACGCAGAACACGATTGAAATCAACGGCGTGAAAAACGTTTTGCTCGTGCCGACGCTGACGATTAAAAAACGCGACGGTAAATCGTATGTCAGCGTTTTGGGCGCGGACGGCAAAGCTGTCGAACGAGAAATTACCGTCGGCCTGAAAGACAGTATGAACACCGAAGTCAAAAGCGGTTTGAAAGAAGGCGAAAAGGTAGTGATGTCGGAAATGAGCGCGGCGGAGCAGGCGGAAGCCGCCCAGCGCGTGATGAAGGGCGGCGGCCCGCCGAGATAAACAGGCAAAAGGCCGTCTGAAAGCTCAACTTCCTGATGGGAACTTGGTTTCAGCTTCGTAAGAAATTCAGCTTCCTAGCGGAAATTTCGTTAACCTCGTTTTCAGACGGCCTTTCCACTCCATACATCATTATCGGTCGGACACACTTATGAGCTTAATCGAATGTAAAAACATCAACCGCTACTTCGGCAGTGGCGCGAACCGCGTTCATGTGTTGAAAGATGTCAGCCTGTCGATAGAGAAGGGTGATTTCGTCGCCATTATCGGGCAGTCCGGTTCGGGCAAATCCACGCTGATGAACATCCTCGGCTGTCTGGATACCGCTACTTCGGGTTCGTATCAAATCGACGGCATCGAAACCGCCAAAATGGAGCCGGACGAGCTGGCGGCATTGCGGCGCGAACGCTTCGGCTTTATTTTCCAACGCTACAACCTTTTGGGTTCGCTGACAGCGCGGGACAACGTCGCCCTGCCTGCCGTGTATATGGGCATGGGCGGCAAAGAGCGTTCCGCGCGTGCGGAGAAGCTGTTGCAGGATTTGGGTTTGGAAGGCAAAGAAGGCAACAAGCCCAGCGAACTTTCCGGCGGCCAGCAGCAGCGCGTCTCCATCGCCCGCGCCCTGATGAACGGCGGCGAAATCATCTTCGCCGACGAACCGACCGGCGCGCTCGATACCGCCAGCGGCAAAAACGTGATTGAAATCATCCAAAAGCTGCATAAAGAAGGGCATACCGTGATTATGGTCACGCACGACCCCAGTATCGCCGCCATCGCCAACCGCATCATCGAAATCCGCGACGGCGAAATCATCTCCGACACTTCAAAAAATCCAGAAATCCCTGAAAGCGGCATAGAACGCATCAAAGAACAAACCTCGTGGTTGTTTTACTACGACCAATTTATGGAAGCCTTCAAAATGTCGGTGCAGGCGATTATGGCGCACAAAATGCGTTCGCTTCTGACCATGCTCGGCATTATCATCGGCATCGCCTCGGTCGTGTCCGTCGTCGCACTGGGTAACGGCTCCCAGAAAAAAATCCTCGAAGACATCAGCGCGATGGGCACGAACACCATCAGCATCTTCCCCGGAAGCGGTTTCGGCGACAGGCGCAGCGGCAGGATAAAAACCCTGACCATTGCCGACGCCAAAGTCATTGCCCAGCAAAGCTACGTCGCCTCCGCCACCCCGCAGACCACCTCCAGCGGCACGCTGACCTACCGCAACACCGACCTGTCCGCCTCGCTTTACGGCGTGGGCGAACAATATTTCGACGTGCGCGGGCTGAAGCTGGAATCGGGCCGCCTGTTTGACGAGGCCGATGTGAAAGAAGACGCGCAGGTCGTCGTGATCGACCAAAACACCAAAGACAAACTGTTCGGCACGGATGTCGATCCGTTGGGCAAGACCGTCCTCTTCAAAAAACGCCCGCTGACCGTCATCGGCGTGATGCAAAAAGAAGAGAATTCCTTCGGCAACTCGGACGTATTGATGCTCTGGTCGCCCTATACGACCGTGATGCACCAAATCACTGGCGAGAGCCACACCAATTCCATTACCGTCAAAATCAAAAACGACGCCAATACCCAAGTCGCCGAAAAAGGGCTGACCGAGCTGCTCAAAACGCGGCACGGCACGGAAGACTTCTTCATGAACAACAGCGACAGCATCAAGCAGGTGATCGAAAGCACCACCGGCACCATGAAACTGCTGATTTCTTCCATCGCCTTGATTTCATTGGTGGTCGGCGGTATCGGCGTGATGAACATCATGCTGGTGTCGGTTACCGAGCGTACCAAAGAAATCGGCGTGCGCATGGCCATCGGCGCGCGGCGCAACAATATCTTGCAACAATTCTTAATTGAAGCTGTCTTAATCTGTATTATCGGCGGTTTGGTCGGGGTCGGACTGTCCACGGCCATCAGCCTCGTGTTCAACCATTTCGTAACCGAATTTCCGATGGAAATTTCCGTCATGTCCGTTATCGGTGCGGTTGTCTGTTCCACCGCCATCGGCGTGGCGTTTGGCTTTATGCCCGCCAACCGCGCCTCACGGTTGAACCCGATTGACGCGCTGGCACAGGATTGAGGTTTTCAGACGGCGTTTGAGTGCGAGAGGCCGTCTGAAAACAGCGTAGGCCGCCGAGCATTGATGCACAACGTGATGCTGACCACGATTAACACAATACACAATACATTGCGAAAACAGCCCGAACGTCGTCCGAACCTTCTGCAACATTTTTCAGACGGCCTCTCCCGAAACAGGCATCTCAAGCCTTCAATACAAGGAAACCTATGGACGTTTACGCAAAATACGCCGCCTACCCGCAAAGCGGCATCGAACAAATCAAAACTTCCTCCGGCACCCCCGCCGCCGTATCCGAATACGGCGCAGGCAAACTATGGGATGCGCTGCATTTCGTTCTGACCGGCAAAGGCTCGGACGATGCCGACGCGGCAAACCCGCTGAGCAAAGCCATTATCGGCAACATCCTGCGGCAGGACGAAGAAGCGGGCGAACACACCGGCTGGCTAGACGATACCGAAACCGCTGAAGTAGCCCAAGCCCTGAACCAAGCCGACTTCGCCGCGCTGCTTGACGGCAAAACCGCAGCAGATTTCCAAAACAGCCAAATCTACCCCGATATTTGGAGCGACGAAAAAGCCTTTGCCGAAACCCGTACGGAATTGGCGCAGCGGTTTAAAGAACTCGCCGCGTTCTACCAAGCCGCCGCCGAACAGCATTGCGGCGTAGTGGTCAGGATTTCATGATTTCAGACGACCTGTTTGAATGGGCAGAGGTCGTCTGAAAAAAGTGGGTCGGATACTTGTATCCGACATAAATTCAAATAAGAAATGCCTTTGCCGTCATTACCGCCTGCGCGGGAATGACGGCAGCGAAAGTAGCGTGGGCTTTGCCCGCGAAAGCAAGTTGATACATCCAGTTGCAGGTTTTCAGACGGCCTCCAAACCAAAGGGTAAAAACATGAATCCCGACAAAGTACAACGAAGCAAGCTGAACGCGCTGACTGACCTGCCCAATGTCGGCAAAGCCGTGGCGGAGGATTTGGCTTTGCTCGGCATCACGCAGCCGCAGGATTTGGCGGGGCAGGACGCTTACGAAATGTACGACCGCCTGTGCAGCCTGACCGCAACCCGACACGATCCCTGCATGATCGATATTTTCCTGTCGCTGGTTGATTTTATGCAGGGAAACGAACCGAAGCCGTGGTGGCAGTTTACGGAACAGCGAAAAGCGTTTTTAGCCGATAAACATAGTGGATTCAAATAAAAATACCCATGCCTGTCATTCCCGCGCAGGCGGGAATCCACACCTTGGCATTTAAAGAATATTTGGGGATGCTGCAATTTCAAACCTCTAGATTCCCGCCTGCGCGGGAATGACGGCAAATGGCACTTCCAATATTGTTCAGACGACATCCCAACCAACCCTCCATGCCGTCTGAAAATTTAAACCGAAAGACACAACATGCAGACAAAACCTTTTTTTCAGACGGCCTTATCCCTGTCGCTCGCCCTTGCCTTAAGCGCGTGCGCCGTCCACAGCACCGACAAAAACCTCACGCTCGAATCGACGGGGCAGGTGATGAGCGCGGCAGAAACTGCCGAACGCTACGACGTGAACGGCAACTGGTGGGAAATCTACCAAAGCCGGCAGCTCAACGCCCTGATGGCGCAGGCTCTAGAAAACAATATCGATTTGAAACAGGCGGCCATCAGCGTCAATAAAGCCCTGTATCAGGCGAATATTTTGGGGGCGGATTTGGTACCGTCGTTCAGCGGCTCGTTGAGTGCGTCCACATCCAAAAACCTGAAAACCGGCAGCCACGGCAACACCTTCAGCAGCCAGCTCGGCTTGAGCTACGAATTGGATTTGTGGCGCAAACTCAGTGCCACCGCCGACGCGCAAGTGTGGGAATACCAAGCCACGCGGCAGGATATGGCGAACACGCGCCTGACCCTGATCAACAATGTCGCCGACGCCTATTTCAATATTGCCTACCTCAACGAAGCCATTGAATTGGCGCAAAAATCCCTCAAGCAATATCAGGAAATCAACCGCATTGCCGATGCCAAGTTCCGCTACGGCAGAGCCGATTCCAGCCAGCCGACGCAGGCGAAACAATCGCTGTTGAGCGCGCAAAACAACCTGATTTCCCTGAAAAACAGCCTCGACACGCAAAAACAGGTTTTACGCAACCTGCTCAACCTCAAGCCGAACGAAGCCATCGCCGCCGACCCCGTGCAATACCGACTGCCGTCCGTCAAAGGCGTGAACCTCGACGTGCCGATTACCGTGTTGGCGAACCGTCCCGACCTGCGCGCCGCCGAATACCGCCTGCAATCCTCGCTCCAGTCCGTCAAAGCACAAAAACGCAGTTGGTATCCCTCGATTACATTGGGCGCGAGCTTGAGCACGTCGTCTGAAAAAGCCAAAAGCACGTTCAATATCCCGCTGCTGGGCGGCTCCGCCACCATCAACCTGCCGTTCCTCAACTGGCAGACCATGAAGTGGAAAGACAAAACCGCCCAAGCCAATTTCGACAGCGCCAAACTCAACTTTGAAAAAGCCCTGACCACCGCGCTGAACGAAGTCAACACCAACTACCTCGCCTACCAAAACGCCCAAGCTGCCCTCAACAACCAAGAGCAGCGTTACGCCTTGGACAAGAAAAACAGCCGCTACTACCAAGTGCGCTACCAACACGGCAAAAACGAGCTGAAAGACTGGCTCGAAGCGTTGAACACGGAATACGGCTCCGCCCAAAACGTACTGAACCAGCGGTACGAAACGCTAAAATACGAAAACATGGTGTATAAAGCGATGGCGGGACGTTATACGCCGAAGTAAGGATAAGGGGCCGTCTGAAAAATGTTCAGACGGCCTGATGTTTTGCCGCTGCGCCGGTTGTTCGTCCGTTGCCGTCGGCTTCGTGTTTTTGCAGGGGATGATGGGCAAAAAGGATGCGGAAAACCAAAAAAGGCCGTCTGAAATCGGGTTTCAGACGGCCTTTTTGATGGTCGATAGCCGGACAGAAGGTTTTACCCTTTCGATTTTGCGGCTTTCTTATCGGAACCGGCGGTGTAGCTGCCGTAAGAATAGCAGTTGTAACTGTTGAACGCATCGCGTTTGATACCGTTCAGAATCACGCCTTTGATGTTGATGTTGCTTTGGACCAGACGGCGGGCGGCGTTGTCCAAGTCTTGCACCGTGGTGTAGCCGTAGCGGGCAACCATCAGCGTCATGCCGACATGTTGGCCGACGATGGCGGCATCGGTAACGGCCAATACCGGCGGTGTGTCGATAATGACGTAGTCGTAACGCTTCGAGGCTTGTTCGATTAAATCGCCCAAACGTTTGTTCATCAGGAGTTCGGACGAGCTTTGCGTATAGTTGCCGTGGCTGATGAAGAACAGGTTTTCGATGCCGGTCTGCTGTACCGCTTCGACAGGAGATGCTTCGCCCGACAGCAGTTCCGACAGGCCGGGGGCGACATGGGTGCTGAACAGTTGTTCCAGATAGCCTTTGCGCATGTCGGCGTCAATCAGCAGGACTTTCTTGCCCGATTGCGCCATAACGGTGGCCAAATTGGAGGAAATAAAGGATTTGCCGGCTTCGGGAGCGGCACCGGTAATCATCAGGACGTTGTTTTTGGCATCCAGCATCGAAAAATAGATGTTGGTACGCAGCGCGCGGATGGCTTCGACGGCGGTATCGGTGGCGTTTTCATTGGCCAAAAGGTAGCTTGAGCGGCCGTTTGAAGAAGTGAGCGTCCGTTTCAGGGTATCGCGTTTCTGCTGGATTTTGGAATAGGGGACCAGTGCGGACACTTCCAGATCCAATGCCTCGATTTCGTCGGAAGAAGTGATGCCCTGACGGGTGTTTTCGCGGAACAGGCACCATACCGAAGCCAATGCGCCGGCAACCAGCGCACTCAACAGGGTAATGAGGGTTTTGCGCGGAGCGACCGGCAGTTCAGGCACGAAGGCGTGGTCGACGATACGCACGTTGCCTTGCGCGCTGGCCTTCATGATGTTCAGTTCCTGCTGTTTGTTCAGCAACTGGACGTAAGTGGCTTGGTTGGTGGTTACATCGCGCGCCAAGCGGATGACTTCCTGCTGGGTGTTGGGCAGTTCGGCGATTTGGCGGTCGATTTTCTTTTTGGCGCGTTCCAGTACCGAGAGTTTGTCCAATACGGCTTTATAGGTCGGGTGTTCCGGCGTGTACATTTCCACCAGCCCGGCTTCTTCGGTACGCAGGGCGGTAATCTGGCTTTCGATGTTGGTCAGGCTTTCCAGCGCGCCTTTGGATTCGAGCGGAATGTCCAGCGAACCCGATTTTTCGCGGTAGGCGTTCAGTTTGTTTTCGGCTTCTTGCAGGGTTTCCTTCATGCGCGGCAGCTCTTCGCTGATGAATGCCAAGCCGCTGGTGGCTACCTGTACGTCGCGTTCGCGGTTTTGGCCGACATAATTGTCGGCGATAGAATTGAGGATGACGCTGGTTTCTTTAGGGTCCGTGCCGGTATACGACAGGTTGATAATCGGACTGGTTTTGCCTTTGCTGACGACCGACAGTTGTTTTTTGATGTTTTCGATGGCCGACAGTTTGGAGAATTTGGTCAGGGTAAACTTCTGGCCGGCATCGGCCAGGATACGGTCAACCTTTAATACGGTTTTATTGTTGATTTTCAACGGCTTTCCGGTAAAGCCTTCAACCGTGCGTTTGTCGGGCAGCGTCAGGACGTAGGATTTGCTGTTTTTAACCGTCAGTTCGAACGGCAGGTTAATCCAGTCTTCGCTAACCTCGAAATCGGCGATTTTGAGTTCGGGATCGATGTCGCCGCTCAGGTTGTGTATCAGGCCGCCGAATACGGGAAAATATTTCGGTTCAACGAGTTGGTCGAGTTGCAGGTCGTCCACCGTTTTGCCTAAAACCATGCGCGACTGCACGAGTTCCAGTTCCGCTTCGGAAGGCTGCGACTCATTGGAAAAGATGTTGTTGATTTCGGTCAGAATCTGGTTTTGCCGCGTTTCGATTTCCAACATGGCGTCGGCGCGGTAAACGGGCGTGGATGCGAGGCTGAAAACGGCTCCGGCGATACCGCCCGCCAATGCCGCCAGTGCGATTTTGTATTTATGCGCCAACAGGCTGCGTATCTGCCGACCGAAGTCTATCTCGTCGCTGTAATATTCTGGAGACGGCGGCGTAGCTTGTTTGTTCATGGTGTAAAACTTTCTGTAAAACTGGTTGGTTTAACGGTATTCCGCGGTTTCAGACGGCCTCAGGCGCTGGCGTTCAGTTTTCTCGCCCATGCTTGCGCTGCTTCTTCCAGTTGCAGATAGACGGCCTCAAACATTTCGCTGCTTTGGTTGAACGGGTCGGGCACGGTTTTTTTCGGCAGCCATTGTGCGAACAGGATGGTCTTGCTGCGGGCCGGCGGATGGATGTCGGCCACCATGTCGATTTGTTCGGGTTCCATCACCAGAATCAGATCGGCCCTTTCGCACATTTCCGCCGTCAACTGGCGCGCGGTGTGTCCGGCGACGATGACGCCGTGTTTCAGTGCTGTTTTAATGGCCTGAAAGTCCGCGTCGTTGCCGGTGAGTGCTTTAAGTCCCGCCGAACTGATTTGGTGTCGGGGCAGTTTTTTCTGAAGCAGCCGCTCCGCGGTGGGCGAGCGGCAGATATTGCCTAGGCATACAACTAAAATGTTTTGAAACATGAGACCTTTAACTGAAAACATATCAAATCGGTGTGTCAGCCCGCCTTTAATGGAAAGTGTTGTCCAATGAGTTTACGTTGGTAATCGAGTTGGTAAGCTGGGATACCACTCTGTTCCAGCGGGCAACCGGTGCGGCCGTAACATAGACGACGTCGTTGGCGCGCAGGTTGAATTCGTTGCCCATCGCATAGGCGGTGGCGTCCCTCAGGTTGAGCTGGTAGACGTGAATCGGTTTCTGTACGTCGTCGAACGCTTTGCGGATGACGAATACGCCGGTCGCGTCGGCGATGGATTGGTTCATGCCGCCCACTTCACCCAGCGCGCGGGTCAGCGTCAGACCGTGGCTGCCCAAGGGCAAGGCCGCCTGACGGCCGACTTCGCCCATCACGAAAATTTTGCTGTTGCTGTTGCTCGGTACATACACGATGTCGCCGTGGCTGAGCATGTGGTTTTGGGTGAGGTCGCCGTATTGGATGAGCTTTTGCAGGGAAATGGTGCGGTCGACACCGTTGTGCGTCCATTTGATGTTTTGGGTGTCGGCTTCGGCGGTCGCTCCGCCTGCCTGGTTGACGGCGTCAAGGATGGTCAGCGGCACGTTGGTAATCGGCTGTTGTCCGGCTTGGGTAACCGCACCCGCGACGGAGATGCGTTGCGAGCGGAACTCGGTTACGTTGATGGCGACCTGCGGGTTTTTCAGGTAACGTTTCAGACGGCCTGCCAGGATGTTTTGCAATTCTTCTATCGTTTTGCCTTTGGCCTGAACCTGTCCGGCCAGCGGGTAGGTGATGTTGCCGCGTTCGTCCACCCATACGCCTTTGCTGACTTGGTTGGTCTGCGGGTTGTTTTGTTGGGTGGGGGAGTTCAGGTTGTTGTGGTTCCAGACGACGACGTTCAATACGTCGCCGCTGCCGATGCGGTAAACGTAATTGGCTTTTTCACGCGCCAGTGCGTCGTTTTTTTGCGCGGTAACGGGCGGCTCTTTCATGCGGGCAATCAGGCCCGGGGTAATCGGGTATATCGCTACGTGTTTACTGATGTCGGTATCGGCCGCGGTTTCGTTGCCGGTGTATACGACGGTTTTGTTTCTGGTTTTCAGCGTCGAGCCGGGAATGACGGTGGTGGAATTACAGGCCGTTAGCAGGGTCAGTAACGACAGGCAGATTAAGCTGGGCTTTTGCATAATTGCGTTTATCCTTCGTGAATCTTTAATAGGTCTTGGATGCCGTCTGAAAAAGGTTTCAGACGGCCTTTTTGTTCTGCTGCCAAACCAGATCGCAGATTTCGTCTTTAGGGTTGAAGCCTGCCGGGGCTTCCAATAGGAGTGCTCTCAATTCGGTTTGGTTCATTTTCCGGCAGGCCGATTCCATGCGCGATAGTATGTCATGCAACTTATCCCAAGGCAGCATTACTTCGCTGGCGGTCATAATACGGGGATGAGTGGTTTTTTGCACTTCGTCGCCGATTAACAATTCTTCATAAAGTTTTTCACCCGGACGCAGGCCGGTAATTTTGATTTCGATGTCGCCGTCCGGGTGGTTTTCGTCCTTCAGCCGCAGTCCGCTCAGATTGATCATTTGTTTGGCAAGGTCGATGATTTTCACCGATTCGCCCATGTCGAGTACGAACACATCGCCGCCTTTGCCCATCGCGCCCGCTTGAATGACGAGTTGGGCGGCTTCGGGGATGGTCATGAAGTAGCGGGTGATGTCTTGGTGGGTCAGGGTGATGGGGCCGCCTTCGGCGATTTGTTTTTCAAACACGGGCACGACCGAACCCGACGAACCGAGCACGTTGCCGAAGCGTACCATGCAGAAGCGGGTCTGTTGGCCGGGTTCGGCGGCGAGGGCTTGCAGGCACAGTTCCGCCATGCGTTTGCTGGCGCCCATGGTGTTGGTCGGGCGCACGGCTTTGTCGGTGGAGATGAGCACGAAGGTGCCGACGCCTGCTTCGACGGCGGCCTGCGCGCAGAGCAGGGTGCCGAAGACGTTGTTGCGGATGCCTTCGACGGTGTTGAACTCGACCATAGGCACATGTTTGTAGGCGGCGGCGTGGTAGACGGTCTCGACGGCAAACGCCTTCATGACGGAGAGCAGCCGCTCTTTGTTTTGCACCGAACCCAAAAACGGCAGAACTTCGATGCTGCTGCCTTCTTCGGCCAGCCGTTCGCGCAGTTCTTTGTCAATGCTGTACAGCGAAAATTCCGACAATTCGAACAGCAGCAGCTTGGCAGGTCGGCATTTCAGAATCTGGCGGCACAGTTCGGAACCGATGGAACCGCCCGCACCCGTTACCATCACGACTTTGCCGGTGATGTCCGCGCCCATCAGTTCGGGGCGGGGGGCGACGGGGTCGCGGCCGAGCAGGTCGACCACGGAGATTTTTTTCAGCGAACTGACTTTGATTTTCCCGTCCACCAAGTCTTTCATGCCGGGGATGGTCAGCACTTCGCAGTTGTACTGTTTCAGGTTTTCGATAATGGCCTTGCGTTCTTCCATTGTCGCGCTGGGAATGGCGAGCAGGATTTTTTCCACGCCGTAGCGGCTGATTAAATCAGCGATTTCAGACGGCCTGTATACGGCGATGTCGTAGATGACCGAACGCTGGATGGCCGGATTGTCGTCCACAAAGGCCACCGCGTTGTATTCGTTGACCTGTTTGATGGCTTCCAGAAGCTGCCTGCCCGACTGGCCCGCGCCGTAGATGATAACCGGCACCATCGGCCTTTTGTTGTGGTCGGACAAAACCGAGCGCAGGATAATCCGCGAGCTGGTTACCAAAACGACCAGCAGCAAGAAGTAGACGACGGGCAGGGCCAGCCGCAGCCGCTGTTCGAAAATCAGTACGCTGATGAAGAATGCGACGGCCGATACCGCGCTGCCCAGCACGGCGGTATAAAGGACGCGGGTGCTGACGTAGCGCGTTACCGCACGGTAAAGCCCCAGACGTACAAACAGGGAGATGGTCAGCCCTGCGGTGGAGGCGAAAGCCAGCCAGTTGGAGAGGTGCGACCATTCGTTGGAATAGTTGGCCTTGAGGCTTTGTGCAAACCAAAACGCGACAAATATCATCACGATGTCGTGAATAACGAAAAACGTTTTTTTGACATTGCGCGGTAAAGATAAAAGGGTATCCAGATTCATTTTGGTTTTTTCAAACAGAGTTTACTGGAGGTGCGCCTGCCGTTTTCAGACGGCCTTGGAGGGGATGAGGCCGTCTGAAAGGGCGGTTCAGGCCGTGGCTTGGGCCAACACAGCTTCGATGTGTTCTTTGCAGAACGCGATTTCGCCGTCGGTCAGCGTCGGATGCACCAAGAACATCAGGCTGGTGTTGCCCAGTTCGACGGCGTTTTTCAGCCGCTCTTTGGGTCGCCACGGCGTGTTGTCGAAGGCTTTTTCTAAATAGACTTCTGAGCAGCTGCCTTGATAGCAGGGGACTTTGCGCGCGTTCAGTTCGTTCACGATGCGGTCGCGCGTCCAGCCGTCTTTCAGGTGTTCGGGTTTGACGAAGGCGTAGAACTTGTATTGCGCGTGTTCGATGTAGTCGGCAACTTCAATCAGGCGGATGCTGGCAAATTTGCCCAAACTTTCTGCCAGTTTGGCGGCGTGCGCTTGGCGGCGCGCCGTCCATTCGGGCATACGTTTGAGCTGGATGCGACCGATGACTGCCTGCATTTCCATCATGCGCCAGTTGGTGCCGAAGCTTTCGTGCAGCCAGCGGAAGCCGGGGGCGTGTTCGCGGTGGTACACGGCATCATAGCTTTTACCGTGGTCTTTGTACGACCACATTTTGCTCCACAGCTCTTTGTCGTTGGTGGTTACCATGCCGCCTTCGCCGCCGGTGGTCATGATTTTGTCTTGGCAGAACGACCATGCGCCGACGTGTCCGATGCTGCCGACGGATTTGCCTTTGTATTTCGCGCCGTGCGCTTGGGCGCAGTCTTCGATAACCCACAAATCATGTTCTTTTGCCAAGTCCATGATGCCGTCCATTTCGGCAGGCATACCGGCGAGGTGGACGACGATGATGGCTTTGGTATTCGGCGTCAGCGCGGCTTTGATGGTTTCGGCGCTGATGTTTTGGCTGTTCAAATCCACGTCGGCGAACACGGGGTTTGCGCCTGCGGTAACGATGCAGGAAGCGGAGGCGAGGAAGGTGCGCGAGGTAACGATGACGTCATCTCCTGCGCCTATGCCCATTGCTTTAAGCGCGACATCGAGTGCCAGCGTGCCGTTGGAAAGGGCGACGGCGTATTGCGTGCCGACGAAGGCGGCGAATTCTTTTTCAAATTCGCGGCATTCGGTGCCCGTCCAGTAATTGACTTTGTTGGACAACAGGACTTTGGAAACGGCATCGGCTTCTTCTTGGGTGAAGCTCGGCCACGGGGAGAGGGATGTGTTAAGCATTGGCTTTTCCTGCGAAAAGGCTGGTGGAGTCTTTGGGGGCGACTTCTTCCAGCAGTTGGCGGTTGATTAAGGTGTATTTTTGACCGTCGATTTCGACGTATGCGCCGTCGTAAGGCGGGAACCAGAAGGCGCGGATTTTTTTCTCGACGTCGTCGCCGTCGCGGATTTGCTTCATGGCTTCCATTTCATCACGGCTGACGTAGCGGCCGCCGATGTTGGGCGTGGTCGGCAGTTTGGCTTGCGCTTCGACGGCTCGGGCGATAATGCGTCGTGCGAACGGCTCCAATGCCTGCATGGTTTTGCGTTCGAGCGATTGGGCGGTTTCGACAGAAGAATCAATGGGGAAGCGGTCCACTTCGATGATTTCGCCGGTGTCGATGGACGCATCGACATAGTGGGCGGTGCTGCCCCATTCGGACAATTCGTCCATGATGGCGAGGTTGTAGCCGCCCGTGCCTTTGTATTCGGGCAACAGGGCAGGGTGGAAGTTGATTGTCCCCAAGCGCGGGATGGTCAGGAATTCGTCGCGAAGTTTGCGCCAGTAGAGTACGGATAAGCCTAAATCGTATTTCAGACGGCCTTCCTTCATCGCTTCCAAGGCAGTATCGAAAGTGTAGAGCGGCAAGCCCAATTCTTTGGCGGCGGCGGTCGTCGGCGAGCCTTGCAGGTGGCTGTCGGTCAGTACGCCGACGATTTCGATGTCCGGCTGCGTCGACAGAAATTCGAGCAGGTCGGCAGAAATCTGCTTGCGTCCCATAAATAAAATCTTGGTAATCATGTATCTTCCTTCTGAGTTTGTATGATTTTGTTTTTATTATGTGATTATCTCGGCAAGTTCGGGTAGGGAATCGATCCAAAGGTGTGGGTGGAACGCTTCTGCGAAGTCTGCCGGATCGTTGGGGTGGATATTGCGGGAAGCCGCTTTCAACCCTATGGTCAACCACCCCATTTTTTTCGGCGTAACAAAGTCTTTTTTTATGTTGTCGCCGACATAAATATAACGTTTGTCCATGCCGTATTTTTTTTCTAACAAGTAGAAACGGCCGCCGTCGGGTTTTTCCTGTCCGGACGATTCGGAAACCAGAATTTCGTCAAACAGATACCGGATGCCCAGCGCGTCCAGCTTCAGGCGCTGGGTCAGGCTCCTGCCGTCGGTAATCAGCGCGGCGGCGGCGAATCTGCGGATGAATGCCGCCAGCTTTTGCGGATGCCAATACGGGGTCAGAACCGGCGTATGCAGACGGTAATACCAAAGCAGCGACTTTTTTTCTTCGCTGTTGAAGTTGCACAGCGCGCAGAGTTCGTCGAGCCATCCGTTGTCGTCCGCATCGATTTTTTCCAACAGTTCCGTCTCGCCGAACTCGGGATAAAGTTTGGCAACGAGGGCGGTTACGGCCCGTATGCCGGAACACTTGTATTCGTATTCGGCGTAGAGCGTGTCGTCCAAATCGAACACGATGACGCTTTGTTCGGGATTAATCCTGCTCATGCACTAAAACCTTGGCATCGTAGCGCAGCATAATCAGGTTGTTTTCCCACCGGTCGAAGAACGGGATTTCTTCGCCGTACAGGTATTCCCGAATCAGCCAGCCGGGGTAGTTTCCGCCTGCGGCGTAGGTCAGCGGGAAGCCGCCGCCGAAACGGGGGTTGATTTCCACGCCGTATAGTGCGTCATTGCGCCCGTTGAAGAAAAACTGGGCGGTAATGCAGCCGCGCGCGCCTTCGAGGACAGCCATGTTTTCAATCAGCAGGCCGTAAAGGCTGTTCCTGCGGGTTGCGCCTTTGCTGACTTCTCCGGTACGCACTTCCAAACGTTCGCGTGGAACCGCGCATTTCAGACGGCCTTTCCGGTCGTAATACATATCGACGGTAAATTCCTGAAACTCTTCCGCGATGTCTATCAACTGGCAGAACATCAGTTTGGAGTCGGCCAGTATTTCCGGCGTAAGGTCGGCGGCCCGGTCCAAGCGCCTGGCACCGATGGCGCGGCTGCCGTTGTAGGGCTTGACGAAACACGGATAAACCAGACGGTTGCGGTCGTAGACTTCGGGCGAGCGGATACCGTGGCGGGCAAACAGCCCGACTGTCTTGCGTTTGTCGCGGCATAAGGCGACCAGTTCCGAATCGGAAATAACGATATGGATACCGGCTTCTTCAAAGCGTGTTCTGGCTTCGGACAGTTTGTACAGCTCGGTGTCTATGGTCGGAATAATCAAACCGATGTCTTCCTTGACGGCCAAGTCGAAAATACGGTCGATATAGTCTTCCGACTGTATCGACGGCACGGAGAAAGCACCGTCGGATACATGGCACGCCGACGACATGCGCGGATTCATATCTGTGGTTAGTATTCTGATGCCGTCTGAAAATTTTGCGGCTTCGGTTTTAAAATCTTGTATTAGTTCTACACGTCTTCCTGCGGACAAAATTAGTATGTTACCCTTTTTGCTCATTACTATCGTTTCCTGTGAAATAAGGCATGGTCGCCTCTCCCTCGGCTGAGATGCCTTCTTTAATAAACACCTTCTTAATGGTTAAAAACAAAATCTTCATATCGAACCATAAACTGAAATGGTCGATATACCATATATCATAAGCGAATTTTTCATCCCATGAAATCGCATTGCGACCGTTGACCTGCGCCCAACCGGTAACGCCGGGCCTCATTTCGTGGCGGCGGAACTGGAAATCGTTGTAAAGCGGCAGGTAGCTCATCAAGAGCGGACGCGGGCCGACCAGGCTCATGTCGCCTTTGAGGACGTTCCATAATTCGGGCAGTTCGTCTAGGCTGGCCGCACGCAGCTTTTTGCCGAAAGGGGTCAGCCGCTCGCTGTCGGGCAGCGGGTTGCCGTCTTTATCGACCGCATCGCGCATGGAGCGGAATTTAATCATTTTAAATGGTTTGCCGTCTTTGCCCGGCCGTTCTTGTGTGAAGAACACGGGTGCGCCCAAGTTTTTGCGGATGAGGTACGCCAGAATCAAAAATACGGGCGACAAGATAATCAGCCCTGATGCGGAAGCGATAATGTCAAACAGGCGTTTGAAGAATTTACTCATGGGCTAATCTTTCAATCAGGTTGACGATTTTTTGATACGCCACGTCGCGCTTGAAGCGGCGGACGATTTCGTCGGATTGAACGGGGTCGTTTTTGCGCGCCAGAATGTCTTTGGCGGCTTGAACGAAGCTGTCCACGTCGCCGGAACGGTAGTCCGCGTGCGGCAGCAGGGTGAGGACTTCGGCGACTTCGTCGTTGACTTGGCTGTTTAAAATCGGTTTTTGCAATGCCATGTAGTCGGACAGTTTGTTGGTAATCGACTGCATGGCGTAGGAATGGATGGCGTTGACGGAGATGTCGCAGCCTTTGGCGACCGACATCATTTCGGCGTAGGGGATGTAGCCGTAAAACTTGATGCCCTCGCAGGCGTATTGTTTGAGCCTGTCCAAATCGGGGCCGCCGCCCATGATGTGCAGCTCTACATTTTCGCCGTCGTCCAACAGTTTCCGAACGCCTTTGCACACGGTTTCCACGTCATAGCTGTAACTGAGCGTACCCAAGTAGAAGAAGCGGGTTTTGCTGTCGCCGAAGTCTTTTGCCGGTGCGGCATCGAGTTTCGGAAAATCCGCACCGATATAGACGACTTCGCCGGGTACGTTCGGATTGGCTTCTTTGGCGCGGTCGAGGTAGGTCTGCGACACGGCGACCAGCGCGTCGGCGTAGCGGTAGGCACGGTTGGCGCGGGAGGAGAAGGGCAGCAGGTTGTGCGGGATTTTTTTCAAAAACGGCACGACCGAGGAGAAAGACTCCGGCCATACGTCCTGCACGTCGATAATCAGCTTGTAGCCCAAACGCGCTTTGTGTTCGCCTAAAAGCAGGTTGGTGGCGATCAGCGGGTAGGCGGAAAAGACGACGTCTTGCTCGCCAGAGCGGCAGTTGTTCAGCCATTGCTCAAAATGTTTGACGAACACATGATGGCTTTTGACGCGGTCCAGCGATACGTTTTTGCCGTAGCCGCTCTCTTCCAGCAGCATGACTTTCAGACGGCCTTTCGAGGCAGTCTCAGCGTCTTGAGGCCGTCTGAAAGATTTGTCGTAGTGTTTGAAATTGCTGGTAATCAGCAATACGTCATGAGACTGCGACAACAGCTCGGCGAGATACCAGAAGCGGTTGAAATGCGGCTCGGACGGGAGCGAACAATAAGGTGCGACGATGGTGATGTTCATTTTTCAGACGGCCTCACATCTCGTATGCAGCCATGGTGGCGCGGTAAATTTCGTCGTCGGAACACAGCGCGGTAACGTGGTCGTGCAGCGCTTTGCCCATCTGGCGGCGCAGGCCGGGGTTTCTAACCAAATCGGTTACGGCGTCGGCAAAGCGTTCTTTGTCTTCAAACGGGACGCAATACCCCGTTTGACCGTCGATGACCATTTCGGATACGCCGGCGACATCGTAGGTTACGATGGGGGTTTCATACAGGCCGGCTTCCAAGATGTTGTTGCCGACCCCCGCACCGTGGTCGCCGATAAGGACGGGTGTGTTCAGCAGGATGTCGACTTCCCTGAAATAAGCGCTCAAATCGCGCACGCCGCCGAGAAAGATGACTTTGCCGGCCAGCCCCAAGCGTTCCGCCTGCGCTTTGAGGTTGTCGCTTTCCTCGCCGATGCCGGCCACCGACAGGCGCACGGGCAGGCCGCGGTCGAGCAGGACTTTCAGGAAATCGATGGCAAGATTGACCGCGCGCACGGAATCCAGCCGCGAGAGCGTGCCGAGCATGACTTCGTCCCTAGGCGTTTTGTCCGGGCCGTCGTGCTGTTCGGGCAGGGCGTTGTAGGTGTAGGCGGTACGTTCGGCGGGAAAACCGTAGCGGATGAGTTTTTCCTGCTCGTGTTTGCAGTTGCCGATGATATAGACGCCGAGGCGGTCGAACAGTTTGGCGATTTTCGGATAGGTTTCGGGGTTGAGGCCGCGCGCGTGGTAGAACACTTTGGTCTTGGGCGAGGCGATTTTGGCAGCCACCGCGCAGGCGGGTACGATACGCGCCATCTGGCAGTGGATAATGTCAGGTTTTTCTGTTTTGAGCATTTTGACGTAGGCCGTCATGCCTTTGAAGTAGCTTAATTTTCCGCCATAAAAATCAATGTTGTACCATCTGATGCCTATTTTTTTGGCATCGGCGACCAGAGGGCCGTCTGAAGAGGCCAAAACGACATCATGGCCGTGGCCGTTCAGAAGTTTGCCCAACCGGAAGGCTGCATGTTCCGTGCCGCCCAATCCGCTCATAGAGGTTGTGATGATGATTTTCATAGATGATAGTTTTTTACTTGTCTATTTCAGTTAGACGGAAACAATAACGAAAAGTGCGTATGCCATGCGTAAATAAACATAAATTGAAACACGGTGTAGTCGGCCGAATGTTTCAGACGGCCTCCATATTGTAAGCGTTCATAGTGGTACGGTAGATTTCTTCGTCGGAACACAGATGCGCCACACGGCGGTGCAGCGCCTTGCCTATCCTGTCGCGCAGGGACTTGTCTTTCACCAGCATTTCCACCGCGTCGGCAAATTCTTCTGCGGCGCCCAACGGGAAGCAGTAGCCCGTTTCGCCTTGGATCACCATTTCTTTGATGCCGCCCATGTTGTAGGTTACGACGGGCGTGTCGTACAGGCCGGCTTCCAGCACGTTGTTGCCCACGCCGGCGCAACTGTCGCCCGGACAGCGCGGATTGTTCAGCAGAATATCCACTTCTTTGAAATATTCGGTCAGGTTGCGCACACCGCCGAGGAAGGTTACTTTGTCGGCTATGCCCAGCCGTTCGGCCTGCTGTTTGAGCGCATCCAAATCTTCGCCGATACCGGCCACATGCAGGCGCACGGGCAGGCCGCGGTCGAGCAGGATTTTGAAGACGTCGAGCGTCTGGTCGACGGCGCGCAGGTAGTCCAGCCGCGAGAGCGTGCCGAGCAGGATGTAGTCTTTTTGCGTTTTTTCGGGAACATAATCGACTTTGTGCAGGGCGTTGTAGGTGAACGTGGTCCGTTCGGGCGGAAAACCCAGCCGTAAAAGCTTGTCGCGTTCGTTTTTGCAGTTGGCGATGGCGTAAACGCCGAGACGGGTAAAGAATTTGACCACTTTGGGGTAGGTCTTTCCGACCAGCCCGCGCGAATGCCAGAATACTTTGGTGCATGGGGAGGCCAGTTTGGCGGCGATGGCGCAGGCGGGAACGATACGTGCCATCTGGCAGTGGACGATGTCGGGTTTTTCCCGTTTGAGTAACTTGGCGAATGTGCACATGCCTTTCAGATGGGTAAAGGCGTTGTCGTAAAAATCGATACGGTGCCATGTCATGCCCGCTTTTACGGCGTCTTCGACCAAGGGGCCGTCTGAAGAGGCAAGGTGCACGTCGTGACCGTTGTCGCACAGCAGTTTTCCCAAGCGGTAGGTGGCGTGTTCGGTACCGCCGAGGCCGCTCATAGAGGTGGACAGGAGGATCTTCATGATATCTGTCGGCTGGCTGCGTGGAAAGGAGCGGGCCGGATTTTTTCAGACGGCCTCAAAACGGAATAAAGCAGAATCATGAAGCAGGGCAGCCAGATAAACGGCAGCCTTAGGATGGACGACGGAATAAAGCCGGCGATAATGAAGATGACCATGGCGAGGACGGACACCCACTTGGCGCGATTGTCCAGCCGCTTGCGCAAAACGATGGTGTTGCAGTAGGTGTATACGTAAGCGGCGAATGCGAACAGCGACACGATACCGAAGCTCAGATAAAGTTCGATGAGGAAACTGTGCGGATTTTCAAAGGCCAAATCGTAGCTCAAATGCCCGCCGAAATAGCCGATAAAGTTTTTCGGGCCGTATCCGGTCAAGAGCAGGGGCGGGTTGTCGGCAAAGTAGTTGTAGATTTCCTGACGGTAGGAAACCGAGTTGTCGCTGCCGAAATCGTAAAGGAACAGATAAAGACGGCTGGAAAAGCGTTCCAGAAATTCATTGTTGTTGAGGGAAAGCAGAAATTCCTGCAAAGCCTGTTGCGGAAGCATCGAAAGCAGGAAGGCCGCTGCGGAAACCGTGATGACGGTCGCCGGCCCGTTTTTGCGGTACATCAGGTAGGCGGCCAGCAGAACCAGGTAGCAGCCGATGGCGGTACGGGACACGCTGAGGAAAATCGCGGCCCCCAATAGGGCGAACAATATCCAGCCGTGCAGCGAATCCTTGGCTTTCTCGACGGAAATATTGAAGAAGAACAGAACCGCGGGCGCCAGGCAGACCGCCGCCGTCGCCAGATTGTTCGGGTTGAAGAACAATCCCTTGACCGCGCCTGATTCGATGGCCAGCTCTTCGCCGGACGCGGTCGTGAGCTGGATGCCGGTCAGCAGTTCGACAAAAGGCGGCAGGGCGACGAATAAGACGAATACGGTCAGGAATCGCCGAATGAAACCGAGCGAATCGCTATGGTAGCGGATAACCAGATACATGATGTACATCAGGCTGGGGAGGACCAGGAAAAACATCAAATCTGCAAAGCGGGTGGCGCTGAGGGTGGTGATAATCAGGTGCAGGCTGGCCCATGCCGCCATCAGTCCGACCAGCAGCATCGGGCGGGCGGCCCTCGCAGGATAACGCCTGCGTTCGGTCACGGCCGCAATCAGGCTGAACAGGATGAAGCCGACCGTCAGGAAATTGTCGATACGCGGCAGGCCGATTTTATAGGAGATGGCCGGAGCAGTCATATAGGCGGCCAGCATGATGTACAGGGAGGCCGTATAAAGGTGGAGGCGTCTAACTTTCATGGGTTCCTCCGAGTATTGTTTTGTAAACAGCGGTAATTTGTCTGACGACGGCTTCTTCGCCGAATTCGCTCAAACAGTCGGCCCTGAGCGTCTGCGCATCGTAGCGGTCGCGGTTTTCATACAGCGATACCAGCGCGCCGGCCAATGCCTGCACGTCGCCGACCGGTACGAGGATACCGTTGTTTTCGTTGATAATGGTTTGCGGGCCGCCGCAGCGGGTGGCGGCCACCGGCAGCCCCTGCGACAAGGCTTCGATGAAGACGACGCCGAAGGTTTCGTTGCGGCTGGCCAGCACGAAGGCATCGCTGCGGAACATTAAATCCAATACTTGGTCGTTTTGCAACCCGCCCAAAAACTCAACCGAATTTTCCAGTCCCAGCTCGGCGGCAAGGTTGTGCAGTTGCGAGGCGATTAATCCCGTTCCGCCGATTTTCAGTTTCAGGTCGGGATGTGTTTTCAGTGCTTCCGCAAACGCAGGCAGCAGGATATCGAAACCTTTATTATAGTTGAGGTGGGCGACGGAGCAAAAGGTGAAATCGGCGTTTTTCGGTTTGTTTGCCAAATCCACGGGACGGATAAAGGCGGGCGACAGGCTGTTGGGGATGTATTGCCAGTCCAGTCCGCCGTATTCGGTTTCCAGCAGGCGGCAGAAATCTTTGCTGACCGCGATGCGCGCCGAACACTGCTGCGCCGATTGCAGCATGGCGGGGCGCTGCCAGTTGCGGATGAGTTTTCGCGCGTAGGTCGAACTGTGTTCGGTCAGCACGAAGGGAATGCCCGTTTTTTCGTGAATCTGCTGCGCCAGAATCCCAGCGTGGTTCATGCTGTGGGCGTGGATGATGTCGGGGGTGCCGTGGTCGCGCACATAACGTTTAAACAGTTTCCATCCCGCCCCGACCCAGCGGTGGCGGTCGAGATAGGGCAGGCGCGGAAAGAAATACATGCTTTTGTAGACATAGGTCGGGATGTTTTCTTCCGTATAGCTGCGGATGCCGTAGCCGCCGTTGACGACGGAGGCCGGTTTGCCGCGCATGGAGCGGAAAACCGGCGCGGTTACGCCTATTTTCAGGCCGCTGCGCTGCAAGGCCTGCGCCTGAAGGCGGAAGAAGATACCGTCAACGTCTTCGGGCGTTTCGGGATACCATGAAGGGATGATTAAAACATGCATATTATTCTCTAAACTTTTGTCAGGCCGCTTTTTTCAGACGGCCTGCGATGCGTTCTGCCAAGAGAACCAGTTGCGTCCGGTAGGCAAATCCGATTCCTGCCAGCGCGGCTGCCCAGCCGGCGGCAAACAGCGGATAATTGCCCCTGCTGCCCCAGAATGTATAGGCGAGGCAGGAAAACAGGCAAATCAGGGTGGTGCCGTAAATCTTGGTCCGGGGCAGTTTCTGCCACAGTAAAACCGACGCTTCCGTTTTCAGCGCGAAATACAGCCAGAACGACACGGCCATGGAGGCGGCTGCGCCTTTGGCGCCGAGCGCAGGTACCAGCAGGCGGCACAAAGCGAAGTTGGTCGCCAGCGCAATCATGGAAATGACCGTTACCAGCCAGGTTTTCCTGCTGACGTTGATGCCGATGCCGGTTACTTCGGTCATGGTATAGAGCAACGGAAACAGTATGCTGGATAACAGGATAAATTGCACGGCTGCATATTTACTCGGCAGGATTAAGGGAATCAGCGGTGAAAAAATACCCGCAAGACATAATACTGCCGCGGCGGCCGCCAGCATGGGGGGGACGATTTTGGCGATACGGTCGAGGTTTTCGTTTTCGTTTACCCATCTGAACACCATCGGCGCCCAAATAGTCGAGAAAATACTCTGGAAAATCAGTGCGGCCGCGCCAAAGCTGACGGCCATCGAATAAATGCCGAGTTCGGCGAGGCTGCCGTACTGTTTAAGCATCAGGCGGTCGACCGAAGTCAGCCCCCAGTAGGCCAGTCCGCCGAGCACCAGCGGCACGCCGTATTTCAATGTTTCCTTCAATAACGTGGGGTCGGTATACGCTTTCCATGCGCGGGCCGCATCGCGGCGGGTTTGCACGGATAATACCGCCAGTGCCAGCCATTGCGCGGCGGCGTAGGCGGCCACGAGGTTGAAGGTGCTGTTTGCCGCACCGGTCAGCATATAACCGGCCACCAGCACCAAAATCAGCAATTTCGGCATAAGCTGGCTGAACGAGAACGCATAGGCGCGTTCCTGCATCCGCAGGACGACCGACAAAAAACGCGCGGGCACCAGCGCGGCCATAAAGACGACGCACAATACGCCCAAATCGGCCTGTTTCAGTTCCAAAATCATTTCAGACGGCATCGCGGGCGCAGCAAGCAGTATGCCCGCGATACAGGCCGCAGACAGCAGCAACGGCAGCAGCGACACGGTGTTCAGCAGCACGGATTTGTCCGGCGCGGCATGGTATTCGCGGATGTACGACTGGTCCAGCCCCAGCCCCAATACAATCAGAATCAGGCCGGAGACGGTTTGCAGCAGCACGATGCGACCGATGTCGTCGGCGGGGAAGTACCACGAAATCAACGGCAGCGATATTGCGCTGGCGGCTGCGCTGCCGATGGGTCCCAAGGCATAGCCGAGTAATTTTTTGATATTCATGCGGAGCGTTGCGGACTTTCAGGCCGTCTGAAAACCGGTATCGGCGTACCGTTGTTTTTCAGACGGCCTGAAACCGCGTATGGAAGATTATCGGGACAATGCCTGTGCCAGCGCGCCGACTACCTGCCGCACCTGTTCCTCCGTCATATACGGGTGCATCGGCAGGCTGATGACTTCTTCGGCTACCAAATCGCCCACGGGCAGCACGGCATCGGATGCGACGGCGGGCTGCTTGTTGAGCGGAATCGGATAATGGACGGCGGTCGGGATGTCTGCCGCTTTCAAGGCCGTCTGAACGGCATCGCGGTTTTTCACGCGCACGGTGTATTGGGCATACGCGCTGATATTGTGGCTTTCGACAAACGGTGCGGCGATACCGGCTTTATCCAGTTCCTGCGCGTAAACGGCGGCCACCCGGCCGCGCAGGCCGATTTCTTCTTCCAAAATCGCCAGCTTGGGCAGCAGGATGGCGGCTTGCAGCGTGTCCAGACGGCTGTTTACGCCGACGCGGATATGGTGGTAGCGGCGGTCTTGGCCGTGGCGCGCGATTTGGCGGATGACGGTGGCCAACCCGTCGTCGTCGGTAAAAACCGCGCCGCCGTCGCCGTAGCAGCCCAAAGGCTTGCTGGGGAAGAAGCTGGTGCAGGAAACAGTGGTCAGGCTGCCTGATTTGCGGCCTTTGTACGATGCGCCGAAACTCTGCGCCGCGTCTTCGATGACGGGCAGGTTGTGGCGGGCGGCGATGGCGTTAACCGCATCGAAATCGGCACACTGGCCGTAGAGCGATACGGGCACGATGGCTTTGGTACGCGGGGTAATCGCGGCTTCGAGTTTGGCGGGGTCGAGGTTGTAGGTTTGTTCGACTATATCGACGTAAACCGGTTTTGCGCCGAGCAGGGCGACGGTTTCGGCGGTGGCGATGTAGGTAAAGCCGGGGGTAATCACTTCGTCGCCCGCGCCTACGCCCAGGGCCATCAGGGCGATTTGCAGCGCGTCGGTGCCGTTGGCGACGCTGATGCAGTGTTTCGCGCCGCAGTAGGCTTTGAGTTTGTCTTCCAGTTCGGCCACTTCGGGGCCGAGGATGTATTGGCCGTGCGAGAGGACTTGTTCGATATTGGCGTCGATTTGTTTTTTAATGCGCGCCTGCTGGGCGGCGAGGTCGATGAATTGCATGACGTTTCTCGTTGTTGGTGGGGACGGGGTTTTCAGACGGCCTCAGGCTTTGCTGAGGATGCCGTCTGAAAGGATATACGTTTCGCCGCTGTGCGGGCAGACGGCTTTGCCGCTGCCTGTGAGCGGCAGTTGTTCGAGCTGTTCGCCGTATTCGCTCATCCAGCCGATTTGGCGGGCGGGCACGCCGACCATCAGGGCATAGTCGGGCACGTCTTTATTGACCACCGCGCCTGCGCCGATAAAGGCGAATCTGCCTATGGTGGTGCCGCAGACGATGGTGCAGTTCGCGCCCAGCGTCGCGCCGGTTTTGACCAAAGTGTCGCGGTATTCGCTTTTGCGTTCGATCAGCGAACGGGGGTTGTAGACATTGGTGAACACCATGCTGGGGCCGCAAAATACGCCGTTTTCCAAGTGAACGTTGTCGTACACGGAAACGTTGTTTTGGATTTTGCAGTCGTCGCCGATGGTTACTTTGTTGCCGACGAACACGTTTTGGCCGAACGAGCAGTTTTTGCCGATTTTCGCGCCGCCGCAGATGTGGGCGAAATGCCAGACGCGGCTGCCCGCGCCGATTTGCGCGCCTTCGTCGATAATGGCGGTGGGGTGGACGGTGTAATCAGTCATTTTAATAGTTCCTTGACGGCGTCTTCGCCCTGTATTTGGGACGTAGTCCATTTGCCGCCGTAAATGTGCAGCACGTTTCCGACGCGCTCGAACGCCCATTCGCGGGTGGCGTCGCTGGGATTGGCCGCACTTTTGAGCAGGGGGCGCACGCCGGAGAAGCTGCCGCCGACGTCCGACCGGTTTAAAGGCTCGCGATGGTAAGCGTTGTACGCATCGAGCAGGTAGCCGATTTCGTTTTCAGACGGCCTCTCTGCCTGCGGATGGTCTTGGCGGACTTCGGTCGTGCCGATAAGGGTTTTCCCTTGGTAGGGCAGGATGAAGAAAATCCGTTTTTCGTTTGGAATAGGCAGCATCAGTGCATGAGGCTGCGGCCGGTCGATAAAGATATGGCTGCCGCGCACCCAGTCGATGGTGTAGGCGGGCGTACCGTTTTGCAGTTTCCGCAATTCCATCGCCCACGGGCCGGCGGCATTGGCGATACGGTCGAAGCCCGACAGTGTGTCCAGCGAACTGATTTTGCAGCCGTCGCGTATTTCTACGCCCAACTGCCGGCATTGTCCGATGACCCACTGGCCGAGTGCGTAATCGTCCATCTGGGCATCGTAAAACGAATACGCGCCCTTGAGGCCGTCTGAAAGCAGGTTGGGATTGCGGGCAAGCACTTCCTGCCTGTCCAGCCAGCGGCTGCGGGGAAAGCCGCTGCCGCGTGCCAGGATGTCGTAAAGTTTGGTGCCGATGCCGATTTGCCAGCGCGGACGGCCGCGTTTTCCGTAAATGGGAAACAGCAATTCCAACGGACGGCAGAACTGCGGTGCCTGCTCCAGCCAGAAGCGGCGTGCCTGCAATGCTTTCTGCACCAATGAAAACTGGCCGGTCTCCAGATAACGCAAGCCGCCGTGCAGCAGTTTCGATGAGGATTGGCTGGTGTGCGACATGGGCGCGTCCTGCTCAAACAGCACCACGCGGTGCCCCTGTTTGGCAGCCGCCCATGCGGTGCACGAACCAATGATGCCTGCCCCGATAACGGCGATTTCCATATCAGTAAACCAGCGGCAGGCCCACTGTTTTATGATCGCGGGCGGAGAGGTAGGCGGCGATAATCAGTTCCAGCGATTTCAGGCCTTCGCGCCCGTCGGTAACAGGCTCGGCTTGGCCGCGCAGTACGTCGATGACGTTTTTGTAATACAGCGGGTGGCCGAAACCGTATACCGAAGTGGTTTCGTAGTTGGCGTTTTTGACCTGTTCGTCGTAATCGCGTTCGTCGGCGAAGTTCCATTCCTGAATTTCGTTCACCGCCATGCCGCCGATGCGTACCGTGCCGGTTTCGCCCAAAATGGTAATCGAGCCTTCGAGGTTTTTCGGGTAGGTGCACATGGTAACGGCCATCGAGCCGAGCGCACCGTTGCGCCAGCGGATGTTCATCACGCCGGTATCTTCGGCTTCGATGTTGCGGTGGGTGGAAATCATCGCCTGCACGTCTTCGACTGGGCCGATGAGCCATTCCATCAAGTCGACGTAGTGGCTGGCCTGGTTCATGAACGCGCCGCCGTCAAACTCCCAAGTGCCGCGCCAACCGTTGCCTTGGTCGTAATACGACTGCGGGCGCGTCCAGAAGACGTTTAAATGCACCATGCAGATTTTGCCGAAGCGTTTTTCCGTTACCGCGCGCTTGAGCAGTTGCAGCGTGGCGTTCAGGCGGTTTTGTTTCACCACAAACAAGCGTTTGCCGGCTTTGTCGGCGGCTTGGACCATGCGTTCGCCGTCGTGCAGGCGGGTGGCCATCGGTTTTTCGGTAACGACGTGAAAACCGGCTTCCAATGCCTGTACTGCCTGCTCGGGGTGCAGGCCGGACGGGGTGGTGATGACGATTACGTCGGCATCGGTTTCGGCCAGCATTTCCGCGTAGCGGCCATAACCTTTTGCACCGGTGCGTTTGACCGCCGCTTCAAGCGCGGCGGGATCGGTGTCGCACACGGCAACGAGTTCGCACTCGTCCTGCAGCGATTCGAACGAACCGAAATGGTTGTTGGAAATGCGGCCGCAGCCGACTAGGGCGAATTTGATTTTGCGGTTTGAGATGGTTTCGAACATTTTCAGACGGCCTCTTATGCTTTAACGATGTTGTCGTGCTTGCCCGAATATTTGCCGCGCGTATCGACAATCAGTTTGGCGTGTTGCTTCAGCAGATCGTAATCGAATTTGTCATGGTCGGTGGTCAGCACCACGCAGTCGTAAGAGGCGATGCTCTCGGCGGTCAGCGGCACGCTTTTCAGATTGAATTTGTGTTCGCGCATTTTCGGGAACACGGGCACATGCGGGTCGGAATAGGATATTTCCGCACCGAGGTCGCGCAAGAGTTCCATCACTTCCACCGACGGACTTTCGCGCATGTCGTCTACGTTTTTCTTGTAGGCTATGCCCAATACCAACACTTTGCTGCCCTTGATCGAACGTTGGTGGTCGTTTAACGCCAGTGCGGTTTTATTGACCACATATTCGGGCATGGAAGAGTTCACTTCGCCGGCAAGTTCGATAAAGCGGGTGTTCACGCCGTATTCGCGCGCTTTCCAAGTCAGGTAGAACGGGTCGATGGGGATGCAGTGGCCGCCCAAGCCCGGGCCGGGATAGTAGGCGACGAAGCCGAACGGTTTGGTGGCGGCGGCGTCGATGACTTCGTGGATGTCAATGTCCATTTTATCGGCGACGATTTTCATCTCGTTCACCAAGCCGATATTGACCGCGCGGTGGATGTTTTCCAACAGTTTGGTCAGTTCGGCAGCTTTGGTGGAGCTGACGGGGACGACTTTGTCGATGGCGGGCTGATACAGCGCCAAGCCGACTTCCAAACAGGCCGGTGTGTGGCCGCCGATGACTTTCGGAATGGTGCGGGTTTCGAAATCGGGGTTGCCCGGGTCTTCGCGTTCGGGCGAGTAAACGAGGAATACGTTTTCGCCGACTTTCAAACCGCCTTCTTCCACGCGCGGCAGCAGCTCTTCTTCGGTCGTGCCCGGGTAGGTGGTGGATTCCAGCGACAACACTTGGCCGGCGCGCAGATACGGTTTTACTGCGTCGGTGGTGTCGATGACGAAACTCATGTCCGGTTCGCGGTATTTGTTCAGCGGGGTCGGCACGCACAAAATCACGGCTTCCACTTCGCCGATGCGGGAGAAGTCAGTGGTGGCTTCAAACAGGCTGTTTGAGGCGGCGGCGATTTTTTTGGCAGGGATGTGTTCGATATAGGTCTCGCCGTTGTTCAGTTTGTTCACTTTTTCGGCATCAATGTCGAAACCCAATACTTTGTAGCCGATGTCCACATAACGCAGCATCAGCGGCAAACCTACATAACCTAAACCGACAATGCCGATTTTGGCGGATTTGTCGGCAAACTTTTGAATGGTAATGTTTTTCATGATATGTCTCATGTTAATGGATAGGAAAAGTATTCGGGGCAGGGTAATGAGAGACGCGCCCTGCCGCCCCGTTGCGGTATGTACGGCGGAAAAACGTGCGGACGGGTGCAACGGGCAGATAAAGTCATCCTATAGATTGTGCGGCAGGGGAAAAGTTTTACTGGGAAAATCCGCTGTTTTTAGGAGGAATTAAGATTTGTAATATTTGAATATTTTAACGTAGTGTCGCACTTTGGAATAAGCATATGAAATTTCTTTTTATTTGTAGTCTTGTGTTGTTTTTATAGCGGTTTGTGCATTTGACCGGGGGAAGTTTAACAATAATCACATTATTTAATATTTACAGTGATTAACGAAAATTTATGCTGATAAAGTAACTAAAATTAAGAAAAAATATCTTGAATGATAATAATAAAATTAGATTATTGTTTGGCGGTGGTAAAAGGGAGGACAAGTTTGCTGAAAGTTAACCCATTGTTTTCCTTAATATCCATTTAATATCGCCGCCCAATGTTTCCACAGAACGGGTCTCCCAACGGGGCGATTCCGTCAGTGCCGCCGGATTTTCGGGCAGTGTAAACATACTGCGGCCGGGGCAGCCGAGGATTTTCGGTGCCTGATAAAGCACCAGTTCGTCGGCCAAATCTTCGGCGAGAAAGGCCGAGGATAAAACCGCTCCCGCTTCAACCATCACTTCGCCGCAGCCTTTGGCGGCCAGTATTTTCAGTAAGTCCGCCAAATCAATTCTGCCGTCTTTTTCAGACGGCCTGATGATTTCGACATGCGGAAAACGGGAAAAGGCGTTCAGCCGATCTGCGTCCTGCGACAGGGTGGCGATGAGGACGGGGCTGCCGCCGTCTCGGATGATGCGGCAGTCGGGAGGAGTTTGCAGCCTGCTGTCGGCGATGACGCGGACAGGCTGGCGCACGGTAGGGAAGGCACGCACGTTCAGTTGCGGATTGTCCGCCAGCACCGTGCCGACACCGGTAACGACGGCGCAGCTTTCGGCGCGCAATATCTGTACGTCCTCACGCGCCGCTTCGCCGGTAATCCATTTGCTGAGGCCGTCTGAAAGGGCGGTTTTGCCGTCCAGGCTGGCGGCGCATTTGATGCGGACGAACGGGCGGCCGCGTTCGATACGGGAAAGGAAGCCGCGGTTGAGTTCGCGCGCTTCGGTTTCCAGCAAACCGCTTTCGGTGCGGATGCCTGCGGCTTCCAGCATTGCCAAGCCTTTGCCGGCCACCAGCGGGTTGGGGTCGGTCATGGCGGCGACCACGCGCGCTACGCCCGAGCGGATGAGGGCTTCGGCGCAGGGCGGCGTGCGGCCGTAATGGCTGCACGGTTCGAGCGTAACATAAGCCGTCGCCCCGCGCGCCATTTCACCCGCCTGCCGCAGCGCATGAACTTCGGCATGCGGTTCGCCCGCTTTGACATGAAACCCCTGCCCGACGATTTGGCCGCCGTGCGCAATCACGCAGCCGACGCGCGGGTTGGGGGATGTGGAAAAACGCCCGAGCCGCGCAAGGGCAAGGGCGTTTTGCATCATTCGGGCATCGTTTTCGCCAAACATTTTTCAGACGGCCTCTAATCGGTTTGTTTAATCAGACTGACTTCTTTCAAAACGGAGGCCAGTTCTTCCTGCGACGCGGTATTGCTATTGGCGCAGACATTATACAGATTGGTTTCATGGATGGCGATGCAGTTTTCGTTCAATATGCCGCCGGCCGTGGTTTGCGAAAAACGGTAGTTCATGCGGTTGTCGGTGGCGATGCCTACCTGCACGTCGGTCAGCCCTTCGGCAGACTGCAATTCGTTTTTCAAATTGGCGAAATAGGTTTTCGCATCGGTCTGTGCCGGACCGAGATTGTCGGCGTAAAGCGTGATACCGAGCATTCCGTCGTATTGCAGCAGCGTCATTTCTTCCGCAGACACGTTTTCCGGCAGTGAGCCTGCATCGGGACTGACGTCGCTGAAATGGCCGTTTGCCACGACGATTTTGATTTTATTGTCTTTGCTGATTAAGGTTTGAACGGTATTTTCGGCAGGGGCGGGCGTATCTTCGGCAACGGCGGCGGAAGATGCAGTGGCGGGAGGCGTGTGCGGGGCGTCGGTTTTGCCGCAGGCGGTCAGGGCGGACAAAACTGCGGCAAATATAAACAATACGGGTTTCACCGGTCATATTCCTTCTTGGCAGGCGGCTGCCTATTCCGCCGGGCGGTCTTTCGGCAGGGTGGCGATGGCTTGGGTAAATTCGGAAACGTCGTTGAAGCTTTTATAAACCGACGCGAAACGCACATATGCGACTTGGTCGATTTTGGCCAGTTCTTCCATCGCCATTTCGCCGACCAGCTTGGAGGGCACTTCTTTGCGTCCGAGCTGGTAGAGGCGTTGTTCGATAAGGGCGACGGTTTCGTCTATCGTTTCGGGGGAAACGGGGCGTTTGTGCAGCGCGCGGGACAGGCTGGTGTGCAGTTTGTGCGGATTGAAGGCGACGCGGGCGCCGTTGGTTTTGGTAACTTGCGGCATACGCATTTCTACGGTTTCAAATGTGCTGAAACGCTGTCCGCACTCCGAGCAGCGGCGCCGACGGCGGATGCTGTTGGTTTCTTCCAGCAGCCGCGAGTCGGTTACCTGGGTGTTGGGGTGTTGGCAGAAAGGACATTTCATAGCGATATAAACCGTTTGTTTGTAAACGGTTATTGTAGCCGAAGCGGTAATTCCCGTATAGAGTAAAAGGTTTATTCGTCTAGGAGGCCAACGATACGGGCTAAAGGAAGAGGCTGTCTGAAAAATTTTCAGACGGCCTCAGAATTATACGGCCACGCCTGCGGCGCGCGCGATTTCCAAGCCTTCTTCCGCGCTCATGTAGACAGGGTTTTCGGGCCTGTCGCTGCGGACGATGTCGCCATCGCGGAACATGACCAGTTCGTCGACGGCCAGTTGCGACCAGGTCTCGTCGCGTGTCAGCGGCAGGGTGGCGATGACGGCGACTTTGTCGTTCGGGGTGGTAACTTCGGCAAAATCGACCATCACGTCGTCGTCCAAAAGCCGCGCTTTGCCGAACGGTGCTTTGCGCACGATATAGTGCAACAGCGTGCTGGCATGGGCAAACAGACAATCGCCGTTGGACATGACGAAGTTGAACAATCCGTGGCGGCGGATTTCGTGCGTCAGCGCGGCGATGGCGTCGAACAGGGTTCCGGCGTCGGGCTTGGCGGCAAATCGGTTGCGCAGACGGTTGAGGATGTAGCAGAACGCGCGTTCGGAATCGGTGGTGCCGACGGCATGGTAATACTCGCCTTGCTCGGGATAGAAATCAATCAAATGTCCGTTGTGCGCGAAGAGCCAGTATTCGCCCCACATTTCGCGCATGAAGGGATGGGTGTTGGCCAGCGAGGTTTGTCCCTGCGAGGCTTTGCGGATGTGGGCGATGACGTTTTCGGATTTGATTTGGTAGGCGCGGACCAAGTCGGCGACGGGGGAGTTGGCGCTGGGTTTGTCGTCGTGAAACAGGCGCACGCCGCGTCCTTCGAAGAAGCCGATGCCGAAACCGTCGGCGTGGTGGTCGGTGATGCCGCCACGGCGGCGGAAGCCTTCAAATGAGAACATGATGTCCGTGGGGGTGTTGCAGTTCATGCCGAGCAGTTGGCACATGGTCTTGACCTTTGTTATTTTGATGTCGGAGAGTGGGAACAGGTAGGATTATGGTGTATCGGACGGGCGGTTTCAATAGGTGTCCGGCGATATGTTTATAACCGGAAACGATTTGATAAGAGGCCGTCTGAAAACCGGATTTTCAGACGGCCTCTGTTTGTGCGCGGCATTGTTACAGATAGGGCTGCAAGGTTTGGCGTAGGATTTCCATATCGGTGATTTCGGTAATGTCCGCTTCGCCCAAACGGTTCAGGCCGACAAAGCGCATGACGCCGCTGCTGACTTTTTTGTCGTGGCTCATGTGTCCTATCCATTTTTCAAAGGCAAATTTCGGCGGTGCGGAAGGCAGTTTCGCCGCTTCAAGCAGGGCGGCAATGCGGCGGGTGTCGTTTTCCGTGGTTTTGCCGAGGACTTCCGACAGGCGGGCCGCCAATACGCAGCCTGCGGCAACAGCCTCACCGTGCAGCCATACGCCGTAGCCCATTTCGGCTTCAATGGCATGGCCGAAAGTATGGCCGAGGTTGAGCCATGCGCGGATGCCTTGTTCCGTTTCGTCTTGGGCGACGATGTCGGCTTTCATTTTGCAGCAGTGATACACGGCGCGGGCCAGTTTGGTTTGGTTTTGCGCCATCAAATCGGCCATGTTTTGTTCCAGCCATTCAAAAAATCCAATATCGCCGAGTGCGCCGTATTTGATGACTTCGGCCATGCCTGCGGATAATTCGCGTTCGGGCAGGGTTTTGAGTGTGGAGAGGTCGGCAAGTACGGCTTGCGGTTGGTAGAACGCGCCTATCATGTTTTTGCCGAGCGGGTGGTTGATGGCGGTTTTACCGCCGACGGAGGAGTCGACTTGGCTCAACAGGGTGGTCGGCACTTGGATAAACGGCGCGCCGCGCTGGTATGTGGCCGCAGCGAAACCGACCATGTCGCCAATCACGCCGCCGCCCAAGGCAATTAAGGTGGTTTTGCGTTCGGCGCGATTCTGCATCAGCCCGTCGAAAATCAGATTGAGGGTCTGCCAGTTTTTGTATTCTTCACCGTCGGGCAGAATGATGCTGAAATGGGGGATTCCCAGCTTGTCCAAGGCCGTCTGAAAAGCCCGGAGATAAAGAGGGGCAACAGTTTCGTTGGTAATGACGGCAGCTTTTTTGCCCAAATAAGGTTTCAGCAGGACATCGGCCTGTCCGATAAGGTCGTGCCCGATAAAGATGGGATAGGGGTGCGACGGGGTTTGGACGGTCAGAGTATGCATAGTCATAATAAAGAGTCCTATGTAATAAAAAGGCCGTCTGAACTTAAGGGTGTTTCGTTTCAGACGGCCTCCGTATTTGAAAAGCGATAGCCGGATACAGCGCCTTTACCGGTTATGCAGAATATCAAGCAGCTTGCTGATGGTTTTTTGACAGTTTCCCGATTCGATGACGATATGCGCAGTTTGCCGGTAAACCGCATCGCGGGAATCATAAAGTTCGCGCAACTTGGCCAGCGGATTCTCTACTTGCAATAATGGCCGGCTAGTATCGTGGCGGGTTCGTTCCAGCAAGGTTTCAGGACGGGCATGAAGATAAATGACCGTACCGTTGTTGCGCAGGCATATGCGGTTTTCTTCACGCAATACCGCTCCGCCTCCGGTAGAAAGAACGATATTTTTCATTGCGGCCAGTTTTTTCAACATGGCTGTTTCACGGCTGCGGAACCCCTGTTCTCCCTCCACTTCGAATATCGTTGAAATAGAGACGCCGGAACATTTGCAAATCTCGTGATCGCTGTCGTAAAACGGACGGTCGAGCGTTTTGGCAATATGTCTGCCTAACGTTGTTTTACCCGCCCCCATTAAGCCGACAAAAAACAAATTACCTGTTATTGGTTTCATAACGGGCATTTTAAACGAAATCGGTAAGGGGATGTTTTTTATCTATGTGAAATTCGATTTGGGAGGATAAGCAATGATGGTAAAGCGACCGTAAAACGGGAGAGATGGATTTTTCGTTGCCGCTAAGTTTATGTGAGAGCAAATTTGGAATTGAATATTTGGAGGTTGTTGGATAGAAAGTAAGTTTTTTGAAACCCAAAGCCTGATTTTTCTTAGACCCGCAATTAACGATGGGCACGATTTATTTAACCCAACTCGGAAATTTATTTTTATGATTCAAAGGGATGGTTCAAGATGTTTTCAGACGGCCTATAAAAGTATTTGGTAAATTTTGGGAATGACGAAAAGTTAAATATCAATGCAATATCCAAACACAGCCTAATAAATGGGCCGACATGACATATTTATGATGAGGTTTAAAAAACAAGCGCATCTTTAAAATGAAGATGCGCTTGTTTCATTCGTTTGCGACATTAATAGCGTAAGTTGCTGCTGACTCCATCCATAATGCGGGGGGTAATGAATACCAAAAGTTCACGGCGTTTTTCATTACGTCCACGGGATTTGAACAAATTACCGACTACGGGAATATCACCTAACAACGGTACCTTGTTGACTGCATTGGAGTTTTCCTCTTCGTAGATGCCGCCGACAATCAGTGTGCCACCGTCTTCAACCATAGCTTGGGTATTCAGGTTTTTGGTACTGATACACTTGGTTCGCAAGCCGTCGGTTTGACAGTCAATCGGAGTATCCTTGTTGATTTTAACTGTCATAATGATTTGACCGTCAGGCGTGATGTTTGGTGTAACAGTCAGACCCAATACTGCTTTTTTGAACGTTACTGAAGTGGCACCACTTGAAGTCGCCTCTTGGTAAGGAATCTCCGTACCTGCTTCGATAGTCGCTTCTTTTCGGTCTTGTGTCAAAACGCGTGGGTTGGATAATGTTTTACTTTTACCCAATTCTTCCGAAGCAGATAATTCCAAGCCTAATGCTCCGGAGGCGAACGAGTGTACCAAGGCGATGGCGTTGGTGGCCGCATTCGTAGAAGGCAGGCTGATATTCGGACTCATTTCCAAAGCAGTCAGAGATGGAATAGTTGTTGAACCGCTGGCGATGGCATTGGCCAAGGTAATTTTATTTTGGTAATTAGTACCTGTGTTGTTAACGGCATTGGACCAATTTGATCCCCAAGAATTTTTACCGTTAACACCAGTGTAGCCGAATTTTACACCCAGATTACGGGAAAAACCTTCTTCTGCCTCAACGATACGGGCTTCAACCATAACCTGACGTGTCGGTACGTCCAACTCGTCAATCAGTTTGCGGAATTTTTGGATGACGGTATGGTTGTCAGTAATAATCAATGTGTTGGTAGCAGGGTCAATCAATGCACTGCCGCGGCTGCTTAATAATGTGTTGCGGTCATTGCCACTGCTGCTGCCATTGTCATCCAATCGCAAGATTTTGCGGAACTCTTCCACATTTTTGTATTTCAGTTGGAATGTTTGTGAGAACAAAGGACCCAGTTCTTCAATTTCTTTTTGGGCCTGCAACGTTGCCTTATCTTTGTTCAGCAATTCTTCACGCGGAGCGATGTTGATAATATTTCCTTGTCGGCGCATATCCAGATTGCGCGCTTGCATAACCAAATCCAAAGCCTGATCCCAAGGTACCTCTTTTAAGGATAAAGTCATTTTGCCGTTTACGCTGTCGCTGGCGACAATGTTTGTACCTGATTCTTTTGCCAGAATCTGCAAAATAGTACGGACATCGACATCTTGGAAATCCAAAGAAATCTTACGGCCATTAAATGATTTATTGGCGTTACTGGTCAAACCGCGTGATTCTGTAGTAGCGGATTTGGGTACAATTTCAAATGTATAACGGCCAGAGGAAGATTTGGTACGAATATCCCAGTTACCGTTGTTACGGATAACCAGTTGGGTAGCATTGCCGATACGTTTCAAAGTAACATTACGTACTGGTGTGTTGAAATCACCGACATCCAGACTGCGTTGAGCCTGAGTGGGCAATGGATTGTTTTTCAATGTAATAATGACACGGTCTTTTTGCTGCTTGATCTCAGGTTCTCCCGTAAAGGAAGGTGCCGACAGTTCGATGACGCCGGAATTCGATGCCCCTTTGTGGAAATCAACGTTTGTATTTGCCGTGGTTTGGGTGGTCGATACGGTACGTGCGGCAGGACTGGATACGAAATTATTTGTAGCAGAACGAGGAGTAGATACAGGTTTATAGGCTGTTTTGTCTGCTGATTCGCTGACATAAACCCATACTTCCTGCCCACGGATTTCAGTATTGTATTGGCCGGCCTTATTCAAACCCAACAAGATACGGGCGCGGTCATTATTCTGTGCTGCCGTGATTCGGTTCAACAAGGGATCTGCATATTCCAGAACAGGTTGTGGCAAGCGAATATTGGTTTTGGAAAAATCCAAAGCAATCCGAGAAGGTGTTGTGGTTACAAAGCCACGAGGACTAGCTACGTCACGGTCAAAACGGATCTTGACGATTTTTTGATTGTCGGGAAGTGTAGAGACATTGATGTCGGTAATGTTGCCTGCAAAACTCATTTGCGCAACCATGGCGATGCTGATACCGGCAAAAATTTTAGTAATGTTGTTGGTTTTCATAAAGTGAGACCCCTTGATTAATTTGAAACTGGTGCGGTTGAATCATTCGGTGAGGCTTGAGATGCGGATTGGTTGTCTCTGCCTGAACCGCTCAACGGTAATTCTGCATTTCGATACACCCAATTACCGTAACTGTCTTCTATTAGCTCAGTCAGAATAAGTTTGTCGGGTGTGATGCTCTGAATTCGACCGTAATTTTGTCCAATGTAGTTTCCTGGAAAAACGGTATAGACATGATTTTCTGCTTCGACAAATCCTTGAACTTTATTACCTTTGCTCAAGCTGCCCACATATTTCAAGTTCTCCAAGCTGAAAGTTTCGAGTGTTTCTTTGGGACGGTTGAGGTTGGGCGCATTTTTGCCTTTCAGGATATTGTTCAAACGTCGTGAATCAAAGGCATTCATGCCAGTGTAGTTTGGTGGTACATAGGCTTTAGGAGGTGTAACTGTCGGTGCTTCAAAAGGAATGATGTGGGATTTCGCCTCTTGGCGAGTATCGGACATCCATTTATTTAAATCTTCATATGTTGAAGTGCAGGCAGTTAAGGATAGTATGCCTAAGAGTAAGGTGGTATTTTTCATGATTTCCCTAAGATATTTTGCTGTTACTCTTTATTTTTGCTTGCATCTGCGGCAGCATTTTCGTTTCCTGCCGTGCTAGCCGCAAGTTCAGCGGCGACTTCTTCTGCCGGTCTTGCTTTATAGGTCGTTGCCGTTGCACTGAGGGTCAGTAAATCGCTTTTTCCATCTTTATTGGCTGAAGCCTGATCAATCTTCAACGATTCTAAAGTGATAATTCTAGACAGCTTTCCGACATCTCGGGTGAATTGACTAATCTGGTTGTATTTACCAGTAATAGCAATTTCATAAGGCAATTTTTGGATTGGTCCGTCATTTACTGGAGCTTGAGGGAGTACACTGTCTAATCTTAATCCGTTTGTCGCTCCTGCTTGGTGCAGTTCTTGAATCAGCGTGGGAATTTCGGCATCGGTTGGTAATTGTTTCAATAGAACATCAAAAGCGGAACGAATGGACGACAGTTCTGCTTGAAGGTTAGCCAAGCTAGCAGCTTCGATACTCTTTTTCGTATAAGTCTTTTTCAGTTCGACTTCTTTGGTTTCTTCGGAAGATAAAGTTTCCAGTTGACCTTTGAATACGCCAAAATAACCGATTGCTAATACCCCCGCCACAACCAATCCAGCAATAGTGAATTTTGCAGGGGCATTAAGCAGATGGGGATTCTGCAAATCTATATTCTTTAATTTAGCGGCTGCCATTTTATTGCTCCTGAGATTGTGGATTGGTTTCAGTAACCGATACCGAAGGAGTTGATTGATTTAATAATACTCTAAGAGTAAATTCTTGATAATTATCATTTTTCTTGATGCTAAGTAATTCGGGTTGGGAAAATACACCCGTACTTGGTAGTGCGCGCATTAGCATAGCGATTTTGTTGTCGCTCATGGCTCGCCCCGTAATTGTATAAGTAGTGGGATTTTCTGCATTAACTGCTGTTAAATAGGTATTTTCTGGAGTCAATACGTTTAAAGTGTCTATGATATAGGCCGCCTGAGAACGTTTTTCCTGCAATTCTTCTACTTTCTGTTTTTTTGCCAAAAAGTTTTCTTTTTCTTGTTGCAGCTTTTTAATTTCGCCTAAGTCAGTATCGAGTTTGCTAATTTCTGTTTCCAAAAATTGATTGCGGCTTTCTTGGTTACTGATGGCGCTGTTAATGGAAACATACGCCAAAACAGACAGACCTACACCGACTAAAAGAGCCGACAACATCAAAATATTAAATTGTTGTTTTTTACGTTGTTTAATTTCTTCTCGATAGGGGAGAAGGTTTATTTTGGTAAATTCAATCATTTAAAGTCCCCTTAAAGCCAATCCAAATGCCAATGTCAATGATGGCGCATCAATTTGTAACTGTGGTAAATCGACAGTATTACTTCTTGCTGCATATGCAGCAGGATGGATGCATTGTGTCGGTGTATTAGTTTGAGAGAAGATGCTTTCTGCCAAACCAGCTTGCTGGGCAGCCGTTCCTGTTAACAATATGTGCTTGATATTTGAAAAATTGTCACTGGATTGGGTAGTATAATAAAATTGCATAACACGCTGAATTTCTTGAGCAACCTGCACATTGAAACGATCAGCAACCTGTGTTTGATAATCGGAAGGCTTGCTGGATGATTTCATCATTTGATCGGCTTTTTCTTCCGTTACCTGATAGGTTCTTTGAATCAGTTGATTTAATTGTTCGGTACTGACAGGGGTTTCTTGTTTATACAGGATATGGCCGTTTTGCATCACTATTGCGTACATTTGTGTTGCGTAAATACCAAAGACGGCAACTTTTTCATCGGACAATTCTGGAGTGTGTTGGTTAATCCAGAATGTGAAAGCGTTACTTTGCGCAAACAAGTCCAAATCCAATGCGGATAACGCCATCCCGGCATTTTCAAAAAGTTCAATGCGTGGTTCGATATCATCTTTTTTTGCTGCGACCAATAAAATTTGTTCACTGCCGGATGAAGTGGATTTGCTGATAGTCTGATAGTCGTAGTTGACTTCTTCTAATGCGCTGATTTGTGCGATTTCATTTTCCGCAAATTCTTCCAAATCCAAATCTGTTTCTTTGGCGTTGTAAAAGGCGTGTTCAACTGTTGCTAGGCTTTGAGGTAAGGCGGCAGTAAAATTCTTGCAAGAAGTGCGTAATTGGGTATAACTATGTTGTAAATACGTTACAAGCTGGTCATAATCTTGTATCTTGTTGCCTTTGACGACATTTTTAGGCAGTTTGGTAATAACGTATTTTTCCAGTTGGATTTGGTTTAAACTACGGCCTGCCAGTTGTACCATTTTGATGGCGTGTTGGCTGATGTCGATACCGATTGCGGTCCGATTGTTCAGCCCGCCTGCGGTCTTACTGGCTTTAGTATTTGTATTTTTAATGCTTTTTGGTAAGCGCATAATGGAACTTCCCTGTATTATTTGGGTGTGAGTAACAGTTTAATATCCGTAAGGATTACATTTTCCCTACACAGCGGTAACTGTGTTTTATAGAAACCGTTGCCTATTTTACTTTATTTAAAGCCGTTGATGGCAAAATTATTAATTAGTCATGATTAAAAAGATTATAACGACCTGTATTGGTTTGATGTTAGGTTTGGCGCTTTTCGGAGTGGGGTTGATTGCTATAGCAATTCTGGTTACTTACCCGAAACTGCCGTCTCTTGATTCATTACAACACTACCAGCCGAAAATGCCGCTTACTGTATATTCTTCAGATGGCCAAGTTATTGGTTTATATGGAGAAGAACGGAGGAATTTTACTAAAATAAAAGATTTTCCCAAGGTGCTGAAAGATGCCGTGATCGCTGCTGAAGATAAGCGGTTTTATGAGCATTGGGGGGTTGATGTGCTTGGTGTGGCTCGTGCTCTTATTGGCAATGTTGTTGCAGGAGGGGTACAGTCAGGCGCGAGCACCATTACTCAGCAGGTTGCGAAGAACTTCTATTTGAGCAACGAGCGGACGTTTTCTAGAAAATTTAATGAAGCGTTGTTGGCGTACAAAATCGAACAGTCAATGAGTAAAGATCAGATTTTGGAACTGTATTTCAACCAAATTTATCTGGGGCAAAGAGCCTATGGTTTTGCTGCCGCGGCGCAAATCTACTACAACAAGAATGTAAAAGATCTAACGCTGGGTGAAGCTTCCATGCTTGCAGGTTTGCCGAAGGCTCCTTCGGCATATAATCCGATTGTGAATCCTGAGCGTGCGAAGCTTCGTCAGGAATATATCTTGAACAATATGGTTGAAGAAAAAATGATTACGCCGCAAGAGCGTGATGAGGCTTTGAAGGAGGAGCTGCATTATGAACGGTTTGTTCAGAAAATAGATCAAAATGCATTGTATGTTGCCGAAATGGTACGGCAGGAGTTGTACGAAAAATACGGTGAAGAGGCATATACCCAAGGATTCAAAGTTTACACGACCGTCAATATCGAAAATCAGCGGGTTGCAACGGAGGCTTTACGCAAGGTTCTGCGTAATTTTGACCGTGGCAGCAGTTACCGTGGGGCGGAAAATTATTTGGATTTGAGTAAGTCAGATAATGTGGAGGAAACTGTCGGACAGTATTTGTCTAGCGTGTATACGGTAGACAAAATGGTTCCAGCCGTTGTCTTGGAGGCTTCCGGAAAGGGCATTGAAATCCAGTTGCCAAGTGGCCGTAAAGTTACATTAAATCATGGTTCTTTAGGATTTGCCGCTCGTGCTGTCAACAATAAAAAAATGGGTGATGACCGTATCCGCCGAGGTTCTGTTATCCGTGTGAAGAGTACAGGTAAAGGTTGGACAGTGGTGCAGGAGCCTTCGCTGCAGGGTGCTTTGGTATCTCTTGATGCCAAAACAGGAGCCGTTCGTGCGTTAGTTGGAGGATATGATTTTTACAGTAAGACTTTTAACCGTGCGACTCAGGCGATGCGCCAGCCCGGTTCGTCGTTTAAGCCGTTTGTCTATTCGGCAGCGTTGGCAAAAGGAATGACGGCATCGACCCAAATTAACGATGCGCCGCTGTCTTTACCGGGGAAAGGACCCAATGGTTCGGTATGGAATCCTAAAAATTCGGACGGGCGCTATTCTGGCTATATTACTTTGCGGCAAGCATTGACGGCATCGAAAAACATGGTTTCCATCCGTATTTTGATGTCGATAGGTGTTGGTTATGCGCAACAATACATTCAACGTTTCGGTTTTAGGCCGTCTGAAATTCCAGCCAGTTTGTCGATGGCATTGGGTACAGGTGAAACGACTCCGTTGCGTATGGCTGAAGCATATACTGTATTTGCCAACGGCGGTTATAAGGTTTCGGCTCATGTTATTGATAAGATTTATGATAGTCAGGGTCGTTTGCGCGCTCAAATGCAGCCGTTAGTGGCGGGTGAGAATGCGCCGCAGGTCATTGATCCCCGTAATGCCTATATTATGTACAGAATCATGCAGGACGTAGTTCGTTACGGAACGGCGCGCGGTGCGTTGAGTATTGGCCGGTCGGATATTGCGGGCAAAACCGGTACGACGAACGATAATAAAGACGCATGGTTTGTCGGTTTTAATCCGAGTGTGGTAACGGCGGTATATGTCGGCTTTGACAAACCGAGAAGCATGGGTCGTGCCGGTTACGGCGGTACGATTGCCTTGCCTGTTTGGGTGGACTACATGCGTTTTGCTTTAAAAGGAACAGAAAGCAAAGGTATGAAAGTGCCTGAGGGCATCGTAGCTAAAGGCGGTGAGTACTATATGAAGGAGCGTTTGGTAACCAGCCCCGAACTGACTTTGGATAACAGTGGCAGCGTCCCTCGTCCGGCTGCTGGTCGCCCGCGTTCTCCGGCTGATGAGGATGGGGCTCCTCGCCGCCGTTCAAGCGGTCAGGCTGATTCTTCGGATAATCAGGGAGAAGTTCCGGTTAATCCGACTAACAGCGGTGGCAATAATAAGCAGTTGGACTCATTGTTCTGATTGCGGTTGATTGGACAGGCCGTCTGAAAACTTTGGTATGATGCCCTTGGTTTTCAGACGGCCTGTCTGTATGATTTAAATAATGCTGTTTCATCTGCGTTGCAGGTAGGAGTCGTGTTTGCTATGGTGTTGGGGGAATTGTTGAGAATTGCGCGTTTTCTGTTTCTTGTACGTGTGCCTCAAACCATTCACCAACGATTCGGTTTACTTCTTCTATTCCTTGTTTTTTCAGGCTGGAGAAAAGTTGCACGCTGACACGCTGGCGTTCCTTATAGGGCTTGAGTGATTTGTTTACCGAAGCTAGAGTTTTAATTTGCTCGTTTTTTGACAGCTTATCGGCTTTCGACAGCAAGATGTGGACAGGACGGCCGGTGGTGTGAAAAAAGTCCAGCATACGGATGTCCAAGTCTTTTAGCGGATGGCGTGCGTCCATAATCAGAATCAGTCCTATGAGTTGGCTTCGCCGTTGCAAATACCCGCCGAGCAGTTGTATCCAATGGGTGCGGATGGCTTCGGGGACTTGTGCGTAGCCGTAACCGGGTAAATCCACCATGAAACTACCGTTTTTCAGTTCGAAAAAATTGATGTGTTGGGTGCGTCCGGGGGTCTTGGAAACGTAAGCCAAACGGGTGTGTTGGGTCAGTGTGTTGATTGCGCTGGATTTTCCGGCGTTGCTGCGCCCGACAAACGCTATTTCGGCAGGCGTATCCGGTAAATCTTGCAAATGGTTGACGGTGGTAAAGAATTTTGCATTTTTAAAGTAATTCATAGTAGTAACAAAATGTAAATTTAGTATAGAATATCATGTTTATAGAACCATCGGTTTAACAGGGTGGAAATTTCATCCGGTATTGGTATTTGAGTATAAAAAAGGGCATTGTTGCGGCATACAATGCTGTAATTAGGAGCACTCCCATGAAACGATTCACTTTATTGGCTTTTGCCGTGGTGTCCGGTATGGCGGCGGCGGCCCCGAAAGCCGACTTGGACAAAGGAAAACAGATTGCGACGACCGTTTGCGCGTCCTGCCATGCGGCCGACGGCAATAGCGGTATCGCCATGTATCCGAAACTGTCGGCGCAACATGCCGCCTATATTTACGGCCAAACCAAAGCCATTAAGGAAGGCAAGCGCACTACGGGTGCTTCCGGCGTGATGAAACCGATAGTGATGAATCTGTCGGAACAGGATATGCACAATGTTGCTGCCTACTACAACAAGCAACAACCTAAATCGGGCGAGACCAGTCCTAAAGAAGAACCTGAATTGGGGGCGAAAATTTACAGGGGCGGCATTGCCGATAAGAAAGTGCCGGCCTGTATGTCCTGCCACGGACCGAGCGGGGCAGGGATTCCCGGCGGCGGAACAGATATTGCTGCTTACCCGCGTTTAGGGGGGCAACATAAATCTTATGTGATTGACCAAATGAAATTCTATAAATCAGGGCAGCGCGCCAATGCCATTATGGCCGATATTGCCGGCCGCATGTCCGATGCGGAAGTCAATGCGGTAGCAAACTTCATCCAAGGCCTGCACTGATAGGGCTTACAGTTATGTTGAGGCCGTCTGAAACCGATATTTTCAGACGGCCTTTGATACATTATTTCGTTTCCCTTTCGTTTTTTCTCCGTGAGCGGTCGGAAAATAAAACGTGCATACCGTGTTGCGGGTTTTGCAGGCGGTTTTCGGCAGGTATTAACGAAGCAATAAGTATTTTTTAATTGCCGAAAAAATTTTTTTGCTTCATTATGATTGGCTTAATTTATAGGCTAACTCATTCAAATTGCAGAATAAAATCCATTGGTCATGAATAATTCCCCCTCTTCCGCCCCGCTTGTCCGCAGGCCGTGGTTTGCTTTCCTCAGCTCTATGCGTTTTGCTGTGGCATTACTCAGTCTGCTGGGGGTGGCGTCTATTATCGGAACCGTTTTGCAGCAGAACCAGCCACAAGTCAATTATGTGGTGAAATTCGGGCCGTTTTGGTCGGAAATTTTTGGCTTTTTAGGTTTGTATGATGTTTACGCTTCAAGTTGGTTCGTAGTCATTATGCTGTTTCTGGTGGTTTCAACCAGTTTATGTCTGCTGCGTAACGTGCCGCCGTTTTTACGGGAGGTTAGGTCGTTCAGAGAAAACGCCAAGGAAAAATCGTTGGCATCCATGCGCCATTCCGCTTTGTTGGAAGGCGATATCCGACCCGAAATCGCACAACGTTATTTCGACGTCGAAGGATTTGCCTGCAAGTCAGTTACGCGCGCGGACGGTTCGGTGCTGGTGGCGGCAAAAAAAGGCGGAATGAACAAATGGGGCTATATTTTCGCCCATACTGCGTTGATTGTGATCTGTTTGGGCGGTTTGATTGACAGTAATTTGTTGTTGAAACTGGGTATTTGGTCGGGCCGTATCGTGCCTGACAATCAAACGGTATATGCCAAAGATTTTAAATCCGAGAGCATTCTGGGCAGCGGGAACATATCTTTCCGCGGTAATGTCAATATTTCGGAAGGGCAAAGTGCCGACGTAGTGTTTCTGAATGCCGATAAAGGCTTGCTGGTGCAGGACTTGCCGTTTAGTGTCGAATTGAGAAAGTTCCATATTGATTTTTACGATACCGGTATGCCGCGTGATTTCGCCAGCGACTTGGTCGTTACCGATAAGGAAACCGGCAAGAAGACCGAACGGACCATCCGTGTAAACCATCCGCTGACACTGCACGGCATCACGATTTATCAGGCCAGTTTTGCCGACGGCGGGTCGGATTTGAATTTCAAAGCGTGGAATCTGTCCGATGCGTCCCGCAAGCCGATTACCATGAAGGCAACTTCGATGCGGACGTTTCCGCTGGATTTCGGCGGGAAACGGTATCAGTTGGAATTTGACCAGTTTACCGGCATGAACGTGGAAGATATGGGCGGGCCGTCTGAAAAAACGGATAAGGGGTTGAAATCGGCCCTGAACGATGTCAGGGCGGTGAAGCAGGAAAACAAGAAATACACCAATATCGGGCCTTCGATTGTATACCGCATCCGCGATAAGGCGGGGCAGGCGGTCGAATATAAAAACTATATGCTGCCGATTAAGCAGGAGGACGGTTATTTTTACATCACCGGCACGCGTTCGGGGCTGGACCAACAATACCGCTGGTTGCGCATTCCGGCCGACAAGGCGGGAAAAGTCGATACTTTTATGGCTTTGCGCGAGTTGCTGAAAGACGATGCGGCCCGTAAACGTGTGGTGCGGGAAGCGACCGTCGGTGCGCCGGATAATATCCGCGTTCAGTTTACCCGTGCGGCGGAAAACACGTTAAGCATTTTCGCGCAGGGCGGTTATCTGGCTTTGAACGATTTTGTCGTGAAGCATATTCCGAAAGCCGAACAGGAAAAAATGCAGGGCTATTTCTATGAAATGCTCTACGGCACGATGAATGCCGCATTGGATGCGGCCATCAAGGAATACGGCCTGCCTGCCTGGAAGCAGGACGATGCGCGCAACCGTTTTTTAATGTACAGCATGGATGCCTACACCGGGCTGACCGAATATCCTGCACCGATGCTGCTCCAGCTCAACGGTTATAAAGAGGTACGTTCGTCCGGCCTGCAAATGACCCGTTCGCCGGGCGCGGCATTGGTGTATTTGGGTTCGGTGCTGTTGGTACTGGGCACGGTTTTCATGTTTTATATCCGTGAAAAACGCGCGTGGCTGTTGTTTTCAGACGGCCGTATCCGTTTTGCCATGTCTTCCAGCCGCAACGAACGCGACCTGCAAAAAGAATTTCCGCGGCATTTACAGCATTTGCAACAGCTTGCGAAAGATTTAAACCATGACCACAAACACTGACCAAACCCTGCCCGTACATGAATTGCTGAGGCGCAAATCGTTTATCCGCAGCCTGAATGCGGCCGATTGGATATTCGCCCTTGTTATCGCCTCCGCCGCCGTGTTCGCGCAAACCAATATCGACTTTCATATGGACATCTATGAAATGGTGATCCTGTGGACCAGTGCGGGTGCGGCCATGCTGCTCGGTTGGTTTTTCAAGCCGATGCGCTGGTTCATCTTGCTTTGCCTCGCGCTGGCCTACGGCGCGTTGAGCCTGTACCGCGGCGATATCGGTAATGCCGACGGTTTTCTGCTCAAATATTTTTTGAGCAGCCAGTCTGCGATTATGTGGCAGTGCGCCTTTGTTTTTTTCGCCCTGTTCGCCTACATTTCGGGTGCGTTCGTTGCTACCCGCCGCAACAGCGAAACCAGTACGCTGCTCGGTATGGCGACGGTATTTGCGTGGATTTCGGCAGTGGCGGGATTCACCGGCCTGCTGGTGCGTTGGCACGAAAGCTATCTGCTGCGTCCGGATGCGGGCCACATTCCGGTGGCCAACCTTTATGAAGTGTTTATCTTGTTTTTGGTCATTACGGCACTGATGTACCTTTATTATGAAAAACGCTTCGGCATACGGAAGTTGGGCGGGTTTGTTTTTGCCTTTATGGCGGTGGTGGTCGGGTTCGTCCTGTGGTACAGCGTTTCCCGCGAGGCGCATGCCATCCAGCCGCTGATTCCCGCGCTGCAATCGTGGTGGATGAAAATTCATGTCCCCGCCAACTTTATCGGTTACGGTGCATTCTGCATCGCCGCGATGCTCGGCATCGCCGAGCTGCTGGCTTTGGGATGCGAGGATAAGGGCAGGAAGTCGTGGCTGCCGCATTCTCAGGTTATCGAAGAGGTGATGTATAAAGCGATAGCCGTCGGATTTCTGTTTTTCACCATCGCCACCATCCTCGGCGCGCTTTGGGCGGCGGATGCGTGGGGCCGTTATTGGAGTTGGGACCCGAAAGAGACGTGGGCGTTTATCGTGTGGCTGAACTACGCCGTATGGCTGCATCTGCGGCTGGTTGCAGGTTGGCGTGGCAGGATTTTGGCTTGGTGGGCGATAATCGGGTTGTTTGTTACGGCGTTTGCCTTTATCGGCGTGAACATGTTTTTGAGCGGCTTGCACTCTTACGGAACGTTGTAAGCCTGTTCGAAATGGAAAAGAGGCCGTCTGAAAGATAGTTTTCAGACGGCCTCTTGATATGAAGGGGGCAGTTAGCGGTTCAAATCCAGATCCGCCTTGTATTCGATGCGTCCGTGGTCTTTGCTCTCGATGGAAACATCCAATTCTTGGCGGCCGCGTCTGAATTTCAAATCCGCATCGTCGCGTTTGATTTCGGATTCCACCACGCGGAAGCCTTTGCTGTGGGCGTGGGCGATGACTTTTTTGGCCAAAGTGGGGATGGAGGTATGGCGGGCGGAAAGTTCGGCTTCGTATTCGAACTCGCCGTTGCCCTGATGGTCTGCTTTTACTGTGTGCGCACCGGCGGGGCGGTAAATTTCAGACGGCAGCGGGGCGGCGAATGCGCTGGCGGAGAACAGGGCCAAAATGCCGGTTACCATCAGAGATTTTGCTTTAGTCATTATCTTTCCTTTCAGGTTGCCAAAAACCGCGTCAAACGGCTGTCGGAGGCAATGTTAGGCATACTGCATCATCGTGGCAAGCGGCTGTACTTGGTTTTACATCCGCCCGTTTCCGCCCGCCCCAGCCTTACAGCCTTTTGCAGAAAACGGCAAATGTAAGGGAATACATACAAGTCGGTTTTCCGTGTTTGCCGGCGGGCTTATCGTTTGCCTGAATCGGGTGGGCGGGGAAGAAATCCGTTAAAATAGCGCATTCATTATTTTTCAGACGGCCTCAAACCATGCTGGTACTAGGAATCGAATCATCCTGCGACGAAACGGGCGTTGCGCTTTACGACACCGAACGCGGCCTGTTGGCGCACCAACTTCACACCCAAATGGCGATGCATGCCGAATACGGCGGCGTTGTTCCCGAACTTGCCAGCCGCGACCACATCCGCCGCGTCGTGCCGTTGACGCAGGGCTGTTTGCAGGAAGCGGGCGTTTCCTATGACGACATCGATGCCGTCGCCTACACCCAAGGACCGGGCTTGGGCGGTGCGCTGTTGGCGGGTTCGGGCTACGCCAACGCCTTGGCGTTTGCCTTGAACAAACCCGTCATTCCCATCCACCATCTCGAAGGTCATTTGCTCTCCCCGTTATTGGCGGACGACAAACCCGACTTTCCGTTCGTCGCCCTGCTGGTTTCGGGCGGTCATACGCAGTTTATGGCGGTACGCGGCATTGGCGACTACACGCTGATGGGTGAAAGCGTCGACGATGCGGCGGGCGAAGCGTTCGACAAAACCGCCAAACTCTTAGGTTTGCCGTATCCCGGCGGCGCGAAGTTGTCCGAACTGGCGAAGCTGGGCAAACCCGATGCCTTTGCGTTCCCGCGCCCCATGCTCCATTCGCACGATTTGCAGATGAGCTTCTCCGGTTTGAAAACCGCCGTGCTGACCGCCGTCGAAAAAGTCCGCGCCGAAAACGACGGCGAAATCCCCGAGCAAACGCGCAACGACATCTGCCGCGCGTTTCAAGACGCGGTGATTGACGTCCTCGCTGCCAAAGCCAAAAAAGCCTTGTTGGATACCGGTTTCAGAACTTTGGTCGTTGCGGGCGGCGTCGGTGCAAACTGGAAGCTGCGCGACGAATTTTCCCGCCTGAGCGTCAAAAAACCGTCTGAAAAAGGCAAACCCAAGCCTAAGGAAGAAAAAATCAAAGTCTGTTTTCCGCCCATGGAATACTGCACCGACAACGGCGCGATGATTGCCTTCGCCGGCGCGATGAGGTTGCAGGAGCGGCAGCCCGCAGGCGCGTTCAACGTCAAACCGCGCTGGCCGCTGTCGGATATTGTGAAATGAGAGAAACGCCCGATACGGTTTGATGCCGTTCGGGCGTTATGCGTATTGAAACCAGTCGAGGAGAAATCTATGTCGTTTTCGCAGGAAGCATGGCGGCGCAATGCTGCTCTATATCAGGCCACGCTGAATCTGCCGTTTAATCAGGAGCTGGCGCGGGGCACGCTTGGCCGCGAGGCGTTTTGCCATTATGTCATTCAAGACGCGCATTATTTGGAGGCTTACGGCCGCGCCTTGGCGGTGTGTGCCGCCAAAGCATCCGATGCTGTTGGGATTTTGCAGTTTGCCGCGTTTGCGCAGGAGGCGGTGGAGGTCGAGCGGCAGTTGCACAGCAGCTTTATGCAGCAATTCGGCATTACCGGCAGGCAGTACGCCGAAACGCCGCTGACCGCAGCCTGCCACCATTACACATCGTATCTGTTGGCGACGGCCTGGTCGGAAAGCTATCCCGTGGTGTTGGCCTGCCTGCTGCCGTGTTTCTGGATTTATGCCGAGGTCGGTAAAGATATTTACGCCCAATCCGTGCCGGACAATCCGTATCAGGCCTGGATTGACACTTATGCGGGCGAAGAATTTAACGAATCGGTGCGCAGAGTGATTGCCGCGGTCGACGCAGCAGCAGCCGTAGCCGCGGCCGAAACCGTGCGGAAGATGCACGCGGCTTATACGGCGGCGGCAAAACTGGAATGGCTGTTCTGGGACAGTGCCTATCACCGGCGCGGGTGGGAAGGGCTGGAAAAGTTTTAGCGTCCGAATAATAAAAGGCCGTCTGAAAAACATGTTTTCAGACGGCCTTTAAAATTTCAGAACCTGCCGTTACTGGTTTTTCTCGATGATTTCCTTCAGCATCGGCATCGGGCTGTAACCGCTCTGCACTCTGCCGTTGGGGAAGACCAGCGTCGGGGTGCCGGTGAAGCCCAGTTGTTCGCCCAGCGAAGTGGTTTCGGCGACGGGGTTGCTGCAGCCGGCTTTGCCGTTTTCGGGGAGCTTACCTTTGCGCATCCATTCCGTCCAGACCTTGGTATGGTCTTTCTGGCACCAGATAAGCTCGGCTTTGCGCGCGGCGTCGGGGTGCAGGCTCGGAATCGGCATCATGAAGTTGTAAATCGTGATGTCGGTCATTTTTTCAAATTCGTGCTCCAAACGCTTGCAGAACGGGCAGTCGGGGTCGGAGAACACGGCGATTTTCAGTTTGCCGTTGCCGCGCACTTCTTTAATCGCTTTGTCCAAAGGCAGGGTGGAGAAGTCGATTTTGTTCAATTCGGCGATGCGTTCTTCAGTGATGCTTTGGCGTTTGTTGATGTCGATGAGGTCGCCCACCAGCATGTAGTCGCCCGAAGCGTCGGTATAGATGACCTGTTTGCCGGTTACGATGACTTCGTAAATGCCTTTGAGCGGCGTTTCGCTGACACTGACGACTTTCAGGTTCTGGCCGGCGTAGGTTTTTTCCAGCTTCGCTTTCACTGTTTCGACCACGTTGCCGCCGGCAGGTTTGGCCGAAACCGCCGAACCGACGGCGGGAGCCGAAGTGGTTTTGCTGCTGCCGTTGGTCTGCCCGCAGGCAATCAGGGGCAGCAGGGTAAGGGGGATAAGGAATTTGACGAGTTTGTTTTTCATATGTGAGGTTGATGTGTTGCCGTTAAAGATTGGGCATTGTATCAAACATGGGGTGCATACGCATTTGATAATTTGCTCGGAATGATGGCGGAAAGTCGCATTCGCATCTTGCAGCGGAGGCGGTTCGGGTTTTTCTTGGCGCGGATTCGTTTAAAATATGTGGATTCTAAAATCCAGCTGCCTTTCCACACTGTTTGACATGATGATCTACCACCGCATCGCTGTAAACGTGCCGCTTTCAGACGGCCTTTTGACTTATTCCCATTCCGAGCCGCTGCCGCAGGGAACGCGGGTGCTTGTGCCTTTCCGCAACAAGACTGTGGTCGGGATTGTGTGGGAAACGGATATTGCGCCGGATATGGATACGGCGCGGATTTTGAGTATTCAGACGACCTTTTCAGATGAGCCGCCGCTGCCTGAAAGCTGGCGTGATTTGCTCTCGTTTACGTCGCGTTATTACCACTATCCGACGGGGCAGGCGGTGTTTGCCGCGCTGCCGCAGGGCTTGAAGGAAACGCGCGCGGTGGAAATGCCGCAGCCGCCGTTGTTTTACGCGCTGAACGAACAGGGCAGGGCGCAAACGCCGCCGCCGGCGCGGTTTAACAAAAAAGCGGCTTTGTGGGATGCGCTGCTGTTGGGCGGGATGACGATGGCGGCGTTGAAGCAGGTGAACGCGCAGGCGGCAAAATTAATCGAAGATTGGGCGGAGCAGGGCTGGATTGAAACGACGGAAGCGGCGAAACCTGTTTTAAGGCCGTCTGAATTTGTGTTGAATGCCGATCAGCAACAGGCTTCCGATGAAATTCAGACGGCCTTCGGCAGCTTCCAGCCGTTTCTGCTGTACGGCATCACCGGCAGCGGCAAGACCGAAGTGTATTTCGATGCGATGGCGAAAGTGTTGGCGCAGGGGCGGCAGGTGTTGTTTCTGTTGCCCGAGATCAACCTCACGCCACAGCTTTTGAAGCGGGTGGAAAACCGTTTTGCCGACGTGCCGACCGCCGTGTTACACAGCCAGATGGCGGCAGGCAGGCGCACGCAGGATTATTTGCGCGCGATGTTGGGGCAGGCGAAGCTGGTCATCGGCACGCGGTTGGCGGTGTTCACGCCGATGGATGATGTCGGGCTGATTGTGGTCGATGAGGAACACGACGGCTCGTTCAAACAGGACAACGAATTGCGCTACCATGCCCGCGATTTGGCGGTGTGGCGGGCGAAGCAGGGCGGCTGCCCCGTTGTGTTGGGCAGCGCCACGCCCAGCTTGGAGAGCTGGCACAAGGCGCAAAGCGGCGCGTACCGCCTGCTGCAACTGACCGAGCGCGCCCATACCGCTGCGCAACTGCCGCAAGTGGACATCCTCAACGTGGGTCGTCTGAAACTTGACAACGGCTTCTCGCCGCAAGCCTTGCAGCTTTTGAAACAGAATTTTGAAGCGGGCGGCATGTCGCTGGTGTACCTCAACCGACGCGGCTTCGCGCCCGCGCTGTTTTGCGGTGACTGCGGCCATACCTTCGGCTGCCCGAACTGCTCCGCCAAAATGGTGCTGCACCAACGCGCCCGCCAACTGCGCTGTCACCACTGCGACCACCGCGAACCCATCCCGTTCAAATGCCCCGACTGCGGCAACCAAGACCTGACCGCCGTCGGCCACGGCACGCAGCGCGTCGAAGAAACCCTGCGCGCCTTCCTGCCCAAGGCAGCCGTCGTCCGTGTCGACAGGGACAGCACCGCGCACAAAAACGACTGGGCGGATTTGTACCGCCGTATCGCCGACAACGAAATCGACATTCTGGTCGGCACGCAGATGCTCGCCAAAGGCCATGATTTCGCGCGGCTCAACCTCGTTATCGTGTTGAACGCCGACGGCAGCCTGTACAGCGCGGACTTTCGTGCGCCTGAAAGGCTGTTCGCCGAGCTGATGCAAGTGTCCGGCAGGGCGGGGCGCGCCGACAAACCCGGCAAGGTGTTGATACAGACCCAACTGCCCGAACATCCCGTCTTCGCCGCCGTCAAAGCGCAGGACTACGCCGTGTTCGCCGAAAACGAATTGAACGAGCGGCAAATGTTCGCCATGCCGCCCTTCGGTTTCCAGACCGCCGTCCGCGCCGACGCGCCGCGCGTTGCCGATGCGATGGAGTTTCTCAATGCCGCCAAAGAAACCCTCGCCCCGCTTTTGCCCGAAAGCGTCTCCCAGTTCGGCGCCGCCCCTATGCTGATGGTGCGCCTCGCCGAACGCGAACGCGCGCAAATCTTCCTCGAATCGACATCCCGACAGGATTTGCACCGTGCCGTGAGTTTGTGGGTGCAGGTGTTGCAGCAAAACCGTGACGGCAAAATCCGATGGTCGGTGGATGTGGACGCGCAGGAAATGTAGTTGTTTAAAGGTGGTGAGTGAGGCCGTCTGAAAAAAACAACGTTTTTTCCGAAATGCCGGCCCGCGCTAATTCAACACTAATTTGATGATGTTTTAATGTGTATGTCGAAACCTGATACACACGAAAGGAAACATGATGAAAAAACTCTTGCTGACCGCCGTTATCGCCCTGTCTGCCGCAACCGCGTTTGCCAACGACTATATCGAACACCGGATTTACAGCGATAAAAACTTCGAGCAAAACCGCGCCAAAGCGGTGAGGATGCTGAAAGACCGCGGCTATCGCGTGCACGATGTCGATGCCGACGACTTCCGCGGCCAGCCGGTGCTGGAAGTGGAAGCCTTTAGAGACGGCCGCGAATACGACATTATTTTGTCTTATCCCGATTTGAGAATCATTAGAGAGCGAATCGATTACTAAGCGTCCGCATACGATACAGGCCGTCTGAAAATGTTTCAGACGGCCTGTATCGTATGCGGCGAGGTGGCGGAAGGCCAGAGGAGCGGATTTCCGCAAAGGCGGTTCACCGCTGCAACCGTTTTTTGTCCAATTCCGCTTTAACCAGCAGGCCGTGTGCGAACTGCCTGCTGTCGGTCAAAACCAGCCTGCCGCCGTAGCGTTTGGCGATGGCGTCGGCAATGGGAAGCCCCAGCCCCGTGCCTTGCTGTTCCGTGCCGAGGATGCGGTAAAACGGGTCGAGTACGCGGCTGCGTTCGGCGGCGGGGATGCCGTTGCCGTTGTCTTCCACCCACAAAACCAGATGCGTGGCGGTTTCGTCGAACCCCAAATCGATTCGGCCGCCTTCGGGCGTGTAACGCACGGCGTTGTCGGCCAGCGTTTTGACAAGGGTGAATATTTCGGTGTCGTCCGCCCAGATTTCGCACTCGGTTTCCACCGCCGCGCCGATGTCTTGGTTTTTGGCGGTAGCCAGCGGCAGCAGGGTTTCGATGGTGCGGCGGAACAGGGTTTGCAGGCTGATGAGGCTTTTGGGACGTTGCACTTCGAGCGTTTGGGCGCGGGCGAACGAGAGGAGCTGTTCCAGCAGGTGGCGGTTGCGGCTGATGCTTTGCTGCAAGACGGCGGACTGCTGCTGCGCTTCCGGCGGCAGGGACATGCTGTTGAGCCGTTCGGCCTGAAGCGAGAGGGCGGTCATCGGGCTGCGCAGTTCGTGGGCGGCGTCGGCGATAAACCGCTGCTGCTGGCGCATGTTTTCCTGCGTGCGTTCCAGCAGGCGGTTGATGGCGGTAACGAAGCCGGTGATTTCACTGGGAACGTCGTCGGTAGCGAGCGGCGAGAGGTCGTTGTCCTGCCGCTGCCCCAGGCTTCGCGACAGTTTTTTGACGGGGCGCATGGTGCGGTGGGCAATCCATACGGTCAGTGCGACAGACAGCGGAATGGAGAGCAACAGCGGCAGGGTGCTGCGCCATGCGGCGTTTTCAGCCAGGTCTTCGCGGTATTCGCTTTCCTGTATGACGGCCACCTGCCCTTGGTCGGTCCGGTGCAGGTAGGCGCGGTAGTTGTCGTCGTCGTCGGTCAGGTTGTGGAAGCCGTCTGAAAGATGGGCGGGAATGTCAAAGCGGCCGTCGCTGCCCGGAAGTTGGACGAAGATATGGGCGTCGTTGTCGCTTTCGGGCAGTTCCGCCATATGGTCGGACGCAGGACTGATGTGGGCGGCGGTCTGCCGCAGCAGGTCGTCTTGCAATTCTTCGGTTTCTTGATAGGTGGCGTAAAACGAAAAGCCGCCTGCGGCGGCGGCCAGCAGCAGCGTGACCGCCGCCAGTGCGAGGCTGAGGCGGGCTTGCAGGGAATTTTTAATTGTGTGGATAAAGTCGTTCATAGTACTGCGGATTGGGTTATGGTTGTCGGCGCGGCAGGCGGGGCCGTCTGAAATTTTCCGCTGCACGGGTGTTTCAGGCGTCGCCCTTTTCCACCAGCCAGCCTACGCCGCGGACGTTGCGGATGTGTTCTTTGCCGAGTTTCTTGCGCAGCGAATGGATAAGGAAGTCGACCGCGTTGCTTTCCACCTCTTCGCCCCAGCCGTAGATTTTGTCTTCCAGGTCGCTGCGCGAAAAAATGGTGCCCGGCCGCATCATCAGCGCTTGTAATACGGCGAATTCTTTGTTGCTCAGGGCGACGGGTTCGGTTTGTCCGGCAATCTGAACCTGATAGGTGGCGGGGTTGAGCGTGAGGACGCCGTTGCTCAGGAGCGGCTGGCTTTGGCCGTTGTTGCGCCGCAGGATGGCGCGCATCCGCGCCTGCAATTCGGCCATGTCGAAAGGCTTGACGATATAGTCGTCCGCCCCGCCGTCCAGACCGTGCAGGCGGCTGTGGAGGTCGTCGCGGGCGGTAACGATCAATACCGGCACCTGACAGCCGCTGCTGCGCAGCCGTGCCAACACCTGAAGCCCGTCCAGCCCGGGCAGCCCCAGGTCGAGCAGCAGCAAGTCGTACTCCTGCGCTTGTACCGCCGCCGCAGTCTGCGCTCCGTTTTTCACTCTGTCCACCGCGTAGCCGCTGTCTTTCAGGTTGGCACAGACGGCCTCGGCAATCATGTTGTCGTCTTCGACTATTAGTACGCGCATTTTAGGTTCTCCCGAAAGTATGTTATAGGTGGAATAGATACTACGATACACGGATAAAATTAGGAAGTGATTAGTTGGGGCGGGCAAATCCGTTTACAACCATGATGTTATACAGTATCATCCGTTTGTCTTTAATGTTTTTCAGACGGCCTTTGGGACTGCAAAGGCCGTCTGAAATTTTGGGGCTGTTATGAAATCCATTTTACTGGCCGGATTGTTCCAGCGGCTGCTTATCGTGCTGATTGCGCTTGCCGTTGTGTGGGGCATCTATTTTTGGGCGGCGGGCGTATGAGCATTATTGTGGACAACCTGACCGTCAGCTACCGGAGCCGGCCCGCGGTGCACCATGTTTCGGCGGAGTTTGCCGACCAATCGATGTGGGCGGTGTTCGGGCCGAACGGGGCGGGAAAATCGACGCTGCTCAAGGCAGTGATGGGGCTGCAAAAGGCGGATACCGGCTGCGTCCGCCGAATCGGGCTGAAACGCGGAGACATCGCCTACCTGCCGCAGCAGTCGGAAACCGACCGCAGCCAGCCGATGACGGTTTTCGAGCTGGCGGCGATGGGGCTGTGGTACGAAATCGGTTTTTTCGGCCGCGTCAATGCCGGACAGCGGCAGCGTGTTTTCGACGCGCTCGAGCGGGTGGAGATGGCGGATTTTGCCGAACGGCAGATTGCGCACTTGTCCAACGGGCAGTTTCAGCGCGTGCTGTTTGCGCGGATGCTGGTTCAGGACGCGAAATTCCTGCTGCTGGACGAACCGTTTAACGCGGTCGACGCCAAAACGACTTACGCGCTGCTGGAAGTGTTGGCGGCATGTCATACCGAAGGGCGGGCGGTGATTGCCGTGCTGCACGATTACGAGCAGGTGCGCGCCTATTTCGCCGACACGCTGCTGCTGGCGCGCGAGAAGATTGCGGCGGGGGCGACGGAGGCCGTGCTGACCGAGAAATACCTGCGGCAGGCCGATGCCGCGATGCAGCGGCACGGTTCGGCGGATTGGTGCGAGGCGTGATTTTTCAGACGGCCTTTTTATCGGAAACACGGCATCCGCCGGTTTCGTTTCTCTGCGAAAATTCCCTATGAATTTCTACGATTTGATTATTTCCCCCTTTGTCGAATTTGACTTTATGCGTTATGCGCTGGCGTCTATCGTTTTCTTGGCGCTCAGTGCCGCGCCGGTGGGCGTGTTTCTGGTGATGCGCCGCATGAGCCTGGTCGGCGACGCTTTGAGCCATGCGGTGCTGCCCGGGGCGGCCGTCGGCTATATGGTAGCGGGACTGAGCCTGCCGGCGATGAGTATCGGCGGATTCGCGGCGGGGATGCTGATGGCGCTGCTGGCGGGGCTGGTCAGCCGTTTCACCTCTTTGAAGGAAGACGCGAACTTCGCCGCTTTCTATCTGAGCAGCCTTGCCATCGGCGTGGTGTTGGTCAGTAAAAACGGCGACAGCGTCGATTTGCTTCATCTGCTGTTCGGTTCGGTGCTGGCGGTGGACGTGCCCGCGCTGCAACTGGTGGCGGCGGTGGCCAGCCTGACCGTTACCGCGCTGGCGGTGATTTACCGCCCGCTGATGCTGGAAAGCATAGACCCGCTGTTTTTAAGGGCGGTCAACGGCAGGGGCGGGGTTTGGCATGTGCTGTTTCTGGTGCTGGTGGTGATGAATCTGGTGGCGGGTTTTCAGGCGCTCGGCACGCTGATGTCGGTCGGCCTGATGATGCTGCCGGCGATTACCGCGCGGCTGTGGGCGAGGAACATGGGCGGGCTGATGCTGGCCTCGCTGGCCTTCGCCTTGGTGTGCGGTCTGGGCGGGCTGCTGTTTTCCTACCATGTCGAGATTCCTTCCGGTCCGGCGATTATTTTGTGGTGCGGCGCGCTGTATCTGTTTTCCGTGGTGTTCGGCAAAGAGGGCGGGATGCTGACCAAATGGTTCAAGCACAGGAAACACCGCATGGCCTGACGGTTCGGAATGTGCGGGAAATCCGGACGCAGGGTTCCCATCCGCCGCCGAATCCCCTATCATCGGAGTATCGGTTTTCAGACGGCCTTTCTGCATCGGGGCCGTCTGAACGCATCCGGACATATCGTTAAGGAGAAAGGAAACAAAATGCTGTTGGGTGTCAATATCGACCATGTCGCCACGCTGCGCAATGCGCGCGGTACGACTTATCCCAGTCCGGTGGAGGCCGCACTGGTGGCGGAAACCCACGGGGCCGACCTGATTACGCTGCATCTGCGCGAAGACCGCCGCCATATGAAGGACGCCGACGTGTTCGCCGTGAAAAACGCCATCCGCACGCGGCTGAATCTGGAAATGGCGCTGACCGAAGAAATGCTGGAAAACGCACTCAACGTCATGCCCGAAGACGTGTGCATCGTGCCGGAAAAACGGCAGGAAATCACCACCGAGGGCGGGCTGGACGTGTTGGCGCAGCAGGACAAAGTGGCGCAATACGTTAAAACACTGACCGACGCGGGCATACGGGTTTCGCTGTTTATCGACGCCGACGGCGACCAGATTCAAGCCGCGCACGAAGTCGGCGCGCCCGTCATCGAGCTGCACACCGGCGCGTATGCCGACGCCCCGAACCACGCCGAACGCGCCCGCCAGCTTGCCCGCATTGAAAACGGCGCGCATTTCGCCGCCGATTTGGGGCTGGTCGTCAACGCGGGCCACGGCCTGACCATCCACAACGTGACGCCGATAGCCCAGATTCTGGCCGTCAGGGAATTGAACATCGGCCATTCGCTGATTGCGCAGGCCGTATTCCTCGGGCTGCCCGAAGCCGTGCGCCAGATGAAGGAAGCCATGTTCCGCGCACGCATGATGCCGTAGGATACGGTTTAAAAACGGACATTTTCAGACGGCCTGCCGCGCCGTCTGCCTTCCCAAGGAGAATTTCATGATTTACGGCGTCGGCACAGACCTCGTTTCCCTCAAACGCATCGTGCGGCTCAATAAAAAATTCGGCATGTCTTTTGCCGAACGCATCCTCAGCCCCGAAGAGCTGCTGGAGTTCCCGCAGGTGGGCAAACCGATTAACTACCTCGCCAAACGGTTCGCCGCCAAAGAAGCCTTCGCCAAAGCCGTCGGTACGGGTATCCGCGGCGCGGTAACGTTCCGCAACGTCGGCGTCGGCCACGACGCATTGGGCAAGCCCGAATTTTTCTACGCCGCCCCGCTGGTGCAGTGGCTGAAAGAACAAGGCATCGCGCGGGTGCATTTGAGCATGAGCGACGAAGAAGACACCGTTTCGGCCTTTGCCGTAGCCGAACGGGATGCCGTTTGAAAACAATGTCGGCGTTTCAGACGGCCTGTTTTTCCAATCCGAACGAAGGCCGGAGCATTCCGGCCGCTTTGACAACCATGACAGAACCAGACACCCGCCCCCTCATCCGCGTCGTCGCCGGCATCATCCTGAACGAACACGGCGACTACCTGCTCAGTTCGCGCCCCGAAGGAAAACCTTACGCGGGGTATTGGGAATTTGCCGGCGGCAAGGTCGAGGCGGGCGAAACCGAATTTCAGGCGCTGCAACGCGAGTTTGAAGAAGAACTCGGCATCCGCATCCGCCGCGCCGTACCGTGGCTGACCAAAATCCATTCTTACGAACACGCGCGCGTGCACCTGCGGTTTATGCGGGTCGAAGCCGGCTGGTGGACGGGCGAATTGCAGGCCAGGGAAGGGCAGGAGTGGTCCTGGCAGAAGGCGGGCGATTTCACCGTGTCGCCGATGCTGCCCGCCAACGGCCCGCTGCTGAAAGCCCTGTCTGTGCCGCGGTCGTTTACGGGTCGGCCGGATACGGGGCTGGAGGGCGAAAACGCTTCGGGCGCTTACCGCGTCGTGCCGTTCGGACTTGCCGAACCGCAGCATAAACACATCCTGATAGACGAAACCGTTTTGCGCGCAAGGGGCAGGATGCCGGAGGCGGAAAGCGTGTGGGTCAGGATTCAGACGGCCTCGCAATGGCCGCGCGTGCAGGATGCCGACGTGGTGTTGTGGCAGGTGGGAAACAAGGAGGCGGCGGAAGCCGTGTGCGGTGTGCTGGCGGGCGGCGTTTCCATGCCGCTGGTGGTCGCGGCCGCGCCTGAATGGAATGCGTCATACCGCCGCCGCTGGCTGGATGCCGGTGCGCACGCAGTATTGGACTGCGAAGAGACAGAGGCCGTCTGAAACATGGATAAGCGAAAGAAACTGCTGCTTGCGGGCGTTCTGCTGCTGGTGTTCGCCGCCGTCAAGGTCGGCGCGCTGGTCTGGTGGCAGGAGCGGCAGCCGGCGGCAAAGGCCGCGGCCTGCGACGTGCGTCGGGGCTGCACGCTGCCTAACGGCGTGTATGTGAAGTTCGGCGGCACCGGCGCGGCGAAGCAGCCGTTTGACGTCGAATTGAAAAACGTACCCGCAGCCGTCGGCGAAACCGGTATCAGCTTCTCTATGAAGGGGATGGATATGGGGTTCAACCGCTTCGAATTTGTGCAGCAGGGCGGCGGCGTATGGATGGCCGAACAGATACGCCTGCCGTTTTGCGTGGAAAACCGCCGCGATTATCTGGCGGACATCTATATCGGCGGCGAAGTGTTCCAAGTGGAATTCAGCGCGTATTGACGCCTATTTCTGCGACCGCGCCTGCTTGATGTCTTTTTCGGTTACCGTGCCGCCGCCGTTGTTAAACGCGTTCATCACAAAGGTAGACAGCGCGGCCGCGTCGGCGTCGCTCATGGCGATGAAGGGCATGATGCCGTTGTAGGGTTTGCCGTTGACCGTAATCGGGCCTCGGATGCCCTTGACGATGGCTTTCGCCAGCACCTGCGGTTTGCCTTCGATATAGTCCGCCTTCGTCAGCGGCGGGAACACGGGCGCGCGCCCTTCGCCGTTTTTGCCGTGGCAGGCGGCGCAGTTTTTTTCGTAAACGGTTTTGCCCTTCGCCATCAGCGCGGCATCGGCTGCGGGTGCGGCATACGCGGCGGAAGAAAAAAGGATGAGGGCGGTCAGTGCGGTCGTGATGGTTTTCATGGTGCGTCCTTACTTGCCGGTGTCCGGCCGTTTTGTCGATTATTATTTGATTTTATATACAAAAGAGGCCGTCTGAAAACAGTTTTAACCTCGTCGGGGCTGTTTTCGGACGGCTTTGCGATTTGGGTCAAATTTTTACCGTTTCAGACGGCCTGCGAAACGGTTGGCAGGCTTTGCCCGGCGCGGTTAGTTTTCTTCTTTCACCCTCACCGCCATCAGCGTGTGCAGGCGGCGTTTATCGGCGCGGGCGACGGTGAATTGCAGCGGGCCGACGACGACTTTTTCGCCGCGCACGGGCAGACGGCCGAGTTCCTGAATGACCAGCCCGCCGATGGTGTCGGCTTCTTCGTCGCTGTAATCCGTGCCGAAAAAGGCGTTGACGTCTTCGATTTCGGTAACGGCGTTGATGCGCCAGCGCTCGGCGGACACGGCGTGGATGTTGTCGGCGCTTTCGTCTTCGTCGAACTCGTCTTCGATGTCGCCGACGATTTGTTCGATGATGTCTTCAAAGGTAACGAGGCCGGACACGCCGCCGTATTCGTCGATAACGATGGCCATGTGGTTGCGCTGTTCGCGCAGCTCTTTCAACAGGGAATTGAGTGATTTGCCCTCAGGTACGAATACGGCCGGACGCAGGATGTTTTGCAGGTTGAACTGCTCCGGATTGGCCATGAATTTCAGCAGGTCTTTGGCATGCAGGATGCCCAGCACTTCGTCTTTGTCGCCGCTGATAACGGGGAAACGGGAATGCGAAGTCTCGATAATGTAGGCCACAATGCGGTCGATGCCGTCGTTTTCTTTGATTACGTTCATCTGGCTGCGCGTAATCATGGCGTCGCGCACTTCCAGTTCGGCAAAATCCAATACTTTCTCCAAACGGAAAAGCGTATCCGCATCAAACACTTCCTGTTCGTGCGCCTGCCGCAGCAGGTTGACGACGTCTTCGGCGGAATCCGGCTCTCCCGACAGTCGGGAAATCAGGCGTTCGAAAAAATTGGGCTTCGACTGGCTGTCGTCCATTTCAGTATTCGTCCTCTCGGTAAGGGTTGGGGTAATTCAATGCCTGCATCAGGCGGATTTCGAGTGCCTCCATTTCTTCGGCATCGTGTTCTTCGATGTGGTCGTAACCCATCAGGTGCAGCGTGCCGTGGAGGGTGAGGTGGGCAAAGTGCTGTTCGGCGGTTTTTCCCTGTTCGGCCGCTTCTTTAAACACGACCTGCGGACAGATAATCAAATCGCCGCAGAGGCCGTCTGAAAACTGGTCGGGCAGGATTTCGCCTTCGTTCAGGGCGAAACTCAAAACATTAGTGGCGTAGTCTTTGCCGCGGTAATCGCGGTTGTAGGCGCGGGCTTCTTCTTCGTCCAGAAGAATCAGGCTGATGTCGGCGCGGCGGTAGCGTTGTTTGACCGCCAGCCACGCCCAGCGGTAGAAGTCTTTTTCAGACGGCACGCCCGAAGCGGTCGATGCGTTTTCAAAGTTTAAAACAAAACGCCGGCGCTGTAATTGCAGGAACGGGTATTTTTTAGCACGCTTCATGGGGTAGGCCGTAAGGAAGAGGGTGATGCAGAATATATCATTTCGGGCGCGGTTTTTAAAACAGTAAAATCAAATTTCGGCAGGCTTTCGCGGTGAGGTGGCGGCGGGCTGTTTATGTTAGACTTACGCCCTGTCTGTTTTAATTGCCGAAGCATCGTTATGAACCCGAAAAAACTCGTCATTGCCAGCCGTGAAAGCCTGCTTGCCATGTGGCAGGCGAAGCATATCCAAGGCCGTCTGAAAGCCCTGTATCCCGACTGCGAAGTCAAAATCTTGGGCATGACCACGCGCGGCGACCAGATTTTGGACAAAACCCTGTCGAAAATCGGCGGCAAAGGCCTGTTTATCAAAGAGCTGGAACAAGCCTTGCAGGACGGACGCGCCGATTTGGCGGTGCATTCGATTAAAGACGTGCCGATGGATTTGCCCGAAGGCTTCGCCCTTGCTGCCATCGGCGAGCGCGCCAATCCGTTTGACGCGTTCGTATCCAACCAATATGCGCGTTTGGAAGAAATGCCCAAAGGCGCCGTCGTCGGCACATCCAGCCTGCGCCGCGAAGCCCAGTTGCGCGCCCGCTACCCGCACTTAGTGATTAAACCCCTGCGCGGCAACGTGCAAACCCGCCTGTCCAAACTCGATAACGGCGAATACGATGCCATCATCCTCGCCGCCGCCGGATTGCAGCGTTTGGAACTGGATGAACGCATCCGCCTGATTCTCTCCGAAGCCGACAGCCTGCCCGCTGCCGGACAAGGCGCGTTGGGCATCGAAATCGCCGCACACCGCACCGACCTCCTCGATGTATTGAAACCCTTAAACCACGATGTCACACACGCCTGCGTGACCGCCGAACGCGCCCTCGCCCGCGCTTTGGGCGGAAGCTGCCAAGTACCGCTTGCCGCGTATTGCACCGAAGAAAACGGCCTGCTCACCCTGCGCGGGCTGGTCGGACACCCCGACGGCTCGGTAATCTTGCAGGCAGACGCGCAAGCCCCCGCCGCCTACGCCGACGCACTCGGACGCGCGGTTGCCAAAAAACTGGCGGACGACGGCGCGCAGGAGTTGATTGAAGCGGTGTTGGCAGAACAGGCCTAACCAAGCATAGAGGCCGTCTGAAACCCGACATTTTGGGGTTTCAGACGGCCTTTTGCGTTATAATCCCACTCATTTCAAAAACATACAAACCACACCCCGCATCATGAACAAACGCATCCGCCAAGAAATCTTCGAGCGTTTCCGCGCCGCCAATCCGCACCCGACCACCGAACTCAATTTCAACTCGCCCTTCGAGCTGCTTATCGCCGTCCTCTTGTCGGCGCAGGCCACCGACGTAGGCGTGAACAAGGCGACGGCAAAACTGTTTCCCGTGGCCGCCACGCCGCAGGCGATGCTGGATTTGGGATTGGACGGCGTGATGGAATACACCAAAACCATAGGGCTTTACAAAACCAAGTCCAAACACATCATGCAGACCTGCCGCATCCTGCTGGAAAAATATCACGGCGAAGTGCCCGCCGACCGTGCCGCGCTGGAAGCACTGCCCGGAGTGGGGCGCAAAACGGCAAACGTGGTGCTGAACACGGCGTTCGGGCAGCCGGTCATGGCGGTCGACACCCATATCTTCCGCGTTTCCAACCGCACCAAAATCGCGCCGGGCAAGGACGTGCGCGAGGTGGAGGACAAGCTGATGCGCTTTGTGCCGAAAGAGTTTCTGATGGACGCGCATCATTGGCTCATCCTGCACGGCCGCTACACCTGCAAAGCGCTGAAGCCGCAATGTAAAACTTGCATTATCAATGACTTGTGCGAATATCCGGCCAAACTGATGTAGATAAGGGGAAAGAGGCCGTCTGAAACCGGGACGGTTTGCCACATCGGGCGGAATCGGCGGGTGCAACGGTAAATTTTAATAAAATGAAGCGACTAACAGGCGGGCGGCTATTGCGGAACGCACCGTCCGCCTCAACATGGGGCAGTATGGAGCCGAGGGGCGGATTGGTAATTTGGAAACAACCTGCCTTGGAACCTGCTGTTTTCAGGGCAAAATCCGCTTCGGCAATCGTTTATTTTGACAAGAAAGGCGGCATATCCGGCGGATGCGGATATGGCGGATTTCGTTTACAATCCGGCTTTAGCTTCAAACAATAAAGCAGCCAACGGTAATAAAAGGACACTCCGTGAACAAAAAGCACGCATATTTGGCAGTGGTAGCCGCTTCGGCATTGGTGCTGGGCGGGTGCGACAAAGTGGAAAGTTTTTTCGGCAACAACGATAAAAGCGGTGAGCTGGTACAACGCATCGAAACCAAGAAAAACGACGGCAGCGTCAACATGCTGCTGCCTGACTTTGCCCAACTGTTCGAACAGGAAGGGCAGGCAGTGGTCAATATCCAGGCGACCAAAGCGGTGAAGAGTGCCGACAATTCCGAAGAAAACAGCATGGATTTGAGCCAGTTTCCCGACAACGATCCGTTTTACGAGTTTTTCAAGCGTCTGGTGCCGAACATGCCCGATATGCCCGAACAGGACGAAGGCAGCGACGAACTGAATTTCGGTTCGGGCTTCATCATCAGCCAGGACGGCTACATCCTGACCAACACCCACGTCGTTGCCAATATGGCCAACATCAAGGTGTTGCTGAACGACAAACGTGCGTATTCGGCCAAATTAATCGGTTCCGACCAGCAATCCGACGTCGCCCTGATTAAAATCGACGCCAAAGACCTGCCCGTGGTCAAAATCGGCAATCCGAAAGATTTGAAACCGGGCGAATGGGTGGCGGCCATCGGCGCACCGTTCGGCTTCGACAACAGCATCACCGCCGGTATCGTGTCCGCCAAGGGCCGCAGCCTGCCGAACGAGAACTATACGCCGTTCATCCAGACCGACGTCGCCATCAACCCCGGCAATTCGGGCGGGCCACTGTTTAACCTGAAAGGGCAGGTGGTCGGCATCAATTCGCAGATTTACAGCCGCAGCGGCGGGTTTATGGGCATTTCGTTCGCCATCCCGATTGATGTGGCGATGAATGTGGCCGACCAAATCAAGAAAACCGGCAAGGTGCAGCGCGGCCAGCTCGGGGTGATTATTCAGGAAGTATCATACGATTTGGCCAAATCGTTCGGTTTGGACAAGGCCGGCGGCGCACTGGTCGCCAAAATCATGCCCAACAGTCCGGCGGCCCAGGCCGGTTTGCAGGTGGGCGACATCGTGCGCAGCGTCAACGGCGAGGAAGTGCGCGCCTCCAGCGACTTGCCCGTTATGGTGGGTGCGATTGCTCCGGGTAAGGAGGTCAGGTTGGGCGTATGGCGTAAGGGCGAAGAAATTTCCGTCAAAGTACAGCTCGGCAGCGTCGGCGCATCGGTGGAAACCGGCAGCTCCGGCAGCAGCAATCCTGCCAAACAGCCGGATGCGGCGGGTTTTACCGTCGAAAATACCGGACTGACCTTGCAGGTGCGGAATTCCGATAACAAACAGCATTTGATTGTAACGCGGGTAACGGGCGCCGCCGAACGCGCAGGCCTGAAGCGCGGCGACGAAATCTTAGCCGTGAGCCAGATTACGGTAGACGACGAATCCACCTTCCGCAGCGCATTGGAAAATGCGGGTAAAAACGTGCCGCTCTTGGTGCAGCGCGACGGCAACACGCTGTTTTTGGCGTTGAACCTGCAATAAAAAACATTTCAGACGGCATCAAAGCCTGTATCGATGGTAGAATACCCGCTCCAAAACGGCGGGTATTTTGCTGCCGTCCGTTTCCCGACGACAGGGGGCCCGCGCCCCGCTGCGTATGTTCAATATTTCAGACGGCCCCGGAGGCTTGGTCGGGCTGTCTGAAAATTACAAGAAAACAGACAACTTATGGAATTGGCCGATTATTCACATTCGTTCTTATCCGTCGTCCCCGCCGCGCTGGCCTTGTTGCTGGCAGTCGTTACCCGCCGCGTGCTGCTGTCGCTGGGAATCGGCATCATTCTCGGTGCGGTGCTGCTGGCGGGCGGGAATCCGTCAAACACCCTGCTGCACTTGAAAGACATGGCGGTCGGGCTGGTCTGGACGGACGGCGGCTGGTCGCTGGGCAAGCTCAAAATCCTGATTTTCCTGCTGCTGCTGGGCGTGTTTACCTCGCTGCTCACTTATTCCGGCAGCAATCAGGCGTTTGCGGATTGGGCGAAGCACCATATCAAAGACAAACGCGGTGCGAAAATGCTGACGGCGGGACTGGTATTCGTTACTTTCATCGACGACTATTTCCACAGCCTCGCCGTGGGTGCGATTGCCCGCCCTGTTGCCGACAAATTCAAAATTTCCCGCGCCAAGCTGGCCTATATCCTTGACTCGACCGCCGCGCCGATGTGCGTGCTGATGCCCGTCTCAAGCTGGGGCGCCTCGATTATCGCCACGCTGGCCGGTTTGCTCGTTACTTATAAAATCACCGGATACACGCCGATGGGCACGTTCGTCGCCATGAGCCTGATGAATTATTACGCCTTGTTCGCGCTGATTATGGTGTTTGTCGTCGCTTGGTTTTCCTTCGACATCGGCTCGATGGCGCGCCTCGAACGTGCCGCACAACACGAAAATCACGACGAGGCCCAGATTTCAGACGGCATGAAAGGGCGGGTTTACGCGCTGATTATTTCCATGCTGGTGCTGATTTTTGCCACCCTGTCCGCCATGTTGTACACCGGCAGCCGTTCGCTGGAAACTTTCAGTATTTTGGGGGCGTTTGAAAATACCGATGTGAACACTTCGCTGGTGGTCGGCGGGCTGTCGGGCGTGGCGGCGGTATTGCTGACCACTGTCGGCGCCATCAAACCCTCCGATTACGGCAAAGCGGTTTGGCAGGGCATAAAATCCATGTTCGGCGCGATTACCATTTTGATTTTAGCGTGGCTCATCAGTACCGTGGTCAGCGAAATGCACACCGGCGAATACCTTTCCACGCTGGTTGCCGGCAATATCAATTCCGGCTTCCTGCCCGTTATCCTGTTCCTGCTGGCCAGCGTGATGGCGTTCGCCACCGGCACAAGCTGGGGTACGTTCGGCATCATGCTGCCGATTGCCGCCGCGATGGCGGTCAAAGTCGACTCCACGCTGGTGATTCCCTGTATGTCGGCAGTCATGGCCGGCGCAGTGTGCGGCGACCACTGTTCGCCCATTTCCGACACGACGATTTTGTCGTCCACCGGCGCACGCTGCAACCACATGGACCACGTTACCTCGCAACTGCCTTACGCGCTGACGGTGGCTGCGGCGGCTGGCGCGGGTTATCTGGCTTTGGGTTTCGCCAAATCGGCACTGCTGGGTTTTGCCGTAACAGGCGTGGTGTTGGCCGCATTGATTTTAATGCTGAAAAGTAAGAATGCCGCGCAGAAATCTTGATTAATCGTTGTTTCAGACGGCCTGCCGTGTATCCGGAGGCCGTCTGAAAATGCAAAACAGACTCAAAGCGGCGGGAAATACAGCCGCCCTGACTCCGAAAGGACAAAATGACCCGACCCATCATCCCGCGTGGCCCGGTAATGGCCGATGTCAACGCCTTCCGTCTGACCGACGAAGAAAAACAGCGTCTGCTTGACCCTGCCGTCGGCGGCGTGATTCTGTTCCGCCGCAATTTCGAAAACGTGGCGCAGCTCAAAGAACTGGTGCGCGAAATCAAAGCCGTGCGCACGCCTGAACTGATTGTGGCGGTCGACCACGAAGGCGGCCGTGTGCAGCGTTTTATCGACGGTTTCACCCGCCTGCCCGCCATGAACGTATTGGGCCGGATTTGGGACGAACAAGGCCCCGATGCGGCCAAGGCGCAAGCAGAACAGGTCGGCTGGGTGCTGGCTGCCGAACTTTCCGCCTGCGGCATCGACCTGTCGTTTACGCCCGTGCTGGATTTGGATTGGGGGCAATGCGCTGTTATCGGCAACCGCAGTTTCCACCATGATGCCGAAACCGTGGCCGAGCTGGCTCTGGCCTTGCAGAAAGGGCTGAACCGCGGCGGCATGAAGTCTTGCGGCAAACACTTCCCCGGCCACGGCTTCGTCGAAGGCGACAGCCACCACGTCCTGCCGCAGGACGGCCGCAGTATGGCGGAGCTGGAAGCCGCAGACATCGTGCCGTTCCGCAGAATGAGCGCGGCAGGCATGGCGGCGGTTATGCCCGCCCATGTGGTTTATCCGCAGGTAGACGGCAATCCTGCCGGATTTTCCGCCAAATGGCTGAAAGACATCCTGCGCCGCGACATCGGCTTTAAAGGCGTGATTTTTTCAGACGACCTGACGATGGAAGGCGCGTGCGGTGCAGGCGGCATCAAAGAGCGGGCGCGGATTTCGTTCGATGCGGGCTGCGACATCGTGCTGGTGTGCAACCGCCCTGATTTGGTTGACGAACTGAGGGACGGTTTCGATATGCCCGACAATGCCGAACTCGCCGCCCGCTGGCAGTATATGGCCAATACGTTGGGGGCGGAAGAGGCAGAAAAAACAATGCGGACCGAGGCATTCCGAGCCGCCCGGGAAGTCACCGCGCGGCTGGCGTCGCCGAAAGACACCGAGGGCGGTGTGAAAGTGGGCGAAGCATTCTGACGGAGTCCGTCTGACTTTGTTACAACGGAGCCGCCGAACAAACCGCAGGCCGTATGAAACAGTTTAGTTTTCAGACGGCCTGCGGTTTGTTTCAGATAAATCCGAATCCGTGTTCGTCGATTTTCAGGATGGACGCTCGGTCCTTTTTCCAGTCGCCCAATACAATCCGCGTAAATCCGTCGTTGCGGTGGATGTTCTGGCGGTGGGTATGGCCGTGTATCAGCAGGTCCGCTCCGTATCTGCCGACCGTTTCGGCCACAGTTTGCGGGTTGACGTCCATGATTTCGGCCGCTTTGCGCTGTTTGTCCTGCTTGCTGGTTTGGCGGATTTTTTTGGCGATGCCGACTCGCAACGGCAGCGGCAGCAGCAGAAACAGCTTCTGCCGCCATTTTTGGTGCACTTTGCGGCGGAACTGCTGGTAGCGGACATCGTCCGTACACAAGGTGTCGCCGTGGCAGATGAGCGTTTTCCGTCCGAACAAATCAACCGTTTGGTATTCGGGCAGCAAAATCATGCCGGTTTCCGCGGCGAAACGTTTGCCGAGCAGGAAATCGCGGTTGCCGTGGATAAAATAGCATTTCACCCCGCGTCCGGTCAGATGGCGGATGGCCTGTTTGACCGTATCCGTCAGGACGGAGCGTTCGTCATCGCCTATCCAAAAGTCAAATAGGTCGCCGAGTATGTAAACCGCCTGCGCTTTTTCCGCCTCGCCATACATAAAGTGCAGGAAGAGTTCAGTCAGGTCCGGGCGGGCTTCGCTCAGGTGCAGGTCGGCAATGAAATAAACGGTCATGGCTAATCGGAGGGAAACGGGTTGCCGCCATTATATAGAGAATTTCGGGCGGGGCGTTTGTATGGGCGGGTAGGGAAGCGCAAAAAAACAGAGGCCGTCTGAAAAACCGATTTCAGACGGCCTCACGGCATCAAACGTTTAGTGCGAACCTACTTTGATTTTCTGCCACAGGTTCACGCTCAGTTTTTTTGCGTCCGAACTCATTTGCGGCATCACGAAACCGTTTTTCATGTCTTCCGCAGTCGGGAAGATGGAACGGGTGGCAACCAGTTTGGCCGGCATTTTTTCACGCGCCGGTTTGCTTGCGGGCGCAAAGGTAACGGCAATGCCGTTTTTCGCAGCCACTTCGGGGTCCAGCGTGTAGTCGATGTATTTGTGGGCGTTGGCGACGTTTTTCGCATCGACCGGAATCAGCCACGATTCAATCCAGAAGCCCATGCCTTTCGGCGTCAACACCTCGATGCCGACATTGTTTTTCACCTCTTCCGAGCGGGCTTTGGCCAAGTTCAAATCGCCGCCGTTGCCCGCCGCCAGACAGATTTCGCCGCGTGCCAGCTCGTCGATGATGGACGGGCTGAAGCGTTTAACGTCGGGACGGATGGCTTTCAACACTTCCGCCGCTGCTTTGATGTCGGCAGGATTCGAACCTTTGGGGTCTTTACCCAGATAGTTCAGGACAATCGGGAACATTTCGCTCGGCGTGTCCCACAGCGCGATGCCGCAGGATTTCAGTTTGTTGGTGTATTCCGGTTTGAACAGTAAATCCCAGCCGTTTTCAGGCAGTTTGCCGCCCAAGATTTCCTTGCCTTTCGCCGTAATCGCCAAAGTGTTCACGCCGGAGAAATACGGCACTGCATACTGATTGCCCGGATCGGCGGTTTCCAGCATCTTCAGCAGTTCGGGGTCGATATTTTTATAGTTGGGAATCAGGTCCTTATTAATTTTCTGATACGCTCCGGCCTCAATTTGGCGCGGCAGGAAGGCGATGCCCGGTACCACTAGGTCATACCCCGATTTGCCGGTCAGCATTTTCGCTTCCAGAGTCTCGTTGTTTTCATATAAATCGTAGCGCAGTTTGAGTTTGTTCTGCTTTTTGAAATCGTCAACCGTACTTTCGTCGACATAGTTCGACCAGTTGTAGATATTGAGGGTATCGGTTGCGGCAGGCGTACCGGCGTTGGCAGCAGATGCTTGCGCACCGGCTTGAGGTTCGGCTTTCTGCCCGCCGCCGCAGGCGGCCAGCGACAATGCCACCAATACGGCTAATACGGATTTTTTCATACGGGTTATTTTCCTGATGAAAGGTTGTAGGGAATAAAACAACACCGGCGCCCCAAAACACCCCGGCGCGGTGTGGGGCTATTGTAATGTAATGAACGATAAAAATCAAAGCGATATAAAGGGTTCGATACCGCGCGGAAAAGGCTTCGGCATCGGATCGCAGCCGGATTCCGGTCGATTCGCAGGATAAGGGGAAACCGGCTTTTACAGACAAACTACTTGCGCATAAATACCTTAGTCTTTACAATAGCACGTTTATGAAATTAGTTTTTTCAGGAGATATTCAATATGGCAAACAGCGCACAAGCCCGCAAACGTGCCCGCCAATCGGTTAAACAACGCGCCCACAACGCCAGCCTGCGTACCGCTTTCCGTACTGCGGTTAAGAAGGTGCTGAAAGCTGTCGAAGCAGGCGATAAAGCCGCCGCCCAGGCTGTTTACAAAGAGTCGGTAAAAGTTATCGACCGTATCGCCGATAAAGGTGTTTATCACAAAAACAAAGCGGCCCGCCACAAGAGCCGCCTGTCTGCCAAAATTAAAGCATTGGCTTGATTTTGACCGGTTTCGCTGCGGAAAGGCCGCGGCACGATGCAGATGCCCCTGAGCGGAATATTCCCAGGGGCTTTGCTTTGTCCGGCGGAAATGTTTTCAGACGGCCTGTCTGCCTATATACTTCGAAAACAAGATGGTCTTGCGGTAACGGCTGTTTGGGTTACGGATTTTCGGAGGCCGTCTGAAAATGATTTTTAGAAACGGTAACAGTATGAAATTCAAACAGTATATGGTTCTGGGCGCGGGATTCGCCGTGCTGTCGCCGATGTCGTGGGCGGCGGATGCCGCCTTGCAGTGCACGACAGTGGAAGACAATGCGCTGCGTTTGGCCTGTTACGACAAAGTCTATGCTGCACAGTTGCCGCCGGTCAAACCGCTTCCTGCCGCGACGGAAAAGGCCGGGGTCAAAACACCTGTCGATTTGAAGAAAACAGTCAGCGAAGGTTTGGAAAAGAAAGAAGCAGTCATTGTTTTCGACAAGCCTGAACATAATGTTGCCGAGGAAGACCTGCACAAAGCCGCTGAATCGTATTCGCCGCTGAGCGCCATGTATGATTTGGACAAAAACGACACCCGCGGGATTTTGTCTGTACGCGAACACAATCCCATGTACCTTTTACCCGTGTGGTACAACAGCAGCCCGAATTATTCCCCGCATTCACCGACCCGCGGTACGACGTCTGCGGAACGTTTCTCCGAGCAAAAGCGCGCCGAAGTCAAAATGCAGGTTTCCTTTAAAAGCAAAATTGCAGAAGATTTGTTTAAAAGCCGTGCCGATTTATGGTTCGGATATACTCAGAAATCCGATTGGCAGATTTACAATCAAGGCCGTAAATCTGCGCCTTTCCGCAATACCGACTACGAACCGGAAATTTTCATCACCCAGCCGGTGAAGGCCGATCTGCCCTTCGGCGGCAAGTTGCGCATGATAGGCGCGGGATTCCTGCACACGTCCAACGGTCAGAGCCGTCCCGAATCGCGTTCGTGGAACAGGGTATATACGATGGCGGGCATGGAGTGGGGTAGGTTGACGCTGGTGCCGCGGCTGTGGCTGCCCGTGTTCGACAAAAGCAACGACGACAACGACAATCCCGACATTAAAGACTACATGGGCTATGGCGACCTGAAGGTGCAATACCGCTTGGACGACAAGAAAAATATTTATTCGGTTTGGCGTTACAACCCGAAAACCGGACACGGCGCAGTGGAGGCGGCTTATACCTTCCCGCTTAAAGGCCGTCTGAAAGGCGTGGTACGCGGCTTCCACGGCTATGGCGAAAGCCTTATTGATTACAATCACAAACAGAACGGTATCGGCATCGGCCTGATGTTCAATGATTGGGACGGAATCTAACGGCCGGTGCGCAAAAACATTCGTTTCCTACCGGCCTAGCGCGTATAATGACGCGTTTGGCAAAAACCGTCGGAATGCAAAATACGGAATAAAATGGCAGAACATAAAGCCGAAAGCGGCAAAATAGGCAAGGCATTGAAAAAATACCTGATAACGGGCGTGCTGGTATGGCTGCCCATTGCCGTAACCATTTGGGTCATCAACTATATCGTGTCGGCCTCCGACCAGTTGATTAACCTGCTGCCGCTGCGGTGGCAGCCGAAAAACCTTATCGGATTCGATGTGCCCGGATTGGGCGTCATCCTGACCGTGGCGGCGTTGTTTATCACAGGGTTGTTCGGGGCTAACGTATTGGGCAAGCGGATTATTTCCGCGTGGGACGGGATGCTGAGCCATATTCCCGTCGTCAAATCCATCTATACCAGCGTTAAAAAAGTATCCGAGTCGCTGCTTTCAGACGGCAGCCGCTCGTTTAAAACGCCCGTTCTCGTGCCGTTTCCCCAGCCTGAAATCTGGACGTTGGCATTCGTCTCCGGCAGCGTTCCCCAGGTGTTGCAAAACAGCCTGCCGCAGGATGAAGAATACGTTTCCGTATATGTTCCGACCACGCCCAACCCAACCGGCGGTTATTACATCATGGTCAGGAAACGCGACGTGCGCGAACTCGACATGAGCGTGGACGAGGCCTTGAAATATGTGATTTCACTGGGGATGGTGATGCCGGACGAATTGCCCGTCAAACTTTCGGAAGACGGCGGGCAGTCTGGAGGGCGGATTTCCTAAAATACCACTTCAGGCCGTCTGAAACAGGTTTTCAGACGGCCTAGCCTGTTAAATATTAAATCAAACATTATCAAAAGGTAATTTTATGCGTACCAACTATTGCGGCCTGATCAGCGAGCAATACTTAGACCAAACCGTAACCGTCAAAGGCTGGGTACACCGCCGCCGCGACCACGGTGGTGTGATTTTTATCGACTTGCGCGACCGCGAAGGCATCGTCCAAGTCGTGATTGACCCCGATACGCCCGAAGCGTTTGCTACTGCCGATTCCGCCCGCAACGAATACGTTTTGAGCATTACCGGCCGTGTGCGCAACCGTCCCGAAGGCACGACCAACGACAAAATGATTTCCGGCAAAATCGAAATCCTTGCCAAAGAAATCGAAGTGTTGAACGCTGCTGCTACGCCGCCGTTCCAAATCGACGATGAAAACATCAGCGAAAACGTGCGCCTGACCAACCGCGTTATCGACCTGCGCCGTCCGGTGATGCAGCGCAACCTGCGCCTGCGTTATCAAGTCGCTATGGGCGTTCGCCGTTATCTGGATGCGCAAGGCTTCATCGACATCGAAACCCCGATGCTGACCCGCTCCACGCCTGAAGGCGCGCGCGACTACCTCGTGCCGAGCCGCGTTCATCCGGGCGAGTTTTTCGCGCTGCCGCAATCGCCGCAATTATTCAAACAACTGTTGATGGTGGCGGGTTTCGACCGTTACTACCAAATCACCAAGTGCTTCCGCGACGAAGACTTGCGTGCCGACCGCCAGCCCGAATTCACCCAAATCGACTTGGAAACCTCGTTCTTGAACGAGGATGAAATCATGGACATCACCGAAGGTATGGCAAAACAAGTCTTCCAAGACGCGCTGGGCGTGGACTTGGGCGACTTCCCGCGTATGCCTTACTCTGAAGCCATGTTCTACTACGGCTCCGACAAACCCGATATGCGCATCAGCCTGAAATTCACCGAGTTGACCGACCTGATGAAAACGGAAGAATTCAAAGTCTTCCGTGGCGCAGCCGACATGAAAGGCGGCCGCGTGGTTGCCCTACGCGTACCGAACGGTGCGAAATTCAGCCGCAAGGAAATCGACGAATACACCAAATTTGTCGGCATCTACGGCGCGAAAGGTTTGGCGTACATCAAAGTGAACGATGTCAGCAACCTTTCCAACGGCGAAGACAGCGGCCTGCAATCTCCAATCGTGAAATTCCTGTCTGAAAACGCCCTGAAAGAAATCATTGCGCGTACCGGCGCGCAAAACGGCGACATCATCTTCTTCGGCGCAGACAAAGCTAAAGTCGTGAACGAAGCCATCGGCGCACTGCGTATCAAAGTCGGTTTGGAACACGGCGCGGAAAACGGCTACTTCGTGGACGAATGGAAACCTTTGTGGGTTGTTGATTTCCCGATGTTCGAATACGACGAAGACGGCGACCGCTGGGCAGCCATGCACCATCCGTTCACCTCGCCCAAGCCAGGCCATGAAGACCTGATGGCGTCCGATCCTGAAAACTGCCTGGCCCGCGCCTACGACATGGTGTTGAACGGCTGGGAAATCGGTGGCGGTTCTATCCGTATCCACCGTGCCGACGTGCAGGAAAAAGTGTTCGCCGCACTGAAAATCAGCCCCGAAGAGCAACAGGAAAAATTCGGCTTCCTCTTGGACAACCTGAAATTCGGCGCGCCGCCGCACGGCGGTTTGGCATTCGGCCTCGACCGTCTGGTGACGTTGATGACCGGCGCCGAATCCATCCGCGACGTGATTGCCTTCCCGAAAACCCAACGCGCCCAATGTCTGCTGACCAACGCGCCGAATGCGGTGGACGACAAACAACTGCGCGAATTGAGCTTGCGTCTGCGTCAAAAAGCGACCGAAAATAAAGAAGCCTGATTTTTATCGGATTCAAATGAAAGGCCGTCTGAAAACACAGTTTTCAGACGGCCTTTTGGTCCATTCCGGTAAGGCGTGCGTTGCAGGATGGCCTTTTGCTTGATTACCTGAACCAGCCGCGCACACGCTCCAAGCCGCCGAAGTTGATGCAGGCATCGGCATTGGCCTGGGTTTTCGGTTTGGCATGGTAAGCTACGCCGATACCGGCTTCTTTCAGCATCGGAATATCGTTTGCGCCGTCGCCCATCGCCAGCACTTGGTGCGGTTGCAAACCCAGACAGCTACGGTATTCGCGCAGCAAATCCGCTTTGGCCTGCGCGTCGATGCTTTTTCCTTTCAGACGGCCTGTCAGCCTGCCGTTTTTTATTTCCAATACGTTGGCGTAGTGGTATTCGAAGCCCAAACGTTGTTGCAGACGTTCGGTAAAGAAGGTAAATCCGCCCGATACCAACATGAATTTCACATCGTGCTTTTTACATTCGTCCAACAGAAATTCCGCGCCCGGCGAGAGTTGCAGCACGTTTTCATACACTTCCTCCAACACGCGGCTGTCCAAACCTTCCAACAATGCCACGCGGCTGCGTAAAGACTGCTCGAAATCCAGTTCGCCGCACATCGAACGCTCGGTAATCTCCGCCACTTTGTCTTTCAAACCGACTCCTGCCGCGATTTCGTCCACACACTCGATGGTAATCAATGTCGAATCCATATCGCTGACAATAAGTCCCAAATCTTCAAAAGCCATATCGGGCAGGATTGCATGGTCGATTTGTTGGCGGGCTAAGACTTCCTTTTCTCCGGCCGGCAGCGTGAACGCCGAATCCACGGCAAATCGCAGGCTGTTATTGCCCGCGACGGGGGCGGGAAGGTTGAAATGGGCCAATACGTTTGAATTGCGGTCTGTCAGAGACGGGGACTGAAGGATAAGGGCGGTTTGCATGGGAGGAGGCAGGGCAGGATCGAAAAAACGGATTATAAAACCAAACCGCTTGAAAACCCATATAGCTTTGGCGGACGGAAAGAAAAAACGATATGTATCTGATTGGGAGGCCGTCTGAAATTCAGTTTCATGTCGGGTTTTCAGACGGCCTTTGGATTTACAAAAAAAGAGAGTTTCATTCGACCTCTTTAATCACGATAGTCATCCCGTATCTTCCTTTGTTCGGCGGGGGAAGGTTAGGATGGCGGTTTTCGGATGCACGGACAAAGGTCGTAAAACCATCCTCTCCACTTTGATTTATGACAAGATGTGTGAAAAAACGTGAGGTCGTCTGAAAAAAACGATTGCCAATTTTTACCGTTAGAGTATAGTTCTTTATAACTATTTTTCAGCTAGTTCCTTATATCTATCTTTGCAACCTTGGATAAGCAGTTGCCATTGGGTATTCCGCCCGGCGGCAACATTTTTTTATCCGCCGGGATTTGATAAAATCCGTCCGTTTTATCTGACGCAGGTCGTCTGAAAAACCTAATACTTTGAATATTTATAGTTTTTATGGTTATAAATATCAAACAAAAATAAACATTTTACGACAACAGCTTTATCCGGGATCAATCAAATGAACCATTCAAATAAAGAGACACTTTTCAAACTCAGCACCTTGGCGTTCTGTCTTGCCGCGCTGCCGCAAGCCGTTCACGCCGCTGAAGAAGTACAACAGGTGGAATTAAATCAGGTCAATGTGGTCGGCAAAAACCGCAGCCTGCGTACCGAAAATCAAAACAGCTACACTGTATCCGCGATGCGTTCGACTACGGGATTGGTGCTTTCTCCGAGGGAAATTCCCCAATCCGTCAGCGTCATCACCAAAAAACAACTTGAAGATCAAGGCGTGACCAGCCTCGAAGGCGCGTTGCAAAACGCTACGGGCGTCAACGTCTTCAAAAGCGGCGGGCGCACGCATTTTATGTCGCGCGGCTATTTTATCGAGCAGCTTGAAGAAGACGGCATTGCCACTCAAATCGGCTCGCCCGGCGGATTCGGCTTGGGCGGTCCGTCCGGCGACCCGACCAGCGTAACCGATATAGCGATGTACGACCGCATCGAAGTGGTACGCGGCGCGGCCGGGCTGACGCAGGCAAACAACGAACCGGGCGGCACGATTAACGCCGTCCGCAAGAAACCGACCTCCAAACGCCAGCTTTCCGCCGATTTGACGGTCAACACATGGGGCAAAGTGGGCGGCACGTTTGACGCGTCGGGCGCTTTAAGCCCAGAACACGGCCTACGCGGGCGCTTTGTCGGCTCGGTTGGCAGCAACAAAACCTTCCAAGACCAATCCGGCGGCCGCGACATCCTGCTTTACGGCGTGATGGACAAAGACATCGGCGACAACAGCAAGCTCACTTGGGGCGCGAGCTATCTCAACCAAACCAAAACGCCCGACCCCGACGGTCTGCCCATGCGCGCAGACGGCAAAGAATGGAAACGCAGCCGCTACCTCGGTGCAGATTGGAACGAAGCCCGTCTGAAAAAACACAACCTCTTTGCCGAGTTTGAACATTATTTCAACGACAACTGGAAACTGAGCAGCAAGCTGGACTGGCGCAAAAGCGACAATTCAAAAGAATATTACACGCTGGGCGGCACAGATAACGGCATAGGCGCGGACGGTTTGGGCAAAACTTACAGCTTCGACCGTTACAACACGGACAGCCGCCAGTTTACTTTCCAAAACAACCTGACCGGCCGTATCTTCGCCTTCGGGCAAGGCCACGACCTCTTCTTCATGCACAGCTATTCCAAAGAGAAGATGAACACGGGCAACCGCTGGTTCGACGACGGCAGCACCTATAACGCGGATGCATTCAACGGCAGCGAAAAAGCCAAACCCGATTGGGACGACGCTACCGCCAAGTCACGCGGCGGCAACGGCAGCTACCGCACCCACGCCTTCGGTTTGGGCGCGCGCATCAATCCTACCGACAAACTGCACGTCATCGTCGGCGGACGCTACACCAACTGGCACCGCAACCTCTATTGGGACAGAAACCTCAAAGACAGCTCGGAAGGTACGCATTACGCACTCAAACGCAACCGCTTCATCCCCTATGCCGGCATCACTTACGACATCACGCCCAAACAAAGCGTTTATGCCGCCTATACGTCCATCTTCAAACAAACGATGAACCGCGACCAAAACGACAACCTGCTGCCGCCGATTATGGGGCGCAACTACGAAATCGGCTGGAAGGGCGAATGGAACGAAGGCCGTCTGAATACTTCCGTCGCGCTCTACCGCACCGACAAGGACAACAACAACCAGCGCGTCAATGCCCGTCCGCACCCTTATTGGGAACCGTTGGATCAAAGCAGCCGCGGTTTGGACGCTGAAATTTCCGGCAGCCTGACCGACCGTTGGCAGGTTTACGCAGGCTACACCTTCAACCGCAGCACCAACCGCAACAGCGTCGGCGACAATGTTGAATCGCGCCGAAAAGGCTACAACTTCAGCAGCCATACGCCGAAGCATATGTTCCGCCTCTACACCAGCTATATCCTGCCGGTGGATGACGGCAGATGGACGGTCGGGCTGGGGGTGAAAAGCAGCAGCAAAACCGCTAATTCTTCCGGCACGCTCAAACAGGGCGGCTACACGGTTTGGAACACCAACGTCCAATACCGCCCGACCAAAAACCTGCAACTGGGACTGGCAGTCAACAACCTGACCGACAAACGCTACTACGAAAACCAATACAGCCGTGCCGCCAACAGCGGCAGCTTCTACGGCGAACCGCGCAATGCCGTGTTCAGCCTGAAGTGGAAGATGTAAGGTCGTATGAAAACAGCAATGTAGTTACCGTAAAGCAAGAGGTCGTCTGAAAACACAATCCGGCTTTCAGACGACCTCTTGCCCCTGCCGTCATGCCCGTTCATACAGACATGACGGCATCGGTATTTTCATTTGAACATCTGCAAACGGTCGTCTGAAAACCAACAGGAAACAAAAGCGTCGGATAGCGTGTCTGATGCCGTTATCCCGCCGATGCAGATTTTCAGACGACCTCCCGTTATTTGTACCAACACACCATCCATGAACATCCTCAAAAAATTCTTCCGACTCGCTCGCCCTTTCTGGACGGGGGCGCACGGGCGCATCCAATGGCTGATGCTTGCTGTCCTCATCGGCTTTACCCTTTGTTCCATCACCATCAGCGTTTGGATAGCCGCGTGGGACAAACGTTTCTACGACGCGCTCGCCGCGTTTGACGGCGCGTCTATGCCCGCGCTCATCGTCGAATACCTCGGCTACATGGCGATGATTATCGGCTGCATCGTCTGCGGCGACTGGCTGCAAAAACGCCTCATCTTCCACTGGCGCACCCAACTGACCGAACAATTCCAGCAAAACTGGCTCGAAGGCCACAAACACTACCGCCTGCGCCTGACCGGCGAACCCGACAACCCCGACCAGCGCATCGCCGAAGACATCTACCTCCTCGCCGACAAAAGCATCGGACTGTTCCGCTCCTTCATCAATAATATTGCCAAATTCAGCGCGTTCGTCGCCGTATTGTGGACGCTCTCCGGCGTGCAGACCTTCAACATCGGCGGGCGCGACATCACCATACACGGCTACCTCGTCTGGGTTGCCCTGATTTATTCCGTTATCAGCACCCTGATTGCCCACCTCGTCGGCCGCAAACTCAAAAACCTCAACATCGACCGCCAGCACCGCGAAGCCGACTACCGCGCCGCCCTCCTGCGCGTGCGCGACCACGCCGAACAAATCGCCTTTTACAACGGCGGCGAAGCCGAAACAGGTCGTCTGAAACAACGCTACCTCCGCATCCGCGACAACTGGCGGCGGCTCACCAACTGCGAATTCCGCCAAGAAACCTTTTGGGCGACCTATGTGCGCATCAGCATCTTCATCCCCATCCTCGCCACCCTGCCCATGTACCTCGCCAAAACCATGACCTTTGGCGACATGATGCAGACTCGCACATCGTTTGCCCGCGTCCAAGACAGCTTCGGCTGGTTCACCGACTCCTACCGCCGCCTCGTCGAATGGGCGGCAGTCGTCGAACGCCTCTCCGGTTTTCAGACGGCATTGGAACAAATAGAACAAGAAGGCAGAAGCGCCGCCCGCCCAGCACCCGCCCTGACTTTAAACAACCACCGCCAAAGCGGCATCCTCGTCCTGCAAAACCTCACCGTCCACACCCAAACCGGCAGCCCCCTGCTCACCGACATCAACCTCGAAGCCCACGCCCCCGAATGGGTATTGCTCGAAGGCAGAAGTGGCATCGGCAAATCCACCCTGCTGCGCGCCCTCGCAGGCTTGTGGCCGTATTACCAAGGCAGCTTCGCCCTCGACGGCAGCCTCCTCTTCCTGCCCCAACGCCCCTACCTCCCCGCCGACACCCTGCGCCATACCGTCAGCTATCCTCACCCCGCCTGCCAAGACGACCGACTTATTCAGACGACCTTGGAACAAGTCGGACTAGACCGCCTGAAAAATAATTTAGACGAACCATACGAATGGCACGGCATCCTCTCCGGCGGCGAACAGCAACGCCTCAGCCTCGCCCGTGCGCTGCTGCACAAACCGCAAATCCTGTTTCTCGACGAAGCCACCAACCAGCTCGACGGCGAATCCGCATTGGCGCTGATGCAAACCCTCAAACGTGCTTTACCCGACACCCTCGTCATCGGTATCAGCCATCAATCTGAAATCAAAAAACTGTTCGAGCAGAAACTGATATTGGATGAATAATAAAAACAGTTGCAATCAGGCGAGTTTTATAATATAGTTCTTTGTAGCTAGACGGTCACTAGACTTTATAGCTAAATATACTTTCTTTGGATAATTGTTGCCTTGGTGCCCTCCTGCCCACAGGCAACTTTTTTTGGTCGTCTGAATCGAATATACCGGGTTCCGTCCGAACGGAACGGATTTTCACAGGACTGAAAGGAGCAGGGCGATGGCAGACGGCATATTGCGACACGGCAGATTGGGAATGGGGACATGGTGCTTGGGCGACCGTCCGGAAACGCGTTCGGAGGAAATCGCCGCACTGCGCTACGGATTGGAACAGGGCATCACGATTATCGACACGGCGGAACTTTACGGCGGCGGCCGCTCGGAGCGTTTGGTCGGCGAAGCCGTCAAACCGTTTGCGCGCGAGGAAATCTATCTGGTTTCCAAAGTATTGCCCGCCAATGCCGGCCGCCGCCGTCTGGAGCAGAGCCTCGACGCTTCGCTCAAGGCGCTGCAAACCGATTATCTGGATATGTACCTCTACCACTGGCGCGGCAGTACGCCGCTTCAGGAAACGGTGGACGTGCTGGAGGCGGCCGCGGCGAAGGGCAAAATCAAATCGTGGGGCGTGTCGAATTTTGATTTGGAAGATATGCAGGAGTTGCTGGAGGATACCGACGGCGGCGGCAGATGCCGGACCAACCAGGTGCTGTATCACTTGGGTTCGCGCGGTATCGAAGTCGTGTTGAAACCCTATCAGGACGAACGCGGCATTCCGACGATGGCCTATTGCCCGCTGGCGCAGGCGGGAGGGTTGCGCAGCGGGCTGATAGACAGCCCCGCGGTCAGGCAGGTGGCGCAGGAGCAAGGCGTCAGCGGCTGCCAGGTACTGCTCTGTTTTGCGCTGGCGCAGGAAAACATGGTGTCGATTCCTCGTACCGGCAAGCTGGCGCACATGAAGGAACTGGCCGCCTGTTTGCAGATAAAGCTGTCGGACGAACAGCTTGCGCTGCTTAACCGCGCCTTTCCGGTACCCGAACGCCGGGTACCGCTGGATGTGGAGTAACGCAGTGTTTGAGGCCGTCTGAAAAGATTTCAGACGGCCTTTATTTCTGGTGCTTCCACTATATATTCCGTTCCGCCCGTATGGAAACGGCGGGGCGGAAAATCCGTTTGAGACGCCGCAAAAATGCCGCGAGGCCGTCTGAAAGCCTGTTCCGAATTACTGGAACGTGTTTTTCAGACGGCCTCGCGGCAAGTTGCGTCCCGAATCAGTCTTTCAAACGCAATTCGGCAGAGCGCGCATGGGCGGTCAGGCTTTCGCCGTGTGCCAACACGCTGGCGATTTTGCCCAGTTTCTGCGCGCCTTGTTCGGAGACTTGGATCAGGCTGGAGCGTTTTTGGAAGTCGTAAGTGCCCAGCGGCGAGGAGAAACGGGCGGTGCGGCTGGTGGGCAGGACGTGGTTGGGGCCGGCGCAGTAGTCGCCGAGGCTTTCGCTGGTATAGCGTCCCATAAAAATCGCGCCGGCGTGGCGGATTTTTTTTGCCCATTCCTGCGGGTTTTCTACTGATAATTCCAAGTGTTCGGGGGAAATGTAGTTGGCGATTTCGCAGGCTTCGTCCAAGTCTTTGGCGAGTATCATCGCGCCCCTGTTGCCGAGCGAGGCTTCGATGATGTCGCGGCGGGGCATGGTTTCGATGAGGCGGTTCATGGCGGCTTGGACTTCGTCGAGATAGGGCTGCGACGTGCCGATGAGGATGGCTTGGGCGATTTCGTCGTGTTCGGCCTGGCTGAACAAATCCATCGCCACCCAGTCGGCAGGCGTGGTGCCGTCGGCGATGACTAGGATTTCAGACGGCCCCGCCACCATGTCGATACCGACTACGCCGAACACGCGGCGTTTGGCGGCGGCGACGAAGGCGTTGCCCGGGCCGGTGATTTTATCGACCTGCGGTACGGACTCGGTGCCGTAGGCGAGGGCGGCAACCGCCTGCGCGCCGCCGACGGTAAAGACTTTGGTGACGCCCGCGACGAAGGCGGAGGCAAGTACGATGTCGTTGCGTTCGCCTTTGGGCGTGGGGACGACCATGATGATTTCTTTCACGCCGGCGACATGGGCGGGCATGGCGTTCATGATGACGGAACTCGGATACGCCGCTTTGCCGCCGGGGACGTAAATGCCGACGCGGTCAAGCGGTGTAATCTGTTGTCCCAACAGCGTGCCGTCTTCGTCTTCATACGTCCACGATTCCATTTTTTGGCGTTGGTGGTAGCTTTCGACCCGCGCTGCGGCGGTTTTCAAGGCGGTTTGAATTTCGGGCTGCAAACGCTCAAACGCGGCCTGCAAATCGTCTTGAGTGAGAATGAGGTCGGCTATGGTTTGGGCGGACGTGCCGTCGAAGCGGTTGGTGTATTCGATGAGCGCCGCATCGCCGCGCTTTTGCACGTCGGCGCAGATGTCGGCGACGATGCGGTCGATTTCGGGATTCTGCGCGGTCTCAAAAGCCAGCAGGGCTTTGAGTTCGGCTTGGAAATCGGGCGATTGGGTGTTGAGTTTTTTCATGATTTGGGATTCTCTCTGTTTCTGTGAGGGGAGGGCGGTTTGACGAACCGGATTCTTATTCCTGTCGATGGGTGTCGGTGCATGCTTGTTTTGCGGCAATGCCGCCTCCCCGTTTTTCCGCAACGGATGGCGGGGAGGCAAAATGCGGCGGCGGATAGGCCTGAGGCCGTCTGAAAACCGCTTTAATCCGCCTTCGGCCTGATATACGCCTTTTCCGAACCGCTGCCGAATTTCAAGTCGGGCAGGCATTTTTGTTGCAGGCCGAGTTTGGCCAACACTTTTTTGCTGGACGAGGCGGTATGGAAACGGTAACGGGTTTGTTTTTTGCCGTTTTTGGTTTCTTCAAGCGTTTCAAAGCCGTCCACTTCATACGCGCTGACGACGGCGTTTTGCAGGCCGGTGTGAATGCCGATAATATATTTCACTTTTGACGCGGCATCTTTGCCGATAACCCAGTTGCCCAATGTGCGCGATTTGAGGTTGGCATCGTCTTGGTTGTCGAAGCTGTAGTCCGATTCTTCGTCGGTATCCAAGTCTTCCGATTCTTCGTCGGTATCCAAGTCTAAAGCGTCTTGGATTCTGACGGCGAGAATCAGGCCGTCGGGATTAAGGCTGTCAAGCGGGCAGGGTTTGAATTTGAAGCGGCTGTCGAGTTCTTCCGCGCTGATGCCGCCTGCGCCGCATCCGGCAGATTTGTTTTTGAATTTTTTGTCGACAACGGATTTGACGAAATGAATCAGGGTCGTCTCGGCGGCCTGTGCTTCGGCTTCGGTCAGATGATAGCTGATGATATGGCGGCCGAGTTTCTTGCATTTGGCGATGGTTTTGCGTTCCGGCACGTCAATGTCGCCGAGGTCGCCGTCTTGCGAACGGGCGGCCTGTTCATGCTCGAAGATACGATTACCGCAGCCTTTGCCGATGTAGAGGATTTTGTCTTTTTTCAGGTCGGTCAGACAATAGACGTAAAATCGACGCTCGCCGTTATTTAATACGGAAAGGGTTGAATCTGAAAATTTTTTTATTTTTGCAGCCATTTCAAGTATCTCCTGTGTCGGTTACAGCAAGTCGGATTTTTCAGACGGCCTGCCTGACGGAAAGCCGGCAGAGGCCGTCTGAAACCATCGGTTTCACTCCTTATTTACCACGCTGCCGAACGCCTGAATAATCGGCTCCAGCAGCGTGTGTTTGGTTTTCAATGCGGCTTTGTTGACCACCAGCCGGCTGGAAATATCGGCGATGTGTTCAACCGCTTTGAGGCCGTTGGCTTTGAGCGTATTGCCGGTGGACACCAAATCGACGATGGCGTCGCTCAGGCCGACCAGCGGCGCCAGTTCCATCGAACCGTACAGCTTGATGATGTCCACATGCACGCCTTTGGCGGCGAAATGCTCGGCGGCGATGTCGGGGTATTTTGTCGCGATGCGCAGGCGGCTGCCGGGTTGCGAGGCGGCTGCGTAGTCGAAACCCTTGCGGACGGCGACCATCATGCGGCATTCGGCGATGTGCAAATCCAGCGGCTGGTAAAGCCCGCTGCCGCCGTGTTCGATTAAAACGTCTTTGCCTGCAATGCCGAAGTCTGCCGCACCGTATTGGACGTAAGTCGGCACGTCGGTGGCACGTACGATGACGAGGCGGATGTTGTCCCGATTGGTGCCGATAATCAGTTTGCGCGATTTTTCAGGCTCCTCGGCGGGAACGATGCCTGCGGCGGCCAAGAGCGGCAGGGTTTCTTCAAATATGCGCCCTTTGGACAGGGCGATGGTCAATGCGTTGTCGGTCATGTTCTATCGCTTCGGGACAAATGTCGGAAAAAGAGGGCGGTTGTCAAACAGGCCGTCTGAAACAACGAAGAAGGTTCGTTTTCAGACGGCCTGTTTAAAGTCAGAGCAGCGTTTTGATGTCGGCGGCAATCGCGGCCGGTTCGCTGCCGTAGGGTTCGAATACGGCGACATCGCCGTTTTTATCGACCAGATACGCCCCCGCCGTGTGGTCGACCAGATAAGTATTGCTGTCCGCACCCTGATTCACTTTGGCCGACACCACGCGGTACTGCTGTTTGATGACGGGCAGGCTTTGGTCGCCGGTGGCGGTCAGGCCGATAAAGTCGGGATTGAACTGTTTGGCGTATTTGCCGATGACTTCAGGCGTGTCGCGTTCGGGGTCGACGCTGACGAAGGCCACTTTCACGTCTTTGGCTTGGTCGCCGAGCTGCTTCAACACGTCGTTTTGGGTCAGAAGCTCGGTCGGGCAGACGTCGGGGCAGTTGGTATAGCCGAACGACAGCACCACCACCTTACCTTTCAAATCACTCAGGTTAAACGGTTTGCCGTCGCCGTCGGTCAGCGTGAAATCGCCGCCGATGTCTTCTTTGCGCAAATCCGTACCGTGGAGCTTGCCGTTGGCGGCGGGCGCCGCAGGAGCGGAAGCAGAGGGAGCGGACGATGCCGACGTACCGGATGCGGCGGGCGCGGCGGCATCCTGTTTCGGTTGGCAGGCCGCCAGCGCGGTTACGGCGAAGACGCCTGCAAGTAAATTTCGGACTGTGATCTGCATGGGTTTCTCCTGATAATGTTCAAAGGGGAAATACTACTGAATAATTAGTCGGTAAGACAGTGTACCGCTTTTATGGAATCGATGCAGTGATTATGCTGTTTTTTCTGAAAAAGATACAGCGTTCCACGACATGCGGGAAAAATACCTGTTTACCGGTCGGCTGGGAGGTGGAAAAAAATTTTTTAAAACACGCGGATACAATAAAATTCTAAAAAATAGCGCAAAGCCCTTTACAACGCCGCGGATATGGCTATAATAGCGTCTTCTTCACCTGCCCAGGTGGCGAAATTGGTAGACGCAGGGGACTCAAAATCCCCCGCCGCAAGGTGTGTCGGTTCGAGTCCGACCCTGGGCACCAAATTCTAAAAACGGCTGCTTTTTTGGCAGCCGTTTTTTATTGCCTTTCGCAACCGCCCACCGTTCCGAACTATGGGGAACATTCGAAAGCAGGGGCGGTCTGTGTTTATCATCGGCGGCCGGCTGTTGGACATGCCGTCTGAAAACGGAAGATTGGTTAAAGGATTCGGTTGAATGCAGGAAAGAAAATTGTTCGGAAAATTCAGATATGCGGCGAAACTGTCGCTGGCTGCGGCGGCTGCGGCCGTCATGTTGGCCGGTGCCGGATGCGACCCTGCCGTCGTCAAACCTGAAAAACCGTCGAATCGGGCCGAAGGTGGGAAAGACGGGGCGGGCAGGGGGCGGATTCCTGCCGTTGCGGGTAAAGACAACGGTTTGATGCTCGATATTGCCCGCCATTTCTATTCCGTACAGGTGATTAAGAAATTTATTGATTCCATCGCGGACTCGGGCGGCCGTTTCGTTCATCTGCATTTGTCAGACAATGAAAACTATGCTTTGGAAAGCGCAATATTGGGACAGACGGCGCAAAATGCGTTGATTTCAGACGGCATTTATACAAATCCGCACACGGGCAAACCGTTTTTAAGCGACGCACAGCTTGGCGAAATCGTCCGTTATGCGCATTCCCGCAATGTGGAGCTGATTCCGGAAGTGGACAGCCCCGCGCATATGGCGGCGGTGTTCAGGCTGCTGGAACAATACCGCGGCAAGGCGTATGCACGTTCGTTGAAATCGAACGGCGCAGATGCCGAAATCGATATGGCCAAACCGGAAAGCATCGCCTTTGTCGAGTCGCTGATTGGGGAAGTTTCCGGAAAATTCAAATACGGCAAACGCTTCCATATCGGCGGTGACGAATTCGGTTACAGCAGGGACAGTAATTCTGAATTTGTCCGCTATGCCAACCGTTTGGCCGGTTTCGTCCAGTCCAAAGGATTGCGCGCTCAGATGTGGAACGACGGTATCATCAAGCCGACGATGAAAAAATTGAACCACAATATCCAGATTACGTACTGGAGCTACGATGGTGATACGGAAAACCCGACGGCGAAAAAATACCGCAGAAAGCTGCGGGCAAGTATGCCCGAACTGATAGACGAAGGTTTCAGCGTATTGAATTACAATTCTTATTACCTGTATTTCATACCCAATGAAGACCTGCCGCGTTCCGGAGACGGACGGTTTGCCGCCGAAGATGTGCGGAAAAACTGGCATCTCGGCGTATGGGACGGTGATAACCATCAAAACGCCATCCGCAATCCGGATAAGGTGCAAGGTGCAGCGGTGGCAATTTGGGGCGAAGACGCGCCTGCTTTGAGCGGGGAGGCGATTTTCGAGCACACGCAGGATTTGCTGCGGGCCGTGATGGCCAAAGCGAATAAGGCTTCGGCTGAAAAGCAGTAAACAAGCCGAACGGTTTGGTGAGGCCGTCTGAAAATCGTGTCCGGACGATACGGTTTTCAGACGGCCTTGTTGTTACTGCCGCTTTATTTGGCATAGGACATGTGTCTTCACATGCAAAATGAAACAGTAACCGCTGCGCGGAATGTTGACAATCGTAAGCGGGGTTTGAAATCCGTATTTAAAATTATCCTATAAAAATCAATGCATAAAATGCATATTTTAAAAATATTGTTAAAGGATGAAAGTTTTTGCCTTGATTGGGAAGGCCGTTTGCGTTATCGTTGAGACTCCCTTTTCGATAAACTCTGAGTGTTCACTCCAATTGTCCGGGCTTCCGATTGTCACCGTGTTCCCGCAATGCGCGTACCCTAAACCGCTGCTTGCCGGACTTGCATTACAGGTGCTGTGGTGAGGCGGCTGCCCCTCTTGGTTTGATACCGTACAAAAGAGGTTGATATGCAATTATCCGGCGCACAAATCATCGTGCAAAGTCTCAAAGCCGAGGGCGTTGAATACGTTTTCGGCTATCCGGGCGGCGCGGTTCTCGAAATCTACGACGCAATTTTCCAACTCAATAAATTCAAGCATATCCTAGTACGTCACGAGCAGGCGGCCGTACATGCGGCGGATGCCTATGCCCGCGTCAGCGGCAAGGTCGGCGTGGCGCTGGTAACGTCCGGTCCGGGTGCGACCAATGCGCTGACCGGTATCGCCACAGCGTATTCGGATTCCATCCCGCTGGTGGTGATTACCGGACAGGTCGGTACGCCGTCCATCGGTACGGATGCGTTTCAGGAAGTGGATACCGTGGGCATTTCCCGCCCGTGCGTAAAACACAATTTCCTCGTAACCGACATCAACGAGCTGGCGGTTACCTTGAAAAAAGCCTTCCAGATTGCCGCCAGCGGACGTCCGGGACCGGTGGTTATCGATGTTCCGAAAGACGTTACGCAGGCGATGGCGAAATTCAGCTATCCGCAGGAAGACATCTTTATCCGTTCCTATCAGCCGGTTGTCAACGGCCATACGGGGCAGATTAAGAAAGCGGTGCAGATGTTTGCTTCGGCCAAGCGGCCGGTGGTGTATTTCGGCGGCGGTATCGTTTTGGGCAATGCAGCACAAGAATTGACCGACTTCGTCCGAATGACCGGCGCGCCCTGCGTGGGTACGCTGATGGGGTTGGGTGCCTATCCTTCCAGCGATCGCCAATTCTTGGGCATGTTGGGGATGCACGGTACTTATGAAGCCAACCTTGCGATGCAGAATGCGGACGTGGTGCTGGCGGTCGGTGCGCGTTTTGACGATCGTGTGGTTTCCGTTCCGTCCAAATTTTTGGAAAAAACCAAAAAAATCATCCATGTCGATGTTGACCCTTCCAGCATTGCCAAGCGTGTGAAAGTGGATATCCCGATTGTCGGCAACGTGAAAAACGTGTTGGCCGAAATGAACGGCCTGCTGAGCAAACGGGAATCCGCCGCCAACCGCGACGGTTTGGACAAATGGTGGAAAAACATCGAAAAATGGCGCGCGCGCGACTGCCTGTGGTTTGACAACGACAGCGAAATCATCAAACCGCAATATGTGGTGCAGAAACTGGCGGAAATCACCGGCAATTCGGCCATCATCACGTCAGATGTGGGTCAGCACCAGATGTTTGCCGCCCAGTATTATCCGTTCCAACGTCCGCGGCAATGGCTCAATTCGGGCGGCCTAGGTACGATGGGTGTCGGCCTGCCCTACGCGATGGGCGCCAAACTTGCCGCACCGGAACAAGATGTGTTCTGCATCACGGGCGAAGGTTCGATTCAGATGAACATCCAAGAATTATCGACCTGTTTCCAATATCATATTCCGATAAACGTCGTAACGTTGAACAACGGTTATCTCGGCATGGTGCGCCAGTGGCAGGAACTGTATTACGGCAACCGCGAATCCGAGACCTATTTCGACTCTCTGCCCGATTTTGTGAAGTTGGCGGAAGCCTACGGCCATATCGGTATCCGTGTGGACAAAAAATCCGATGTGGAAGGCGCGTTGCTCGAAGCCTTGAATCAGAAGGATCGGTTGGTCTTCCTTGATTTCCTGACCGATAAAAAACAGAACGTGCTGCCTATGGTGGGCAACGGCAAAGGTTTGGACGAAATGGTATTGCCGCCGCATATGCGCGAAACCGAGGCCGACAGCGACGTTAACGATGTTAACGACCGCGATTACGATACAAGGAGCGTGCCATGAGACACATCTTATCTATCCTGATGGAAAACGAATCGGGCGCGATGAGCCGCGTGGTCGGGTTGTTTTCGGCACGCGATTACAATATCGATTCGCTGGCCGTAGCCGCCACCGAAGATAAAACCTTGTCGCGCATGACCATCGTTACCCACGGCGACGAAACCGTTATCGAGCAGATTACCAAGCAGCTCAACAAACTGGTGGAAGTCGTCAAAGTCGTCGATTTGAATGAAAGCCGTTTCGTCGAGCGCGAGCTGATGCTGGTAAAACTGCGGGCGGCAGGCAAAGACCGCGACGAATTTCTGCGTCTGACCGAAATCTACCGCGGCAGCGTGGTGGACGTTACCGACCGCAGCTACACCATCGAAATCACAGGTTCGAGCGAAAAGCTGGATTCGTTTCTGGAAACAGTGGGCCGCGCCCAAATTCTGGAAACTGTGCGTACAGGTGCGGCCGGGATCGGTCGCGGCGAGCGCATTTTGAAAATTTAAACAAACTTTTCAGACGGCCTCCAAACATGTCAAGGCCGTCTGAAAAAATGGGAAATCATTAAAAGTTAAGTAAGGAGTGTTTTATGTCCGGCATCAAAATTGTCGCACTGGTTACCGTCAAACCCGAATACACAGAAACACTGGCAGCCCAGTTTAAAGAGCTGGTGAAAGCCAGCCGTGCGGAAGCCGGCAACATCAGCTACGATTTGCATCAGGAAATCGGCAATCCCAACCGCTTCGTATTCGTGGAAAACTGGAAATCGCAGGCCGCGATTGACGAACACAACGCCAGCGAACATTTCCAGGGCTTCGTCAAAGCCATCGACGGCAAAACCGACAATCTGGAAATCGTGTTGATGAACGAACTCTCCGTTTAATTGACTTCAAACCTATTCTTCACTAAAGGAAAAACAATGCAAGTTTATTACGATAAAGACGCCGACCTGTCCCTGATTAAAGGTAAAACCGTCGCCATCATCGGCTACGGTTCGCAAGGCCACGCCCACGCTGCCAACCTGAAAGATTCGGGTGTGAAGGTGGTAGTCGGCCTGCGCCAAGGCGGTTCTTGGAAAAAAGCAGAAGCGGCCGGTTTCGAAGTATTGTCCGTGGCCGATGCCACCAAAAAAGCAGACGTGGTGATGATTCTGCTGCCCGACGAAAACCAGCCTGTCGTGTACAAAAACGAAATCGAGCCTAATCTGAAACAAGGCGCGGCACTGGCTTTCGCCCACGGCTTCAACGTCCACTACAACCAAATCGTGCCGCGTGCCGATTTAGACGTGATTATGGTTGCTCCCAAAGGCCCCGGCCACACCGTGCGCAGCGAATTTTTGAAAGGCGGCGGCGTGCCTTCGCTGATTGCTGTTTACCAAGATAAAAGCGGCAAAGCCCGCGACATCGCCCTGTCTTACGCCGCAGCCAACGGCGGCACCAAAGGCGGCGTGATTGAAACCAACTTCCGCGAAGAAACCGAAACCGACCTCTTCGGCGAACAAGCCGTATTGTGCGGCGGTGTGGTCGAGTTGATTAAAACCGGCTTCGAAACCCTGACCGAAGCAGGCTATGCGCCCGAAATGGCCTACTTCGAATGCCTGCATGAAATGAAGCTCATCGTTGACCTGATTTACGAAGGCGGCATTGCCAACATGAACTACTCCATTTCCAACAACGCGGAGTACGGCGAATACGTTACCGGCGTGGAAGTCATCAACGACAAATCCCGCGAAGCCATGCGCAACGCCTTGAAGCGCATTCAAACCGGCGAATACGCCAAAATGTTCATCCAAGAAGGTGCCGTCAACTACGCCAGCATGACTGCCCGTCGCCGCCTGACTGCCGACCACCAAATCGAAAAAGTCGGCGCGCAACTGCGTTCCATGATGCCTTGGATTGCCAAAAACAAACTGGTTGATTTGGATAAAAACTGATTTTGGATTAAATCTGCTTGAAAACCTGTCCGAATATTCGGACAGGTTTTTTGTTTGCAGCAAGACGACACGGATAAAGTGTCAGGCCGTCTGAAAAGTAAATCGGGGGATTTTCAGACGGCCTGATAACGTTTGTTTTGGCATAACGTTTTGCTCAATAACGAAAAGAATACAGAATAATTTAAACAAATAATGAAACTTGTCCGATTAATAGCGTTGAACTTAGATTCATGTAATCATTAAGTATTATTGCAAAATTCGGAATAAGCCTTAAGCTTTATCAGCTTGATTTATATCAAATTATGGAGAATAGATGATTCATATAATAAGATTATCAAGAGTATCGATTTATCGGGAACGATTATGTCCTGTTGGAAGATGGGCGGCATTAAGGGCCGTTTGCAGCATGTCGTAAGCACGTTGCTGGCGGTGTTGTGGCTGTTGGTATATTGCGTACCCGCCTACGCAGAGCGACTGCCTGAATTTTTGAACAAGGTACAGCCGTCGGAGATTTTTCCGTCGGCCGACCGTTACGGCAAGCCGGAAGGTAAGCCTATGGTTGCGCGCGTCTATAAAGGAGACGAGCAACTGGGCTTGGTATTCATTACGACGGACGTAGTCAATACCCGCGGTTATTCCAGCAAACCGATTGATACGATGATCGCGCTGTCGAACGACGGTACGATTGCAGGCGCCAAATTGGTGGCGCATAACGAGCCGATTATGTTAATCGGCATCCCGCAATCGCGTGTCGACAAGTTTATTTCCAACTATGTCGGCCTGAACTTCCTGAAAACACCGCCGAAACCCGGTGTCGCGCCTGCCGACATTATCAGCGGCGCGACCGTAACGTTGATGGTGATTAACGACAGTATGCAACGGTCGATTAAAGCCATTGCACATCAGTATAAATTAGGTACGGCTGATGCCGCCGTATCCGCGGCTCCGGCAGAAGCATCGGGTGTTCAGCAGGCGGCTGCTTCGCAAGCACAAGTACAGACCCGCCCGCGCCGCGCGGTTAATATGGACAAGCAGGACATTCAGTCATGGCAGGCATTGCTTGATCAGAAAGCCATTGCCAAACTGCATATGACCGTAGACGATGTCAATAAACTGTTTGCTCAGAACGGTAAACAGGGTTCGGCCGAACATGCGGAACCCGGTCCGGGCGACGACATTTTCATCGACATGTATGTGGCTTTGGTCAGCCAACCTTCCATCGGTAAAAGCCTGTTGGGAGAAGACGGCTGGCAGAACCTGCAAAGCCGTCTGCAACCCGGGCAACAGGCCATTATGGTGGCCGGCGAAGGTCGGTATTCTTGGAAAGGTTCGGGCTATGTGCGCGGCGGTATCTTCGACCGCATCGAAATCATACAGGGTGAAACCAGCTTCCGTTTTGTCGATTCGCAGCACGAACGCCTGATTGATTTGGCTGCCGAAGGTGCGCCGCATTTTAAAGAAGTATCGTGGTTTGTCATCCCTGAAGGCGTAGAGTTTGATGCTGCGGAACCTTGGCGTATCCAACTGATGATTCAGCGCGTGCTGAGTGTGAACGACAAAGCGTTCGTTACCACTGATTTGGATTATGAACTACCCAAAGGCTATTATGTTGACGACCCCAAAGCGCCTCCGGTAGAAATTGCCGCACCGGTCGAAACACCGGCGGCTCAGGCTGCTTCAGGCGTAGAACCCGGCGCGGGTATTGCTGAGGCGGCGACTGATGACGGTGTGTCCAACCAATTATGGAAACAGATTTGGGAGGCCAAGCGCGGACAGATTGTCGTCGTGGGTATTGCATTGACGATTTTGCTCTTGGTGTTCTTATTCCAAGACGTCATTGTGCGCTACGAAAAATGGTATGACCGTTTCCGCCTGTGTTTCCTGACTTTCACATTGTTTTATATCGGTTGGTATGCCCAAGCTCAGCTATCGGTGGTAAATACACTTACCCTTTTTTCGGCGATTCTGACCGATTTCCATTGGGAGTTTTTCCTGATGGATCCGATAGTGTTCATCCTGTGGCTGTTTACTGCGGCGACCATGCTTTTATGGAACAGGGGAACGTTCTGCGGTTGGCTGTGCCCGTTCGGCGCATTGCAGGAACTGACCAACCGTATTGCCAAAAGATTCGGCGTGAAACAAATTACCGTGCCGCATCTGCTGCACACCCGCCTGTCTGCCGTCAAATACGTTATTTTCTTCGGATTGTTGGCGATTTCACTGTATGACTTGGGCGTTGCCGAGCATTTCGCTGAAGTGGAACCGTTCAAAACAGCAATTATCCTGAAGTTTGTGCGTGATTGGTGGTTTGTGTTGTTTGCCATGATTTTGCTGGTGGCAGGGCTGTTTATCGAACGCTTCTTTTGCCGTTATCTGTGTCCGTTGGGGGCGGGAATTGCCATTCCTGCGCGGTTCCGCATTTTCGACTGGCTGCGCCGTTATAAAATGTGCGGTAATCCCTGCCAGATATGTACTCACGAATGTCCGGTACAGGCGATTGCGCCGGAAGGAGACATCCATCCGAACGAATGTATCCAGTGTCTGCACTGCCAGGTTATGTACCATCACCAGACCCGCTGCCCTCAGGTAGTGGCGACGAATAAGAAAAAACAGAAACAGGCTGCTGCCAAAGCCGATTCAAAAGAGCAGCAGGAGCCGGAAGAGCAGGTGGTTCAGTTTGTGAAACCCTCTGCCAAGAATATAGCAGTAGATAATTAAGAATTTTTATCCACAACGGTAGGCAGTCTGAAAAAAGGCCGATTACCGAATTTTATCCAAGGAGAGTTGTATGTCAGACGAAAAATTAGAACAAAATGGTTTAAGCCGCCGTTCATTTCTAGGCACGGCCGCAGCTTCCGGCGCCGGTCTTGCCGGTGCGGGTCTGCTGGGCCTTGCCGGCTGTTCTAAAAACGAGGGTGGCGACAAAGGCGCGGCTTCAGGTGCCGCATCTGCCGCCAAAACAGAATCGCACGGAAAACCCGGTGAGCAGACTTCCGAAGTCGGTCCGGGCGAACTCGACCAATACTACGGTTTCCTGTCGGGCGGTCAATCGGGTGAAATGCGCTTGATCGGCGTACCTTCCATGCGCGAACTGATGCGTATTCCTGTGTTCAATATGGATAGTGCGACCGGTTGGGGACGCACCAATGAAAGCCTGAAAATCCTGAATGCGACAAATACGCCGGAAACTACTCAGTTTCTGAAGGACAGCGGTTTGCGCTGCTATCCTAACGGCGACTTGCACCACCCGCATTTGTCGTTTACTGACCAAACTTACGACGGCCGCTACGCCTATGCCAACGACAAGGCCAACAACCGTGTCTGCCGCATCCGTCTGGATTTCATGAAAACCGACAAAATCACCGAAATCCCTAATGTTTCCGGCGTACACGGCCTGCGTCCGCAACGTTATCCGAAAACCGGCTATGTCTTTGCCAACGGCGAACACATCGTGCCGGTAAGCGGTGTCGGTACTTGGAACGACCCGAAAACTTGGAATGCCGTTTATACCGCAATCGACGGCGAAACCATGAATATCGCATGGCAGGTATTGGTGGACGGTAACTTGGATAACGGCGATGCCGACTACCAAGGCAAATACTCCTTCTCCACCTGCTACAACTCCGAACGCGCCCTGACCGTACAAGGTGCTTCTTCCAACGAACAGGACTGGTGTGTGGTCTTCAATCTTGCCGCCATTGAAGAAGGCATCAAAAAAGGCGATTTCAAAGAAGTCAACGGTGTGAAAATGCTGGATGGCCGTGCCGAAGCCAAATCCCCCTATACACGCTACATCCCCGTTCCGAACTCTCCGCACGGCTGTAATGCCTCCCCTGACGGCAAATACATCATGCTCAACGGTAAACTGTCCCCGACCGTTACCGTCTTGGACGTGAGTAAGCTGGACGACCTGTTCGCCGGTAAAATCAAAGAGCGCGATGTCGTCGTGGCGGAACCGCAGTTGGGTTTAGGTCCGTTGCATACTGCGTTTGACGGCCGCGGCAATGCCTACACTACGCTGTTTATCGACAGTCAGATGGTGAAATGGAATATTGACGACGCCATCAAAGCCTACAAAGGCGAGAAGATTGATCCGGTCAAACAAAAACTGGACGTTCACTACCAGCCGGGCCATAACCACACCACGATGGGCGAAACCAAAGAGGCTGACGGTAAATGGCTGGTGTCTTTGAACAAATTCTCCAAAGACCGTTTCCTGAACGCCGGTCCGTTGAAACCCGAATGCGACCAGTTAATCGATATTTCCGGCGACCAAATGCGTTTGGTACACGACAATCCGACGTTTGCCGAACCGCACGACTTGTGCTTGGTTGCAGCATCCAAAGTTCATCCGAAAAAAACATGGGACCGCAAAGACCCGTGGTTCTGGGAAGATGCCGTGGAACAGGCTAAAAAAGACGGTGTGGAATTGGAAAAAGCCTCCAAAGTCATACGCGAAGGCAACAAAGTCCGCGTGTACATGACCGCCGTCGCGCCCGCATTCAGCGTCCCGCAATTCGAAGTGAACCAAGGCGACGAAGTAACCGTATATGTAACCAACGTCGAGACCATCGAAGACCTGACCCACGGCTTCACTTTGGAAGGCTACGGCATCGCGATGGAAATCAGCCCGCAGGCTACCCAGTCGGTAACCTTCAAAGCCGTCCGTCCGGGCGTGCACTGGTACTACTGCCAATGGTTCTGCCATGCGCTGCATATGGAAATGTCAGGCCAGATGATTGTTAAGCCCAAATAATTTCGGTTTGATGGCTTAAACAAGCAGGCCGTCTGAAAAGACTTGGATTTTCAGACGGCCTCTTTATAGTAAAGCCGTTTGGCAACAGGCGGTTTTGCTATAATCGACGCTTTTGAGAACGCGCTTATCGGTTCGGCCGTAACGAAGCCTGCCTTTGTGTCGCGGTATCCGCATGAGGCCGTCTGAAAAACAGAGAAACTAACTATGCACACACCATCCTGTCTCCACCTACGGCAACGTACCGTCTTGATATTTATGCTCGGCGGTCTGTTTCAGACGGCCTCTGCCGCAGTCGTCTCCGTTCCGGCCGGCGGCAATCTGGCAGAAGCCGTAGCCCAAGCCCAAGCAGGCGATATCCTGAAACTGGCTTCGGGTGTGTACAAAACCAAACTTTATATCGACAAACCCCTGACCATCGAAGGCCCTGCCGACCGCTCCGCCAAAATCCAAGGAGACCGCAGCGGCCGTACCATTGCCGTACACGCTCCCAACGTTGTTTTGCGCAATCTGACCGTTACCCAATCCGGCCTCAGCCTGCCCGCAATGGATGCAGGCGTATATCTTGAAGAAACTGCTGCCAATGCCTTGGTGGAAAATAATAATATTCTGGAAAATTCGGTAGGCGTGTACCTGCATGGCCCGAAAAACGCAATGGTGCGCGGCAATAAAATCGTCGGTGACACCAAATTGCGCGTGGCTGAGCGCGGCAACGGCGTAACCGTTTGGAACGCGCCCGGTTCGCAGGTGGTCGGCAACGATATTTCGCAGGGGCGCGACGGTATTTTTTCCAATACCAGTACCAACAATACCTATAAAAACAACCGCTTCTCTCACCTGCGTTATGCCGTGCACTATATGTATACCAACGACAGCGAAGTCAGCGGCAATATTTCCGTGGGCAACAACATCGGCTATGCCCTGATGTTTTCCGACCGCCTGAAAATATATGGCAATATCGCCGTCGGCAGCCGCGACCAAGGCATCATGCTCAACTATGTCAACTATTCCGACGTTGCCGACAATGTGATTTACAAAGCTGACAAATGCGTGTTCGTGTATAACGCCAACTACAACGACCTGCACGGAAATTATTTTGAAAACTGCAATATCGGCATCCATTTCACTGCCGCCATCGAAGGCACGAAGCTGACCGACAATTCCTTCATCAACAACGAAAGCCAGGTCAAATACGTCAGTACCCGCTTTCTCGACTGGGGCGAAGGAGGCCGTGGCAATTACTGGAGCGACAACAGTTCGTTCGACCTAGACGGCGACGGCTTCGGCGACAACGCGTACCGTCCGAACGGGGTTACCGACCAAATCATTTGGCGCGCGCCCGTTGCGCGGCTGTTGATGAACAGTCCGGCGGTCAGCATCGTCAAATGGGCGCAGTCGCAGTTTCCCGCCATCCTGCCCGGCGGCGTAACCGACAGCAAGCCGCTGATGAAACCGTTTGTCAATAAAACCATGACCAAGTATCAGGCAATGAAAGACCGGTTGATCAAGGAAGCGCAGTCGCAGAAATCGGAGTGGAATAGCGCAGGAAACGGCGCAATCAGCGGCGGCGGAATGTAGCCGCTGCGGCGCAACACCCGCACGCCAAGCCAGTCTTTGCTTTCAGACGGCCTGAAGGCTTGCCGGGGCCGTCTGAAAAAACAATCCATACACAAGGAAACATTCATGAGCACCAACCACGTCGAGTTGAGAAACGTTACCAAGCGTTTCGGCGAACAACGTGCCGTCAACCAAGTCGATTTGGTATTGAAGGCAGGGGAGAGCGTGGGTCTGGCCGGACATAACGGCGCAGGCAAATCCACCATCATCAAGCTGATTCTCGGTCTGATTACGCCGAACGAAGGCGAGGTCATGCTTTTGGGCGAGCGTACGGGCAGCAAGGCGGGCGCGCAGGTGCGCGCCCAGATCGGTTATCTGCCCGAAACCGTCGCGCTGCATCCTTCGCTGACCGGCATCGAAACGATGGCGTTTTATGCCAAACTGAAAAAACAGCCGCTGGCGAAAAACAGGGAGCTGCTGGAGCGCGTCGGCATTTTGCAGGCCGCAGGCCGCCGCGTGGGCACCTATTCCAAAGGGATGCGCCAGCGTCTGGCGTTGGCACAGGCCCTGCTTGGCGAACCGAAAGTATTGTTGTTCGACGAACCGACCACCGGCCTCGACCCTGCCTCGCGGCAGATGTTTTACGAAGTCGTGCGCGAACTTAACGGCAAAGGTGCGACAGTATTGCTCAGTACGCACGCGCTGGCGGAATTGGACGGCCATGCCGACCGTATCGTGGTTATGAGGAACGGCGTCAAAGTCGCCGACGGCAGCATGGACGAATTGCACATCCAAAGCGGGCTGCCGCTCACCGTCACCGTACGTCTGAAAGAGCGGATGCCGCTGTCTGAACGCTGGCAGCATTCAGACGGCCTCCTCTACCGCGCGCAGTGCAAAGCGGAAGAGCGCATGGCGCTGCTGGGCGAACTGGGCGATTTGAGCCGTCTCGACTATATCGACATCCACACGCCGACGCTGGACGATATGTATGCACAATTATTGAAAAGGGAAGAAGTATGAACCCCGTTTGGATTATTACCGGCAAAGAAGTGCGCGACAGCCTGCGCAACCGCTGGGTGCTGGCCGCCACCATGCTTTTGGCCGCGCTGGCATTGTCGCTCGGTTTTTTGGGCAGCACGCCGACCGGTTCGGTTAAAGTCGACCCGCTGACCGTAACCGTCGTCAGCCTCTCCAGCCTGTCGATTTTCCTGATACCGCTGATTGCCATGCTGCTTTCCTATGATGCGCTCATCGGCGAAATCGAACGCGGCACGATGGCGTTGCTGCTCAGTTACCCCGTGTCGCGCGTGCAGATTCTGGCCGGAAAGTTCATCGGCCACATCATCATCCTTACCCTCGCCACCGCAGCGGGCTACGGCTTGGCGGGTATCGCGTTGCAACTGGCCAACGGCGGCATCGACATCGCCGCATGGAAACCCTTTGCATTGCTGATAGCCGCCAGCGTCGTTCTCGGCGCGGCGTTTCTGGCGATGGGCTATGTTATCAGTGCCAAGGTCAAAGAACGCGGCACGGCGGCGGGTGTCGCTATCGGCGTGTGGCTGTTTTTCGTGGTGATTTTCGATATGACCTTGCTGGGCGTTTTGGTGGCCGATAGTGAGCAAACCATTACCGCGCCCGTGGTTGAAGGTATTTTGCTGCTCAATCCGGCCGATATTTACCGCCTGCTTAACTTGACGGGTTACGAAAATACCGCTATGTATGCAGGTATGGCAGGGTTGAGCGAACAAATCAGCCTGACTGTCCCCGTTTTGTTGGCTGCACAGGTACTGTGGGTCTTTGTCCCGCTGGTTCTGGCGGCATGGATTTTTGGAAGGCGACAGATATGAAGAAAACCTTATCGGCACTTTTTACCGTATTACTGCTGGCGGCCTGCGGCGGCAAAAGCGAAAATACCGCACCGCCCGCACCGCAGCAGATTACCGATGCTTCGGTCGGCCACTATTGCACCATGAACCTTTCGGAACATAACGGCCCGAAAGCGCAGATTTTCCTGAACGGCAAACCCGACCGGCCCGTCTGGTTTTCCACCATCAAACAGATGTTCGGTTATACCAAGCTGCCCGAAGAGCCGAAAGGCATCAGCATGATTTATGTAACCGATATGGGCAAAGTTACCGATTGGACAAATCCGAACGCCGACAACGCATGGATAGACGCGAAAAAAGCCTATTATGTGATTGAAAGCGGTTTTGTCGGCGGCATGGGGGCGGAAGACGCGCTGCCGTTTGCCGACAAGGCGCAGGCCGAAAAATTTGCGCAAGAGAAAGGCGGCAAGGTCGTCGGTTTCGACGAAATGCCGGAAGCCTATATCTTCAAATAGGCCGTCTGAAAACGCGAAAGCCATGCTGGTTCCAGTCATGGCTTTATGTTTTATGGTCATGCAGCCGTATCTTTGCATTTTGAAAATTTGAAACGGAAAACCGATGAACACTCCTTTGACCCGCCGCCGTTTCTTTGCCATCGCCGCCTTTGTCGCGGGCGGAGCCTCGCTGCCGTTCGTATGGAAGCGACGGCAACAGGGATATGGTGAAACCAAACCGGCCGAAGACGGAGAACCGATCGTTTGGAAAGGCATTGCCTTGGGTTCGGGAGCGGAACTGCGTTTGTACCATACCAACCGGAAAACCGCCGAACTGCTGGTCGGCAAAGTGTTGGCAGAAGTGGCGCGTCTGGAAAAAATATTCAGCCTCTATCGGGATGACAGCCTGATTAGCAAGCTGAACCGTGAAGGCCGTCTGAACGATCCGCCCGCCGATATGCTGGCCTTGTTGAGCTTGAGCAGCGATATCCATAAGATGACTAAAGGCGCGTTCGATCCGACTATCCAGCCGTTGTGGGACATGTATGCCGGCTATTTCCGCCGCCATCCGAATACGGAAACCCCTCCGCCTCAAAGTGAGATTGAGAAAGCATTGGGTTTGGTCGGGTTTGATAATGTCCGTTTCGACAACCGGACTGTTGCGTTTGCCAAAAAAGGCATGGGCTTGTCGCTCAACGGCATCGCACAAGGCTATATCACCGACAAAGTCGTCGAGTTGCTGAGGAAAAACGGCATCAGGCGCGCGCTGGTCGATATGGGCGAAATCCGCGGATTTGATTTGGATAAACGCCATACTTGGCAGGTCGGCATCCGCAATCCGTCGGATGAGGAAAAAGTATTGCTGACCGTACCGCTGCAAAACGAAGCCTTTGCCACGTCGGGCGGTTACGGCACGACGATGGACGAAGCGGGCCGGTTCACACATCTTTTTGACCCGCGCACAGGTGTCAGCACGCCGCGTTACCGCAGCATCAGCGTAATGGCGGCGACGGCGGCGACGGCGGATGCGTTATCCACCGCGTTTTCAATAATGGATGAAGCGGATATTCAGACGGCCTCCCGAGCGGCGGGTGCGAAAATCTGGCTGGTTATGCCGGACGGTTCCTTGCAAACCATAGGTTGACCGAAGGCGGAAAGCGGGGCCGTCTGAAAATTGAGTTGTCAGACTGCCCCAATACTGTTTTCCCTGTTTAATTGCTGGTAAATTCGGGTTAAACGGGCTTGCCTGTCGAAGCGCATATTCATAATAATGTTTGACAGATTATCTGTATGGTACAGGTAACGTTTACAGGAGCGAATACATGAAAGTAAAAGCTTTACTGGCGATTGCCGCCGCCTTGGCCTTAAGTGCCTGCGTGGTAGCCGACGATCCGTATTACGACGATTATTCGCGTGAAAACAGCGCGCGCGATTACGACCATTACGACCACGGCCCGCGTTACCGTGACAGAGACGATAGGGACTATCGCGATTACCGTGATGACCGACGTTCCCGCAGAAACAGCCGGATTGATTCGAAATTCAATTGCGAAAACGGCCTTTCCGTCCAAGTCCGCAGCCTGAGTCCCGACCGTATCGAATTGCGTCTGGACGATAAACGCGCCGTATTGTCTTCGGACGTATCCGGTTCCGGCGAACGCTATACCGCCGGCAGAGGCTTGTTCGGCAAAGGTGCGGAATGGCATCAGAAAGGAGACGAGGCCTTCTTCTCGTTTATCGATCCGTACGGCAACAAAGTGGACACTTCCTGCCGGGCCCGTTAATAATATCGCTTTGGACGCTTAGGCCGTCTGAAAAGGAAAAGCACTTTGCAGTTTGCTGCGGAGTGCTTTTTGTATGCCTGCCGTTTGTTAGATGATGTGAGACCGTGTCGTATACCGATACAATCCGGTAACAAAAACCCCGTACGGCTTGCTCCGTACGGGGTTTGCTGTCATAGCGGCTTCAGCAGCAGCGGCCGTTGCCGTTGCTCTTTATCCGGCAGTAGTCTACAAATTGGCTCCTCGTCATGACCGGCGCGTTCGGATTGTGTTTACGCTGTTGCGCGACGTAACGGTCATAGTCGGGGATGCCGGCCATGTAGTTGGCGGCGATGCAGGCGTTGCGGTAGGCCTTTTTCAGACGGCCTACCAACGGATGTTTAAGCAGCCGTTTCATTGTTCTGTACCTCGTCGCGGTAGACTGCGGGGATTTCTTTGGCTGTCGGCCATGCAACTTTGCGGGCTTTAAGAGCAACCACCAAACCGTAGATGGCGACGAACAGCACCACCAGCATGAATGCGGCACACAAACCGGAGTTGACATAATCGTTCAGCACGATTTGCCCCATCTGCGAAATGTCTTTGGCAGGAGACAAAACTTGTCCGGCAGCGGCTGCCTCGCGGTATTTCGCAGCATGTGCCAAGAAGCTGACGCGCGGATCGTCGTCAAACAGTTTTTGTACGGAAGCCACGGCAGTAGTAACCAGCAGGCCGATGGCAGGGATGATGGGAACCCAGATAAAGCGTTCTTTTTTCATCTTCACTAAAACTACCGCTGCCATAATCAGCGCGATACCCGCCAGCATCTGGTTGCCGATGCCGAACAAAGGCCAGAGCGAATTGATGCCGCCCAACGGGTCGGTTACGCCGGTATAGAGGAAGTAGCCCCACGAACCGACGGTCAGCAGGGTGGCGATTACGTTGGCGGGCATACCGCCGGTGGTACCCAGCGATTTGGAGAATGTGCCCAGCAGGTCTTGGAACATAAAGCGCGAAGTACGGGTACCCGCGTCAACGGCAGTTAGAATGAACATGGCTTCAAACAGCAGCGCGAAGTGGTACCAGAAGGCCATCATTGCTTCGCCCGGAATCAGTTGGCTCATGATGTGCGCCATACCTACGGCCAGAGTCGGCGCACCGCCCGCGCGGGACAAGATGGTGTGTTCGCCCACTTCTTTGGCGGTATTCAGCAGGGTAGCCGCATCGACCGGAACCTGAAGCTGATTGGTAATCACTTGGGCTGCGTTTGCGGCGTCGGTACCGATTAAGGCAGCGGGGCTGTTCATGGCGAAGTACACGCCGGGTTCCAGCACGCAGGCGGCCGACAGGGCCATAATCGCCACGAAACTTTCCATCAGCATACCGCCGTAACCGATAGCGCGGACGTGGGTTTCGTTTTCAATCATTTTCGGCGTCGTACCCGAAGAAATCAGCGCGTGGAAGCCGGATACCGCACCGCAGGCGATGGTAATGAACAGGAACGGGAACAGACCGCCTGCAAATACCGGGCCGCTGCCGTCTATGAAGTGGGTAACGGCAGGCATTTTCAGCTCGGGGCCGACGATGATGATGCCCACGGCCAAAGCCAGAATCGTACCGATTTTCAAGAAGGTGGCCAGATAATCGCGCGGGGTCATCAACAGCCATACCGGCAGCAGCGAAGAAATGCCGCCGTAAAGCATGATGCCGATGGCAAGCTGCACGCCGTCCAAGTTAAACCAGTTGCCGATAGGGCTTTGGGCGACATGGTTACCGAAAATCACTGCGCACAAAAGGCCGGCAAAACCGAAAATCGAAATTTCGCCGATGCGTCCCGGACGGATGAAGCGGGCGTAAACCCCCATAAACAGCGCGATAGGCACGGTTGCTGCAATGGTAAACGTACCCCACGGACTGTGGGTCAGCGCTTTCACCACAATCAGGGCCAACACGGAAGTGATGATGATCATAATCATCAGGATGCCGATGGAGGCGATGATGCCCGCAGTCGTACCCAACTCTTGTTTGATGATGTCGCCCAGCGATTTGCCGTCGCGGCGCATAGAAATAAACAGCACCATCATGTCCTGAACCGCACCGGCCAGAATCACGCCGAAAATAATCCACAGCGTACCCGGCAGATAACCCATTTGCGACGCCAGCACAGGGCCGACCAGCGGACCAGCACCGGCAATGGCCGCAAAATGGTGGCCGAACAAAACTTTTTCATTGGTCGGAACATAATCCACGCCGTTGTTGTGGCGTTCCGCCGGCGTCATGCGCCGCGCATCGAGTTCCAAAATGTTTTTACAGATATAGAGGCTGTAAAAACGGTAGGCGATGCAATACACCGAGACCGCAGCGACGACCAGCCATACCGCACTGATGTGCTCGCCGCGGCTCAAGGCTAAGGTGGCGAAGGCGATTACGCCCACCAGCACCACCAGGCCCCATATCAGAAACGATTTCAACGCTTTCATGATAAGTCCTCTTAAGGGTTAGCAAGTAAATATAAAAAGTTAACAAACAGAAAGTTAGGCATATGTTGCAAATGGAAATCTGCATGGATGCAAGATAATATCCCATTTTCTGCAAATGTTAACATATTACGCTGGTAAAAAAGCAATATCAATGCTGGAAACTGAGGAAAGTCAAATTTATACGGGAAACTGTTGAAAACGTTTGCATTTCTTTACGATGTGTGATTACGGACGGTTACAGCGCTTCAGACGGCATCGAACGTAAGGCTGGCTGTTATAATGCCGTCTGAAATTTATATGGAAGACGCCAAACCATGTCCCGACTGCCTCCCCGCCGCCTTTCCGTTGCGCCCATGCTCGACTGGACGGACCGCCATTTTCGTTATATGGCGCGACAAATTACTGAAAACGCATGGCTTTATAGCGAAATGATTAATGCCGGAGCCATCATCTACGGTGATAAAGACCGTTTTTTAATGTTTAACGAAGGCGAGCAGCCCGTCGCCCTGCAACTGGGCGGCAGCGAACCGGCCGATTTGGCCAAAGCCGCCAAGGCTGCCGAAGAATACGGCTACAACGAAATCAACCTTAATTGCGGCTGCCCCAGCCCGCGCGTACAAAAAGGCGCGTTCGGCGCATGTCTGATGAACGAGGTCGGATTGGTTGCCGATTGCCTCAACGCCATGCAGGATGCCGTTGATATTCCTGTTACCGTCAAACACCGCATCGGTGTCGACCGCCAGACAGAATACGGCGTCGCCGCCGAGTTCGTCGGTACGCTGTATGAAAAAACGGCCTGCCGGACTTTCATCGTCCACGCGCGCAACGCATGGTTGGACGGCCTGTCGCCAAAAGAAAACCGCGAAGTGCCGCCGCTCAAATACGATTATGTCTACCGTCTCAAACAAGATTTTCCCGAACCTGAAATCATCATCAACGGCGGGATTACCACCAACGAACAAATTTTGGAACACTTAAAGCATGTTGACGGCGTTATGGTCGGCCGCGAAGCCTACCATAATCCGATGATTATGCGCGACTGGGACCGGTTGTTTTACGGCGAAAGCAGCCCGCCGGTCGAGTATGCCGATTTGGTTCGGAAGCTATACGAATACAGCCGCGCGCAGATTCAGGCCGGACGCGGCACTATTCTGCGCCATATCGTCCGCCACAGCCTCGGCCTCATGCACGGATTGAAAAACGCCCGAACCTGGCGGCGTATGCTTTCCGATGCTGCATTGCTGAAGGACAACGACGGCAGCTTGATTCTCGATGCTTGGCGGGAAGTGGAAAAGGCGAATATTTGGGAGTAGGGAGAATGGTTTTCAGACGGCCTCTTTAAAATCAGAGGCCGTCTGAAAATTTTTGGGCAGACTAATAGTCGAGTGACGTTTTTTACACGAAAAGGAGGGGCATTCCCGTGCAGGCAGAAATTTAGGTTTCAGGCGTTGCCGCAATATTTAAACATTGCGGCAGTCTTACAAAGTCTGGATTTACGCCTGCACGGTAATGACGACCCTCCATAAATACCGCATCCGCGTTATCAATACTTCACATGCACCGTTACTTTGTCGCGGTATTCGTCGGGGGTGTAGTCGGTGCTCCTCACTTCCGCATAGACAGTATGCGTCTGTTCGTTGCCGTCGCCGGTCTGATTGGATTTGACGCTGCCCGAACCGCTTTCGTTGTTGCCCCAGAAATGGGCATTTGATGAGGAAGATTTGCGTAATTGGTAAGGGACTTTGTCGGTATTGGTCGCGGCATGGTTGAGGGATTTCATTTCGCCTTTGCCATCTTGGTTGCCGTTGGAGGGAACCAGCCCGATGGAATAGGGGGTACTGTTGGTGCAGCGGACGGTCAGGTTGCCCGACTGTTTCAGATCCGTACTGCCTGCGGTGTGCGTACCGAAGTCAATGTCGTCGGCGGCGGTGATTTCGCAGACGGGTGCAACATGGGCTTGGACGACGAAGGAGAAGCGGTTGTTGGTCAAGACGCTTCCGCAATCGGCTGGGTCGGGAGTGCCATAACGCTCAGCCTTCCAGCTTAAGGAGGTGGAGCCGCCGGTAAAGTCTGCGAGGTAATAGCCAGAAGTTGTGGGAATGGCGTTGTTTTGTCCGCTGATCAATCTGGCTCTGATGGGGATGGTTCCGCTAGCAGAAGTGTTAGGGGAGATACGCATGACGCCTGTTCCGACGCTGCTGGGAGAGTTTGCCGTGTTATCCGTTCCCCAGTTGGTATTATCGGGTTTAAGTAATGATAGTTGCAGTGTTTGGGCGTTATTCCCGCTATGAACCATTTTTCGGGGGGTATATATGTTTGTAAATCTTCGACCCCCGTCAATATTGAAGCACAGGCGCACTTTTACGGTATAAGCATCGTTATTGGCGCATTGGTAGTTGATGGTGGCTTGAATATCTTCCGGCTGGTTATTGTTCAGAAGGTTGACGCCGTTGCCTTGGCTTCCGAATACCAAGGCAGGATTGCCGTTGACGGTTCCGTTTCCTTGTACCGTCGCCGTACATTGCACAAACCTTCCGGCTACGCCGCTGATTGCCCAAGCCGGTTCTCCAAACAGCGACAGCAGTCCGAATACGGCAGGCAATGCAGTCTGCCGCAAAAGGCGGTTTGCAGTTTTCAGACGGCCTTTTTTCATTATCATTTGCATATGATGTCTCCCAAATCCGGCAGAGTGTCCGGATTGCGTTCTTCGGGGTAATCGGCTTCAAACGAACAGTTGCCGCCGTTTTCAGGCAGTGTAACCGTGAAGCTGTTTTTACCCTCTTTCATGTTTTCGATATAGGTTTTGCCGTCGAAGCCGGTAACGGCAACGGGGTCGCCTTGTGCATCGGTGATGGTGCCGCCGCCCGGCAGCCATTGGTTTTGTCCGTCTTTCAAGGTCATGGTGGCGGCGCGGGTACGGTGTATTTTAAATTCGACGCGCATACCGGAGCGTTCGGACGGGGCGATTTCGGCGACGGTGTGTTCAAGCTGTACGTCCAGCGGCAACTCGGTAATATCGACGCTGACGGTGTTTTTCTGGTAGGCGGAGAGATTGGGGATAAGTGCCAGCCCCCTGCGGTTGGTTTTGCCTACAGGCATGCCGCCCACGCGGATGGGAACGTCCGCCATGCCGCCGGTGCTGACGACGGCGAAACTGTCGTTGACTTGGCGGGTGGCGAACAGGCCGCCGCCCATCAACACGATACCGCCGCGCCAGCCTGCGTTCCAGTTGTTACTGTCGGCGTGGCTGTAGGTGTTTGCCCATCCGTCGCCGTAAACACTGTGGTAGCGGATGTTGGCGTTAAGCGTATTTTTTCGACGTCCCGTCGTGTCTTCGGTTTGCTGCCAGCTCAAGCCCCAGTTGGTGCTGTTCAGACCGCTGCCGGTTTTGTTCAGCGTCATTTGGTAGCTGTTGTCGCGGCCGTTACGTCCTGCGCCTGCCGAAGCCGAATAGCCTTTGTCCAAGTTGACGGACAAACCTGCGTAGAGGCTCAATTCGTGTTTGCCGTTGAAATTTTTGGCGGCGCTGGTATAGAGGCTGGCGCGTTTTTTCAGATTGCGACTCCAGCTGAAAGAACCGACGCTGTCGGTAGGCCGTCCTTCAGTGCGCGAATGAAGGTACGACAGGCTGAACGAACCGAGTTTGTCGCTGCTCCATCCTGCGGATACGGAAGCGGAGGTGCTGCCGTGTCTGTCGTCGGTTGGGCGGCGGTCGTCATAGGCGGTATCGCCCAGCTCGGCGAAACGGCCGTCAGATTTGTTCCAGCCTGCACTGAAAGAGGTTTGGCGCCATTGTGTGCTGAAAAACGCGCTGCTGCGTTGTCCGGTTTGTCCGGCGAAGCGGCTTTGGGCATGAGTCAGGTTGAGCTGGCCCAGCGAGCCGAGCAGGGTGTCGGCGGAAATGCCGATTTGGCGATAGCCGTGTGCAGCCTCACCGTGGATTTGCGCGGTCAGGAAGTTGGTCAGGCCGTAGCGCAGGGTGCCGCTGGCGGCAGGATCGGACTGGTATTTTGCGGAACGGACGCCGTAGTCGCGGCGGACATAGCCTGCCTCAAGCGACCATTCGTTAAGGCCTTTGGCCAGCAGGCCGCTGCCGCCGTAAAGCGGCATATCGACGACGACGGTACGCCCTAAAACGTCGGTGGCGACGACTTGCGCGTTGCTGCGGCCGCTGATGGTGGGTGGGAGGACCAGTTCGTATTCGCCTGCCGCGATGTCGCGGCTCATCTGTTTCACACCGTCAAGATAGAGGTCGACGGTGCCGGGCAGGGTGCTGCGGCCGAGATAGGAGCGCAGCGGTGCGGTCTGTTTCCACGGTTGCGTGTTGTAGGTACGGGAAAGTTTGATGCCGCCGATGCGGGTTCCGCCCCACGAACCTAACTGTCCGGTCAGTGTATCGCCGACGGTCAGCGACAGGCCGCGTTCCGGCCAAACCGTGCGCCAGTAGGTGTCCAAACGGGCATCGCTGCGATGATTTTCGCCGTCGCGGGCATGGCTGCGGTTAGCAAACTGGGTGTGGTTCAGATAACCCCAAGGCGTGGTCAGGCGCAGTTCGCCGAAGATGCCTTGGGTGTTGCCGCCGGAATTGTTGCGCGAAAAATTGGTGTCATAGTTCAACACGGCTGCAAAACCCGGGCGGCCGATTGGGTAGCGGTTTTCTTTTTGTTCGCCGATACGGGTGGTTTTCAGATCGGGCTGCCATTCCAACGGCGCGGTAATGTCCAGGATTTGCGTGGCGGCATCGTATTTTGCCTGCAAGCCGGGCACGGAGGCGAGATCGAACCATACGCCTGCGCCGAGTGCGGACGCACCGTCCTGTATTTCAGGCGTAACTCCGCCTTTGCCTGCTTCGGCAGCGGTTTCAGACGGCAATACGACACCGTAGGCACGCAGCGATTCGGCGCGGGCATACAGCACGCCGTTGCGTGACATAAAGGGGGCGGTGCCGTCGCGCACACTGCCGTTGACCGTTACCTGAGGATAAACGGTCAGCCACGCTTGCTCGTAGGCAACGGGCGCGGCCTGCGGCAGGATGTCCTGTGCAGGCGTGGGCAGGGCGTACAGACACAGCATCAGTGCGGCAGTCAGCCGGCTGAGCCGTATCTTGGGGTCAAGGGGTAGCAAACCGGACCTCCGGCTGGGTTGCGCCGCCGTTTACCGTGGCATTCAGACGGCCTTGGCTGAATACGGCGGGAGAAACGTCCAGTTCGCGTTTCCATGTATTGCCGGGCAATACATAACCGGCCAAGCCGCCGGCCAAAGTCAGCGGTTCTTTGGCTGAGGCCGTCTGAAGGTTGATATTGCTCAGTTGCGCGTGGGCGGTACCGCTGTTTTCGGCGACCAGCACCGTTTTTCCGTTGGCGGTTTTTTCCGCACGCCAATGCAACTTGGCTTCGGCATTGTTTTGGACATTGGCAAACAGCGGCAGGGAATAGCGCATGACAAATTGCAAACCTTTGCGCGGTTTGGCCTGTGGTGCGGGCAGTTCGTCCACAATCAGGCGGTAGGCTTCTTCCACCGGTTTTTCAGACGGCCTGATGCGTATCACACGGAACTGTTGCTTGGCTCCCGCTTCGAGTTTGACCATAGGCGGGCTGGCAATCACCGCATCGGTGGGAGTAAGGACTTCGTTCCCTTTTTCGTCCTGCGACCAACCGTAAACGCGCACTTGCGCCGTTAACGGTTCGCTGCCCGTATTGCCCAAAGTAAAAATGCCCGCCCGCTGTTTTGCGGGCAGGGACAAAGATGTCGGATTAACCTGCAAACCGGCGGCATGGGCATGAAATGCCCCCACCGCCGCCAGCATACCGACTAGTGTGCTGATTGTTTTTTGCATGAGGTTTTTGGTTTTTGGTTGAGATATTTTTTTAGTAAGCCAAGGTTACTTTTACTTGGTCTTGATATGTATCGACGAATTTGTCCAGTTCGCCTGCGGGGACTGCGGCGAAGACGGGTAATTTGATGGTCGCGTTCGAATCCAAACCTTTACCAGTCAGAGACAATACGTCGGAGCCCGTACCCCAAGGATTGGAGGTTGCAGTTTCTGTGATTGTCGTGGCCAATCCAGAGCCAGTAACAGTCGGTTTGTAAAGTTGGTAAGCGATGGTGTCGGTATTTCCTGAAGTAATGCCTTGCATGGTACCTTTACCATTTGTGGTCTTAACATTCTGAGGTTCCAAAGCTACGGTGAACGGTGTGTTTTTACTGCAATTAATTTGAATGCCGTTGCTTGCGCCGCCAACGTTGTTTTTGTCAATTTTGGGAGAAGTGGAGGAAGCAGTGTGGGTGCCGAAATCAATGTCTGCCCCTGCAAGATTCGGGGAGTCGGTAGTAATTTTGGTACCGCTCAATCCTGTATCTGTAGTTAATACCTCACAAGTACCGGTTAATTTGAGATGTACGTTAAACATGCCTGTTTTTTCCGCCGCCATTGCAGAAGTGCTGAATGCGAGAGCAGAAGTCAAAGCCAGAGCGGTTAAGGTGAATCGGGTTTTCATATGATTATCTCCGTAATGAACGTTTTTAAGTGTTAGAAAAACAGGTTTTTGAGCCTGTATGATGTTTTACGCGGTCAGTTTTTGTGCCTGAACGGTATGTGATGGCATTATTATTCTTTAGGCTGACTGTTGCAACGCGATATTGTTTCTTATTTTGTAATCTATTGTTCTGTCTGTTATTTTTGTAAATATTTTGTGTAGTATTTTTGCAAATTGTATATGATAAACGGTAATTTTTTCTGATGACAGGCCGTCTGAAAACTTGTGTGACGGTTTCAGACGGCCTGGAAATTGTTCTGTAACGGGAACGCGGCAATGCGGGATTTTTTGCTGCGATTCTGTTCTTTAGAAATTGTCGGGCAAACAGGAGGGTTGTCGGACGGGATTGTCCGTTCCGTCGATAAATATATAGAGAGGCCGTCTGAAATTTGTTTTTCAGACGGCCTCTCTATTAAACCGGAAACCTAAAATCCGGTTTTACAGGCTGTAATACATTTCAAATTCCAACGGGTGCGGCGCCATGCGGATGCGGCGTACGTCTTCTTCTTTGAAGGCGATGTAGCTGTCGATCCAGTCTTTGCTGAACACGCCGCCGCGCAGCAGGAATTCGTGGTCGGCTTTGAGGGCGGCGAGGGCTTCTTCCAAAGAGGCGCAGACGGTTGGGACGAGTGCGTCTTCTTCCGGCGGCAGGTCGTAGAGGTTTTTATCGGCTGGGTCGCCCGGGTGGATTTTGTTTTGAATGCCGTCCAAACCCGCCATCAGCAGGGCGGCGAACGCCAAGTATGGGTTGGCGGTCGGGTCGGGGAAACGCGCTTCGATGCGGCGTGCCTTGCTGCTGTTCACGGACGGGATGCGGATGGACGCGGAACGGTTTTTGGCAGAGTAGGCAAGTTTGGTCGGCGCTTCAAAGTGCGGCACGAGGCGTTTGTAGGAGTTGGTGGACGGATTGGTAATCGCGTTCAGGGCTTTGGCGTGTTTGATGATGCCGCCGATGTAGTAGAGCGCGGTGTCGCTCAAGCCGGCATAGCCGTCGCCTGCGAAGAGGTTTTGACCGTCTTTCCAAATGGATTGGTGGACGTGCATACCGCTGCCGTTGTCGCCCATGATGGGTTTGGGCATGAAGGTGGCGGTTTTGCCGAAGTTGTGGGCGACGTTTTGGATGACGTATTTCATGTCTTGGGTTTGGTCGGCGCGTTTGACCAAGGTGGCGAAGCGCGTACCGATTTCCATTTGGCTGCCGGTACCGACTTCGGCGTGGTGGACTTCGACTTCGATGCCGAGTTCTTCCAAAATGTTCACCATGGCGGAACGCAGGTCTTGTCCGGCGTCAATCGGGGCGACGGGGGCGTAGCCGCCTTTGACGGTAGGGCGGTGGCCGGTGTTTTGACCGTCCATGTGCAGGCCGCTTGCCCATGCGCCGCTTTCGGACGTGATTTCGTAACGGGTTTTGTGCATATCGGTTTCAAACTCTACGCCGTCGAAGACGAAGAATTCGGGTTCGGGGCCGAAGTATGCTGTGTCGCCGATGCCGGAGGATTTGAGGTAGGCTTCGGCGCGGCGGGCGATGGATCGTGGGTCGCGGTCGTAGCCTTGACCGTCGGCGGGGTCGATGACGTCGCAGGTGAGGACGACGGTGGTGTCGTCGTAGAAGGGGTCGATGAAGGCAGTTGCGGGGTCGGGGCGCAACTGCATGTCGGATGCCTGAATGCCTTTCCAGCCGCCGATGGACGAGCCGTCAAACGCCTGACCGTTTTCAAACCACTCTTCGGGGTCGTCGAGGACGATACGGGCGGGGACGGTGAAGTGGTGCTGCTTGCCTTTGGTATCGGTAAAGCGCAAATCTACGAAGCGGGCTTCGCTTTCTTCAATCAGCCTGACGGCGTTTTTGATGGACATTTTCGGCTCCTAAAAAAGAAAGTAAGAAATGGAATTCGGCAAGCGCGTGGTTCCGCTGGTTTCCCGATAACGCCATTTTGCCATAAGACGGGCGCGAAAAACACGGGGCGGCGTGAGAAATGACGGACTTGGCCGTCTGAAACCAACAGAGAGTTTAAGCGGTAAAATATAGTTTCAGACGGCCTGATTGTCAACAATTTATCAGGTGTCTATATGGCAGGCAGGGTTTGCCGCGACGTTTTTATTTGTTCGCGCTGCTCGCGGCGATATTTCAGACGGCCTGTAAGAAATTTTGCAGGAACGTGCGGATAGGTATCGGAGCCGAAATAAAAACAAAGAAAGTATGCGGTTAAAAACATGGCTATAATAGCGCATCTTTAAATTCCGGAAATTCCGGTTCGAAAGCATGCGAATGATGAACGACAAGCCCCGTTATGCCGTAATCGGCAATCCTGTTGCGCACAGCAGGTCGCCGGAAATACATCGGCAGTTTGCCGCGCAGGAATGTGTTGAAATCGAATATGTCCGGATTTGCGCCGAAATCGGCGGATTCGCGCAGGCGGCAGAACGGTTTTTCGCCGAAGGCGGGCAGGGGGCGAATGTTACCGTTCCCTTCAAAACCGATGCTTTCGACTGGGTGGACGAACATTCCGAACGCGCGGCGGCAGCCGGAGCGGTCAATACTGTTATCCCTTTGGGCGGCGGCAGGTTTCTCGGCGACAACACCGACGGCGCGGGTTTGGTCGGCGATATGGTGCGGCAGGGTGTTTCTCCGAAGGGAAAGCATATCCTGCTGCTGGGTGCGGGCGGGGCGGTACGCGGCGTGCTCTCCTCGTTGCTGGACGAACGTCCGGCAAGCGTTACCGTTGCCAACCGCACGTCTGAAAAAGCACGCGCGTTGGCAGGGCGGTTTGGCGTTCAGACGGCCTTAATGCAGGACTTGCCCGCAGGATATTTCGATGTCGTTATCAACGGTACTTCATGCGGGTTGAGCGGGCAGCTTCCCGATATTGCGCCCGCAGTGTTCGGCAAATGCGGTTTGGCTTATGACATGGTTTACGGCAAAGGGGCGGAACCGTTTTTGGATTTCGCCCGCAAGAGCGGTGCGGCGAAAACGGCCGACGGGTTGGGAATGCTGGTCGGACAGGCCGCAGTTTCCTACCGGCTTTGGCGCGGATTCGAACCGAACGCCGTATCCGTGATTGAATATATGAGGGGCCGCTGACATGTTCCGCATTATTAAATGGCTGATTGCTCTGCCGGTCGGCGTGTTTATTTTCTTTAATGCCTATGTGTACGGCAATATCATTACTTACCGCGCCGTCGCCCCATACCAAACCGCGTTCATGAGCATGCGGATGAAGCAGTTTGCGCAGGAAGGGAGCGATGTGCCGCTGGACTACCGTTGGGTGTCGTATAACCAGATTTCGCCAAACCTGAAAAAAGCACTGATTGCCTCGGAAGATGCCAAGTTCGCCGAGCATGCGGGATTCGACTGGGGCGGTATTCAGTATGCCATCAAACGCAACCGCAAAACCGGCAAGGTGAAGGCAGGAGGTTCGACCATCAGCCAGCAGCTTGCCAAAAATCTTTTTTTGAACGAAAGCCGCAGTTATATCCGCAAAGGCGAAGAAGCGGCGATTACGGCAATGATGGAGGCGGTTACCGACAAAGACCGCATTTTCGAGCTTTATCTGAATTCAATCGAGTGGCATTACGGCGTGTTCGGTGCGGAGGCTGCGGCACAGAAATTTTTCCATAAGCCCGCCGCCAACCTGAGCAGACAGCAGGCCGCCTCCCTTGCCGCGCGCGTACCTGCCCCGTTATTTTATGCGAATAATCCAAAGAGCAAACGCCTGCATGCGAAAACGAATATCATTTTGCGCCGCATGGGTTCGGCAGAGCTGCCGGATACGGAATAGTTATCCGGTTACAAAAAGCAGTTTGTGTTTTGTTGCAAAAGGCCGTCTGAAAACACGATTTCCAAATAGGGATTCCGTTTTCAGACGGCCTTTTGATATTTCCTATCAGTGCAATAGTCAAACAAGCAGAAAAACGGCATAAGGTATCAAGATATGTAGTCGTCCTTGAATTTTGGTTGGCTTTTTACTCTAGTTAATGTAATTAAATTTCAAGAAGGGAAAATAGTAAAAAGGCTATCTGGTAATCTTCTTTATAGTACAGATAATTATGTAGGTGGATGTAATAGAATTTAAATGTAAAAACAGTTTATTTTTACTATGAATGGTAGTATTCTTTCAAGTAGGAAGATTTATCAACTAGGAGAATGCTATGTCAGCACAATATGATTCAGCCGATTATTTAAACAAAGTCGATGCATGGTGGCGCGCTGCCAACTATATTTCCGTAGCGCAGATGTACCTGAAAGACAATCCGCTGCTCATGCGTCCGATTCAGGCTTCTGACGTTAAAGCTCATCCAATCGGACACTGGGGTACGATTGCAGGTCAAAACTTTATCTATGCCCACTTAAACCGAGCCATCAATAAATATGATTTGAATATGTTTTACATCGAAGGTCCCGGACACGGCGGACAAGTGATGGTGTCAAACTCATATCTTGACGGAAGTTACTCCGAAATCTATCCGAACATCACCCAAGACGAAGCCGGCTTGAAACAGTTGTGCAAAATCTTCTCATTCCCCGGCGGCATCGCATCCCACGCCGCACCTGAAACTCCGGGTTCCATCCATGAAGGCGGCGAGCTGGGTTACGCTTTGTCTCATGCGGTCGGCGCTGTTTTGGATAATCCCGACGTAATCGCCGCTGCAGTTATCGGTGACGGTGAAGCGGAAACAGGTCCTCTGTCTGCCGGCTGGTTCTCCAATGTCTTCATCAATCCGGTTAACGACGGTGCGGTATTGCCGATTCTGTACCTGAACGGCGGCAAAATCCATAATCCGACTATTTTGGCGCGTAAATCCGACGAAAGTCTGCGTTTGTACTTCGAAGGTTTGGGCTGGGATCCGATTTTCGTAGAGGCCACCGACTACGCAACCACTCACAAAGTGATGGCTCAGAAACTGGACGAAGCCATTGAAAAAATCAAAGCCATCCAAACCAAAGCGCGTGCAGGCAAAGCCGAAGAGGCCGTTATGCCGAAATGGCCGGTGTTGGTTGCCCGTCTGCCCAAAGGCTGGACCGGCCCGAAAGTATGGAACGGCGAACCTATCGAAGGCGGTTTCCGTGCGCACCAAGTGCCGATTCCCGCCAGCTCGCACGATATGGCGACTGTAGACTCTTTGGTCGAATGGCTGAAATCTTACCGTCCTGAAGAATTGTTCGATGCAAACGGTACGTTCAAAGCCGAACTGCGTGAAATTTCGCCCAAAGGCGACCGCCGCATGTCGACCAACCCCATTACCAACGGCGGTATCAATCCGCGTCCGCTGAATACTGCGGATTGGAAAAAATTTGCCTTGGATAATTCCGACCGTGGTTCAATCATGGCTCAAGACATGATTGAATTTGGCAAATACGCTGCCGAACTGGTTAAAGCCAACCCTGACAACTTCCGTATCTTCGGCCCGGACGAAACCAAATCCAACCGTATGAACGAAGTGTTCAAAGTAACCAACCGCCAATGGCTGGAACCTATCGACAAAGCTTACGACGAATGGATGTCTCCGGCAGGACGCGTGATTGACTCCCAGCTTTCCGAACACCAGGCCGAAGGTTTCTTGGAAGGTTATGTATTGACCGGCCGTCACGGTTTCTTTGCCAGCTACGAATCTTTCCTGCGCGTGGTTGACTCTATGGCAACCCAGCACTTCAAATGGCTGCGTAAATGCAAAACCCACGCTCCGTGGCGCAAGTCTTATCCGTCGCTGAACTTGATTGCCACTTCGACCGTGTTCCAGCAAGACCACAACGGTTATACTCACCAAGACCCGGGTATGTTGACCCATTTGGCGGAGAAAAAACCGGAATTTATCCGCGAGTACCTGCCTGCCGATGCCAACAGCCTGCTGGCGGTGATGTCGGAAGTATTGTCTTCCAAAGACAAGGTGAACCTGATTGTGTCGTCGAAACATCCGCGTCCGCAATTCTACTCTGCCGCCGAAGCGGAAGAGTTGGTGCGCGAAGGTTATAAAGTCATCGATTGGGCTTCTACCGACAAAGGCGGTGAACCTGATGTCGTGATTGCCGCTGCCGCAACCGAACCGAACTTGGAAGCGTTGGCTGCGATTACCATTTTGAACAAACAGTTCCCCGAACTGAAAATCCGCTTCATCAACGTGGTGGACATCCTGAAGCTGCGCCATCCGAAAGTTGATCCGCGCGGCCTGACCGACGAGCAGTTTGATGCCCTGTTTACCAAAGACAAACCGGTTATCTTCTGTTTCCACGGTTACGAAGGCATGGTTCGCGACATTTTCTTCGACCGCCACAACCACAACCTGCGTATCCACGGCTACCGCGAAAACGGCGATATTACCACTCCGTTCGATATGCGAGTGTTGTCGGAAATGGACCGTTTCCACGTTGCCAAAGATGCGGCACTGGCCGTATACGGCGACAAAGCGCAAGACTTTGCTAAGAAAATGGATGACACGCTGGCGTTCCACCACAGCTACATCCGTGAAAACGGCGAAGACATCCCTGAAGTACGCAACTGGAAATGGGAAACGCTGAAATAATAAAATAAATCGGTATTTGAAAGACTGATAGAGGCCGTCTGAAAGCAAAATTCAGACGGCCTTTTTGATTAGCTGGACGTCTTGGAGAGGGTAGGCGGACGATTTCCCGCCGGACAGTCCGAAACGTGTCCCGCAAGGAATGATGCGGCCGGATAATCCTGACCAAACCACTCAACTATCAGCGGCAAAATCTGCTAAAATGGCAGGCCATACCGAATAAAACCAAAAAGGCACACAAATCATGGCACTTTTGCAGATTTCCGAACCCGGCATGTCTGCCGCACCGCATCAGCACCGTTTAGCCGTAGGCATTGATTTGGGTACGACCAACAGCCTTGTCGCCACCGTGCGCAGCGGCAGTGCGGCCTGTTTGCCCGATAAAGAAGGGCGCGTTACCCTGCCTTCGGTTGTGCGCTATGCTGAAAACGGCGATATGGAAATCGGCTACGGCGCCTTGAAGGCGCAGAAAACCGATCCTGTGAACACCGTCAGTTCTGCCAAACGCCTTATCGGACGGGTGTTGGATGATTTGTCACAGGAAAGGCATTACCTGCCTTACCGTTTCGGCGAGAGCGGCCATATTGTCGAGCTGAACACCCGCCAAGGTGCCAAAACGCCTATCGAAGTGTCGTCTGAAATCCTCAAAGCCCTCAAATCGCGTGCCGAAGAAACGTTGGGCGGCGATTTGATCGGCGCCGTCATTACCGTTCCCGCCTATTTTGACGATGCCCAACGCCAAGCCACCAAAGACGCTGCGCGTTTGGCGGGCTTGAACGTCTTGCGCCTGCTCAACGAGCCGACCGCCGCCGCGATTGCCTACGGGCTGGACAACGCCTCCGAAGGCACGTTTGTCGTTTACGACTTGGGCGGCGGTACGTTCGACGTCTCTGTATTGCAACTGACCAAAGGGCTGTTTGAAGTCAAAGCCACCGGCGGCAATAGCGCATTGGGCGGCGATGACTTCGACCATCGTTTATTCTGCTACCTGCTCGAACAAAACGACCTCTCCAAACTCAACGAGCGCGACAGCCAGCTTCTGCTTTCCCTTGTCCGCGCCGCCAAAGAACAACTGACCGGCCAAACCGAAGCCGTCGTCGAAGCCACGCTTTCAGACGGCCGCAAAATCCATACCGTCATTACCCGCCAAGAATTTCACCACCTGACGCAAAATCTGGTGCAAAAAACCATAGAGCCGGTCAAACAAGCCCTGAAAGACGCGGGCGTGACCAAAGCCGACATTAAAGGCGTGATTATGGTCGGCGGTTCCACCCGTATGCTGCACGTTCAACAAGCGGTCGCCACCTTCTTCGGACAAACTCCGCTGAACAACCTCAACCCCGACGAAGTCGTCGCGCTCGGCGCCGCCATACAGGCGAACGTCCTTGCCGGCAACAAAACCGACGGTGAATGGCTGCTGCTGGACGTTACGCCCCTGTCGCTCGGTTTGGAAACCTACGGCGGCCTCGCCGAAAAAATCATCCCGCGCAATTCCACTATCCCCACCGCGCGCGCGCAGGACTTCACCACCTTCAAAGACGGCCAAACCGCCATGACGATACACGTCGTACAAGGCGAGCGCGAACTCGTTTCCGACTGCCGCAGCCTTGCCAAGTTTACCTTACGCGGCATTCCGCCCATGGCCGCAGGCGCGGCGCGCATCCGCGTTACCTTCCAAGTTGACGCCGACGGCCTGCTGTCCGTTTCCGCCCAAGAACAAAGCACCGGCGTACAGGCTCAAATCGAAGTCAAACCTTCCTACGGCTTGGACGACGACACCATCACTCAAATGCTCAAAGACAGCATGAGCAACGCCGCCGAAGACATGGCGGCACGCGCCCGCGCCGAAGCCGTCGTCGAAGCCGAAAGCCTGACTGACGCCGTCAACGCCGCCCTTGAGTTGGATAGCGATTTGCTGGATGCCGAAGAGCTTATACAAATCCAGCAAGACATCGCTGATTTGCAAAGTCGTCTGCAAGACGGCAACGCCGAAGACATCCGCGCCGCCGTCGCCAAACTCAGCCGCAGTACCGACAACTTCGCCGCCAAACGCATGAACCGCAACATCCAACGTGCGCTGACAGGGCAGAGTGTGGATGATATTTGACGGCAAACGGTTTCAGACGGCCTCGAAAGACACAAAGGTCGTCTGAAAAAATAATATCCAAACTGATTCGATTCCTATGCGCCTCTGGCACCAGACCCTCATCCCGCTACTCCCCCGCGCCCAGCTTTTGGGTCAGCACCGCGAATGCGCCGCCTTGCGCGGAGCAGGCTGGGGCAGGCCGCACGCGACGGTGAATTACGTCTTCACCCATTCGCCTGACAAGCTCTATCTGTATCACGCGCTGATTATGGAAGAAATGGAAAAACGCGGTTACAAACCCGACCCGTTGTGGAAAGACCCGCTGTACCGCGGCAAAGCGGTTGCCCCTTATCCCGCACACGATACCGAAGCCGCCGATTCGCCGATTTACCCCGAACACGATGATGCTTATCTGGACGAATGTCTGGAAAATTTAAAAAGCAAAGGCATCGTGTTGTAAACAGTTTCAGACGGCCTTATGGTTTCATTTGTCAGGCCGTCTGAAAACAATCCGACCACAACCACTTTTAAACAACCGAGACAATAAAAATGCCCAAAATCACCGTACTCCCACACGCCGTATTATGTCCCGAAGGCGCTGTCATCGAAGACGCGCCCGAAGGCAAAACCGTCCTTGACGTGCTGCTCGACCACGACATCGAAGTCGATCACGCCTGCGAAAAATCCTGTGCCTGCACCACCTGCCACGTCATCATCCGCCAAGGCTTCGACAGCTTGGAAGAACCGACCGAATTGGAAGAAGACCTGCTCGACCAGGCATGGGGCCTAGAAGCCGACTCGCGCCTGAGTTGTCAGGCGGTTGTTGCCGACGAAGACTTGGTGGTGGAAATCCCAAAATACACTATCAACCACGCGCGCGAAGAGCATTAATCCATAAAGGCCGTCTGAAAAAACTCAGGGCGGGATTTTCAGACGGCCTGATAACGCAATCCCGAAACACAAAGGACAAATCATGAAATGGACTGATACCCGGCGCATTGCCGAAGAACTCTACGATCTGCACGGCGACAGCATCGACCCCAGAACCGTACGCTTTACCCAACTGCGCGACCTGATTATGGCGCTGCCCGATTTTGACGATGACCCCGCCCGTTGCGGCGAACGTATCCTCGAAGCCGTGCAGCAGGCATGGATTGAGGAAACGGAATGATGGCTGATTTATTAAAATAATTCATGTTAAATCGGAAAATTTGTAAATTGACTCATGCAAGTCGAAGATTTAAGATAAGCAGAATAAGGTAATAAAATATAAAGAAAGCGCAACATGAGCTACGCCAGACAGATTAACGAGTTGAATAGCAGCATTGCCGATTTGAACGGCAACATCAATGTATCGTTCGAGTTTTTCCCGCCGAAAAACGAACAGATGGAAACCATGCTGTGGGACTCTATCCGACGTCTGCAAACCCTGCGTCCGAAATTCGTCTCCGTTACCTACGGCGCCAACTCCGGCGAACGCGACCGCACGCACGGAATCGTCAAAAGAATCAAACAGGAAACGGGGCTGGATGCCGCGCCGCACCTGACCGGCATCGATGCCACGCCCGACGAATTGCGCCAAATCGCCAAAGATTACTGGGACAGCGGCATCCGCCGCATCGTGGCGTTGCGCGGCGACAAGCCCGCCGGTTACGACAAAGAACCTTTTTACGCGTCCGATTTGGTCAAGCTGCTGCGCGAAGTGGCGGATTTCGATATTTCCGTGGCGGCTTATCCCGAAGTGCACCCCGAAGCCAAATCGGCGCAGGCGGATTTAATCAATCTGAAACGCAAAATCGACGCGGGTGCGAATCATGTCATCACACAGTTTTTCTTTGACGTGGAAAGCTATCTGCGTTTCCGCGACCGCTGCGTGATGATGGGTATCGACGCCGAAATCGTACCGGGCATCCTGCCCGTTACCAACTTCAAGCAGTTGGGCAAAATGGCGAAAGTTACCAACGTCAAAATTCCGGCATGGCTGGCGAAAATGTACGAAGGGCTGGATGACGACCAGACCACGCGCAATCTGGTGGCGGCCAGTATTGCAATGGACATGGTGAAAGTATTGTTGCGCGAAGGCGTGAAAGACTTTCATTTCTATACGCTCAACCGCAGCGAACTGACTTACGCCATCTGCCACACTTTAGGCATACGGCCTTATTAATTAAATGACACGAATCCCTTTGAATTAACGGATAAATCCCATTTCCCCAGGAGAGCAATATGACAACATTACATTTTTCAGGTTTCCCGCGCGTAGGCGCATTCCGCGAATTGAAGTTCGCCCAAGAAAAATACTGGCGCAAAGAATTGAGCGAACAGGAGCTGCTGGATACGGCCAAAGGTTTGCGTGAGAAAAACTGGAAACATCAGGCGGCTGCCGATGCCGATTTCGTGGCTGCGGCCGACTTCACTTTCTACGACCATATCCTCGACCTGCAAGTTGCCACCGGCGCGGTTCCCGCCCGTTTCGGCTTCGACAGCCAGAAGCTGACTTTGGAACAATACTTCCAACTGGCACGCGGCAATAAAGATCAGTTTGCCATCGAAATGACCAAATGGTTCGACACCAATTATCACTACCTCGTGCCGGAATTTCACGCCGATACCGAATTTAAAGCCAACCCCGCGCATTATGTGCAGCAGCTTAAAGAGGCGCAGGCATTGGGTCTGAAAGCCAAGCCGACTGTAGTCGGCCCGCTGACGTTCCTGTGGCTGGGCAAAGAAAAAGGTTCGGCGTTCAACCGCCTCGACCTGCTGCCGAAACTGCTGCCGGTATACGCGGAACTCTTGAATGCTTTGGTAGAAGCGGGCGCGGAGTGGATTCAGATCGACGAACCCGCCCTGACCCTCGACCTGCCCGAAGAGTGGGTGGCGACTTACCAAAACGTTTACGCCGCTTTGAGCAAAGTAAACGCCAAAATCCTGTTGAGTACATATTTTGGTTCGGTAGCCGAACACGCCTCCCTGCTGAAATCTCTGCCTGTCGACGGCTTGCACATCGACTTGGTGCGTGCGCCCGAACAGTTGGCCGCATTCGCCGACTACGACAAAATCCTGTCCGCCGGTATCATTGACGGCCGCAACATTTGGCGTGCCGACTTGGATAAAGCCTTGGCCGTATTGGAACCGTTGAAAGCGAAATTGGGCGATCGCTTGTGGATTTCCAGCTCATGCTCGCTGCTGCACACCCCTTACGATTTGTCGGTTGAAGAAAAACTGAAAGCCAACAAGCCCGATTTGTACTCTTGGCTGGCCTTCACCCTGCAAAAAACGCAGGAACTGAAAGTATTGAAAGCCGCGCTTTCAGACGGCCGCGAAGCTGTTGCCGCCGAACTGGCCGCCAGCCGCGCCGCCGCCGATTCCCGCGCCAACAGCAGCGAAATCCACCGTGCGGAAGTCGCCAAACGCCTTGCCGACCTGCCTGCCAACGCAGACCAACGCAAATCTCCGTTTGCCGACCGCATCAAAGCGCAACAGGCATGGTTGAACCTGCCTCCATTGCCGACCACCAACATCGGTTCTTTCCCGCAGACTACCGAAATCCGCCAAGCACGCGCCGCCTTCAAAAAAGGCGAACTCTCCGCTGCCGATTACGAAGCCGCGATGAAAAAAGAAATTGCATATGTGGTTGAAGAGCAAGAAAAACTGGACTTGGACGTACTGGTACACGGCGAAGCCGAGCGTAACGACATGGTCGAATACTTCGGCGAGCTGTTGAGCGGTTTCGCGTTCACCCAATACGGTTGGGTACAGAGCTACGGTTCGCGCTGCGTGAAACCGCCGATTATCTTCGGTGATGTAAGCCGCCCCGAAGCCATGACCGTCGCTTGGTCCACTTACGCGCAAAGCCTGACCAAACGCCCGATGAAAGGCATGTTGACCGGCCCTGTAACCATCCTGCAATGGTCGTTCGTCCGCAACGATATTCCGCGCGCTACCGTGTGTAAACAAATCGCATTGGCTTTGAACGACGAAGTATTGGATTTGGAAAAAGCAGGCATCAAAGTCATCCAAATTGACGAACCCGCAATCCGTGAAGGCCTGCCGTTGAAACGCGCCGACTGGGATGCCTACCTGAACTGGGCGGGCGAAGCGTTCCGCCTGTCGTCTGCCGGTTGCGAGGACAGCACGCAAATCCACACCCACATGTGCTACTCCGAATTCAATGACATCTTGCCCGCGATTGCCGCTTTGGACGCCGACGTCATCACCATCGAGACTTCGCGTTCCGATATGGAGTTGTTGACCGCGTTCGGCGACTTCAAATATCCGAACGACATCGGTCCGGGCGTATACGACATCCACAGCCCGCGCGTTCCGGCTGAAGCCGAAATCGAGCACCTGCTGCGCAAAGCGCTGGATGTGATTCCTGCCGCCCGCCTGTGGGTCAACCCCGACTGCGGCCTGAAAACCCGCGGCTGGCCGGAAACCGTGGCCGCGTTGGAGAACATGGTCAAAGTAACTAAGAAACTGCGTGCCGAACTGGCTAAGTAACTGGCTATAAGGTAAAAGGCCGTCTGAAAGTTAATCTTTCAGACGGCCTTTTTGATCGGCTGCGTTTGGATCGCATTGATATTTAACTTTTTACCATTTCCATCCCTGCATACGGCGGGAATCCAGGAGGCAGGGCTTGGTTTGTTTGTCTTATTCAGAAATATCAAATAAGAAAGTCTAAACTCCCGCCTGCGCGGGAATAACGACATTCGGGATTTTGGCCGTTCACCTTATAGGGCGCGATGCAAAGGAAAATGCGCTGTATATATAAAGGCCGTCTGAAAATCCGTTAAACGGGTTTTCAGACGGCCTCTTAACGTTGTGCTTACTTCAACAGGTTCTTAATCACGCCCATGATGCTGCGCGAGATGGCGTTGGTCACCTGCCGGTTGATTTGGCTGCCGACCGAGTCGGCCAAATCGTAGGCAATGCCTTGGTTGGACTTTTTGCGCCCGCCGCTCAGCCCGCCCAAGAATCCGCCGAGTATACCGGGATCGGCATTGGCGGCTTCTTTTTCAGCGGCTTTTTGCGCTTTTTCCTGCTCTTTTGCCGCCGCTGCCGCCTCTTTCTCCGCCGCAGCCTGACTGTCGGCTTCGGCTAAGGCTTCAAAGGCGGAATAATTGTCCACCATGTCTTTATAGGTCGGATACAAATCATCGTTTTGGAACAGGCGGTTGCGCTCTTCTGCGGCAAGCGGGGTCAAGGAAGATTGCGGCGGCAGGACGAGCGCGCGCTCTACCGGTTCGGGCATACCTTTTTCATCGAGGAAGGAAACGAGTGCTTCACCAACGCCCAGTTCCGCAATCGCTTCGGCAACTTTGATATTCGGATTGCTGCGGAAGGTTTCGGCAGCGGCTTTAACCGCTTTTTGGTCGCGCGGCGTGAAGGCGCGCAGGGCGTGTTGCACGCGGTTACCGAGCTGTCCGAGGATGGTGTCGGGCAAATCGAGCGGGTTTTGGGTCACGAAATACACGCCCACGCCTTTGGAACGAATCAGGCGCACGACTTGTTCGACCTGCTCCACCAGCGCATTGGCTGCGTTGTCGAACATCAAATGCGCTTCGTCGAAGAACATCACGAATTTCGGTTTGTCCAAATCGCCGACTTCGGGCAGGGTTTCAAACAACTCCGCCAACATCCACAGCAAAAACGCGCTGTACATACGCGGCGAGCGCATCAGTTTTTCCGAATTGAGGACATTGATGACGCCTTTGCCGTTGTCGGTCTGCATCCAATCTTGCAGGTTGAGCGACGGCTCGCCGAAGAATTTTTCCGCACCTTCGTTCTCCAGCGTCAAAAGCTGCCGCTGAATCGCGCCGATACTGGCGGCGGAAACGTTGCCGTATTGCGTACGGTATTCCGAAGCGTGGTCGGAAACGTGTTTCAGCATACTGCGCAAGTCTTTCAAGTCCAGAATGTGCCAGCCTTTGTCGTCGGCGACTTTGAACACGAGGTTCAGCAGGCCCTCCTGCGTGTCGTTCAGATTCATCAAACGCGCCAGCAGCAGCGGGCCCATTTCCGAAACAGTTACCCGCACCGGAATGCCGGTTTCGCCGTAAACATCCCAAAAGCGCACGGGGAAACTTTGCAGCCATTGCTCGCCCAAGCCAAACTCGGCAATGCGTTCGCCCACCTTGCCGCTGGCAGCACCCGCTTGCGCGATGCCCGACAAATCGCCTTTGACGTCAACCAAAAATACGGGAACGCCCTCGCTGCTGAAGGCTTCCGCCATACGGCGCAGGGTCACGGTTTTACCCGTACCGGTCGCACCGGCGATCAAGCCGTGGCGGTTTGCCATTTTGCCTTGGATTTCGAGCGTTTTCCCGTCTGCACGGGCAATTTGGAAAGTCGTCATGGGTTTCTCTTTCGGAAGGTGGTGAAGATTGAAAGCCGTATTTTCTTATGAAACAGGGTGAGGCGCAAATCGGAGGCGGCAGGGTGGTTAACCGGCGGAGGATAATTTGAAATTATCCTTGTCGGGTATCTTTATTTCATATTGCGGTTTGCAGGATAATATTATTTTCTGATGTCATTTTTGGAGGAACTCATGAAAAAATCTTATCTGCTGACTCTTTGCGTTTTTTGTCTGACGTCTGCTTCTACGCCTGCGTTTGCCGCTAAAAAATGTAAGGACTTTAAAACCCAGCAAGCGGCGCAGGTATTTTACGAAACGCAAAAAAAAGCAGGAAAAACAGGCTGGAAAAGCCTTGATCGGGACGGAGACGGCAGGGCTTGCGACTGCAATCCGGGAGGCAGCAACAGAAATTGTCCGGCCAAGCGTGCAAGATAACCTTGCCGATTGAACCCGTATGCAAATCGAGCGGTTGTATCGGTATGAAGCAGACAGGCCGTCTGAAAGCGACAGTTCAGACGGCCTGTCTGCTTTGAGGCCGTCTGAAAATCCTGTATAATCCGTTTCCATATCAACCGCCTGCGGCCGCAAAGTTGCCTGAGGGCGGTTATTTTATTGCCGTGTTATGGAAGATTGAAATGAATGCAGCCCCCCATTCCCCTTTAAGCCGCCAACAGATGGCTGTTTTGATGGCGATGCTGGTCGCACTGATGCCTTTTTCGGTCGATGCGTACCTGCCGGCGATCCCCGAAATGGCGCAAGGTCTGAAAGCGGATATCCACCTTATCGAGCAGAGCCTCAGCACGTTTATGTTCGGCGTGGCGGTGGGGCAGGTGGTCGGCGGTTCGGTGTCCGACATCAAGGGGCGCAGGCCGGTGGCATTGGTCGGACTGGCGGTTTATCTGGTCAGCGTGTTGCTGTTGTCGATGGCGCAGACGGGCGGACAGTTGCTATTGCTGCGCATGGTGCAGGCGTTCGGGGCGGGAATGACGGTGGTGGTGGTCGGCGCGTTGGTCCGCGACTATTACGAAGGGCGCGAGGCAGCGCAGATGTTCGCACTTATCGGCATCATCATGATGGCGGTGCCGCTGGTTGCACCGATGTTGGGGGCGGAATTGCAAAAACTGGGCGGCTGGCGGGCCATTTTTGTCTTTTTGCTGGCTTATGCAGTGCTGCTGCTCGGTCTGATGGCGGGGTTTCTGCCCAAACCGGCGAAAACGGAAAAAATCGGCCGGGACATCTTCGCCGTGGTGGCCGGACGGTTCAAACGGGTGTTGCAGACCCGTGCCGCGATGGGCTATCTGTTTTTCCAGGCGTTCAGTTTTTCGTCGATGTTTGTGTTTTTGACCGAATCGTCGTTCGTCTATATGAAACTCTACGGCGTCTCTCCGCGTCTTTACGCATGGATGTTCGGCCTGAACATCATCACGATGGCGACGTTCAACCGTATTACCGCTTGGCGCCTGAAAACGGGTACGCACCCGCAGGCCATCCTCAAATGGGGGATCATCGTGCAACTTGGCGCCAACCTGCTGATGGCCGTGTCGGCGGCTGCTTTTGATTTGCCACCTTTCTGGCTGCTGGTCGGCTGCGTGATGTTTTCGGTGGGCACGCAGGGTTTGGTGTCGGCGAACACGCAAGCCTGCTTCATGGGTTATTTCAAGGAAGAGGGCGGCAGCGCGAATGCGGTGCTGGGCGTGTGCCAGTCGGTTATCGGCGCGAGCGTCGGCATGCTGACGACTTGGCTGCACAACGGTACGGCGCAGATTATGCCGTTGATGATGCTGGCTTCGACCGTGTGCGGCATCATATTGTTGCGGAGCTGTTCGCATCAGGCGTGGAAGGAAAACAGTAAAGCGGCCGGCGGCTGAGGGAAGGGCGGCAATGAAGTTTACCGATACCCACTGCCATCTTGCCGAACCCGCTTTGCGGCAAAACCTCGACCGCATCATACGCGAGGCGCGGGCGTGCGGCGTATGGCGGTTTCTCGTTCCTGCGACCTGCCGTCGGGATTGGCATGACGTTGCGGATTTGTCATTGAGGCCGTCTGAAAACATCCGTATCGCTTTGGGCATCCACCCGTGGTTTGCCGAAGAAACGCCGGAGCAGGATTTGGCCGAACTCGAATCGCTGCTGCGCCGCCATCCGCAGGCATGGGTCGGGGAAATCGGTTTGGATTTCTATGACAAAAGCCAGACTGCGGCGCAGCGCGAGTGCCAGCAAAAATTGTTTGTCCGCCAGCTTATATTGGCCGAGTCGCTGAAACGCAGAGTGGTAGTGCATAATCTGAAATCGTCGTCGGCAGCCGCGGCGGCAATCGTCGAGGCTGGTTTCGGGCAAGGCGGTATCATCCATGCGTTTTCGGGCAGCGTGGAGGAAGCGTCGGCCTTCGTCCGCCTTGGTTTCAAAATCGGTATCGGCTCGCTGCTGCTCAACCCGTCCGCACGGAAAATCCGCAAGGTGGTGCAGGCCTTAGATTTGCACGATATGGTGCTGGAAACCGACAGCCCGTTTATGTTGAAAAACGAAGTGAACACACCGGCCAACGTGCGGCGGATAGCGGAAACCGTGGCGCAACTGCGCGGTATCGCAGTTGAAGAAGTCGCGGCGCAGACCGAACGGAACGCGGACGGATTGCTGGAATACCGCAAAGGCCTGCCTGACGAACCGGAGCTTATATAAAAGCCGAAAACGTATTATAATGACCGACTTAACTTATTGATGCCGTCTGAAACAGATTTTCAGACGGCCTTTTATCGGAAGAATCTATGAAGCCGTCTATCTTAGAAAAACTACAACAACTCAGCGACCGACTGGAAGAAGTCACCCACCTCCTCGGACAACCCGAAGCCACGTTCGACATGGACAACTACCGCAAGCTCACGCGCGAACACGCCGAATTGACGCCCGTGGTCGAAGTGTTCCAAAACTATCAGCTGGCGCAAAGCGACTTGGCGGATGCCGAAGAAATGCTGTCCGACCTCGAAATGAAAGACTTTGCCGCCGAAGAAATCGAAGCGGCAAAAGCCAAAATCGACACGCTCGATACCGAATTGCAAAAACTGCTGCTGCCCAAAGATGCCGACGACGACAAAAACATCTTCATCGAAGTGCGCGCCGGAACGGGCGGCGACGAAGCCGCGCTGTTTGCAGGCGATTTACTGCGTATGTACAGCCGCTACGCCGAGCGCAACCGCTGGCAGGTCGAAATCGTTTCCGCCAACGAAAGCGAGTTGGGCGGCTATAAAGAAGTCATCGCCCGCATTGTCGGTTTGGGCGCGTACAGCCGTCTGAAATTCGAATCGGGCGGCCACCGCGTGCAGCGCGTCCCCGCTACCGAAAGCCAAGGCCGTATCCACACCTCCGCCTGCACCGTCGCCGTCATGCCCGAAGCGGACGAACTCGAAGACATCGAGTTGAACCCCGCCGACCTGCGCATCGACACCTTTCGCGCATCCGGCGCGGGCGGTCAGCACATCAACAAAACCGACTCCGCCGTCCGCATCACCCACCTGCCCACCGGCATGGTGGTCGAATGCCAAGATGGCCGCAGCCAACACGCCAACAAGGCGCAGGCGATGAAAGTCCTCGCCGCCCGCCTGAACGACGCGCAAAAACGCGAAGCCCAAGCCAAAGAAGCCGCCGAACGCAAATCCCTTATCGGCAGCGGCGACCGCAGCGAACGCATCCGCACCTACAACTACCCGCAAGGCCGCGTTACCGACCACCGCATTAACCTCACCCTGCACAAGCTCGATTTTGTGATGGATGGCGACTTGGAAGAAATCACCAACGCCCTGATTGCCGAGCATCAGGCCGAGCTTTTGGCGGCAATGGGTGATTGAAAAGAAAAGTAGAGTAGAGAGTTAATTTTCAACAGCTTGTTCGACAGCATTTGGATAAAATTTGAGGCCGAGTCATATTCCGTACATTTTTTTGAAAGACATCGGGCAGGGTGGAATTGTCGGAAGGGTGAATTTATTTGGGTAGAAGGCCGTCTGAAGTTTTTTCAGACGGCCTTCCCAATCCCGACATGGACCCGCTTGACGGTTTATCTGAAATAGTGATTCCAGACCGATAGAAAATATATAATGGGCAACACAAAGAAAATCAATCAGCTAGGAAACATCATGTCCCAAACCCACAACGAAAATTCCCGCGTCAAAATTCCCGCCGTTTTGCACCTGATGCGGTTGGGCTACGACTACCTCTCGCTCAAAAACGAAAATTGGGACAAACCAACCAACATCTTCCCCGAAATCTTTATAGAAAGCCTCTGCCGTATCAATCCCGATTTATCGCCGGACGATGCGCGCCGCCTGCTCGCCGACATACGCCTAGAGCTGGATAACGAAGACTTGGGGCAAAAATTTTACGAACACCTCACCAATCAATCCGGTGGCAAGAAACTGATCGACTTCCAAAATTTTGATAGCAACAGTTTCCATGTTGTAACCGAATTGCCCTGCATCAACGGCGATGAAGAATTCCGCCCCGACATTACCCTGCTGGTAAACGGCATGCCTTTGGTCTTTATCGAAGTCAAAAAGCCCAACAATAAAGGCGGCATCGGAGAAGAGCGGGAGCGCATGGGCAAACGTGCGAAAAATCCCAAATTCCGCCGTTTCATCAACATCACCCAATTCATGATTTTTTCCAACAACATGGAATACGACGACGGCGCAACCGAACCGGCACAAGGCGTGTTTTACGCTTCGTCTGCTTACGGCAAGCCAGTGTTCAACTACTTCCGCGAAGAGCACAAATTAAATCTTGCCGAATTATTGAACACGCTTTCAGACGACTTCGAAAACAAAGTCTTGCAAGACAACAACCTGCCCGTTATCAAACACAGCCCCGAATTCGTCAGCAACAAATCGCCCGATACGCCGACCAACCGCATTTTGACCTCGCTGCTTTGCCGCAAGCGCCTCGCCTTTCTCCTGCAACATGGGCTGACGTATGTCAAAACCGACCAAGGCGCGCTGCAAAAACACATCATGCGCTATCCGCAGCTATTCGCTACCCTCGCCATTGAAAAACATTTGGCAAACGGCGGCAAAAAAGGCGTGATTTGGCACACCCAAGGCTCCGGCAAAACCGCGCTTGCCTATTACAACACCCGCTACCTGACCCACTATTACGCCAAACAGGGCATCGTGCCGAAATTCTACTTTATCGTGGACAGGCTCGATTTATTGAAACAGGCGCATCAGGAATTTACCGACCGTAACTTAATCGTCCATACCATCAACAGCCGCGAAGCCTTCGCTGCCGACATCAAATCCGCCCAAACCCTGCACAACCACGCAGGTAAAGCGGAAATCACTGTCGTCAACATCCAAAAATTCAAAGACGACCCCGATGTCGTCGCCCGTAACGACTACGACCTCGCCATCCAGCGCGTTTATTTTCTTGATGAAGTACACCGCAGCTACAACCCCAAAGGCTCGTTTCTTGCCAACCTCAACCAGTCCGACGTAAACGCCGTCAAAATCGGGTTGACCGGCACGCCGCTTATCGGCGTAACCGCAGGCAACGTCAACACCCGCGAGCTCTTCGGCGACTACATTCACAAATACTATTACAACGCCTCCATTGCCGACGGCTACACCCTGCGCCTGATTCGCGAAGCCATCAGCAGCCAATACAAAGCCGAATTGCAGGCTGTATTGGCGCAGCTTGAAGTCGAAAAAGGCAGCTTTGACCGCAAAGAAATCTACGCCCATCCGCACTTCGTCCGCCCGATGCTCAATTACATCTTGGACAACTTCGCCAAATTCAGAAAAACCAACCAAGACGACAGCCTCGGCGCCATGGTCGTTTGCGACAGCGCAGAACAGGCACGCCAGCTTTTTGAGCATTTTCAGACGGCCTCAAACCATAATTTAACCGCCGCGCTGATATTGCACGACGTCGGCACTAAGGACGAACGCGATCAATGGGTTAAAGACTTCAAAGCAGGCAAAACCGACATTTTGTTTGTGTACAACATGCTTTTGACCGGCTTTGACGCGCCGCGCCTGAAAAAACTCTATTTGGGCAGGCTCATCAAAGCCCACAATCTTTTGCAAACCCTGACCCGTGTCAACCGCACCTACAAATCTTACCGTTACGGCTACGTTGTCGATTTTGCCGACATCGAACGCGAATTCGACAAAACCAACCGCGCCTATTGGGATGAACTTTCTAATGAATTGGGTGACGAAATCGGCAGTTACAGCCAGCTTTTCAAAACTGCCGAAGAAATCGAACAGGAAATTGCAGACATTAAAAACGCCCTGTTTGATTTCGATACCGAAAACGCCGAAGAATTTTGCTGCCAAATCAGCCAAATAGAAGATAAAAAAACAGCTACTTACCCTAAAAAAAGCCCTGCAAACCGCCAAAGAGTTGTACAACATCCTGCGCCTGCAAGGTAGCCACGAATTTCTCGCGCATCTGGATTTTGACAAGCTCAATCTTTTGTACCGCGAAACCGCTGCCCGCTTGGATACCTTAAACCTTGCCGAAAAATTACAGCAAGGCGACACCGCCCATTTGCTCAATGAAGCGCTGGAAGACGTTTACTTTCAATTCGTCAAAATCGGCGAGGCGGAACTCAAACTTGCCGACGATTTAAAAGACATCATGCGCAAAGTCCGCGAAGGACTGGCGGGCAACTTCGACCAAGGCGACCCCGAATACATCAGCCTACGCGAAGAGCTGGAACGCATCTTCAAGAAAAAGAACCTCGCCGAAGTCGGGCAGGAAGAAATGCAGGCAAACATCGCCACACTCGAAACCGTCTATGCCAAAATCAAAGAGCTGAACCGCCAAAACGACCTCTTGCGGCATAAATACGGTGGCGACGCCAAATACGCCCGCACCCACAAGCGGCTGATGGAAAACGCTGCCTTCTACGGCGACAAGCTCAAAGTCTTTAACGCGCTAAACGGTGTAAAAACCGATACCGACCAAAAAGTGCTGGATATGGAGCAGATTTTGGACAATCAAAATTACTTTGAAAAACAAATGCAGGGCATCGTATTAAAGCGCTTTAGAACGGAGCAACAATTTCCTGTTCAACCCGTAGACATCCAAGCCATCAACCGCCTGTTGGTGCGGGAATATTTAAAAGAAAGCGGGCGGATTTGAGGAGTAGATTTTCAGGCAGCCTTAACCATTTATAAATACAGGAAAGCTATGCACAACAACGACATCATCATCTACACCACAGAAGACGGACTATCCGAATTTACCCTGCGCGAGCTTGACGGCGAACTATGGCTTACCCAAAAAGAAATTGCCGAACTCTACCAAACCAGCAAACAAAACATCGGTAAACACATCAAAGCCATATTTGCAGAACAAGAACTGGACGATTCAGTTGTAAACTTTCAGTTTACAACTGCTGCAGACGGCAAGAACTACCGCATGGGGCTTTATCCCCTCTCCCTAATCATCGCCGTCGGCTACCGCGTCCGCTCCACACGCGGTACACAATTCCGCCAATGGGCAACACGGACATTGGGCGAATACATCAGCAAGGGCTTCGTATTAAACGACGACCGGCTGAAAAACCCGCCTGTCGGGACAAACCGTGCCGAAGATCAGTTTGAATAGTTGCTCAACCGCATCAGGGACATCCGCAGCAGCGAACGGCGGATGTATCTGCGCGTGCGCGAAATATTCGCCATGGCGGCGGATTACCAGCCCAGCTTCAAAGAAACCACCCATTTTTTCAAAATCATACAAAACAAACTTCATTACGCTTGCACCCGCCATACCGCCCCTGAAATTATTTACCAAAGGGCAGATGCGGGGAAACCCAATATGGGGCTGACCCATTGGCGGGGCAAAGAAATCGCCAAAGCCGATGTAACCGTTGCCAAAAACTACCTGAATGAAAAAGAAATCGATGCCCTCAACCGCATTGTTTCCATGTGGCTGGATTTTGCCGAAGACCAGGCGAGCATGAAAAAACAGATATTCCTGCAAGATTGGGCGGAAAAATTGGATGCCTTCCTCACCTTCAATGACCGCCAAGTTTTACAAACGGCAGGGACAATCAGTAAAACTCAGGCAGACGAAAAAGCCCGCATCGAATACGAAAAATTTGCCGCCGCACGCAGACTGGAAAAAGAACGCGAGGGCGAACGCCATATTGCCGAACTGCTGAGCCTGAAAAAATAGCAGGCATCGATGTAGGCTGCTTAAAAAAGTGCGGTCGGATTTTGAAATGTTTTTTCAGACGGCCTTTGAAGAGTTTTGTAACGGAACATCATGAATCATTTTAAGAAACAACAAATTCAACATATTGCTGATTTTAATCCAAGAGAGCAACTAGCCAAGGGAGCATTGGCAAAAAGTGTTCCGATGGCAATGTTGAAAGAATTTCAACGGCAAATTACGGGTTACGAAATTAAGGCATTTAACGGTGGAGCTAAGTTTCGCAATGGTGATACCTTATTAGCTAAGATTACCCCGTGTTTGGAAAATGGGAAAACCGCTTTTGTAGATATTTTAGATGATGGAGAAGTGGCTTTCGGTTCTACCGAATTTATCGTGTTAAGAGCAAAAAATGAAACCAATCCCGAATTTCTCTATTATTTTGCAATCAGTCCCGATTTTAGAAAACGGGCGATTGAATGTATGGAAGGAACTTCCGGCAGGCAACGTGTCAATGAAAATGCATTAAAAACACTGGAGTTGCCGATTCCAGAACCTCAAACCCAACAATCCATCGCCGCCGTCCTATCCGCGTTGGACAAAAAAATTGCCCTGAACAAACAAATCAACGTGCGCTTGGAAGAGATGGCAAAAACCCTGTACGACTACTGGTTCGTCCAGTTTGACTTCCCCGACGCTAGCGGCAAGCCCTACAAATCCTCAGGCGGTGAAATGGTGTTTGATGAAACTTTAAAACGGAAAATTCCGAAGGGGTGGGAGGTGAAGAGTTTATGGAAAATAGCGAAGTATTTTAACGGATTAGCTTTGCAAAAATATCGTCCTGAAAATGAACTCGATGATTTTTTGCCAGTTATTAAAATTAGAGAAATGAATGAAGGTGTTTCTTCAAATACTGAAAGAGCTAAAACAAATATCCCAAAAGAAGCAATTATTGATGATGGGGATATTTTATTTTCTTGGTCTGCGACTTTAGAAATCAAAATTTGGTCTCAAGGTAAAGGGGCTTTAAATCAACATATTTTTAAAGTAACTTCTTCCGAATATCCAAAATACTTTTTTTATTTTGAATTATTAAACTATTTGAAGCATTTTAAAATGATTGCTGATTTAAGAAAAACGACGATGGGACATATTACTCAAGACCATTTAAAACAAGCATATATTTGTATTCCTTCTCAACCATTATTAGAAAAATTGGAAAAAATTGTTACTCCTATTTTTCAAAAAATGCTAATAACTCAAAAACAAAACCACCAACTAACCCAACTACGCGATTTCCTACTGCCCATGCTGATGAACGGGCAGGTATCCGTAGCGGAATAAGTCGAATTCAAGAATCCGACCGATACAATAAAAAGAACGAGATAAAAAATGACCGAACAACACTTTACCGAACAAACCAAAGCCTTGATTGACAGCTTAAAAACCATTTGCGCCAACTATGGCTTAGGCAACGATGGCAACGAGTTTAAAATCATCAGTCAGGCTTTTTTGTATAAATTTTTAAACGACAAATACGATTTCGAAGTTAAACAAATTCGCAAAGAAAAGCCAGACGAACCAATCGAGTTCGTCAATATGGATATTGAGGGAAAAACGGCCGTTTTGAAGCCCGAGCATTCCATCAAATATTTATCGGAGCGACAAAATGGCGCGGACTTTGCCAAACTCTTTGACGATACGCTCACCGATATTGCCGCGCAGAATGCGGAGCTGTTTTCGGTGAAAACCGAAGGCGGGGCGAAAATTGTGTTGTTCGAGCGTATCAGTCAATACATTACTGACGAAGGTCGCCGCGATGATTTCTGCCGCGCGCTGATTTCCAAGCTGGCGGGTTTTAGTTTCGAGGCGATTTTTGCGCAAAAATTTGATTTTTTCGCCACGATTTTTGAATACCTGATTAAAGACTACAACAGCAATTCTGGTGGCAAATATGCCGAATACTACACGCCGCACGCGGTGGCGCGGATTATGGCGGATATTTTGGTGCCGGAGGACGTGCGCGGGCAAATCCGCAGTGTGGACGTTTACGACCCGTCGGCCGGTTCAGGAACGCTGTTGATGAACGTTGCCCATGCCATCGGCGAAGACAAATGTATGATTTATACGCAGGAGATTTCGCAGAAATCGTGTAACCTGTTGCGGCTGAACCTGATTTTGAACAATTTGGTGCATTCTTTGAATAATGTGGTTCAGGGCAATACGATTTTGTCGCCCGCCCATAAAGATGCTTCAGGCCGTCTGAAAAAATTTGATTTCATTGTTTCCAATCCGCCGTTTAAATTGGATTTCAGCGATTTCCGCGACCAATTGGAAGGCGATGAAAACCGCGAACGCTTTTTTGCCGGTATCCCGAAAATCAAGGCGAAAGATACGGATAAGATGGAAATCTACCAGCTTTTTATCCAGCATATCTTGTTTTCCCTGAAAGAAAAGGGCAAAGCGGCGATTGTATTACCGACGGGCTTTATCACTGCCCAATCGGGCATAGACAAAAAAATCCGCGAATATCTGGTGGAAAACAAAATGCTAGCCGGCGTGGTGTCCATGCCGTCCAATATTTTTGCGAAAACGGGAACCAACGTTTCCATCCTGTTTATCAACAAAGCCAATAAAGACGAAGTGGTGCTAATCGATGCAAAAGATTTAGGCGAAAAAATCAAAGACGGCAAAAACCAAAAAACTGTACTCTCCCGCGCAGAAGAGCAAAAAATCTGCAATACCTTCACGCACAAACAGGCAGTGGAAGATTTCAGCGTGGTGGTCGGCTACGATGAAATCAAATCGAAGAATTACAGCCTGTCGGCAGGGCAGTATTTCGAGGTAAAGATTGATTATGTGGATATTTCCGCCGACGAATTTGCGCAGAAAATGGCGGGATTTTCGGCGGATTTGGACAAACTTTTCACCGAATCTGCCGAATTGGAAAAAGAGATTAAAGAAAAGCTGCAAACGCTGAAATTTAACGGGTAAGCGTAAGTCTGCACAAAGCGGGTTTGTGTAAAGTCCATTGTTTGTCTATGGGCGGGTTTCGTATGCAGAAAAGTCTTGGTTTTATGTTTTCAGGAAGTCCCTATATTTTCAGACGGCCTCTTGGTTAAGCCGCGCCGCTAGTCTTCTCAAACTTCTCCGCTCAAAAATCCAGCAGCATTTTACCGCAGGCAACGCGCTGTTTTGGGGTGGAAACCGCATGAAACGTGTCTTCCCCTGTCTGCCAATCGTTTGGCAGCAATGCGTACAATGCGCCGTCATCCAACGCTTTACCCCCTAATTTTGGGTAGCAACGCAGCGCCCAAGCCTGTAGGCGCGGCCTGTTTGCTTGAGTGCATCTATGTGGCGGATTCGTATACTTGATTAGACGGTACTTTTTAATTAGGCTTAATGTGCGGATTTTATCTTTCAGTTGGCCTGCGAAACCGTAATTAAGCAAATGGAATAGAGGCCGTCTGAAAATCAAAATCAGTGAATAAAAAACATCAAGAGAATCGCCATGTCCAACCGCACCGCTGCCATTTTCACCACCGCGATTGCCCCGCTGATTTGGGGTAGCACCTATCTGGTTACCACTGAATTTCTGCCGCCAAACCGGCCGTTTACTGCCGCTTTAATCCGTGTTTTGCCCGCAGGACTTTTGCTTTTGGCATGGACGCGGCGGATACCTAAACGCAGCGAATGGCCGACGGTTGTTTTGCTCGGTTTTTTAAACATCGGCTTTTTCCAGGCCATGCTGTTTGTGGCGGCGTATCGCTTGCCGGGCGGTTTGGCGGCGGTGCTGAGTTCCACGCAGACGCTGATGGTGCTGGTGTTCACTTGGCTGATTGACAAAACCATGCCGCCCAAAGCCGCTTGGGCTTGGTCGGCAACAGGTGTTTTGGGAATCGCGGTGTTGGTTTTATCGCCGTCTGCCCGTTATGACGGCGCGGGGATTTTGGCGGCGTTATCTGGTGCGGCGGCGATGGCTTTGGGTGTGTACCTCTCCAAACACAAAAAAACCTCGCTGCCTGTTTTGGCATTTACCGGCTGGCAGCTTTTCATCGGCGGCGTGTTTTTGCTGCCTGTCGCCCTTTTGGCCGAACCGCCGCTTGAATCTTTAAGCCCCGCCAATATCGGCGGCTATCTGTATTTGTGCCTGTTTGGCGCGGTATTTGCTTATGTGCTGTTTTTCAACGGTATCGTGAAACTCTCGCCTGCCGCGGTTTCATCGCTGGGCCTGTTAAGCCCTGTTTCGGCATTTGTGTTGGGCTGGCTGTTTTTGGGACAGGGTATGGACGCAAAATCGCTGTCAGGCTTTGCGTTGGTGTTGGTATCGATATTCGGCGTGCAAAAGGCGGTGAGATAACCCGAATTAATCGTTTCTATGATAAGCAAACGCCGGAAAGGCCGTCTGAAAACTTTTCAGACGGCCTTCAACGCTTCTTCCGCCCGCAGCAGGGCAGTTTGCTCGTCGGCTTCGACGATGTAGTTCACGCCCAGCGCGGGGGCGAGTTTGGACGATTGTTCGCGGAAGAACGCCAGTTGCGCCGCGTCGGGTTCGATAAGGAGCATGGCGGCGCAGCGTTCGGCGAGTTGCGGCCGGTGTGCCTTTATCCATTCGATGTAGGTTTTGCGGTCGGCAATGCGCTGTTCGTCGCTCACCTGCCGCCGCATCGGGGTACAGACGGTGGCGAAGCGGCGGTTTTGGTTTAACAGGGTTTCGAATTCGGACAGCCAGTCGGAAAAGTCGGCGACGTGGGTCAGGTCAGTCAGGTAGATGGTGCCTTCGGGCAGGGTTTTGGCGGGGGTGAAGTAGTGCATGGGATTCCTTTGGGTGTTGGGGAAGCAGGGTAGGTCAATAGTTGGGCATTTATGCTTGGCTTTTTATTAGACTTCTTGTGCCGTCATTCCCGCGCAGGCGGGAATCCAGACCTATCCGCACAGAAACTTATCAGATAAAGAAGTACCTTCGAGTCTTCATTCTGGATTCCCGCCTGCGCGGGAATGACGGAAATGGTAGGTTGGGCATAAATGTCCGAACTACGTTTTTTTTTTTTTTTTTCAGACGATCTCCATCATTTCAGCTCCGCCTAAAACTTCCATTCCGCGCTCACGCCCACGCTTCTGGGGCGTTGGTAGAGTGCGTCTTGGCGGTCGGCGCTGGAAATGAATATGGGTCGGCGGTGGTTGAACACGTTGTCGGCGTAGAGCGAGATGCGGCCTTGTTTGAAGTTGTAGGCGGTGTAGAGATTGACTTGGTTGTATGCGCCGATTTTGCCCGATTCGGCATTGTCGGCGGCGGAGTAGTAGCCGCCGTAGAAGCGCACATCGCCGCCGGCTTCCCAGCCTTTGTCGTTCAGGTATTTCACGCCGATGTTGGCGGTGTATTTGGGCGCGCGGCCGAGTTTGTTGCCTTCGATGCCGCTGTCGGGATAGCTTTTGATTTTGGTGTTGAGCAGCCCCAGTCCGGTGGTGAGTTTCAGGCTGTCGGTCGCCTGCCAGTCGGCGGCGAGTTCCGCGCCGTAGGTGTGGACTTTTTTGGCGTTGCGGATGACGACGGAGTTGGTGCCGAGATAGAAGGGGAGCTGCATGTTGCGGTAGCGGTTCAGGAACAGGTTGCCGGAGAGTTGCAGGCGGCGGTCTGCGCTGCGCCAGCGGGTGTACCACTCGTAGTTGTTCACATATTCGGGTTCATAAGTGTAGGTTACGACGGGGCGGCCGAAGGTGATGCCCGCGCCGCCGGGGTTGTAGCCGCGCGCGGCTTTGATGCCGCTGACCCATTGGTCGGTGGGTTTGAAGGCAATGTCGATTTTGGGCAGGAACACGGTCTGGCCTTTGTCTAAATCGAGGTGCAGTGCGCCGCTGCCGCCGCTTCGTTTGTGCGTTTCTTTTTCAATGCGGGCAGCGGCTGTGATGTCCCATTTTTCGCTGGGGCTGTATGTGGTTTCGGCAAACAGGGCGCGCACGCTGTTGCGGTCGTCAAAGGTGTTGCGGCCGCCGACGCTGCGGATATCTACCCATTCGTCTTGTTTGCTGCGGAAGTAGTGCAGTCCGGCAAGGCCTTTCAGACGGCCTTTGTTTGAAAAATGCAATACCGGCTCCCATTGCAGTTCACGGCCTTTGAGTTCTGCGGGCACGCCTTGCGGGCTGACGGTCATCGGCAGGTGCAGCCGCTCGTTGTGGTAGCGGCCGTAAACCAGTTTGTTTTCCAGTTTCAGATAGTCGTTAAGCTGCCACGATACGTCCCAGATGCCCGATGTCGAGCCGGTTACGAACACGGGCTTTTCTTTTAAAAAACGGCGGCTGGCGGTGTTGCCCATGATTTCGTTTTGCGGCGCGCGCGAACGGATGTGGTTCAGCGTCAGGCGGCTGTAAAAATCGGGATGGTTTTCGGGCGTGAGCAGGAGTTTGAAGCGCACGTTGGTGTTTTCCACGCGGCGCGGGTTGCCGGTCGGTTCGTAGGACACGAACGGCTCATAGCTTTCGCGCTGCTGCCGCTCCGCGCTCAATCTGAAGGCAAGGTTGTTTTTCACAATCGGGCCGGACACTGCGCCGGCGATGTTGCGCGTTTTCTGGTTGCCCAAACCCAAGCGCAGCGCGCCTTCCCATTCGTCGGTCGGGTCTTTGGAACGCATCACCACCGCGCCCGCCACCGCGTTCTGCCCGCGTACATGGCTTTGCGGCCCGCGCAAGACTTCCACTTGCTGCATGTCCCACAGCGACTGCGTGCCGAAGGCGAATTCGTTGTAAGTGGCGGAGCGGCCGTCTATGGACAGGTTCAGGCGCGGTCGCGTGCCCGCGAAAAACGCCACCGCACCGACGGCAGGACCGGAGCCGTCCACGCCGCGCACGGTCGGCAAATCGTTGCCGCTGCCCAAGTCCACCGTATTCACAGTCTGTTTGAGCAGGTCGGTCGCGGAAAGATTGTGGCCGCTGCGGTCGATGTTCGGCGCGGTGAAAACGCGGTTGGATGTGGCGGTTTCAAAGCCGCTGCGGTTGGTGCGTTCGCCGGTGACGACGACTTCTTCCAACTGTCCGTCTTCGGTTTCGGCGGGCAGGTTGGCGGCGTGGGCGGCAGACGCAAAAATGGCGGCAATCAACAGGGGCAACGGGCGCGGGGTCGGCATTTCTCTATCCTTCCAGACAAGTTTATATTGGTTTACAAATTTACATTAAAATTACTATATTTGTAAATTATAGGAAAGGGCATGATAAAATGCAAGAGGTTATCAATTCTCCGCATATAAAGCCGTACCGCCTGCAAACGCGGTTTGCGAAAAACGGTACAATCATACGGACGGCGGCTGCCGTCCGATGAACCCTTAGTCAGGAGACATGTATGAAAACCCTAATCATCGCCGCCCATCCGCATATCGCTCAGTCCGTCGTCAATAAACGCTGGTTGGACGAATTGGCCAAGCATCCCGACCGCTTTACCGTCCATCGGCTTTACACCGCCTATCCCGACGGCAAAATCGATATTGCCCGAGAACAGGCTTTGGTGGAGGCGCACGGCGGCATCGTGTTCCAGTTTCCCGTTTACTGGTTCAACTGTCCGCCGTTGTTGAAACAATGGTTTGACGACGTGCTGACCTACGGCTGGGCCTACGGTTCGACGGGCAGGGCGTTTGCCGGGCGCAAAACAGGCATTGCCGTATCGCTGGGTGCGCCCGCCGAAGATTACCGCCCGAACGGCGCAGTCGGTTACGGGTTGGACGATGTATTGCGCCCGTTCGAGCTGACCGCCCGCTACTGCAATGCCGACTGGCAGCCGCCGTTCGCCTTCCACACCATAGACAGCAATGCGGGCTATGACGAAGCCGCCGAAAGGCTGGTGGCGCAAAGCGCGGCAAGCTATCTGGCGCATCTGGACGGATATTTCGGCTGATACGGCTTTTAAAATTTCACAAAAACAGACAAATGACCACCGCCAAACGACAAACCATCATCAACGCCGCCCGCCGCCTGTTCCGCAAACACGGCTTTTCCGCCGTATCCGTGGGCGGAATCTGCGCCGAGGCCGCCGTCAGCCGCGTTACCTTTTACAAATATTACAGCGGCAAAAACGCGCTCTTGCAGGAAATCGTTACCGAGCAGAAAAACCGCGTCCGTGCCGAATTTGAAAATCTGCTTGCACGGCAATGCAGCCTGCGCGAAGCCGCCGAAGCCGTGTTTACCCTGCAAAAACAATCATTTGAAGAACTCTATTCCGCCGCCTTCCTGCGCGACATCGAAGAAAACACCGATTTGGAGCTGGAACGGTTTTTCCATGAGTTGAATGAAGAAAAATACGCCTTTATGCGAGGTTTCTTCCACACCCTGCAACGCCGCCGCCTGATCCAGCCCGATTTGCCGGTGGAACTCATCGACCTGTTCATCCGTCAGGCGGATATATTGATGCGCCACCCGCAACTGGCCGTGCTTTATGCCGCTGCGCCGCAAAAGCTGCCGCAGGATATATTGGGATTGTTGCTGCACGGTTTGGCGGGTGAGAAGGATGAATAGGAGGCGTATGGAAAAGGCCGTCTGAAAGATTGTTTTCAGACGGCCTTTTCGAGTTGGTACAACGGGGATGTTAATCGGACATGCGATCCAATAACGCTATGCCCCGCGTTTGAGGTCGTTCGGACGGAGTTGGACGGCGAGGCGGTCGAGGATGCCGTTGACGAATTTGTGGCCGTCGGTACCGCCGAAGGTTTTGGTCACTTCGATGGCTTCATTGATGATGACGGGGTAGGGCGTTTCGGGCATGGCGCTCAATTCGTGGCAGGCCATCAGCAAAACGGCGCGCTCTATGGGGCTGAGGTCTTTTTCGTCGCGGTCGAGCAACGGGCGGATTTGCTGCATGTAGGCGGCGGCGTTGTCGGCGGTGCCAATGACCAGTTTGTTGAAGAGTCCTTCGTCCGCCTTGCCGAATTCGGCCATCTCGCGGATGTTTTTGGCGGCTTCGGCGGCGGGAATGCTGTTGACGGCGGCTTGGTACAGGGCTTGTACGGCAAGCTCCCGTGCGCGGCGGCGGGGTGTTTTCATGGGTTTTCCTTGAGTTCGGGATATTCAGACGGCCTTGCGGTTCCGACCGATGGCGGTGCCGTTTGGAAAAGCGTGCGGACGGCTATTCGTCTTCTTCGTTAAATTGTTCTTCCAGCAGCAGGTTGACGAGGTTGGCGCATTCGACGGCGACTTTGGCGGCGTCTGAGGCTTTTTCTTCAATGCGGGCAACGGCTTGGTCGTCGTTTTCGGTGGTCAGGATGGCGTTGGCAATCGGGATGTTGTGGTCGAGGCCGACACGGGTAACGCCTGCGCCGGATTCGTTGGAAACCAGCTCGAAATGATAGGTTTCGCCGCGGATGACGACGCCGATGGCGACCAATGCGTCATATTGGTTGCTGGCGGCCATGTTTTGCAGCACCAGCGGCACTTCCAGCGCGCCGGGAACGGTGGCGGCGGTGATGTTTTCGTCGGCGACGCCCAGTTCTTTGAGTGTGCGGCAGCAGACTTCCAGCATTTTGCTGCCGATTTCGTTGGTGAAACGCGCCTGTACGATGCCGATGCGCAGCCGGCTGCCGTCCAGGTTCGGTCGGATGATGTTCATGTCGGTTCCTTTTTTTGAATGTTCAGACGGCCTTTGCAAGATAGGCCGTCTGAATGGTTGCTGTCGGGGGATTGGGGAAATCAGTCTTGCGGCTGCCAGTCGGCCACGGCGCGGAAGCCGCCTTCTCCGTCCGCTTCCCATGCGCCGCCTGCGGGCTGCTCCAGCAGCGGGGCGACGGCGGGATTGGCCTGCACGATTTCGGATACGCTGCATACGGTGAAGTTGGTGGGGTCGGCGGCGTATTCGTCGCTTTCTTCGCCGCTGAAGAAACGCCAGCCGCTGTCGTGTTCGAATACCGGCTCTTCGCGGTAGAGGAACCCTACCGCATCACCTTGGTTATACACGGTGCGGGCGGCGATGCAGCGGTCGAGCGCGTGGGAGAGGGCTTGGGCAAAAGTGTTCATGTCGGTTGCAGTCAAAATAAGGATGGATTTTACACGATTCGGCTGTTTTCCGCACTTTCCCGCCATCGTGGGCCGGTGCTTTGATGGTACAATACCGCTCGTCCGAACCGTCTGTTTCAGACGGCCTACCACCTTGCCAGCCCTAAAGTTTTTCTGTATTTGCGCGCAAGTGCAGAAACGCGTTCGGGCTGCTTTGCAGAAAGCAGGAATATGAAACCCGATTTAGTCCGGCAGCAGGCACATCAGGCGATTCAGCGGCGCCTAGGCCATAAGTTCGTCCGTATCGAGCTGTTGCAGCAGGCGTTGACCCATCGCAGTTTCAATGCGAAAAACAATGAGCGTTTCGAATTTGTAGGCGATGCGATTTTGAATTACAGCATCGCCAAAATGCTGTTCGACGCCTTCCCTAAGCTGACCGAAGGCGAGCTTTCCCGTCTGCGCGCAAATCTGGTCAACGAGCATGTGCTGGCGGAAATCGCGCTGGAAATGAACATCGGCGACGGGCTGTATCTGGGGGCGGGAGAATTGAAGAGCGGCGGTTTCAGACGGCCTTCGATACTGGCGGACGCGATGGAGGCTATGTTTGCCGCCGTCAGTTTCGATGCCGGTTTTGCCGCGGCGGAAGAAGTAGTGCGCCACCTGTTTGCCGAACGTGTAAAACGGGTGGATTTCAAAAACCAGGGCAAAGACAACAAAACGGTTTTGCAGGAAGCCTTGCAGGCGCGCCATCTGCCGTTGCCGAAATACCGCATCGAAGAGCAGGTCGGCGGCGTGAAGGACAGCCGTTTCGTCGTGTCGTGCGACTTGGGCGAGCTGGGTTTCATCTGTAGGGCGCAGGGAACCAACCGCAAGGCGGCGGAACAGGAAGCCGCTGCGGAGGCGCTGATATGGCTGGAGCGGCAACTGCCTTTGAAGAAAAACAAAAAATGATTTCAGACGGCCTTTTGCCGAAACGGGGCAAGAGGCCGTCTGAATTTAAGAAAGATTGCTTTATGGACATCGAAACCTTTTTAAACAACGAATCGGGCCGCGCAGCAGGCTACCGCTGCGGTTTTATCGCCATCGTCGGCCGCCCGAACGTCGGCAAATCCACGCTGATGAACCATCTAATCGGCCAGAAAATCAGCATCACCAGCAAAAAGGCGCAAACCACGCGCAATCGCGTTACCGGCATTTATACCGACGATACGGCGCAGTTTGTGTTTGTAGACACGCCTGGATTTCAAACCAACCACCGCAACGCGCTCAACGACCGCTTGAACCAAAACGTTACCGAAGCCCTGAGCGGGGTGGACGCAGTAGTGTTCGTGGTCGAGGCCATGCGTTTCACCGAAGCCGACCGCACCGTTATAAAACAATTACCTAAGCATACGCCCGTGATTTTGGTGGTCAATAAAATCGATAAGGGCAAGGCCGACAAATACAGGTTGGAGGCGTTTATTCGGGAAGTCGGCGCGGAATTTGAGTTTGCCGGACACGAAGCGGTCAGCGCGAAACACGGTCTGGGCATCGCCAGACTGCTGGAACGGCTGAAACCCTACCTGCCCGAAAGCGTGCCGATGTACCCCGAAGATATGGTTACGGACAAATCCGGCCGTTTTCTGGCGATGGAAATCGTGCGTGAAAAACTGTTCCGCTACTTGGGCGAAGAGCTGCCGTATGCGATGAATGTGGAAGTCGAACAATTTGAAGAAGAGCCGAGCGGCCTCTACCGCATCTATATCGCCGTTCTGGTAGACAAAGACAGCCAGAAGGCCATCCTTATCGGCAAAGGCGGCGAGAGACTAAAAAAAATCTCCACCGAAGCGCGGCTGGACATGGAAAAACTGTTTGATACCAAAGTGTTCTTGAAAGTTTGGGCAAAAGTGAAATCCGGCTGGGCGGACGACGTGCGCTTTCTGAGGGAGTTGGGGTTGTAAACCGATACGGTATAAACAGGCCGTCTGAAAAACCGGTTTTTCAGACGGCCTGTTCATTATTAACTAGCCAAGCAGTTCGGCCAAACGTTTGACAATCTCTTCCGCCGCCCGGCGTTTGTCGGACTCGGGAAAGGAAGTTTCCTGCCGGCCGTCGATAATCGTAATCTGGTTGGTCGCCTTGCCCATTGCCTGCGAAACCTGATTGGCGACCAGCATCGGAACGTTTTTCTTTAAACGCTTGGCGCGGGCGTGTTCCAATACGTTCTCACTTTCCGCCGCAAATCCGACACAGAACGGCGGATTCGGCAAAGCCGCGACAGAGGCCAGAATATCGGGATTTTCAACCAATTCGATAACGGGCGGCGTTCCCGTTCCGTCTTTTTTCAGCTTTTGATTGCTGCTGTTCTTGACCTTATAGTCGGCAACGGCCGCCACCGAAATAAAAACATCTTGAGAAGCAATGCAGCCGTGTACCGCGCGGTACATTTCCTCCGCACTCACCGCCTGAACGGTATGTGCCAATCCGGCGGGAACGGCGGTTTGAAGCTGGCCGTAAACCAAAGTTACCTGTGCTCCGGCCGCACGGCAGGCGGCGGCAAGCGCCATGCCCATCCGTCCGCTGGAAATATTGGTAATGCCGCGTACGGGATCAATCGCCTCAAAAGTTGCACCGGCGGTAATCAGAACCTTTTTGCCGTTTAAAACTTTCGGTGTCCACAAATCGGGCAGCAAATCGGCCAATTCGGCCGCTTCAGGCATACGGCCCACGCCCGTCTCCCCGCAAGCCTGTTCCCCGCTGTCGGGCTGGAACACGGTGATGCCGTCTGAAACCAGTTGCCTGATATTGCGCTGGTTGGCCGGATTTAACCACATCTCGACGTTCATCGCAGGCGCCAGAGCCAGCGGGCATTTCCGGGCCGCCGCCAAATTGGTCAGCAGATTGTCCGCAATCCCGTTGGCGATTTTGGCAACCGTATTGGCCGTCGCCGGAGCAATCAGAAAAACATCGGCCTCGCGCGTCAGATTGATATGCGCCATTCCGTTCTTTCCCGTACCTTCTCCATCGTGAGTGTCCGATAACACGGGGTTTCCGCTCAATGCCTGAAATGTAAGCGGAGAAACAAATTCGGCCGCAGAGCGGCTCATGGCAACCGTAACGGAGTGTCCCGCCTTCTTCAAACGGCGGACCAATTCGCAGGATTTATAAGCGGCAATTCCGCCGCTGATACCCAAAAGGATGTGTTTGTTCATCATGAATGGTTTGATTTGTCGAAAAGATAGCTTGCTAAATATAGCATATGGGAAAAGTTAAAAAATAATACAGAACGGCATGAGGATTTTTATCGAAATATTTCTTTGAATAACAGTTATTTGCGGGATGGGGTAAATTTTT